>WNGR01009606.1_pt1 | contig 10150 bp, 7 predicted proteins | sample 5407581 | NCBI WGS metagenome assembly WNGR01 (sample SAMN13153383, study PRJNA577476) | soil metagenome | isolation source: 80 cm soil or saprolite under Garry oak tree replicate 2 | place: USA:California | collected 2016-06-15
CCATTGATACACTGCTGCCGTTTCCGGATGCTGGATAGCAGGAGACTCCTCCCGCAGGAGACGCCGTCGTGGTCGGGGTGAGCCCTGCGGTGCTTGTTGCTGTCCCTGGAATGCAGACCCCTCCACTGTAGCTTGCCATCTGTCCCGAGAAGAGCGCGGTAAAGAGTAGGACAAGGGTTACGCCGATCAGCAGCACAGCACCTACCGCTGTGATGAGTTTGGACATGAACTGTGTTGCGACCTCCTTCTTTCAGCGTCTACAGCAGCGCCATGAGCCGGAGCCCGGTTCCCACAGCAGTCTCCACCGTCCCCTGTGCTGCCCGCACCGCAGCCGGACCCGCCTCGGCAATCGGGCGCAGCGCCCAGATGCGCAGCATGCCTGGAATACGCAGCACCAGGTAGAGTACCGCGCTGCTGGTGATGATCGAGAGCAGTGACCCTCCCAGATTGAACAGGTTAGCAGAGGTCACATAGGAAATGAGCGTTCCTCCGATCGCCAGGGCTGACACCTGGAAGAACTGGATAAAGACGGTGGCCGCGAACGTCGAGAGCCAAAGGCGCAGGTAGCCCTGCGTTTGAGGCAGCGCACCACAGAGAAAGGCCAGCGGGGCCAGGACAATCAGCAGGATAAGCAAAGCCAGGCGTAGGAGCATCTGCCAGGCCACCAGGAGATCCATCACGCCCAGAATGATCGCCAGTACAAATGCCAGCAGTCCCGCGCCCAGCAGGTTCCCATGGAAGATGCCGGTGATGGTGTTGGTCAGGATGGTCAGGGAAAACAGGTTGATCACGTCCGGGTTGAGCGCATTTTCCAGGTCGATGAACAGGCGGATGAAAAAGAGACTGAAGTTGGCCGCCAGCACCGCCAGGGCCAGGCGCGGTAAGAATTCCATAAGTTCGTAGTAATCGACGCCGATCTGGCGGGCTATCATGATGTTATAGCCTGCGATGACGATAAAGACCGCTACTGCTGCATTGACCACACTGATCGACCACGTTGTAAACTGCATGACGGTGGCATTCTGGTAGGTGCCTGCTGGGGGCGTTTGGGTGATGAAATTGAGCGAATTCTGGTTAATGGCGTCGATCAGCGGATGCAGGACATTGAAGACATTTTGCGCAACCCACTGCGCTGCCTGTCCCAGCCAGCAGTTGACATCAAACGGAGCGCAGAAGGCCGGAACCGATGATGCTCGTGGCAGTCCTTCTCCTGCACCAGACAAGGTGTGTGCTTGTTGCATGTGTTGGGAAGGAGAGGAAGCTTTGATTGCTGCATGTGGCACTGCTACATGCATAGGCATCCCTGCCGTTCTGATGCCTGATCCGGCCAGCACGTAGAAGCCGATGAGCGTAAGGACTGTCAGAAACACCAGGCGATAGGAACGCCTGTGCCGATATAAATGACTCATTTGATTCGAGGTGCTTATAACCTCAACGACGTTCTGTTGATGTAACACCTCCATCGCCAGTACACTCTTTCTCTTGTTCCCTAAATGGAATGCCAACATGATTGTACCTTCACCCTTGCCTTTGCCAATACTACTGTGCCGATCTGATACTCTACTCTCTCGATTCATCAGTTACGGGCGCTTCTGCCATCCTCACGACGTCTTGGGGGAGTGGGGGCCGTTCGTGGCAGAAGCGCCGTCAGTGTTGAGTGTAGCCTGCACAGTGGGAGAAAAGTGAAACAAGTGTACCGACTTTTTGGGGGTGTTTGTGACCAATATTGGGGTGTTTGTGATGTGTGGAAGAGAGATTGCTCGTCTGTTCAGATCACTTTCTCGCGCGTTTCAGATCGTGCTCCTCGTAGAGAGGGGAGAGCAGGTGAAAGAAGTTCTTCATGTAAGACAGGAAAGAAAAGAAATACCCCCGCTTTCAGGTACAAGAGCAGGAATCAAGCAGGCGGAGTTGACAAAGCTTGCGTCTTTCCGTATACTTACTCTTGTTATTTTAGAATATATGTTCTAGTCATAACACCTGGACATGCGAGAAGAGTGCTCCTTTTGGGTGAGTGATGGTAGACCTCTCTGCTCCCATCACTCCAGGCCTCTCGTGTATTTCTCCCATCACGCTCGTTCTCCTGCTGTTACCAACCCAGGTCATGCATGACTACCTGTTCCGCCAAGAAAGGAGCCGCGGCCTCTGTTCGTCAGATTTTCATCTGGAGAGAGGTAGTAAGCCGCAACTTATCATGACACAACACGATGCTGCATCGACCAACAAGGGATTGCCTGAGGAAGAGTCTATCCACCTCGCTCTTCCGGGGCTGTTACCAGAGAATCATATCCTGGTTCTCAATCCGGAGAAGCGGATCGTGGTCTTGCTGCACAACAAACCTGATGGTGAAACACGGAGCGTCAGGGAACAGACATTTACTCCGAGCGCTATGCGTCTCCTGACCACACTACTGCAAGCCTATCCCAATTACTGTCGTTATGAAGTCTTGCTGGCGCAACTCTACCCCATCTCCGTGAAAGAGGGCCGCATACAGCTCCAACAGGCAAGGGAACCGACGATGCGCCCCTTACGCAGAGCAATTGGCAGTATCACGGTTGCTCTCCAGCCCTTTGGACTGCGAGTATGTTCAATACGCAGTGTGGGATTTGTGCTCCAGCCCTTGGTATAAGGAAGCAATGCCAGGAAGGCGATCGTTGTCCTGAGAAACAGGTCTACTTTGCTACTGGCTGCCCTCTTCTGCCTCTGTCTCGAATTGCTCTATGGCCGAACTGCACGATCGTCTCCCCTTTCATGGCATGAAGACGGTGTTGTGCCAATCAACAGATGGAATTACTCTCTACTCCCTGCTGGTGATAATTTCCCCTGAAAGGTGAGCACTTGAACCTTCGGGTCATTTGCCAACCAGCCAGTGTCAGGAGTATGCTTGTAGCTCCTGACACTGGCTTTTATTCTATGCTTAAGGAGCCTCTGTCTGAGGATCTATTTGGATGGTAAAGACATTTGCAAGTTCATCAGAAAACACATATGTGTAGGAGCTAAGCTCATTTTTATATCTGTGATAGAGATAACCGATGAAGGCCCAACTAGACTTTTCGGGATCGTCCCAGTAACTACGCACGACACCTGTCAACTCGTTCGTCTTCAGTAAATACGCAAATTCCTCCATTTCATTAACCATGCATATTACAAATGGGGCCTGTTGCATAAGCCCAGAATCAAGCCCTAAATGGAGTAATTTGTCTTTGACAATTTCTCGAAGCTTTTCAAGCTGAGGACCCATTAAATGCCAATTTTCTAGTGTAACGACACAAATAAATGGACATTTAGCCGGATCATACGAATATTGCTGTGAGCGGTAGTTACCATTTTTATATGCCTCAAGAGCTTGATAGGATTGCACCACCGCCTCGCCAACCACCTCAAGCTGAGCACGTAGCTCGTTATCGTCTTGAATAGTCGTCCGAGCGCCGATAGTCATACGTTTAGTCTTACACTCAATGAGCATAAAAGAGGTCGGCTGGTCGATGATCCAATCGACACGCTTCGGTCGTGTATCGGGTTCTTCTGGATAGACTTTAACAGATGTACCGTCGAACGTTTTTTCAAGCATTTGACCAACGTAATCCTGGAATGAAGTACCAAAGGCTTGATCGAAACCTCGCTCATTTATGAGATCGTAAAACAATCCTGAAGTAATGCGCCTGAAAAGCAAGGTAGGCGTGGGGCAAACATGCGCTAGCCGCCCATTTAATTCTGTAAGAATGAGCGGGTGGCTTTGGAGAGCATGGAACTGGTACATGAATGTGTCGTCGAGTTTGCGCTCGGCGGTTAAGCGCTGCTTCATCTCCTTCATAGACAACGAATATAGCTTCATAAACTTATCGTAGTCTGCATTGGTGATGTCTGGTAGTGCTAACCCATCGAGCGGATAGTTTACACCAAGGTGTTGGCTGGCATATTTCAACCACAAGCCAGCACCAATCGTAAAGAGCTGCTTTGCTGATAGGCCGATCTTTGTTTTTACTATCGGCTCGACAGTAGGATGTCCGAAAATACGACTGTAGCGAACCAAGCTTGCCTTACTTGGTACCTCAGTCTGATATTTAAACTGCCGATGGGCCAGCCGGACTGTGACTTCCTGCAATATATTTGTATCATCCACCAAGTAACGGGAAATATATTCATCTACCTCTCTTAGCTTATCTATCAGGCTGGAAAAGGTATTCCATTTACGAGCAGTATAGCGCGTGCTGGACTGATGGCTGCAAACTATGATTGCTTCCCGAGCAAGAATTTCCATTTCCCAAGGCAAAATGATATGCTCGTCTGAATATACAGCTCGATGCACTTCCATATTCGAGGGGAATGGAGTCGTTGTGCGTAAAGTTCTAAAGGCAGAGTAGGCTCTGATAACGTCTAGTGTGTCGTTAAGGTCAAGCTTTCTCAGTGCATTTCTTAACGGTGTCCAGCCCCCGTAAGCGTCGTTTGGCATACAACAAATATACCATTGTCCCTCCTAAAAATAAGTCAGAACGAGCTGCAATAGTATTTATAGGCAGTGCATCAAGATATATACAGGTCTAAGAGGAGCTGTAAGTCGCTTGTTTGTGAAGCGCAGAATTTCGTGCTAGTCTAGCTCTAGCCCACCACAAAGTTCCGCAACAAGAGAGATGATTCAGGTTGATCTTCCTGATCCCTACCTATCAGTTTCTGGCTGAATATGTGTAGCAATGTATCATCCACTCTCACAACGTTTAAGAACAATTTCACCTTTTGGCGTGGCTATTGTAACGAAAAAATGAGGTGAATGTGACGCAAAAAGTCGGTAAAGAAGTGCGTATTTTGCTCTCTGTTTTCTGGTACAGTTGTTCTTGGAGTAAGCAGTGATCCTGCAAGACTTCCAGACTTGCTTCTCCTCCTGGCGTAGGTGTACTTGTAGTGTGTTTCACTCGACGGTGCCAGATACAAGCCTGGCACCAGTAGCACTCAAGCAATCACAACTAGACAGCACTCCATCCCATCTCGCCTCCTATAGATGAGCAAAAGCGATCACGATGTGAGCCACACGCTTCATCCGGCGAGAGGCAGGGCGAGACAGGTTCGAAAGGCAAGGTGTCCATGCTACCATGTCCTGTACCTTGCCGCCTTTCCTGCCCTACGTGGGATGAGGTGCAATCAGTTCGTTGATAGAGAAAGGCGGGTTCATTTTTCACGATGCATATTTCTCCATCTTCGCTACATGCTCTGCCCTATCTGCAGCGCCTGGAGCACTTCCTCTGGTATCTGCCCCCGCTGACAGCGGTATTTGAAACATGGGATACCAGTGCGGCAACGCACATCAGTCGCGCACTCCTGGTGCGAGAACTGATGCTTGGTGAAGCAACACTTCCAGGTGCCAGCATGCAGCTTCTGTACGAGATCGCAGCAACGCTCATGCAGAGCGGAGAGCCAGGAAAGGATCTTCCCCAGCGAGAGAAACGTCCTCTGCACCAACGTCTTATCCGGCATGCAGCGACCCAGAGCGCCGAGGAAACACAGTCAGTTCTTCCACCAGGGGCGCTGGTCCAGAAAACGGTCTCAGTGGAGATGGATGGGAAACTGCTGTTGTATTCCGGTGTTGGCGCCCAACCAATCACACGTCGACAGGTGCACACCCTGGCTGCGAAACTCTCGCTTTTCCGACGGGCAACCAAACGCTGTACCCTCAACCCTGCCACATGCGATCCGGTTCAGGAGTTTGAGATGCTGCCAGGCATGGTCTCGCCCTTTTTACGTCCGCTACGCCCAACACGGCTGGCCGCCCTGGCACTCGTTTCCTGGCCACGGCGCTGGGAAGAGCAGGCATACGAGGTGGCCATTTCGCTTTCCCCGTGGGAAAGTCTCCTGCTTCCCCTGCGCTCCCTGAAAGCGGTGCTTTACAGCTATGCCAGGCAGGCATACCCAGACCTCCCAGTGGTCGAGTTGCCACCAGCAGCGCTTGACGACCCGGGTGAGCGAACAGGTTCCCCTGTTCTATACGCTGGAGCAGGAGTGACGTCATGAACGGTTTCACGCAATCCAGCATCCAGGATCTCGAAGACGCGTCCCTCAGTGATCGTCTGGCTGTGTGGATGGCAGAACAGCAACAACAGCACTACCCTACCTTGAGCACTCGACCTCGCATCGGCATTCTTGCCCCAACGGGATATGCGCGCGATGGCGGCTGGCCCGTTTTTGCCGCTGATGCTCCTGGCACCTATGCCATCCTGGAAGCAGGTGGCTTTCCCTGTCTCATTCCCACACTACCTTTGATCGAGGGCTTCGATCCCTTCCAATTGCTGAGCGATGAGTATGCCTTTACGCTACTCTTTGACCTGCTCTGGCCGGTGATGCGGGAGCTTGACGGCTTGATCTTGACAGGTGGTGGTGACCTGTACTCCTGCCTCTATTCTCAGGTTCCTCATCCGCAAAGCGAGACTCCGGATATCTGGCGAGACGTGTGGGAACGGTATGTCGCCCTGCTGGCCTGGCTGCTCTGTATTCCCACGCTTGGCATCTGTCGTGGGATGCAGCTCATGAATGTGGTGCTGGGAGGGACACTTTATCAGGACCTGCAGGCACAATGGCCGAAAGAACGATCGGCTCTGCTGCGCCACAGCGCACGAGGACGGGTCTCTTCCTCCACCTGGAGCATGCATCCCATTCGCCTGCATTACCCGGAGAGCCGATTGGCACTGGCAGTGCGAGGGAACGGCGAACTGGATCGGCACTACATCGACCCGGTGTTGTCGATGCACCATCAGGCAATAGAGACGCTGGCACCTGATCTCGTGTTGTCTGCCTCTGCACCCGACGGCGTGGTGGAGGCCTTCGAGGAGACGGCTTCCGCTCGCTGGTGGGTAGGGGTGCAGTTCCATCCTGAGTGGATGACGCATCTCACCTGGTCGCTCGGCCTGTTTATCGCGCTGGTGGAAGCCAGCCGATCATATGCGACTGTGCCTCGCGAAGACCTTGAACCATTGCTTGATGAGATCAAGGGATGGCTGCGTCAACAGGACAGCGTGTTGCTGCAACAGCCAACGTCATCGGTTCTGCCGAAGGGAAAGCACCACGCTCGACAGACAAAGGAGCTTCCTATCTTCATCGGGAGATACCGATAGTGACTGCCAGGCACGGGTAGACAGGGGTCATGGCAGTGGTACCTGGAGATGTGAAGAGACATTGCACGGTGACGACCTAAGGGAACAATCATATGAGACAGTTCATTTCTCGTCTTGCATGAAAAGACGAAAGGAGAAATCAATCATGAGTCAACGCTATCGTGTCGAGAAGGCAATCGACCAGACCATCGGCAGGCGCATGCTCTCCACCTGCTGGTTACTCGCAGGACTGGGGAGCTCTATCCTTCAGATGCTGCTGCTCGCCCAGGCCTGGTCGCTGCATCAGCAGGCATTCGTGCCTGCGTGTATGGCAAGCGCCTGGGTGCTCGGCGTGCTGTTCGGTATGCGTGTTCGGGTCGATGCCCGTCTCTGGGGGAGTTGTCTGGTATGCTGCGTCCTGCTCTGGTTGGGAGGCACCCGGCTGATCTCCTTGCAGATAACAACACTGTTGCTACCAGTGGGGATAGTGCACCTTTGTGCTCTGGCAGTAGTAGCATTGCTGCTGGGGATGATCAGCACGGCCTGGCTCTCCCAGCGGCGTCTTTGGTCACCTGCCCGTGAGCAGGTGACGCTGGCACGAGCACTGGTAGGGACGACTGCGGGCCTCTTTGTGGTGTGGGTGTTACCTACCTCGTCAGTGTTGCTCGGGCTGGCCTGTGTGATACCACTCCTGGCGTTCGATTACAGGTTTGCTCGCCGTTTTCCTCAAGCTGGAGAACCGGGCGTGGTGGAAGCCTGGGTCGCCAGGTATTGGAGGCCAGAATTCAGGCCTCTCCGTTTACGTACCGCTTCTCTGCCCCGGAACTGGTGGTGGTCGTATCTGGTCGAGCGTTCGCGTGAGTCGAAGGGATACATGCTGCTCACGCTCCTGGCCAGTTGCGCTGCGGTGATCCCGGGGAGCGTCTGGGGTGCGGTTCCAACGGCCTTTGCAGGAGGGATGCTTGAGACACATGAGCTGGACAAGCTGGGTTGGCTGCTCGGTGGGCAGATCGTCGCACTCGTGATTGGTGTCTGTTGGTTCAGGGCTTCGCGTGGTGGCATAGGCTTCCCTGATCGGCTACTGCGCCCATCCTGGCAATCCCGTGCACGTTCTTTTTCAATCTTCGTGCTGGTCATCATGGGAGGCAGTCTGGTGATGCTTGGCCTGCCGTTCCTGCAGGCTCCCTGGTGGCTAGCGCTCAGTCTGGGAAGTTACACACTTGCTGGGGCGATCTGGGGTATCTTGCTGCCACGACTCAGACCGAGCACAGGCACCCTGGTGTTTGCGCAACGCCATCTGTTGCTTGGGCAGGGTATGGGTCTACCGGATAGTCTGCAATTGGAGTACGGCCGTGCACAAGAAGAGCGCGTCAATAGGCTTCTTGTGACAGCCGAAGGCGTGCTCATTGCATTCTTCACGCCGATAGTCGGTGTACTGATCGATCTCTACAGCAGCGTCGATCGCGTGTTGGTCATAATTGGACTGTGCTCCCTCCTGGGACTGACACTGCTGGCGCTGGTCTCGGTCGTGAGGTCTTTGAAGCACCCTCAGCGTTTGCAGTTGGCTCGAAGCAGATTCCAAGGGAGAGCCGCGCTTTCATGGCGATCAGGCTACAGTCATGTCAGGCCGGGGCTGGCATGGTGAGTACAAGAAGAAGGGAGAATAACCTGGCATGACGCTTCTACAGACAACAACAATGGCACATGAACAAAGCATGCTCTATCCCGTTCCGCAGGTGGAGCCACGTACCACGCTACCTCTCCAGAATCTGCGTATCCCCGGCCCAACCCCTGTTCCTCCTGCAGTGTTGGCTGAACTGGCACGGCCGGTGATCAACCATCGCGGGCCGGAGTTCGCTGCCATCTTGAGGCGCGTCACGGCGCGCCTACAATATGTCTTTCAGACAACTTCACAGGTGCTGACCTTTCCTGCGTCTGGGACAGGTGGCCAGGAATGTGCGCTGGTCAATCTCTTTTCACCCGGTCAGCACGTCGTGGCGATCACCATTGGTCACTTTGGGAACCGTTTCGCCTGGATCGCCGAACGGTATGGACTCCAGGTCTCACGCATCGCCTTTCCCTGGGGAGAAGCAGCCGATCCGGCCATCGTCGAGGAACGCCTGCAAGAGCTTGCACCCTACCGTGGCGTGCTGCTGACGCACAACGAGACCTCAACGGGTGTGACCAACGATATCAAGGCACTGGCTGCGCTGATCCGCCGGCATAATCCCGATGCACTCATCGTGGTGGAGGCGGTGAGTTCGCTGGGTTGTATCCCGTTGGAGATGGATGCGTGGGGGATCGATGTGGCTTTCACTGCTTCGCAGAAAGGGCTCATGTGCTCGCCAGGACTGATGATGCTGGCCGCCGGGCCACGTGCCTGGGAAGCGAACACACAGGCGAAATTGCCACGTTTTTACTTCGACTGGGCCAATGCACGAAGATCTCTGGAACGAGGGCAGCATCCAGTAACGCCGCCCGTTTCGCTCTTCTACGCGCTCGACCTGGCGCTAGAGCTGATGCTAGCCGAGGGTCTGGATGCGATCTTTGAGCGGCATCAGCATTTGGGGGAGTATGTGCGCAGGCATGTGAGAGCATTAGGGCTGCACCTGCTCGCGGACCCTGCACACGCTTCCAATACCGTGACGGCGGTGTATGTGCCGGAGGGTATTGCTGCCAGAGTCCTCTTGAATACGTTGCGTGAGCGCGACCAGGTGGTGCTGGCCGGTGGACAGGAACACCTCTCAGGCAAGATCTTGCGCATCGCGCACATGGGTTGCTGCGAAGTACGAGACCTCTTCACTGCCCTGAACTGCCTCCAGATGCGCCTACAGGAACTTGGTTTCTATAGAAACAAACAGAAAGACTCTCTATGTCAAGCCTTTATGGGACGAATTTGGAGCAAGGAGAAAAGTCAGAAGAAAAGAGAGGTGCAGTCATGACTTCAACAAGGCATGAACCAGTGTACCACGCCGCTCACCGGTGTCAAGCCGCTGCGCTTTCCTTGACACCTGCTCGCTGGCGTGGTCTGTTTTGGGCATGCCTAGTTGCAAGCCAAAAAAAGCTGGGTTTTT
>WNGR01028657.1_pt1 | contig 10150 bp, 11 predicted proteins | sample 5407581 | NCBI WGS metagenome assembly WNGR01 (sample SAMN13153383, study PRJNA577476) | soil metagenome | isolation source: 80 cm soil or saprolite under Garry oak tree replicate 2 | place: USA:California | collected 2016-06-15
GACTTACAGCCTTTGCTCGAGCACTGCAGTTTTGATCATTGTAAGGACAACTAGATGACGAGCTTGTGTACCCCAGATGCACGGGACCGAGTAAATCGGTGGTCTCCATCATGTTGAAAGACATTTCCAGGTCATGGCTTATGACGTACTCGTGCAGTGATCTCATGTGTGAATTTAAAGCGGGCCGGAGTACCGACCACGTCAGCTGGTTAAACCTATGTTTCTTTATGCAGAACCGTTGTACCGAGACGCCAGTAGAAGCAACACAATATCTATATAAGAATCATAGTTATGGCACGTCCGAATCCGCGGATTACCTTCTCTTCCACCCACCTACCACGTTTCCTTGTTCTTTATCATGGCTTTCGACGAGAAGTCCGACCCCAAGGTCGATGAAGCCGCCTACGAATCAGCGAGCATTCCCTCAGCCCAAGAAGAGCCTGTGTCCCACGAGGAACGTCTTCTGGTTCGCAAGTTGGACCGTCGTATATTGCCCATTGCTTGCCTCATGTACCTGTTCGCATGTCAGTCTTCCCGCATCCCGTGTTAGTGTAGGTTTCATCATCGCGACTCCAGATTTGGACAGAAGCAACTTGGGAAACGCTCGTCTACAGGGCCTACCTGCTGATGTACTCGGCGGTGATCCCACAGGCAAGAGGTTCGACTGGGTCAATTCCGTCTTCTTCTTCTCTTATGTGAGCACTCACCCCCCCTGCGCTCGAAACTTGAAGAGATCCGTGCCTCACCTCCGATTTGAACAGGTTCTATGTCCGGTCCCAGCCACCATTCTCGCCAAGCTATTCCCTCCTCGAATATATTTGGGCTGCGCGGCTATCGGGTGGGGCATTTGCTCCACGCTCATGGTCAGTCGTCTTTTCAGATCTTTTGAACGCTGTAGAGACCACATCCACACCACAGTCCACCGCCTTCAACCAGGCCGGGCTCATGGTCGCCCGGGTAGGTCTCGGCGTCTTCGAGGCAGGATTTGGCCCCGGTATCCCGTTGTACTTTTGTGGGCGTTCCTCAGTCACGTGCATCTCTGCTGTGGGTCTCTGATGCCCAAGTTACAGCGCTATTTTACACGAAGCACGAGCTAGGCCTGCGCCTTGCTTACTGGTTTGGATTTGCTGCCGTAGCTGGTGCTTTTGGGGGGCTCCTCGCTTTTGGTGTGCAACATGCCCATGTGGCGATCGCAAACTGGCGCCTGCTTTTCATCATCGAGGTTTGTTATCCGTGTGACCCAAATGCGCCAAGGACCTGAGTAGTTATCAACAGGGAATTCCGGCTGTCCTTCTCGGCCTGATCGCGATAGCCTTCCTGCCAAATCGGCCTGAAACGACGAGTTTCTTCACGGAGGAAGAGCGGAAGATTGCCTTGGCTCGTGCTAATCGCGACATCAGTGCGGACATAGGGTATCATGTGAACAAGAGTAAACATATGCCGCGTATCTTCTATCGTGCGCTTATATCTTTGTAGGTCACATCGCTGCTGCGTTCAAGGACTGGAGGGTGGGTTTCACAGTGTGGTGAATGCTGTTTTTAACGACCTTACGACCATTTCTTCTCAGATATATCTCGGTGGAGTCATTTATTTCGGGGCAAACGCTGCGCTTGCTTCTATTTCTGCCTTCTTGCCCACCATCATCAAGACCTTCGGATACAGTGGGTTTACTCCCTCGTCGTTGGTGTATCGCCGCTCATAGTACTCCGCAGCTAATGCGCGGGCACAGTTACTCACTGTTCCGCCTTATGCTATGACAGCTGTCGTCATCACAATTGCGTCCTGGTGCTCCGACCGCCTCCTCACCCGCGGACCTTTCATCATGGTCACGAGTGCGATAGGCGGAATTGGCTACGTGTGCGCTCGTTAAGCTCAGGCAGCTAGCTGATCGGTGCTAATCCAAAATTCGTACAGCCTGCTACTGACTGTCGCACACAATAATCATGTGCGGTACTTTGCGACGTTCTGCATTGTTGGTGGCACGTACACTACGATCGGTCTTGTCATTGCCTGGTGTAAGCACCATTCAAGTTGTCGCGTGATCGTGATTACCATCTGACGAGTGCTCCTAGACGCTCACAACTTAGGCTCCGAAACCAAGCGTGCCACGGGCACCCCACTCTATATGGCCATCGGTCAGACTGGTAGCATCCTCGGCTCGCATCTGTTCCCTTCCATCGAAGGCCCGCGGTATATGTAAGTGTACCAGTCCTCGAAACAGTGATCTCGGCTAACATACATACCATCGCCGCAGTAAAGGATTCTCAGGCGAGTCGCTTTCTCCTGTTCGCGCGTTAGTTTTTAACCTCCCCCCCTTTTTTACGACAGTCCTGGCGGGACTGTTGTTCCTCGGAACCATTTGCACCGGCATCCTTACGGTATGTTTGTTGCGCTCGTCCGATATGCGGTCTTGATCCTCATGTATCTTGCTACAGATCCACTACCGTTATGAGAACGCGCGCCGTGATCGCGTGTATGGCAAGCATATCCCCGGCATGCCTGTTGATACCTCCGAACTAGCGGACAGGGTGGGCACTGTCTCTTTCCTAGAGGAAATAGCAGCCAATTGAATTTTTTTTGACAGGCGCCTGGATTTCGCTATGTCCCTTGATTCATCCCCCAGAGATGGAATATCCCCTTGGCACTCTAACTTTTGTACAACACCCCGTCCATGGGCGAATAGCTATTTATGTCCTTCTGCCCGTTTCCCTTCTGTTGAAAAAAAAAAAGCAACCCTGATAAACCACCGGATTTATCACATGTGCATGAAGTAGCGATTGGATGATTTACACATGTTGGGCCAAAGCTAATGTAATGTCTGAGTCTAGTCGTCCTGTATTCGAGTCGCACCTTTCTCTCGTGTCGTTGCAATGGAAACACGATGTCATCGGCGTTCAGTCAGTTAGTCACCGGGACCGGGGTGCGCGTCTCTCATCATCCTTCTTGAACGGTAAGTTAAGAGGGTGCTGTATCGCCTCAAACTATAAATCCCGTCTGTGTTCCATTTTCGGTGGAACGGAGAACACCACCAGGCAGGCAGGCAGAACACGCCCACGTAGAGATCGAGGGGTCTTTCCATTCTCTCTCTCTTCCTGTTTTTTTTTTTTGGTCACGCCGCAGGTGATATCTGCATAGCGCCGGCACTGTGCCTAAATCGTCAACCTAACTGAAGGCGGTTCTCAACGTGTGATGCACTAACAAACAGCTACGTTCGTCCCGGATGTGTGGTTAAGCGTTATCCACGGGTTCAGTCCAGGAACAAGCAGATCTGAGGCCGTGGTCCACGGGGCACGGGCCCTTGTCGCGGGTCCGACGATGCAAAGTTACCTCGAGGCTAACAGTAACAGGGACCCAAAGAACCCGTGACGCCCAATACCGTACATGCAGCATTGCGTTCCGAGTCTCGGCTCGCTAGCTCGCCAGTTCTTCCTGCACGCGTTGCGGAGATGTGGCATCGATCTTTCGACTTGTCAAACAACTCGGGACTAAATCTTGCAAGGACGCATCGATAATTTGTAATTCATGACAGTGGCGTCAGATTGCGGCCCACACCCCCTAACACACACCATCCCTCCTCTTGTCCCCTCTTTTTTTTTTTCTTCTCAAAGAGGACACAATAGATAGGTGGGTTGTCAGAACGTTCCAAAATGGCGCGATGTGAGGTCACTGCGCGTCCCTCTGGGCATTATTTCGAGTCGCTTGAGCTCGACGCCCGATCACATCCCAGTTCGGGTAACTGATCTGAGTCGCCGAAGGACGCCCGGTGCCCCGGTCCGCGGCCCCACCTTACGTCATGCATGCACAGCCAAGGTCGACCCTCGACCCTACGCGTGTTCCGTCTTGCAGGTCTTGAAGCTTGAATCTCGACGTGCCGGACGACAGGAAGGGAGGAGCGCAAGAGAGAGAGTGTGTGTGTGTGCGCATCCGGCGCGTCTAGCCACAGCGACGGCATGGGGAGCGGGGCGACACAAGTACAAGTCGATATACGCTGCTGGGACTCAGCCTGGGAGAACGTCGCGAGGACCGGGTCGACGGGTGCGGGAGAGCCGTTCGTCGTCCCTTGGGCTTGTCGAGCACAGTTGAGGATGCCCACCGGTACGTACTCGAAAATGTAACACTGACGCTCTCGGGCTTGGCCAAATGGCGCAGAGGAACTACAATGCGACACACTGGACACGGGCTTAGGCCCGGTGGGGGATGAGGAAGGCAGTCGCTAAGAGCGAGAACTTGCAGCGACGGCGTGTGGGGGTTGTACCAGTTGCGAACTGGAGATAGCGGCTGGAATGCGCACTTCGAGGTGGGTCGGTCAGAGCGCGCAAGGACCACGGGCGCCTCGCAGTCCAAGTTGGGGAACAGGTTGGGCGGAACGCGTGGACGTGGTGTGCACCACCGCTCCCGCAGAGCTCGAGCTACTCAACTCGAGATGCGGCCACGGGCTCTGCGAATGGTATGAGGTGTTCGAGCTTGAAGAGTGAAAGGAGGTCCAATAAACCTCGACGCTACTGAGACAGGAGTTGTCCTGGGCATACGCCAAATTATCGTTCAAACGAGGTTGCGAATGTATTGAACGGTATCTCAGTTGTAGTACAAGTGTGTGTACATGAGGGGGGAAGCAAAAACATGTCGATCATAAAAAATGCTCGAGTATTCCGAAAGCAAATAACCCGACGGCACCAGTCAACGCAAGACGGATGGTACGTATTTCCCGTGCGTGATCTTGTCGGTCCTTTCTTACCTTTGAAAGGGTTTGTAGAATGCCAAACGCACAACTAAGGCTGATCACTGAGCCGTACAGCCAGGGGAGGCTGATGTTACAGAGGGGGGCGTTGAGCTTGCAGGTCTGAGGCAAGCAGCTGGGTGGAGATCTGGATCAAAAGGTTGTTGGTGACATCGTCGTAGTGTTGCCAGAGAGCTACGAATCCAAAGCGAGAGAGAATACGGGTCGAGTAGACAGAAAGGAGGGCCATGCCCAAAGTCATGAGCATGCTCTGGATGAAATGAGGACGAGCGCGAATGAAAGGGAATATGAACGGACCAAGATAAGGAGTCTCTTAAGCTTTCGGCGAGGAAGCAAGGTGGAGGCGATGGCGAGCCCTTGGATGTGGTCGTGCATGGATGGATAGTAAATGGAGAGGTCGGTGGCCGTGTCATCGGAGAAGAAATTAGCGAAAGAGATCGGTTCTTCTTTGGCGTTCATTCGGAAATAATCACAACGATGAGAATCGGGGACTCACTGGACGGACGTCTGGGTCTGGAGGACATTCGAAGAGTGAAAGAGTTGCAATCGTCCGGGCTCGTCGCTTGCCCACCGTGTAACGTGCCCTGATTATGAAAGCGGTGCACCTAAATAAGGCGGGCTTCTTGGAGGGATCCGCATGTGTACGTGTTTGGAAGATAATTCCGCCTGCTCAAGATGGACACCACCAAGGCTCCCTCTCCGACGATTGGTATGCAAGGGTGCCTCTCCGTGACCACGCCTTTACTCGTACTTAAACACCAAATGGCTTTCTCCCTTGGGATTCCACCGCCCGCGCCAGGCTGAGTTGGTACACGAGGATCCTCTTCATTCCTATTTCTCTTTTGTCGGTTTTCTGTCTTTTATTGGTCATGCTCTTCTCGCATCCTCACCCAACACACTTGACAGATTTCCATCATCACCGTCATAATAATGACTTTCTCCTTGACCCTTCTTCGAATGTCTATAATCCATGGCACAACTCACCTGACTTCCCCTCTCCCTACCTTCCCGCCCTGACTTCCTCCGTCCAGCACCCGTCTTCGGATCCTCTCTCCCGTACGTTTCATAACATCACATATCAGCCCTTTGAACACGACGATCGTCACTCAAGGCCGCTGCTCCCCATGTTACCTTACAACGCAAGATCCTCTGCTGCTACTCCTACTGGTTCTTGTAATACAGATGACGCCCGCTCATCTCGATCCCTAGCCTTTGCCCCGATCTACCCCTCTCCATCGTATACCCTCTCGGCTGCCATCCCTTCGGCACCGCAACCACCACCACCACCTCCTCCTCTACCAACTCCCCCACCTCCGCCACCGCCGCCGTCGGCACCACCGTCCGAACCTTTCACTTCTCCTTCTCCTTCTCATTCTAGCCTCGATCGCAAATCCCCTTTCCATCCTCCACCTTCTCTTCCGTCCATTCACGCCTTTCGTCTCGACACTCTTCAGTCCGTCGATCCTTCAGATGACCCCTGTCCACTCTCTTTACATGATCTCATGATTCCTACCGAAGAGCAAGAATATCAGGGGCACAGTTATCACTTCTCGCTTCAGTCGGTTTCCCCTTCAAAGCCAAAGCCTATCCCTTTTTCTGACCAGAAGCCTCCTCACGAAGAGTCGAGCTTTCCCAAGCGTAAGGGTAAATCTAAGATGCATACCTGCTTGCTCTGTCAAAAGTCTTTCCCTCGCCCGAGCGGCCTCCGTACCCATATGAATTCACACTCGGGTGATAAACGTAGGTCATTCCTCTTTTTCGCTCTCCTTTCTCATCCTAATGACATTGTCACAATTAGCTTATAAATGTCCTGTTCCCTCTTGTGCCAAGTCATTCACTGTCCGCTCTAATGCCAAACGTCACATTCGAACCCATGGAATTCATTCGCCATCTCCTCAAGCTGCAAAGTCCGTTACCCCTACAGGAAGGGGTTCCTCCCTTGTGTCAACCGACGAGGACTCTCAACGTGCTCTTCGTATACGTTGGGTTGGCCAGAATTTAGACGATCATACTGAGGATCTTTCAATTACTCTTCCCTCGATCTCGCAGGGGACCTCCCGCACCGGGAACGTACGGCAAGCCAGCGACGTGAGTGATGATTTTCAAACAAATCGGATGCAGGACGCCCGCAATCCCGGTGACCTATCGTCGGGAAATCGCCATCCGTCTACTAGCACTCTGCTAAGCGGATCACGTTCGAGGTTCGTTCATTTATTCCTGCTCTCGACCTGGCTGATTTAATTTATGATCCCATCTAGTCGATACCCTCAAAATCGCTCTTCTCAAAGCAGCAGTGGTTTGCCAAAGAAGAAAATCGTATAACTTTGTATATTTTCTAGTTTGCTAGGCAACATCTACGAACTTTTGTATCTATCACTCACACAACCTTTTACAGCTACTTACTCGGACGGCGTTTTTCTATTTTGTTCTTTCCTTTCCTTTTGTTTGTTTGTTTCATTTTCTGTTTGTCGGGGCATCATGGTAAAGATAAAGACAATGCAATGTAACTGATAGCAAACCTTCCTCACTCGCAGTGTTTATGAGTTCTGAGACTAGCCGCACCAGGAAAGGAAAAAGCAAGCTTAGAGACGAACTGCTCACACCCATGATCCCCCAAAATGGGAGCATTCATCACGCAGCAGTGCGATCACCGGTGACCCGTACGAACGGTAAAGGTCCCTTTGAGTTTCGTTCGATTTGATCGATCACCCTCCGTTGAGTTGAGATAAAATAAAAGTTGTCGAGCCAGGCATCAAGGCGAACAAGGCATAGTACATACATGACACTCTTTCACGCGTTTCTTTCTTTGTTAAATGTGCGTCTCGGAACGTCCCCATCAATGTTTTCGATGACTCTGACTGCGCGTGTATCAGACCCTGTGGATACTCTAATCGTGTTTGGACCTTCATTCTTCACCCCAGCACCCTCAAACCTGACACTGTGCAGTGTGGTGGGGGTGCTTTCCCTGCCCTGTCAGTGATTGTGACGACGCTGCGCAGCCCTTGACATGACGTATGGGGAGTTCAATTGCCATTTCATATCTTCCATCCTCCTGTCCCCTCCGTTCCCCTATACACAAACTTGTACTTAACATAGTTCTCGTCTCTTTGGACAAACTGGACAGCTTTATCATCACGGCATGCTACCCTTGTTCTCTTCTCACGGGTTGTGGAACGTCACTTGCCACACTCTGACGGCCGCGTCCGCACCCGTCCCGGCCAACCTCCCCTCATCAGAGACCCAGAGAACGGCATTGACGCCCCCAGGCACGGCATTCGTGATCGCGATTTTCTTCGAGGGCTTCCGGACGCTCCATATGTATATGTGCGTGTCCAGCGCGCCGGAAGCGCAGTGCAGCGAGTCCGCGGTCCAGCTCAGCGTATTCACGCGGGCCGAGTGGAATGACCAACGGGAGGTGATCATCTCGCGCTTCGCCACGTCGTACAGTATGACCTTGCCGCTGGACTAGTGACAATAATGCGGAGAAGAAAAAGGAAAAGGTTCATAAATAGGTCAGCCCGGTGTGCGGTGTGCGTGGGTGTAATCGAACGTTCGTTAGTCGAGAACGAAAAGAAGTGAAGTTGGAACTTACGTCGCCTGCAGCGAGCTTCGAGCCATCCGGCGAGAACGCGAGGGCACTCACGAGGCCACCGTTAGCGTCCAGCAGGCCAGCCTCCTGGAGCGTTTTGCCATCCCAGTCATACAGCCGAACCTTCTGATCCTATATACAAAAAAAAAAGATTTGAACGGTGATGAAAGATGAGGTGAGCAAAACACGATCCCCCGGCATGCACGGACTCACACCAAAACCAATCGCGACTAAGGATCCTGTGGCAGCGATGGCGGTGGGATTGGTGGCACCTCCCCACGGCCGAAGATCGGCGACCTTCTGATGATTCCGTACAGCCTCGACCGCGTCGACACCGAGCACGAAAATGGTGTTATCCTTAGCTGCCGCTAGGGTTTTCGGCTGAGAGGCCGTGGAAAAGACGGATGCCCTTTTTAATTTTCCGTTTCAGTTCAGTTTATCAAAGAAGAACGCGAAGGAACGGTACTATGTACGTGAACTGGCTTCCTTCGACCTCTCGCACTCGATCATCGTATCCGGTGGAGAAGACCCTGCCGTCAGGTATGGACGCGAGTCCGGAAACGAGGTTGGTGTGCCCCTGGCCGGCTAGTGGACTCGCTGTGCCCGTGGAATCGTACGAGAGCACGCGGCCGTCAGCCGACCCGACGAAAAACGTTTCGGACGAGGTCGCGGTCGTCGTCGAGATAGCGGCGGCCGTGATGGCCTTCTGAGGACCCTGCAGAACAACAATCGAGATAGTGTGAGAACGTTTTTCGTTTTGCTATTCGACAGTTTTGGCAGGAGTGGACCCCACATCTACGTACGTGCAAAACCTTCACAGGCTTCTTGTCCCCGCTGCGCTTATCGAACACGTTCAGACATCCGGAGAATGAGAGCGAGACGATGGTATCCGGGGAGCTCCACACGTTCCCAACTTGCTGGTGTTCGAGTCCCGTGCCGAGGGTATAGGTCGCAGTCGCCTTGCGGGTTTCGATGTCCCCTAGTTCGTTTGACCAGAAATCAGCAGCGAAGGAAGGAAGCACGCCCTAGTAGTAGTGCGTGGGAATTGTATTACGAGAACGCACACAGCTTGACGGTTGCATCAGCAGAGCAAGTCGATATGGCCTTGCTGTCGGGGCTCCAATTGAGCGCATACTACGCATCCGCACGTGCTTGAACAAACTGAAATGAGGAGCGGAGAGGACGCGTGCCTGACTCACTGCGGTGCCTGAGTGGCCTTCGGAGAACTCGGCGAGGGTCTCGCCCACTTTGCCATCGTACAGAAATATCTTCCCGTCGGATCCGACGCTCGCAAAGTGGTCCCCACTCGGCGCGTACCGCACGTCCTGGACGAACTTGGTGTGCGTCTTGATCGTCTGTTGCCCGGGAAGAAAGAAGGTTGCGCGCGCGCACGATTTGGTCAGCCACGGCCGCACGGCACGACGAGAACGTGGTCACGATGATGGGGGGTCGAGGGCGGGGGTGGGGGCGTACCTTATCGTACCGATAGGGAACTCCTGGGATGATTGAATTGAGAAGGCTGCGTGAGAGGTGGCCCCATACGTAAGTATATATGCGGCGATAGCATCACCTTGGTGGAAGACGATTAGATTATCGTCACCGGCAGTTGCAGCGCGGAATGGCCGTTGACGTCGGATCGCGACGGCATTAACGACCTAGAGAAGGACGTAATCGTACACCCGATCAAGGCAGCACGCACGAGCTAGGGACGCCACCTTGGAGTGACCGAGGATCTCCCCGGTCGAGGAACCAGTGTCGAACATGAACGCATGACCGAATCTTGAGTTCGTTCCCCCCCACCAGCGCCACACCCCCAATAAATG
>WNGR01019857.1_pt2 | contig 10148 bp, 17 predicted proteins | sample 5407581 | NCBI WGS metagenome assembly WNGR01 (sample SAMN13153383, study PRJNA577476) | soil metagenome | isolation source: 80 cm soil or saprolite under Garry oak tree replicate 2 | place: USA:California | collected 2016-06-15
ACGTTTCACCTTGCGAGGTTCTCGCGGTGCCTGTATCGGGGCCGGTGCCTGCTCGCGCGCGCGTTGTTTCTTCTCCCGACGCTCTTGTCTGAACGCGGCCCAGTTGCGTACCGGGAAAAGCCGTTCTTTTTGCTCCGGGGTACATACCTGCTTTGCGAGCAGGAAGAAGACGCCGCCAGGTGTACGCCTGCGCGTGCCATCTGGCAACATCATGCCCCCCTGCTGCTCAGTTGCAAGGGTACGCGCCAGCAATGCCGAGGCCATCTCACATCCCAGGATGACAATCACGCGGTGGACCAGGGTCGCCGCAGGCTCTCCGAGCTGGGATGTGATACTGACAGTCAACTGCGAGACGATATCTTCATCGGCCTCTTTTGTGAACGTCACGTCTTCCATGCTTCTCCTTTTTCATCCTGACGACAGCACGAACGGCCCTGCAAGAACCGTGCCAATCACTCACCACAACCTCGGGGGTCGAGTGACGCGCCTGGGCTGCGTGCTGTCGCCTTCGGTAAATTCCCCGGCATGCAAGAGCAACCAGTCAAGCAACTCCCGCATCCCGACTTCGGTCAATGCAATGCTGTCGCCGTCGTAGAAGGAGTGAATCCGCCAGCGGTGGCCACCTGCTCGCTCGAATCGCTCTACCTCAATTGCTGGCTCTGCCTGCTCGCCGCCCACATGATAGGGCGCAGGTTGTTCGGTCATTCTAGTCCTCACCTCCATACTCAGCCAGCAGCTCCGCGTACTGGGCATCTATTTCTGTCGAAATGCGCTCGTATGCAGCGTCTATCGAGGCCTCCATCGCCGCGTATTCGTCATCGTCTTCCTCGGGTTCTTGTTCGCTCATTTCAACTCCTCGCTTTCACACATCGACTTTATGTAATACGCCTGCCTCGCGCAGGTCATGCAATGCCTCACGCACGTCCTCCTCCTCTTCGCCCAGCATGGATGCCAGTTCGGAGAGCGTCACTCCCACGCGGCGCATATCGGGTAATCCTTGATCGGCTGCGCACCAGATCAGTGCGACCAGGACCAACTTGTGTAAGCGGGTCACGTTCGGATTGGAGAATAATTCACGCACCCACCGCTCCCGCTCGCGCAAATCACGCACAATAGCGCGTGTGTTCATGCTTGCTCCTTAGTGCGGAAAGTGGGATATGTGGCGCCAGCCCTGGCAGCGCGAGCACCAGTAATACAGGTCTTCCTTCAAGTGCTGTAGCCATCGTTTCATGATACCTTGCTCCTTATCTTGCTCGCCCACTTGCTTGCTGTGCGTGTAGTCGTGTTCGCTATGTCCGCCAGTTCCTCGTCACTTGCATGTGGATTGCTGGCCAGCGCCGCCCAAATCGCCTGTTCTTTGGACTCAAAACGGCTTCTCGTCATTTGCGGTATTTGCAAGACTGGCGTATCGGCCTCGGGCTCGCTTATAGACAGGGCTGGAAAGTCCGATGCAAGAGGCGCTGAATGTTCATTACGTAATGAAGATTTCCCTTCATCGCGTAGGAATCCGCTCATAAAGATCAACCCGAGGACGAGCGTAGACCTCTCCCACGTCAGCGCAATCATGGAAATACCCAACTGAGTAGCGGCCTGGTCGATGGTGATTCCTTCGGCGTTGACCCGGGCTATGATTGATTGCATTTGAATCGAGACAAAGGATATCGCCCCGGCGACGATCACCGCCAGGACGATCTGGCCCACCTTCACCCATCCATTCGTGTTGGATGCTGCCCAGGCACGCCGGGCAGTGACCCCAAGGATAAGCACGTTGAAATCGAGGGCCAGCATAAGGGTGATGGCCCACGCCAGGGTGAGCCCTGGGAACTGGGTCAAGAGATGCCCGCCGGTGAGAAGATCAATACCGGCAAGGATACCCGAGACGGCGAGAGCTGGCCCGCTCACCACAATGATTCCATCTTCCAGGGCTGCGGCCCCACGCTTTAATGAATACTTGCTCATACTCCCCTTCCCTGATAGTGGATTGACTGCCTTGCGGTTGATCAACCAGGCTCTGCAATCGCCTCTCGGTTGACGGTCAACTGATCAACTGGCCTCAAGTTTCTTTTTCCAGGCAGAGGTGATGCGCTGCACATGGTAGTAGGATGTGTTGCAGGCCAGCGCAACACTCCGTAAATCCATCCCCTTCCCGGCAAGCTCCAGAATGCGCCAGTGGTCTATGCCGTCCTCACCTACTGGCGCGGACTCTTCACTCTGGCGATACGTCCCGTCTGCCTGCTCAAGGATGGCGAGTCCTGCTGCCTCAACCACTTTGGCACGCCTCCTGGTTGCCGCAAGCAGTGCCAACTTCTCAAGGATAAAAAACACAACGTGCGCCACGCCATAGGCAGCCAGGCAGAAACAGGCCACGGCGACCAGGCCGGTGATCATGCGCCCGATGAGGCCAAGATAAGGCCATAGTGATACAATGAACGTGATCTCCAGTGGTAGCAATCCAATTCCAACGAGTAGCACCAGACGAGATCGCCATGCCCTCATAGTCCCTCCGTGATCTGTGATAAGCCGCCGAACTTCTCCAGCAGCAGCAATGCGCCGGTGTCCTGCGTTGTATCGAGCTCGCGGACATACACCGTGGTGGTCTGCAAACTTTTGTGATTGAGCACGTGCATAATCTCCAGCGGCCCGCTGCCTGCGCGATATCGTGCAAGCGCTCCACTATGACGCAGGCTATGCGGCGAGTAGGCTTTTTCGTTCATCCCCGCCAGTCTCAGGTAATGTCGCATCCGATGCCACACGGCCCCCGAGTCAAGCGGGCGCCAGGGGTCCACCGGTGGCCAGCAGGTATGCCCATGCGCCACAAACAGCGGCGTCTCGCTGTCCATCTTCTCCAGCCTGCCACTCCTCTCCAGGTACTCCATGATGGCCGATCCTGAAGGCCTCGGCAATTCAGCAGTGATCCGTTCACCGCCCTTGATGCGTACCGTGTACGTCCATCCTGGCCTGCTCACTCCTTTTTCACGATCAAAAAAGGAGGTGGTGCGCAGGTTGCCCCACAGGAGCGAGACGGCCTCGCGACGCCGCAGACACGTCCAGAAGAGCGTCAGAAACAGGGCCCTATCGCGCAGGTGAATGGGCTCCTCGTCTTTGGGGATGGCGATCAGGAAGCGGCAAAACTCCTCCACCGTCATGCCCCGGTGGGCCACGCTCGTACGCGACTGCTTGATGCCCATAGCCGGATTGCGGTCGGTGAGCACTGCCAGTCGGCCCGTGGGCGTGGCGTACTCGAAGCCGCAGGCGTAGGTGAAAAAGCTGCTGATCACCGTGAGCCGGTTGTTGCGCGTGCGAGCGGAGGGCGGGCTGCCTACATCGCGGCGCCGCAGTGGGCTACTCACGAAGGTCTCCACGTCGCGCCTGGTCATGGCCTGCGGTTCTTTGCCCATGGCGCGAAAGAAGTTCTTGAGCACGCCGCTATAGTTATCCATCGTCGCATCACTTTCTGAACGCGCATACAGGTGTCTCGTGTAGGCGCTGTAGCACTCGCGCCAGCCAGGCAGCCAACGGTCGGTAAACATGTGCCTGCCTCCCCCGTCTAGCGTTCGTCTCGGGCTTGCCAGGTGCGCACGTGATGCATTATAATGAACACGCGTGAACACTCGTCAAAAACACTCGCATCCCCAATCGCGCAGATGCATCACGCCGCCGGTGTCAAGTGTCCCGTCAAAGGCTTCCTTCCATTGTCCGTCCCCCACATGCTATACTGAGGACAGCTTAGCCGTGTAGTGTGAAGCCTTCACCGTCTGACCACTGCACGGCGGCTACGCAGCCTCCTTGACCGCTCGCCTCATTCCAGGCTTGGGCCCGCGCTTCGTATCTACTGTGTACGATTCAATATCCGCCTTGTAGTAGAGCTTCGTGCGACCATCGAAAATCCTCGTTCTGATCTTGTCATTATTCCCAAGCCACCGGACATACGCAGGGGAGACGGCATGACCAGAGTTTTCAGTGAGAATCCGCGCAGCATCACGGCCTGACAGCCAGGCGTCGAGTCGATCATCCCGCATAAAGCACCTCGTTTCCAATTGGACATCTGTTCATATCCCCATTATAAACTCTATCGAATAAAAAGACAATACTCCCTGGCGCTGATATCCTACGAGTTTCCTACTACTCAGTGAAAAAGACTGTACTAAAGGACAGTGTATTCATTCCCTAGAGAATGTATAATATATATGTAAGATGAAACAAGGCGAGAGCCCAAAGGAGTTATCAAATGTCCATCCAGGAGCAGTACAAAGTCACCGACAGCCAGCTTGACGCAGCACAGCGTTTCGTCAACTCTGCCACTCGCGAAGTCCTCTACGTTGTCCAGTCAGCAACATCTCCGGATGTCCAGTACCAGGTCCGCTGGAACGCGCAGTATCGCCGCTTCGCCTGCCAGTGCAAGGCCTCCCACAATAGCATGAACTGCTGGCACGTTCGCAGTGCAGTGGCCAACGAAGTCCTCTACCGCGAGAACATCCGCGCCGAGGCTGAAGCCGCACAGCGCATCGCCGAAGAGAAGGCCGAGTACGAGCGCTTGCTGATGGTTCCACCAACGCGCCCCAATCGCACGGCGGTCGAGCGCGCCACCCGCTGCAATCAACCCAAGCCCTTTAGCTTGCTTCGTTAGTCAATCGGGGGAGCTGGTCCACCTGGCTCCCCTATTTTCACGATGTGAGAGGAAACACCAATGAACTTACAGCAGGCCATCGACATTATTCACGATATCCGCGAGCGCTTCACTCACCTGGTCGCCTTCTTGACCGAAACCGACCGCCGTTTCCGCGACGGCAGCACGGTCTATATCATCGGCATCTACCAGGGCAACCTGCGCGAGCATCGGCGCTCCTGGGTCATCAGCGGCGCCTGGGACTATCAAGAGGCGCTCTTATGGTGGCAAATCTTCAGCAATCAACAATAGTTCACGTGTGGCCGGCTTTCGGCCTTACAGCCAGCAGAAAGGTTCACCCATCATGGCAGAAATCGGAACAAACATCAGCATCGAGGTCAAAGGCAACAAGGCGATCATCACCATCGACCTTACCCACCGGGGCAATCTCTCGAGCTCTGGTAAATCGGTGATCGTCGCCTCCACCGGCGGCAACGTTCCTATCCCAGGAACAAGCGTCATTTTAGGATTGAATGCGTATGTGAAAGCCAACGGCAGCAAGTAGTATGCACACTGGCGCCCCGGCCCGCCTCATGGCCGGGAGAAAGGTTCTCCCCATGACCACGATCACCGTTCCTGTAGACACACTCATTCACACCGACCAGCATCCCTATTGCGAAGACGCGACCTGCCCCTGCCAGGGTGCTGAGTGTGCAGCAGCGGTTGATTTGACCGGCTATGAGTTCGCCCCGCGCACGATACGCCACCGGCAAGGTGGCCAGGATATTCAGATTACGGAGAAGCCCTGGAAGTACGGCATCCGTTGCAAGCTCACGCTCAAGGGCGTCCCGCTCACCGGCACGCAGTTGCACGAGCTCGAGCGAGCCTTGATGTTGTGGAAATATGGGTTGAAAGAGGTTCCGCCCGAACAGGCGTCGCCCTTTGCCCAGGCGTTGGGTATCCCTGAATACGAATCCATGTAGCGCGGATAACGCAGCACAAAGCCCCGGCTTCCTGGCGAAAGGCTCCGGGGCGAGTGCGGAAAGTCGTAACACTTCCTATGAAGAAGTCTACCATAGTCGTCTATCTCATCCATTTTGGGCGCAAGCTCGGCAACCAGGATAACCCGCGCGGTATGGCTGGCCACTACATTGGATCAGCGTGCGACCTGGCGGCCAGGCTCGAGCGTCACCGCGTAGGCAATGGCTCGCGTCTCATGCACGCGGTAGCCCAGGCAGGTATCCCCTGGGTGCTGGCGCGAACCTGGGAGGAAGGCTCACGCGAGCTCGAGCGCAAGCTCAAATCACGCAAGCAAGCGAGTGCCTTTTGTCCGATTTGCCGGGGCGAGCAGGTGCTACAAAGTGGGGGGCGGGTTCTTGGTCGACGTCAGCCGGCGATCTCCCGCCCGGTGCAGTTCTATCGTTAAACAGAAAGTGAGGATGTTTCCACATGGCGAATCTGAGTATTGTACGCAAGGGCGAGCCTGCCGGTATCCCCATTCGACCGGTTGTCGTCGAGTTCTTAGCCGCAACGCGTAGGCAACGTAACGCAGCCAGCCAGCGCAACTGTGCCTGGCATCTCTACTGCTTTGCCGACTTTGCCGATAGCGCCGGCATCTCCCTGGAACAGATCGATGCGCGCACGGTTGACGCATTTCTCGACCACTTTGAACAGACACGACGCCCGCGAAAGCCAGGTGCCACCGCTATCGCGAAATCGACGCTCGTCAATCTCGTCTGCAGCATCAAGACGTTCCTCACCTGGTGTAGCCGCGACCGCGCCATCTATGCCGACTTTGTCCTTGAACGGACCGCGCGCGACATCCGCAGGCCGAAGATGCCGCATGTCATCATCGAAACCTTTCGCCCCGAGCAGATACGCGCGCTCTTGCTCGCCACAGACGCGGAGGAAAACGAGCGACAGCGGGCCCGCGCCTCTGCCATTATCCATACCCTGATGGGGACCGGCATCCGGGCACAGGAATGCTGCAATCTGAAACTAGCCGATGTGCATCTCGAGGATGCCGAAGCCTCCATCAAGATTGTGCAAGGGAAAGGAGAGCGTGATCGTCGCATTCCCCTGGGCCCAATCACCCGCCGCAAGCTTGCCCACTGGGTAGAGACCTGGCGGGCAGATCAGCCGAAGTCCGCGCCGCTCTTTACCAATAGGCATGGCGTGGAAGGAGTCAGCGTGGCAGGCCTGCAGCAACTGATGGAGCGACTGGGCACGCGTGCCAAGATCGAAGGAGTGAGATGTAGCCCCCATACGCTGCGCCATACCTTCGCATGTGAGTGCGTGAGACGCGGCATGAGCGTCTATAATGTCTCAAAGCTGCTCGGACACGCCTCGGTGGTGATGACCGAACGGTATCTCCGCTCGCTTGGCGCGGATTTCGACGAGCTGGCCGACCAGGTCGCCGGGCAACTTCGTTAGAATTGGTTGACGAATATGTTTTACATGATGTGCAAAGGAGTACACACTATGGCAAAAGTTATCAGCATGCGGCGCGATCCCGGCGACCAGCCGCCACAGCCACAGCCCTCGTCACACGCAAAGTCCCAGGGTGGCCGCCCTGGGCTCCCCATTGGCCCGGTGGTGGAAGAATACTTGCAGTCAGCAAAGCGGCACCTCGGGGCGCAAACCTACCGCGAGTACAGGCGGCACCTGCGAGCCTTCGCCGCCTGGGCGGACGGCCGCTCGATTGGCCTCGAATACATCAACAGGCGGGTGGTCGAGGAGTTCTGCGAGTATCTCTTCGCCACCCGCCAGAACATCAGGAAGAGCGGCCCTATCAGCCGGCACGCGGTGTCTAATTACGTCCTGGTGATCAAAGTGTTTTTGCATGCCACTAAGCGCGATTCCATCATCTACGGGGAGTACTTGAGCACCGACACGATCTCTGCCATCGCGCTGCCCAGGTACGACCAGGTGCTGATCCAGCCCTTTACCGATGCCGATATCAAGGAACTCTTGAAGGCATGTCTGGCCGAGAAAACAGAGGTGCTGCGCGTGCGCAACCAGACCATCATCTACCTGCTTTCCAATACGGGTATCCGGGTGGCAGAGTGCGCAACACTCACCACCTCGAGCCTGTGTCTTGAGCCAGGGATGGGGTCGGTGAAAGTCATGGGCAAGGGCCGCAAAGAACGCATCGTCCTGTTTGGAGAACTGACGCGCCGCAAGCTGGAGCGCTATCTTGAGGTCTGCCGCATCGAGGCAGCCCGAGATGCGCCGCTCTTCGTGTCCTACTCGCTTTCAGGCCGGGGCGTGCGCAGGCTCACCACCTCGGGCATCCGTCAGATGGTCGAGACGGTGGGCAAAAGAACGACGATCCCGGGAGTGAGAATTTCACCCCACACCTTTCGCCATTACTACGCGTATCGCGCGATAGAGCTGGGCATGAGCATTGTTGATTTGAAACTCTGCCTCGGGCATGAGAGTATCGAAACCACCCAGCGCTATATCCGCTCGCTTGCTTGTGATGAAGGTCTGCGCGACCGCATTGCAGGGCTGCTGCGCTAGAGCAACAAATACAGGCGTGAGGCGTATGTGGAGAGAAGGGGTACGAGGCAGCAGGGCTACACGAGCAAAGATTTCATTTGTTCCTGTAGCCCGCCCAAAGTGGCTCTACAGGCCCATTTGCATTTTTGCCACTTTTATGGATTGGTGGCGTATGAAGGCCTTCGTCTTGCACGGCAGGACCCATGCCACAGGGGGTATAATCGTCATTGACCAGGCGTGTTACGATTGAGATCTAAAACGTCATGGCTGGCCACCACTGACGATTGAGAAGGGAGTATCGGTATGGCGTATGGTGATAGAGCCCGATGCAAGTCCTGTGGACGTGAGATTATCCAGATTGGAGGCGGGCACAGGCAACGCCAATACTGCGACGATACGTGCAAGCAGCGGGCCTACCAGGAGCGGCGTGAACAAGCACACATGGCAGCCTTGCGTGCGTTATGGGTGGGCTACCTGCCGACCACACAAGAGATGCTTGTAGGGCTCACCCGCCAGTATAGTGAGGAGTTCGCCCGCCGGTTCGCAGCCGTTATCGACGCTGAAAAGCAGCAATCGTCATCCCTGGCCACCGGTGACGTTTCACTGGTACGCCTGGGCGAGCGTCTTTCCTATCCGGAGTTACACGTCAAGCACCCAGGAGGCGGGCATGCTGTGGTGCTCAGGGCAGGAAAAGCGAACTGGCTGCACTTTGCCGATGTGGCGGAAAAGCGAACTGGCTGCACTTTGCCGATGTGGCAGAAGGGCGTCTTATCCGGGCGGTGGAGCATGCCGCCCGGGCCATACTACGAGGGGAAGAAAGCCTACCATGACCAGCGAAGACGAACGCTTAGCCGAGCTCTTCGGAAAGCAGGCAGCCCATAGCGAGCACCGGCGCGGAGAGCGTATCCGCTACCGCCTGCCGGGTGAAGGGGAGTACGAGGGCATCATCCTGTGGTGTGCCTCTGAAAGTGAGATGGACGAGAAGCACATCCACCAGCACTACATTGTAGAGCGCGACGGGGCGGGCGACTCGTTTCCCGATATCGTGTTTTTGGTGGATGTGATCCAATAACCCGCCCCCCCTACCATCGGCATGAGAGATCGGCAGTGTCCGAGGGCCTGCTGCGCAAGGAAGATTTTACCGCTGCCGGTATTTGCGCGTGGTGTGCGTGGGAACCGGATGAGCCGATACGTATGCTGGTCGCACGGATGGCTGTGCAGGCAAAAACAGAAAGAGGAATGTGATGCCAGAAGATGAACCATTGATGGTCTTGACCAAGGCGTTGGCAGGATTAGTAGGTGAATATCGTGAGATTGCAGAGCGGATTGTCAGGCGTGCTGATCGGCAGCGTTACCTCCTTGCAGCAGATCGTAATCACCTTGACGCTCTTAATGGCAAGGTCAAAGAGATCGTCGCGCTGCTCTCTCGCGAGAGTTCGTAAAACTGTTCTTTGTTCGGGTTACACAAGCACACGCTCTTATCGGTCACACTCGCGCCATCCAGCTTCACATCAGGTGACTGCACCATGATGATCGGGGCAAAGATGATTGCCCCGCCTGTCGGATAGCGCCCACCGCCGAAAGAGGAGCCAGACAGGGAGTACGAGCCTTGATAGTGGCCACCCATGGAGGAGGCGAGCAATGCTGAGGCCGACTGCACGTGGGGGACACTCCGGCGGATACCATCGGCAATGCCCATGCCGAACATAAATCCCCAATCCGTATAGCCCATCAAAGGGCCGTGCTTGACAGGGGAGCCAGGCCAGAGCCCCTTGAGCCAGGCCAGGGCGCCGGTAAACCAGTCTACAACCTGCTGCCAGGCAGCTTTGAGCCCTGCAAGCAAATTGTTGATGATGCCCTGGCCCCAGGAGGTTGCTGCTTTCACCAGATTATTCCATTGGTCGGATATCCACTTGATGATGAAACTGACGATGACGTTCAGCTCATTCTTGAGTTTGCCGAACCAGGAGAGAATCCCGTTCACGATATCGGGAATGATGGAGCCGCCAACGAGCATCTTCCACAGCCACTTGAAGAAGCC
>WNGR01009610.1_pt1 | contig 10147 bp, 5 predicted proteins | sample 5407581 | NCBI WGS metagenome assembly WNGR01 (sample SAMN13153383, study PRJNA577476) | soil metagenome | isolation source: 80 cm soil or saprolite under Garry oak tree replicate 2 | place: USA:California | collected 2016-06-15
TGCGAGCACCCCCACAGAAGTGGCTATCGCGAGGTTGCTGAACCTGGTGGCTGTATTGAGTGCAGCGATCTGCATAGGCAGCAGGATTTGCCCGATTGGCAAGATACTGAGCCAGATTGCCGTGTTCGCGAGAGACAACAACAGTTGAAAACCGGGGCTTACGGCTTTGGTAGGTACTTGTAATGCCTCAGGTACCTCGTTCACACTTGTATCGAGAACCAGGCGAGTATTATCGGTTACAGAAGAATGTGCCATGGTGAGAGTTTCCTTCCTTGGAACTACTGGAACAAGAACTGAGCGAGATGTGATACATTAGCCTGTTGCGACGTGACAGCCAGTGTGCGAGACTCAATCTGGCTGGCAGAACAAGGCAAAGGTAGACACTGCTCATTTTTCCGTATGCTCGCACTTTAGCATGGTGAGATTGCGGTTCTGTTACACTTTGATGGTAAGGAGGTTGGAAATCAGAGGATATGGTTAAGTTTCCTTAACTGGTGTAACGGCAGCGCAACCTCCGCGAGCTAGCGGCAGTATTGCAGCGTGGCGCGACTGTCGTGATCATGAGCGGTGTGGTGGAGTGCCAGGGGTAGGAATGCGATAGTAGACGAAACGGCGCGCTGCGGCATCCTTATCTGCATGCACTATGCTATACTGATAGGGGCAACGGCTTGGTTGCAAATGAAGCCCCTGAAACGCGGATTATGGCTTTCGCAGCGTCGAGGGCGTCCCTGACATCTGCTTACTCTGCTCGAAGCTTCCTGAAATGAACAGATGCGAGCCGGAACGGCCTTGGCGATGGTGGCGTATGTGTTCGACAGCAGCAGCCATCATCGCTTGCACTCAGACACTGATCTTTCAGATGAGCATCCCTGAATGTTCAAGGTGAACGAGCTCTTTCGTTCCAGACACATATAGAGCTATTTTTCCAGAGGAGATGATCCATGTCAACTACAAATGAACAGCACATGAACAACTGGTGGGCCGAGGGCGATACCCCCGTCCGAGCCGATTCCCATGTGACCTATCTCGTCGATGCGCACTCCACCTTCCTCACGATGTGCCGCCATTTTCTCATGGCACGCAAATATATCTACATTGCGGCCTGGGGAATGACGCCCCTGATGGAACTGGTGCGTGGCATCGACCAGCGCGCAGGAGTTGACGGCAGTCCAGAACAGGAGGCGCTCCTGGCTGAACTCCGTGAGGAAGGTCTCCAGGAGGCTGAAATTGACTTCTGGTGTACACACGATTTGACTGTGCAAGCAGTCCTGGGGTATATGGTAAGCAAGGGTGTTGAGGTGAAAGCATTGATGTGGGCCTGTTCAGAGTTGTTTTCACACTACGATCCCAAAGGGGCGCATGAGCAACTCACCCAGGTAGGTGTGACCTGCATTCTCGATGACAGCGCCAAAGGCATTCTGCATCACCCCATCGAGTCCTTACATCAAAAAATCGCGATTGTGGATGGCACTCATGCCTTCGTTGGCGGCATCGATATGCTGATTGAACTGAGTGGCGATTATGACCGCTGGGATACGCACTTCCATCACTATTCCTCTCCTTTGCGGAGGAATGAAGAGGATCGCACCCCGCACAACTGGCATGATGCGCACGCCGTCATCGAAGGACCGGCAGTGGCGGACGTGGAACACAATTTTCGCCAGCGCTGGAATGATGTCGTGCAGCGACACGAGTTGGACTACCAGTTGCTGGTTCCAGACCACCCACTCCCGCCTCCAGTAGAAAGCACGAGCCTGGTGCAGGTCGCGCGTACGATCCCGGCACACACCTACAGTTTTGCCCCAGAGGACGGTATCCAGGGCATTGCCCAACTCTACGCGAATGCTCTGAGCAATGCGCACCGCTTTGTCTATCTGGAGAACCAATACTTCTGGACCCATGCCTTCTTTGGGATTGACCGTCCGCGCCTGGGAACCGATAGCCCAGAGATGGAGCGCAACATACGAGAGCTAGCGGCAGCATTGCAGCGTGGCGCGACCGTCGCACTGGTACTGCCTGATCATCCGAATGTGGGTCGCGCTTTCACCGATGCAGGGCTGACTCGCTTACGTGCAGAAGCGCCCGAAGCTGCCGCACAGGGGCGCATTCAGGCCTTCTGCCTGGCTGCTTCAGCAGAGGTAGATGGCGAAGAAGTCTACCGGCCCATCTATGTGCATGCGAAAGTTGCGATCATCGACGATCTCTGGTCAACCGTTGGTTCCGGGAATCTGAACAACCGGGGTATGCACGATGATACCGAAATGAATGTCGCAACGCTCGATGCAGAATTGGCGCATGGCTTACGCATGTTACTCTGGGCTGAGCACCTCGAGCTGATTGGTGAAGAGAGTATGCTGACTGTGGCCTTTCACCTGGGCCACCAGCGGCAGAGGCGAAGTGTAGATGAGCGAGCGGCAAGGCTTTTACAGTCCTTGCAAGAGACACTCGGGGACCCATTGGTAGGTCTGCAATTGATGATCGAGCGTGCGCAGGACAATCTGCGCCGGTACAAAGCCAAACAGCCCCTGGTGGGCCACCTCCTCCCCTATTTGACGGGTGAAGAAGGGAAGCAGCATGGATTGAATTTCCACGAAGAACACGGCTGGGTAGAAGTGCCTTAGAGTTAGAGGACATGATTGAAGGAGATTCCCTGCGTTCTCAGAACGATTCTCAGCAATCGCTCCCCATGGCTCAGTCTGAGCCATGGCATACCTACACGGATGCCGCCGTACTTGAAACCTTTCATGTCGAAGGAACGATGGGCCTGAGCGATGAAGAGGTACGGGTACGCCTCACATGCTATGGACCCAATCGGCTCTCTGAGCTTACTATTTCTGTCGCTATCGGGCTGATCATTGAATTGGCTCATGGATGAACACATAATGTAATCGAGGATTACAAACGCGTGACGCCAAATCAAGGGATACGAAATGCTGCACGGGATGGAGCTTTGGTCGGGCTGGTGTAACTGTCCAGAATGAACCTTGTCTGCTATACTAGCGCCCTGACGTATCCTGTCCACTTGTTGTCATTTCATGGTAAGTGTACTATCATGAGAAACTTCAAGAGAACCACAGCGTGTTACATAACTCAAGCGAAGGGGTGACTGCTATGTCTTGGACACCATTAGCAGAGCGATTTGATAGGCTTCCATTAATTCTTGCAGGTCCCATTCTCCGTCGCACGGAACAGCATGCGGTCACTGTATGGCTCGCTTTAAAAGAATCCCAAATGGTTACCTTGCGTATTTACGCAAAAGATGATACCGGGAACCTTCTTGAACAGTTGAGCGGTACGCGCCGCACAATCCGTCTGGGCGATCATCTTCATCTTGTGGCTGTCACAGCTCATTCCACGAATCATGATGAATCGTTGGCCTGGGGTTCCTTGTACTACTATAACCTTTTCTTCCAGGCCACAAGCTCAGCGGATGGTCAGGTGCCTGAGACAGCCGCCCATCTTAGTACGCCAGGAATCCTCAACATGGATTCCTCAACGGCTAGCCTGTTGGAACGCCTAGTGTATCCAGGACATACACTTCCCAGCTTCGTCTTGCCCCCGCCAGATTTGAACCAGTTCAGCATATTTCATGGTTCCTGTCGCAAACCGCACGGACTTGGGAAGGAAATGCTCTCAGCGCTTGACACCATTCTCGAGGATTCGGCCCAAAATTCAGAACATCGTCCGCAACAGCTCTTTTTGACCGGTGACCAGATTTATGCTGATGATGTAGCAGAGCCACTGTTGTTTGCGATCATAGATGCAGGCACCTTTTTGTTTTCAGGAAACCAGGAAGAGGTCCTTCCGCTGGTTGACGTTCCTGCTCGCCTGCTAGCACCGGGAAATCGAGAGGACACTGTACGAAACAAGGCGTTCTTTACTTCTGAGGTACCAGAAAGCCACTTATTATCGCTGAACGAATACACGACCATGTATCTTTTTGCCTGGTCGGATTTGCTTTGGCCGGACGATTTGCCCATCCCAGATTATGTCGACGCCTACCCGAATGGGTTACCTGATCCTGCGAAGCAAGCGAAGGCAGAGGCGGAGTACCAGCACAAAACGGAGCGTTTACGCGCATTCCGCTTGGCACTCCCCCAGGTACGGCGAGCGCTAGCAAACATTGCGACCTACATGATCTGTGACGATCATGACGTGACCGACGATTGGTACCTTGACGGAGCCTGGTGTCAACGTGTATTGGGAAACGATCTGGGGCGACGGATCATTTTCAACGCTTTGGTAGCGTATGCATTATTCCAGGCCTGGGGCAATACACCAGAACAGTTCGATGCACCAAACGGAACAGCCCTTCTCGAAGCAGTCGATGGATGGCATGGAGACGAGTCAGATCTGCGTGTAGCTACCATCTCTCAGGTCATTGGTTTACCTCGTGACTTCGGCGGCAGTGGGCAACTGCGCTGTCCGGAGCAGGCGCTACGGTGGCACTATACATTTACAGGCCCCCAGTACCACGTCATTGTGTTGGATACGCGCACCCAACGCATCTACCTGACGCCCAATGAGTTTCCAGGACTCTTATCACCCGACGCAATCGACTCACAAATCATTGGGAGCGCGAATAAACATGCAGAAGTGACGCTGATTATCTCGGCTACACCTGTCCTGGGCATAGACTTCGTGGAAGCTATCCAATATTGGAATAGGTTACGTACCAAAAACACTTATACCTACGACCCTGAGGCCTGGGGACTGGAGCGGCTCACTTATCAGAGGTTCCTGAAGGCTATCAGCACACTCGAACGTGTGGTCATTCTTTCGGGAGATGTCCACTTTGCTTTTGGCTCAAGTTTGGAATACTGGGATCACCACACAAAGGCAACCGCAAAGATTGTTGATTACACGTCAAGTCCGTTACTCAATGAAGGGTCAGGAGCCCAAATAGTAGCTTTGACAATGGGATATCCAGAATTCTTCCACCTCTTGAGAAAAGAGGAGAAGACATCGACAGACCTGTTCGCCTGGGATGTCGTGGCTGACAATCACCAATCTTTCGATGAAATGCTTCACCTGTTACGCTCGCATGTCTTTCAGTTCTGGTGGTCTATCCCCAAACTGTTAGATATCACGAAATCTCCCCACGAGATCGTTTTCCCGGCTCAAGGGTGGCCTCAAGGAGCATTCAAGAAGCTTCCTCCACATCGCAGCTATCGATTGCACTACCTGCAAAATATACATAATCCACAGCAGGGAGCAAACCAACAGGAAAAGCCTGCAGACCCCAAAGAGGCACTAAAGAAGCCTCTCGAGCGAGGGCACTCTTTCTTCCAGAGAGTGGTAGAGGGCACAGAGCACCTTGGGCAGGAACTGGCAAAGAGGAGTTCTCTCGCAGCAGATGCGACACAGCACCTTGACGAGTTGTTGGACCAGAGGAAGGCGAGCAAGCACATAGTAGGTTATGCCAATATTGGTGAAATTGGCTTTCAGTGGACGGAGAAAGAAAAGAATGTGATGCAGCGGCTCTGGTGGTGGCATCCTGATAATCCAGAGCGACCTACCCCGGCTACTGAATACCGTGACACACTCTTGCTCCCAGTGCACGATGCGGCTCCTCCACTCCCCTAGTCATGCATGGAATCTGCTGTCTCTGGTATTGCTCTCCATGGACGCAACATACCGATCTTGTCGACTCCGGTAAACCAGAGGTTACGGGTGGCGTCCATAGCCAGGCCCAGCGGTAAACTGCCACGCGTAGGAATGCGATAGTAGATGAAACGATGTGCTGCGACATCCAGACGCGCTATCACGTCTTCTGCCATAATCGTCACCCAGACATTTCAGAAATCCTCACACATCACTTGCTCACGCATCTGTCTGTGTCCAGGCTACAGCCACTCTCTATCATTCTAGCTACAAGCATGTACGAAAGAGAAAACGAACAGGTTGCAAAGTGCGTGCTGGGGAGGTACAATGATAATGAAACAAGTGTTGCGTAACACATACAACAACTATTGCAAAGCGAGAAAGAAGAAGATGACAGAGCGCGAGTGGCTGCTCTTTACTCCGCAAATACCAGCGTTCCCCTCTAGTATGCGCGTTATGGTGTGGCGACGCTTGCAGGGTGCGGGTGCCGTGAGCCTGCAAAACGGGGTGTGGATTCTCCCCCGCTCACTGGAACATGAGCGCCTCATCCGCGATCTCTTCGCAGAGGTAGAACGCCAGGGAGGTAGTGGATTCATCTTGATAGCTGATGCATTCGATCCCACCTTTCACACGCGTATTGTCGCACGCTTTCAAGCCGAGCGCGAACAGGAATACGCAGAATTTGGTGAACGCTGCGAGGCGTTCCTGCAGGAGATCGAGAAGGAAACGCAAGCTCAGAAATTTACGTTTGCCGAACTGGAAGAGAATGAACATGATCTGCTGAAGTTGACGAGCTGGCTCCGCAAGATTCAACGTCGAGACTTTTTTCGCGGACCGCGCAGTGAAGGCGCAGTACATGCGCTTGCCCGGTGCCGCAGGGCACTAGACACTTTTACCGCGACTGTCTACGCGAAGGCCGGGCTTGAATCTACAGACGAACATCATGCATCGCTTGAAGAGGAACCATAACTTGCAGGCAACTTACGGCACGACCTGATGTGTGAAGAGAGCATCTCCTCAGGATGATGCAAAGGAGAAATGATGCAACAAGATCTCTCAGTGCGTTCTCAGAACGATTCTCAGCAATCGCTCCCCATGGCTCAGACTGAGCCATGGCATACCTACACGGATGCCGCCGTCCTTGAAACCTTTCATGTCGAAGGAACGATGGGCCTGGGCGATGAAGAAGTACGGGTACGCCTCGCGCGCTATGGACCCAATCGACTCTCTGAGGATGAAAGGGAGCCTCTCTGGAAGGAGTTCCTGGAGGAGTTGCGCGAGCCGATGATCCTGCTCCTGCTGTTCACAGGCGTACTCTACGCTGTGTGGGGCAACCTGGCTGATACCGTGACGATCTTCGCAGTCATCCTGTTCGTGATCGGCATTGAGCTGTACAACGAATATCGCGCCAAGCGAGCCATCACCGCTTTGAGCAAGCTGGCTGAGCCAACGACATCGGTAAAGCGGGGAGGACAGGCCGTCGAGATCCCTACTGATGATATTGTTCCCGGTGATGTCATCCTGTTGCATGCTGGCCGTCGTGTTCCCGCAGACGGGCGCCTGATCGAAGCGTATGGCCTGGCCATCGACGAGTCGACACTCACGGGTGAGTCGGTATCTGTGGAGAAGGAAGCTGACCTCGTCCTTCCGCAGAGCACTCCGCTGGCTGAACGACAGAACCTGACCTTTGCCGGTACCGTGGTTGTGCGGGGGCGAGGAACTGCCATCGTCGCCGCGACTGCTATGCAGACCGAAATCGGACGTATCGCCGGGGTGGCGCGTGAGGTCAAAGCGCCGCGCACCCCGTTGCAGGTAGCGATGGGCGGACTCAGCCGCTCGCTCGTCTGGATCGCGCTTGGCTTCAGCCTGGTCGTCCCCCTGCTGGCATTGCTCTTTGGGAGCCTGTCCCTGCAGCAGGCGATCCTGACCGGTCTCTCGCTGGCCTTTGCGACCATCCCTGAGGAGATGCCCATCATCATCACGATGGTGCTGGCATTGGGTGCCTACCGGCTCTCACGGCAGCAGGCCATCGTCAAGCGGCTGCAGGCGGTCGAGACACTTGGATCGGTGACCGTTATCGCCACCGACAAGACGGGCACGCTCACCAGGAACCAGATGGTGGTGGATCGGTTCTTCCCCGAGGCGCTGGACCGCAAGATGCTCGCAGTGGGTGCGCTCTGCAACGATGCGACCGGAACAAGCAAGCTCGTTGCCAATGATCCGCTGGAGGCGGCCCTCCTGCTGGCGGCGAGAGAGAAGGGTATCGATGTGGAGGGGCTGCGTCGTTCTTGCCCCCTGCGCGATGAGTTCACCTTTGATACCATGCGCAAGTTGATGTCGGTGGTCTACAAGCGGGATGGGATGCTCTGGAGTGCTGTCAAGGGAGCGCCGGAAGCACTCCTGGTCCGCGCCACCAGCCTGGCAACAGATACGGGTGAGCGCCCATTGACCGAAGCCGAGAAGCAAGCCACGCTGACGATGGCATCCCAGATGGCTGGCGCAGGACTGCGGGTCATCGCCTTTGCCGAGAAACCCCTGCCAGACGTTCGACCAACACAAGCCGAAGCCGAGAGCGGCCTGACGTTCATCGGCCTGGCGGGACTGGCTGATCCTCCGCGACCGGAGGCGCGAGATGCTATTGCGGCGTGTCATACCGCCGGCATCCGACCTCTGATGATCACAGGTGACCATCCACTGACGGCCCGTGCCATCGCGCAGCAGATTGGGCTTGACACCGATGGGCGGGTCTTGACGGGACCGGAACTGGACGCCCTATCAGACGAAACGCTTGGGGATGTCGCCGAGCAGGTTTCACTTTACGCCCGCACGACCCCTGAGCACAAGCTGCGCCTTGTCAAGGCTCTGCAAGCCAGTAGAGAGCGTGTCGCGGTCACGGGGGACGGCATCAACGATGCCCCCGCCATGGCGGCAGCCGATATCGGGGTCGCGATGGGCGAAAAGGGCACCGACGTGGCCCGCGAGGCTGCCGCCATGGTATTGGCCGACGATAACTTTGCCACGATTGTCCACGCCATCGAAGAGGGGCGTATCCTGTTCAAGAATCTGCAGAAAGGGGTCCGCTACTATCTCGCGTGCAAGGTAGCGCTGGTCGCGGTGACACTGCTCCCCGTGCTGCTGCGGGTGCCGGTGCCTTTCTCGCCGGTGCAGATCATCCTGATGGAACTCTTCATGGATGTGGCTGCCTCGGCAGCTTTCGTCTCCGAACCTGCAGAGCCGAGCTTGATGCACCACCTACCGCGTGACCCGCGAGAACCCTTCATGAACAAGGCGATGGTGCGCAGCATCTTCACCTCGGCGGCGGGACTCTTTGCCGCTGTGTCCCTGGTCTACCTGGTCACCTGGTATAGCGGCGCGGGGCTTGCCACGGCTCAAACAGCAGCCTTCGTCACCTGGTTGCTCGGCCATGTCTTCCTGGCGCTCAACCTGCGCTCCCAGCGTGAACCGCTGTTCCGCCTGGGCCTCTTCTCGAATCGTCTAATGGGCTGGTGGGCGGCGGCAACAGTGCTGTTCGTCCTGGTGGTGACGTTCGTTCCCGGCGTACAGATGCTCTTCAAAACAACCTCGCTGAGCGCTGGGACATGGGCGCTCGCAATCGCGGCGGCGCTCGTTGGCACGTTCTGGATAGAAGTCAAGAAGTGGGTCACCTCCCGACGTTAAGCACGGGAAAAGGGAACATTTCGCGTTACAGAATGACCACGGGGTTGATTTCCGGGATCGACGGGCACTCCATCGGCAAAAAGGACCTCAGTCCCGTTCCGTTAGAAGAGAGTGTAGCTTCATCGTACACGATGGGAGTCGATGCACCCGAGCAAAGCATTTCGTACAGTTTGGTGTAACAATGAACGAACACCGCTGCAGATGGACCCCATATTATGCCAGGGCTTTTCAAAAGCATATGAGTCAAAGCAATCAGGCAGTAAAATGAACTGGATTTTCCACGTCTTCTGTGATATGCTTAGGCGTAGAGAACCACTTATTCGCAGTAATGCAGGCGATGAAGCTCGCCTTTTAAATTCCCCTAAGGGATGATAGCTTCTATGAGGCTCGTCGGAGCGTTATAGAGGCTTTTTTTCTGTTCTATTCTCTATAGGAGACAGGAGATGTGTCTGGATGATTGATGGACCTGCTTTCCCCTCCTTGAACGAGGTGCAGGCACTGGCCCAGGTGGTACGTGCCAATATCGCACAGGTCATCGTCGGCAAGCTCGATATCATCGATCTCCTGCTGGTTGCGCTGCTCTCCGATGGACACGTCTTGCTGGAAGATGTGCCGGGTATGGGAAAAACGGTGATGGCGAAAGCTCTGGCGCGATCTCTCGGCGCAACGTTCCAGCGTGTGCAGGGGACGCCCGACCTCTTGCCTACCGATCTGACGGGTGTCAGCTACTTCGATCAGCGGCGCGGTGAATTCGTCTTTCGCCAGGGACCGATCTTCGCGCAGATCCTGCTCGTCGACGAGATCAACCGCGCGACGCCGCGCACGCAGTCAGCACTGCTTGAGGCAATGGCTGAACGCCAGGTGA
>WNGR01009612.1_pt1 | contig 10146 bp, 8 predicted proteins | sample 5407581 | NCBI WGS metagenome assembly WNGR01 (sample SAMN13153383, study PRJNA577476) | soil metagenome | isolation source: 80 cm soil or saprolite under Garry oak tree replicate 2 | place: USA:California | collected 2016-06-15
CAGATAGCTGCCTGGAACCGGCCGCATTCGACCGCCTGGGCCAGCCCGGTGGGTGTGATCCCGGCGGTCTGCCCGGTTCCGGATCCCGAACCGCGGAGGGTCCCGAACCCGACCGACCCCTGGGTGAACAGCAGGCCCGCCCACTGTTTCTTGAACACGCCGTCCAGCGGGCTGCCTCCGGCACCGTTCGGGAATAGCGCGGTGGCCAGGTTGTTCCAGGTGATCTGCGGGACGATCGCGTCGATCCGGTGGTCGTAGGCCGCCGCGAGCAGCGAAATACCGCCGCCGTAGGAGGCGCCGGCCATGCCCACCCTCGGGTCGCCCGGATGGTCGAGCAGCACCCGGGGCTGCCTGGCCAGCCAGGTGATGAGCTGCTCGACGTCCTTGACCTCGTAGTCAGGGGAGTCGAGCGCGATCTGCCCGGTGGAGTCGCCCATGCCGCGGGCCGACCAGGTGAGCACCGCGTACCCGGCCCGGGCCAGCTGCTCCGCCTCGGGCCGTACCGCGTTCTTGGTCGCGCCGAACCCGTGCGCGAGCAGGATGGCGGGCACCCGGCCGGCGGCTTCGGGGGTGAAGAACGTGGCGTCGAGCGACACGTGCCGGTTGCCCCGCGGGCCGTCCACGACCTGGATACGCACGTTGCGGATCCCGATCGGCGCCGGGCTGCCCGTGGCCGCGGCGATCGCGACCACGGCGGCGATGACCAGCGCCGCGGCGGCGGCCGCCAGCGCGACCGCGCCGCGTCCCCGCAGTGCCAGTCGTCGCGGGCGCCAGCGCAGAGCCATAACCGGACCGTAGCAACGGCCGGGCACCGGGTCACAATCGTCGGCGGTCGGCTTTGATCATGGACGGCGGCCTTTTCATGATCCCGGACTGAAACCCATGCATATGACGGGTTTGGGTCCGGGATCATGGAACACCCGCTCGACTGCCGCGCGTCAGCGGCCCGGGCCAGCCCCTCCAGGTAACCCGCCCGCAGCGCCGCGTCCGCGCAGGCCCGCGCCCCCCGCCCCGTGTCCGCTGACCGCGAACGGGCCCGGGAAACAATGCGGGCCCCCCGTTGTTACAAGGGTGTAATCAAGTAAGAACTACCAGGGAAGTGACCTGATGAGCGAGACCCTCTCCCTGCCGGTGCTGCCGCTCGACGACACCGTCGTGCTGCCCACCATGGTGGTCCCGGTGGAGATTGATGATGCCGAGGTCCGCGCGGCCATCGAGGCAGCCCGGGTGTCGGCGGGAGACGCCAAGCCCCAGCTGCTGCTGGTGCCCAGGGTCGGCGGCAAGTACTCCTCGATCGGCACGCTCGGCGTGGTCGAGCAGACCGGCAGGCTGCCCAGCGGCGAGCCCGCCGCAGTGATCCGCGGCCAGTCCCGGGTGCGGATCGGCACCGGGACCGTGGGGCCAGGCGCCGCGCTGTGGGTCGAGGGCACGGTCGTGGACGAGCCGCCCGCGAGCGCGCGCGCCCAGGAGCTGGCCCGCGAGTACCGCGGAATCGCCACGGCGATCCTGCAGAAGCGCGGCGCGTGGCAGGTCGTCGAGATGCTGCAGAACATCACCGACCCGTCGGCGCTGGCCGACAGCGCCGGCTATGCCTCCTACCTCAAGCTGGAGCAGCGGACCGAGCTGCTGGAGACCATCGACCCGGAGCAGCGCCTGGAGCGGCTGACCGGCTGGGCCCGCGACGCGCTGGCCGAGCTCGACGTGGCCGAGACCATCCAGAACGACGTCCGCGAGGGCATGGAGAAGCAGCAGCGTGAGTTCCTGCTCCGCCAGCAGCTGGCCGCGATCCGCAAGGAGCTCGCCGAGCTGGACGGCCAGCCGGGCACCGAGGAGGAGGACTACCGGGCCCGGATCGAGGCCGCGGACCTGCCGGAGAAGGTGGCCGAGGCGGCGCTCAAGGAAGCGGCCAAGCTGGAGCGCAGCTCCGACCAGTCGCCCGAGGCGAGCTGGATCCGCACCTGGCTGGACACGGTGCTCGAGATCCCGTGGAACACCAGGACCGACGACGCCTATGACATCGGCGCGGCGCGGGCCATCCTGGACGCGGACCACGCAGGTCTGGATGACGTAAAGGACCGGATCATTGAGTACCTGGCCGTGCGCAAGCGGCGCGCGGACAAGGGCCTGACCCTGGTCGGCGGCCGCCGCAGCGGTGCGGTGCTGGCGCTGACCGGCCCGCCGGGCGTCGGCAAGACCTCGCTGGGCGAGTCGGTGGCACGGGCCATGGGCCGCAAGTTCGCCCGGGTGGCGCTGGGCGGCGTCCGCGACGAGGCCGAGATTCGCGGCCACCGGCGGACTTACGTCGGCGCGCTGCCCGGCCGGATCGTGCGCGCGGTCCGCGAGGCGGGTTCCATGAACCCGGTCATCCTGCTGGACGAGGTCGACAAGCTCGGCGCCGACTACCGCGGCGACCCGACGGCGGCGCTGCTCGAGGTGCTGGACCCGGCGCAGAACCACACGTTCCGCGACCACTACCTCGAGGTCGAGCTGGACCTGTCCGACGTGCTGTTCATCGCGACGGCCAACGTGGCGGAGGCGATTCCCGAGCCGCTGCTGGACCGGATGGAGCCGATCGGTCTGGACGGCTACACCGAGGCCGAGAAGGTGACGATCGCCCGCGGCCACCTGCTGCCCCGGCAGCTGGAGCGAGCCGGGCTGGACGGCGCCGACGTGACGCTGACCGACGAGGCGCTGCACCGGCTGGCGGCTGAGTACACCCGCGAGGCGGGCGTGCGGGCGCTGGAGCGGAGCATCGCGCGGGTGCTGCGGAAGATCGCGGCGCGGCTCGCCTCGGGCGAGGCGCAGCTCCCGGTCACGGTCGGCCCGGATGACCTGCACGGTTACCTCGGCCACCCGCGGCACACGCCGGAGTCGGCCGAGCGGACCGCCGTGCCTGGTGTGGCCACCGGGCTCGCGGTCACCGGAACCGGCGGCGACGTGCTGTTCATCGAGGCGTCGCTGGCCGATCCGGAGACCGGCAGCACCGGCGTCACGCTCACCGGCCAGCTCGGCGACGTGATGAAGGAGTCCGCCCAGATCGCCCTGTCCTACCTGCGCTCGCACGGCGCCGAGATGGAGCTTCCGGTCGGCGACCTGAAGGAGCGCGGCGTGCACGTGCACGTGCCCGCGGGCGCGGTGCCCAAGGACGGGCCGAGCGCCGGGGTGACCATGACCACGGCGCTGGCGTCGCTGCTGTCCGGCCGGCTGGTGCGCAGCGACGTGGCGATGACCGGCGAGGTCTCGCTGACCGGCCGGGTGCTCCCGATCGGCGGGGTGAAGCAGAAGCTGCTCGCCGCGCACCGGGCTGGGATCACCACGGTCCTGATCCCCAAGCGCAACGAGCCCGACCTCGAGGACGTGCCCGAGGGCGTGCGGGACAAGCTGGAGATTCACCCGGTCAGCGACGTGCGCGAGGTGCTTGAGCTGGCGCTCGAGCCCGCGACAACGCGCTCGGCGATCGCCGCCTGACAGTTCTGCCGGCCCAGCCAGGCCAGAAACCGGCCGCCGTCCCTGAACGGCGGCCGGTTTCAGTCGCTACGCCGCGGGCGACGGGCCAGGACTGCGGCCATGTCCCTGGCCAGGATCGATGCCTCCCGCGCCGTTAGCGTTCCGGTTCCAATCCTGATGCCGGGCGGTGCGGACCTGCGGAAGCGCTCACCGGGAGCCACCGCCCAGCCGCGCTGCAGCAGCGCGGTGACGGCGGCGAGCTCGTCGGCCACCGGAACCCAGACCGCCAGGCCCGAGCGCCCGTGGGCGGCCACACCGTGGGCGGCGAGCGCGTCGATCAGGCCGTTGCGGCGCTCGGCGTAGCGGGCGGCGGCCCGCGCGAACAGGCGGCCTGTCGACCGGTCGGACCACAGCTCGGCCACGATCTCCTGCAGCATGTGGCTCACCCACCCGGTGCCTAGCGCCTGGCGGCCCTCGACCCGGGAAACCGTCACGGCATCCCCGGCCACGGTGGCCAGCCGCAGGTCCGGCCCCAGCGATTTTGATACGGAACGGATGGTCGCCCAGCGCGGCCGACCGCCCGCGATGGTGTGCGCCCCGGCGCCGGCCACCGGGCCCGCGTGGTCGTCCTCGATCACACCGACCTCGGGCCGGCTGGTAAGCACCTCACGCAGCTCCGCGGCCCGCGCCTGGTCCCACGCCGCGCCGGTCGGGGCCTGCGCCCGCGGCGTGAACAGCACCGCGTGGCAGCCCTTGGCCAGCGCATCCTGCAGCGCGGCGGGCCGCACGCCGAAGTCGTCGATGGGCATGCTGATGGCGGTCAGGCCCATCGCCGCCAGCAGGTCGAGCACCGGCGGGTAGCCGGGATCCTCCACCCCGACCCGGTCCCCCGGCCGCAGCCACGCGCCGAACACCCGCTCCACGCCGTCCAGTGCTCCGCCGACCACGGCCAGGTAGGCCGGGTCGATGCCGTCGGCACGGTACTGCTCGGCGGCCAGGCGGCCCAGGCGCGGGGTGACCGGGGGATCGCCGTACAGCCGGGACCGCGGCCGTACCGCGGGCAGCGCCGGCAGCAGCTCAGGATCGGGGCTGCCGACGAGCAGGTTGCGCACCCCGTCGGGCACCGAGAGCGCGGGCCTCGGCCCGATCGGCGGCGCGCCGGTAATGCGGGTGCCGGCCCGCCCGTTACCCCGGGCGATCCCCTTCTCGCGCAGTTCCCGGTAGGCGGCGGCCACGGTGACCGGGCTCAGCCCCAGGTCGGCGGCGAGCCCGCGCACCGGGGGCAGCGCCGCCCCTGGCACCAGCCTGCTGTCGCGGACGGCGGCCTCGACGTCGCGAGAGATCTCGCTGGCGTTACGCCCCTGCGGCTTGTATTGTGTCAGCATAAACAGATTATGTACTGTAACGTAGTCTCGCGGCAAGCACCTGGCCGTATTCCCGGAAAGGCAGAGCGTCATGATCACGCTGCTCCCCCTGCTCGAGGGCCAGCATGTGCGGCTCGAGCCGCTACAGCGCTGGCACGCTCCTGGCCTGGCCGAAGCGTCCTCCATCGACCCCTCGCTCTACCGGTGGAGCCCGATCCCGCAGGGTGAGGCCGAGGCCACGGCGTACATCGAGACCGCGCTGGCCGAACGTGACGCGGGCGTAACGGCCCCGTTCGCAGTCCTCCGGGTCCGCGACGATGCGGTCATCGGGTCCACCCGGTTCTGGGGGCTGGACTGGTGGCCATGGCCTGCAGGGCATGCGCGCCACGGTCATGATGGCCCGGACGTGTGCGAGATCGGCTACACCTGGCTCGCCCGGCCGGCGATTGGCACCGCGGCGAACACCGAGATGAAGCTGCTCTTGCTCACCCACGCCTTCGAGGTGTGGGAGACGCAGAGCGTGTGCTTCCACACCGACGCACGCAACGAGCGCTCGCGCGCGGCGCTGGAGCGGATCGGGGCGCAGTTCGAGGGCGTCCTCCGGGCCCACAGGCTCGCCACCGATGGCCGTCCCAGGAACTCGGCCCGCTATTCGATCACGGCACCCGAGTGGCCGGGGGTCAAGCACCACCTGCAGATGCTGCTCGCCGCGCGGGAGAGGGCGCTGCAGCTATGAGGAGTCAGGTTCAGCCCTCCCCGGGAGGTCTCGAGTCGCCTCGGCTGGCCCAGGTCCGCCGCAAGCCAGACCGGGCCCGCTACGACAGCGCGGCCGTGCACGAGGTGCTGGACGCCACGCCGTTCTGCCACGTGGGCACCGTGCGCGACGGACGGCCGGTGGTGCTGCCGATGGTGCACGCCCGCCTCGGCCACACGCTGGTCCTGCACGGCTCGCCCGCGGCCGGCCTGTTCCGCGACACCCGCCGGGGCAGCCCGGTCTGCGTCACTGCGACGCTGCTCGACGGGCTGGTGCTCGCGCGGTCGGCCCGCAACCACTCGGTGAACTACAGGTCGGCCACCGTGCACGGCCACGCCGCCGCGGTGACGGAGACGGACGAGGCCGTCGCGGCCATGCGGGCCCTGATCGAGCACCTCACTCCGGGCCGGTGGGCGCAGCTGCGCCCGCTCACCAGCGACGACATCAGGGAAACCGGCCTGTGGCGGGTCACGATCGAGGAGGCGTCGGTCAAGGCGCGCAGCGGGTCCACGATCGACCCGCCGTCCGACTTCGCGGTGCCGGTGTGGGCGGGTCACATCCCGGCCCGGCTGGTCTTCGAGCCGCCCGTGCCAGCCCAGGACCTGCCGCGCGGCGTCGAACCGGTCCAGGCCGATGCGGTCGTGAACCCCGCGTTCAGCCGCCTGCCTGCGTGACGACGAGAGCTTGCGCCGGGCTCGGCTTCCACCCCGGTCAGGCGGACCGGCCGGGCGTCAGGCCGCGCCTGGCGGCTGCGGGCGCAGGCCGTCCAGGATCAGCCCGAGCAGCCGGCCGGTCTGCTCGGGGTCGGTGGGCGCGCGCTGCGTCGCGATGTTGACCGCGTGCACCAGCCGGATCACGTCCTTGGCGTCGACGTCCTCGCGCACGACCCCGGCCTGCTGGGCCCGGCCGAGCAGGGCGTCCGCCGAGTCACGGATCACCTTGCTGCACGACGACAGCAGATCGGACTCCTTGCCGAGCGTGGCGAGCAGCGCCGAGGTCAGGCTCTGCTTCGTGCTGCTGAACGCGACCATGGCCCGCAGCCAGGTGGCGAGCGCCTCGCCGGGCGAATCGGATGCAAGCAGTTCGTCGGCCCGGAGCCGGAGCGCCTCGACCTGATCGCGGTACACGGCCTCGAGCAGGGCCTGCCGGGTCGGGAAGTGGCGATAGAGCGTGCCTATTCCCACGCCCGCCCGCCGCGCGATCTCCTCGAGCGACGCGTCGTCCGCGCCATGCTCGGTGAACACGGTCGCCGCCGCGGTCAGCAGCCGCGCGTAATTGCGCTGAGCGTCGGCCCGCATCGGACGCGGCTCACCGGCCGGAACCGGGTCCGGTCCGCCGGTCCTGCCCATCAGCCCTCACCTAAATTCGAGTTGCAAAACGGAGGGTGCCTCCGTATAGTTATCGGAGGTGGCCTCCACTTACATGTTAGGCAACACAGGCCGGGCCGACAACCCGTCCGCCCGCCCCTCAGCATCTCTACCGGAAGGCATTCATGTCGACCACGTCGATAACGCAGGTCACGAGGGAAGGCCGGGTCACCCGCCGTCCCGACCGCCGCGGCATCGCCCTAGCGCTGGTGCTCGGCGCTCAGCTCATGATCATCCTCGACATGACCGTGGTGAACATCGCGCTGCCGAGCATCGCCCGCGGCCTGCATTTCTCCGAGCCCAGCTTGTCCTGGGTGCTCAACGCCTACACGCTGACATTCGGCGGCCTGCTGCTGCTCGGGGGCCGGGCCGGCGACATCCTCGGCAGGCGGCGGGTCTTCATCGCGGGCATCGCCCTATTCACCGCCGCCTCGCTGGCCGGCGGGCTCGCGACCTCGGCCCCGTGGCTGCTCGCCGCCCGTGCCGTGCAGGGCGTCGGCGGCGCGATCGCGTCGCCCGCCGTGCTCGCTCTGATCGCGGCCAGCTTCGCCGAGGGCCGGGAGCGGACCCGGGCGCTCAGCATCTACACCGCGGTCGCCATGGGCGGCGGGTCGCTCGGCCTGGTGCTCGGTGGCGTGATCACCGAGTGGGTGTCCTGGCGCTGGGTGCTGTTCGTCAACGTGCCGATCGGCATCGCCGTGGCCCTCACCGCCCCTCTGTTCCTGGCCGAGTCGCAGCGCCAGCCCGGGCGGTTCGACTTCGCTGGCGCGCTGACCTCGACCGCGGGCATGACCTCGCTTGTGTACGGCTTCATCCGGGCCGCCTCGGACGGATGGAGCAACCGGGTGGCCCTGGGCGCGTTCGCCGCTGCCGCCGTGCTGCTCACCGTGTTCCTGATCAACGAGTCTCAAGCCAAGCAGCCGATCACCCCGCTGCGCCTGTTCGCCGACCGTGGCCGCGCAGGCTCGTACGTCACCCGGCTGCTGCTGGTGGCCGGCATGTTCGGGATGTTCTTCTTCCTCACCCAGTTCGTCCAGAACATCCTGGGCTTCAGCCCGCTGCGGGCCGGGATCTCGTTCCTGCCGATGACCTTCGCGCTGTTTGCGGTGTCACGGCTGTCGCCACAGCTGCTGGCCCGGTTCGGCGCCACGCCGCTCATGCTGACCGGCCTGCTGCCGGTGGTCGCCGGGATGGCCTGGCTGGCCCAGATCTCCCCGGGCACCGACTACCTGTCCGGGGTGCTCGGCCCGATGCTGCTGATCGGCGGCGGGATGGGGGTGGTGTTCGTGCCGCTGACCATGATGTCGCTGGCCGGCGTACGGCCCGAGGACTCGGGTGCCGCGTCCAGCATGGTGAACGTCACCCAGCAGGTCGGCGGGTCGCTCGGGCTGGCGATCCTGGTCACCGCGTTCAGCGCGGCAAGCCGGAACGCCGCCCGGCATCCGGTGGCTCACCTGGCCCCGCTGGCGCAGGTACAGCATGCCGTCGTGCACGGCATGGCCAGCGCCTTCACCCTGGCGGCGATCTTCGATGTCCTTGCGTTCCTGGTCGTCTTGGTGATCATCCGCGGCCGCACCAGGACGGCGGGCCAGCTGGCGCCTGTGAGCCCTCCTCGCTCGGCCCGGTGACCGTCCCCTCGCGGCCACCATCCCGTCCGGCCTGTTCTCCCGCGCCGCCGCCCCGGTCAGGCACGTGTCCTTGCCGCGGCTGGCGCAGGTGTGGGCGCGTTCATGATGGGTGGAGCTAAAGTGCGGGGAGCTGGTAGCCGTTGTAGTACCACAGGGCCGAGGTGTACCACAGAACGGCGACGAGGATGGCGAGCACGCCGCCGGCAGCCGGCAGCGCCCAGCCGGGCAGCCGCCGGGAGCGTACCAGCAGCACCTTGGCGGTGAACGCGCCGTAGAAGAAGCACCCGGCCAGCGAGTGCACCGCCACCCTGGCGGTGGTGAGCTGCACGCCGTAGGCGATCAGGCAGTGCACCGCGATCGGCACGGTGAGCGCGAACAGGGCGAAGCCGGCGACCCGGTGGGTCAGGCGGACCGGCCGCGGCGGGCCGCCCGCCAGCGGCAGTTTGCGGTAGATCCACAAGGCCAGCAGTACTTGCAGCGCGGCCAGGCCGAGCACCATCGAGGCGAGCAGCGACTTCAGCGTGATCGCGGCCAGCCCGGTCTGCCCGAACAGGCTGAAGGTGTAACTGGGAGGGTGCAGCCGGCCGACGGCGTACAGGGCGCCGGTAACCGCGACGGCGAGCAGGCCGATGCCGGCCAGCCGCACCGCCGCGGGCCGTCGGCTCTTGGCGCCGGGTGCGGTCATCCGTCCTCCCTGGTGTGTTCCTGTCATCGGCGGATGCGGCAGGGCACCCCTAGGATGGCCGGTGCGCGGTCGGCTGCTGCCGGGGGTCAGTATGAGTATCCGCCGGAGCTGGTGGAGGTGTTGGGAGCCGGTGCCGCAGCGCCGGAGGCGGTGACTTCGTGCCATACCCCGCCCGAGAGGTTCAGGCCGTTTCCCTTGGCTTGCCCGGGTGCGCTATCGCCCTTGTAGGTGTAGAGCGGATGCCCGTTATAGGTGGCCTGCACCGAGCCGTCGGAGCGCTTGATCGTGGCGAGTTTGCCGGTGATACCCGCGCCGGCGGTGGCCGGTCCCTTGACCGGCGGCCAGAACGAGGCACACGAGCCGTTGCACTTTGAGCTGGTCGCGGTGTCGGGGCCGAACCAGTACAGGGTGAAGCCCTTGGCGTTGGTGAGAACAGTGACTCCGCCGATCTTGGCGGTCTTGAGCGTGTTGCTGGTCGCCGCGGCTGACGCGCTGGAGGCCGGTGCGGCGGTACTGCTTGAGCTGGACGAGCTTGCGGCGCTGCCGCACGCGGCGATCATGAGCGTGGCCGCCAGTCCGGCCGCCGCTAGGCATGTCTTGTTCATCGCATGTTCCCCGTTCAGGTGAGAAGCCGGTCACCTATAGCCGGTGACCTATATTCGGATCACGTAGCTGCTGGACGGCTCGTTCACGGGCCTGACCAGGTCATCTGCCGGCCTACCAGCGGAAGCCCGCCACCATGACGTGGCCGCGAGCGCCAGCGGCCGGATTGAAATAGGACAGGACCAGCTGAGCCCGAGTACTGAGCTCTGGGTGCCCGATGATCGCCCGGCAGAAGTTCGCGTAGCCTGCGCCCGTCTGGCACGGCACGCGTCCCGACCTGAGCCGTTTCCAGGTGCCG
>WNGR01033701.1_pt1 | contig 10146 bp, 8 predicted proteins | sample 5407581 | NCBI WGS metagenome assembly WNGR01 (sample SAMN13153383, study PRJNA577476) | soil metagenome | isolation source: 80 cm soil or saprolite under Garry oak tree replicate 2 | place: USA:California | collected 2016-06-15
ACCCGGCCGCGCCGTACTTGGCGCCGGCGCCCTTCGCCGAGGTCCCGCCCTTGTGCACGCCGGAGATGAAGATGAAGGGGATCTTGAGGCGCTTGAGCATCTCGGCGACGTCGAACCCCATCAGGTCGGGAAGGAGCACGTCGACGATGGCGAGCGCCGGTTTCTCCTTGCGCGCCAGGTCCAACGCGCTCCGGCCACGGCTGGCCGTCAGGACGATGTATCCGGCGTCCTCGAAGGACGAGGAAAGCAGGGTGAGGAGCTCCGGGTTGTCGTCGACGACGAGGATCCGCGGCGAGGGCAAGGTGACCCACTGTACCATGCAGGCCCGGGGGCGCGGCGAAGGTTGATCGCGCCCTCCCGGAGTGTTAAGCAAGGCCGCTTTTCCCAATCGACGCCAGAGGATCCGCCATGCGCAGGATTTTGCCGAGTCTCCTCGCCCTCGCCGCCCTCGCGGCCTGCAAGAAGCAGGACCAGGGCAGCGGCATGATGAGCCCCGACGCGACCGGCCCGATCGTCATCGGCGAGGTCGGGAGCATGACCGGCACAGAAGCCACCTTCGGCCTCTCCAGCGCGAACGGGATCCAGCTCGCCATCGACGAGCTCAACGCGAAGGGCGGGGTGAAGGGGAGGCGACTCGCGGTCAAGGTGCTCGACGACCAGGGCCGTCCCGAGGAGGCCGCCACGGCCGCGACGCGCCTGATCGCCAGCGAGCACGTGGTCGCGCTGCTCGGCGAGGTCGCCTCGACCCGCTCGATGTTCATGGCTCCCAAGGCGCAGCAGGCCAAGGTGCCGATGGTGACGCCCTCCTCCACCAACCCCGCCGTCACCGAGAAGGGCGACTACATCTTCCGCGCCTGCTTCATCGACCCGTTCCAGGGCTACGTAGGCGCCACCTTCGCGCACGACAACCTGAAGGTGAAGAAGGTCGCGATCCTGAAGGACGTCCGCAACGACTACTCGGTCGGGCTGGCGAAGAACTTCATCGACGCCTTCACCAAGACCGGCGGGCAGATCGTCGCGCAAGAGAGCTACTCGAACGGCGATGTGGACTTCAAGGCGCAGCTCACCAACATCAAGGCGGCGGCACCACAGGCGCTCTACGTCCCCGGCTACTACACCGACGTGGGCCTCATCGCGCGCCAGGCGCGTGAGGCCGGCATCACCGTCCCGCTGTTGGGCGGCGACGGATGGGACAGCGAGAAGCTGTACGAGATCGGCGGCGATGCGATCGTGGGGAGCTACTTCTCCAACCACTACTCGCCCGATGACCCCAGCCCGCGCATCCAGGAGTTCGTCGCCAAGTACAAGAAAGCCTACGGCGGCCAGCTCCCCGACTCGCTGGCGGCGCAGGCGTACGACGCGGCCGGGATGCTGGTCGACGCGATGAAGCGCGCCAAGGACCTCACCGGGCCGTCGATCCGCGACGCGCTGGCGGCCACCAAGGACTACGCCGGCGTGACCGGCAACATCACGCTCGACCAGAACCGCAATCCGCTCAAGCCCGCGGTGGTGCTGAAGGTGGCCAAGGGCGGCAAGTACGAGTTCGTGACCAAGGTCTACCCCGAGGGGATGCAGCCCGAGAGCGGCTCCGGCGGCGACGCCGCGGCGAAGAAGTAGCGGTCGGAAGGCGCTCGGTTTGGCGGAGTTCTTCCAGCACATCATCAACGGCATCAGCGTGGGCGCGATCTACGCGCTCATCGCGCTCGGCTACACGATGGTGTACGGCGTCTTGAAGCTGATCAACTTCGCGCACGGCGACGTCTTCATGATCGGCGCGATGGTGGGTTGGTACGTCGCGCGATGGACGGGCGAGTCCCGGGACCCGAGCATCCCCGGCGCGCTGCTCGTCACCCTGGCGTCCATGGTGGCGTGCGCGGTCCTGGGCTTCGTCATCGAGCGGGCCGCCTACCGGCCGCTGCGCAACTCGCCGCGGCTGAATTCGCTGATCACCGCCATCGGGGTGAGCTTCTTCCTCGAGTACGGCGGCCAGTACGTCTTCGGGCCCAACCCGCGCGTCTTCACCGTGCTGCCGCGCCACCCCGGGTTGCACGTCGGGCCGGTCTCGCTCGGCTACGTGGACGTCGTGACCGTGGTCGTTTCCGTGGTGCTGATGTTCCTCCTGCAGCGGATCGTGTTCCACACCCGGATGGGCACGGCGATGCGCGCCGTCTCCTACAATTCGCCCGTCGCGTCCCTGATGGGCGTGAACATCGACCTGGTGATCTCCTTCACCTTCGTCCTCGGCTCGGTGCTCGCCGCGGTCGCGGGCATCCTCTACGCGAGCAAGTACCCCAGCGTGCAGCCGCTGATGGGGCTCATGCCGGGCCTCAAGGCGTTCGTCGCCGCCGTGCTGGGCGGCATCGGCAACGTGCCCGGCGCAATGCTGGGCGGGCTGGTGCTGGGGCTCGCGGAGCAGATCGTCGCCGGGTACCTGAGCTCCTCGTGGCGCGACGCGGTGGCGTTCGGCATCCTCATCCTCGTGCTCCTGGTGCGGCCCACCGGCCTGCTCGGGCGCGGCGAAGCGGAGAAGGTCTAGATGGCGGGCCTCTTCGGCGGGTCCGCGCTGACGCAGGCCCGGCGTGCGTTGCTCAGCTGGCTGCCCTTCGTCGCGGCGATCCCGGTCCTCTGGCTGGTGCAGCATTTCTTGGCCGAGCAGCCCGACTGGGAATACGCGTTCCAGAACATCAACCACATCGGCATCGCCATCATCCTGGCGGTCTCGCTGAACCTGGTGAACGGCCTCACCGGCCAGTTCTCCATCGGCCACGCCGGCTTCATGGCCGTGGGCGGGTACGTCTCCGCGGTGCTGCTCATGCGCGGGCCTGCGCAGGACCCGTACCGGCTCTTCTTCATCGCATCGATCGCCGCGGGCGCGGGCGCGGCGGCGCTCGCCGGTTGGCTGGTGGGCAAGCCGTCGCTGCGGCTCCGCGGCGACTACCTCGCCATCGTCACCCTCGGATTCGGCGAGATCATCCGCGTCATCATCGAGAACACGCCGCTGTTCGGGCGGGCCATCGGCCTCTCTCCGATCCCGCGCTACGCGGACTTCACCTGGATCTGGACCGCGGCCATCGCGACCATCCTGATCACCAAGCGGTTGCGCGACTCGACCCACGGCCGCGCCTTCCTCTCCGTGCGCGAGGACGAGGTCGCCGCGGAGGCGATGGGCGTAGACACCACCGGCTACAAGGTGCGCGCCTTCGTGATCAGCGCGGGCATGGCGGGGGTCGCCGGCGCGCTCTCCGGCTCTTTCGAAGGAAACCTCTCGCCGCAGAGCTTCACCTTCGTCCGCTCGTTCGAGGTGGTGGCGATGGTCGTGCTGGGCGGGATGGGATCCATCACCGGATCGACCATCGCCGCCGCGGTGCTGACGCTCCTCCCCGAGTACCTGCGCGCGCTGGCGAGCCTGCGCATGGTCATCTACTCGATCGCGCTGGTCGTGCTGATGCTGGTGCGTCCGCGCGGCCTGCTGGGCACCCGCGAGATCTGGGACCTCTTGCCCTGGCGCCGCGGCAAGGGCGGACCGCCGCCGGCCAAGGCGCCGGAGCTGTCCGAGGCGCTGATCGACGTGCGCCACGCGACCATCCGGTTCGGCGGACTCACCGCGGTCTGCGACTTCTCGCTGACGGTGAAGCCCCGTGAGCTGGTCGCGCTGATCGGCCCCAACGGCGCGGGCAAGACCACCGTCTTCAACCTGCTCACCGGCGTCTACCCGCCCACCGAGGGGAGCATCCTGGTGCGGGGCCGGGACACGCGCGGGCTCGCGCCGCACGACATCGCGCACCTCGGCCTGGCGCGCACCTTCCAGAACAGCCGCCTGTTCCGCGAGCTGACCGCGTTCGACAACGTGCGGCTGGGCTGCCACCACCTGACGCGCGAGTCGATGGCAGCCTCGGTGCGCAAGGGCGAGCTGGCCGAGGTCGAGGAGAGGTGGATCACCCAGCGGTCCGAGGAGCTGCTGGCGGTGATGGGCCTGCGCAACCGGCGCGACGACCAGGCGAAGAACCTGCCCTACGGGGAGCAGCGGCGGCTGGAGATCGCGCGCGCGCTCGCCACCGACCCGAAGGCGCTCCTGCTCGACGAGCCCGCCGCCGGCACCAACCAGAAGGAGAAGTCGGAGCTGATGCAGCTCATCCGCGACATCCGCGACCGCTTCGGCGTGGCCATCGTGCTCATCGAGCACGACATGAAGCTGGTGATGGGCGTCTCGGAGAGGATCCTGGTGCTGGACCACGGGGTCACCATCGCGCAGGGACTCCCGCGCGAGATCCAGACCAACCCGCGCGTGATCGAGGCCTACCTGGGCGAGAAGTACGCGCGCGAGCACGCCCGGCAGATCGCCGCCGGGCGGGTGCAGCCGTGAACGACGCGCTCCTGCGCCTGTCTGGGCTGGACGTGCACTACGGCGCCATCCACGCGCTGCGGGGGATCTCGCTCGATGTGCGCGAGGGCGAGATCGTCACCTTGATCGGCGCCAACGGCGCGGGGAAGACGACCACGCTCCGCGCCATCTCCTGGCTGATCAAGCCGTCGGGCGGCAGCATCGTCTACCGCGGGGAGCCGGTCGCGGGAGTGAAGCCCTACAAGCTGGTCGCGCGGGGCCTCTCCCACGCCCCGGAAGGGCGCGGCATCTTTCCCAACCTCACCGTGCGGGAAAATCTCATGCTGGGCGCGTTCCTGCGCCGCGACCAGGACGGCATCGAGAGCGACGTGCAGCGCGGCTTCAACCTCTTTCCCATCCTGCGCGAGCGCGAGCGGCAGATGGCCGGCACGCTCTCGGGCGGCGAGCAGCAGATGCTCTCCATCGCGCGGGCGCTGATGGCCCGGCCGAAACTGCTGCTGCTCGACGAGCCGTCGCTGGGGCTCGCGCCCCAGGTCACCGAGACGATCTTCAGCATCATCGAGGAGATCAACCAGGCCGGCGTGACCATCCTGCTGGTCGAGCAGAACGCGCACCTCGCGCTGGGCATCGCCCACCACGGGCACGTCCTGCTGCTCCTCAGCCCCGAGGTGCGCAAGGCCTATCTGGGAGAGTAGCGCGACGCCGGTTGACACTCGCGGCGCCGCCCGGGATGCTCATCCGATGGGGCATCCGTCGCGGGACCGGCTCGCGCCACCGGCGCGCGAGCCTGCCATAAAGACGGGCGTCCAGACGTACTGGAACCGTATGTCCGCCACCCTGACCGGCACGGGTCTTCTGGCCCCGCGGACGGTCTGGCGCGCGGCCCTGTCGCGCCTGCGGTCGTTCGCTTCGCGCACGCAGGCTCCGCCGCCGCGTGAGCAGGCGCCGGACCGGGTGGTGTACGGGATGGCGCAGCCCCTGCTGGGCTTGCGCGTGCTGATCTCCGACCCCGAGCTGCTGCGCGAGGCCCTGGTCCCGGCCGCGTGGCTGGGCGCCTTCTGCGCGGTGGTGGCGGCGTTCTCGCACGACGGCACCGGCTGGTGGGACTGGGTGAAGTCCTTCTACAAGACGTTCGCGGTGCTGGCGCCGGTGCCGTCCATCGTGTTCGCCAAGCACTACGCGCGGCTGGCGGCCATGGTCCGGTGGCGGCTCGGGTTCGGCCCCTGCGGGCCGCGCGAGTACTCGATCGGGGTGTCCCTCAAGCGCGCCATCCAGCAGGCCATCGTGGTGGCGATCGGAGTGGTCCCCTTCGCGGTGATCTGGAAGGTCCTGCCGGGCCTGGGCATCGTGATCTCCAACGCGGTGATCCTGGTGTGGGGCGTTCACTGGGTGGTGGTGGACGCGTTCGACGACGCGCGCGTGCTGCTGCCGGGCGAGACCATCCGCAGCGCCGAAGCTACCGACCGGCAGGCGCCGCCGCCGTGGTTCGTGCGGTGGTTCCGCCACGCCGGCGACCGGCTCTCGGTGATCGGCGGTCCGCTGCGCGCCTTCGCCCGCCTGTGCGATCGGCTCTCGCTGCCCTGGCGGGGCGAGATCGCGCTGATGGAAGCGAACCCGTCCATCGCCCTCGGGTTCGCGCTCAGCACGGCCACGTTGCTCGCCGCCCCGGTCTTGAACCTCCTCTTCCGCCCCATCATCCTGGTCGCCTCGTCCCACCTCCTCGGCCACCTCGAAGCCGCCGACCCCACCCAGCACCCCCAGCTCCCGGCCCCGCCTCTCCGCCCACAGCTCGGTGCCTAGAAGCGTTTCACGCTCTAGTCCGTACTTCGGGTTCAGTGGAGGGAGAATTCGGATTTCAGCTCGCGGGAGAGGAGCTGGGACATGGCCTCACGGACCGGTAGTCCTTCGTGGAGGATGCGGTAGACCGCGTGGTGGAGGGGGATTTCCACCTGCAGCTTGCCCGCGAGGTCGTGGGCGCTCTTCGCCGTGCGCACGCCCTCCGCGACCTGCGTCATCCCGGCGAGCACTTCCTGCAGCGTCTGGCCGCGGCCCAGGCCCAGGCCCACGGTGCGGTTGCGGGAGAGGTCTCCGGTGCAGGTGAGCACCAGGTCGCCCATGCCGGCGAGCCCGGAGAGCGTGATCGGGTTCGCGCCCTTCTTCACGGCGAGCCGGACCAACTCGGCCAGCCCGCGCGTGATGATCGCCGCCCGCGTGTTGTGGCCGAACCCCATGCCGTCGGCGATCCCGGCGGCGATGGCGCACACGTTCTTGAGCGAGCCGCCCAGCTCGACGCCCGCCACGTCGTTCGAGGTGTAGACGCGGAAGTAGTCGCTGGAGAAGACGCGCTGCACCTGCCGGGCGATGCGCTCCCAGGTGGCCGCGACCACCACCGCGGTCGGCATGCGCTTCATCGTCTCCCTGGCGAACGACGGTCCCGAGAGGAAGGCGAGGTACGGGTGCATCTCGGGAGGCAGGACCTCCTCCAGCACCTCGCTCATGGTGAGCAGGGTCTCGTTCTCGATGCCCTTGCTCGCGCAGACGATCGGCGTCGCGCGCGGGAGCGCCGGGGCGGCGCGCTCCATCACCTCGCGGGTGACGTGCGAGGGGCTGGCGGCCACCACCAGCTCCGCGCCGGAGAGCGCCTCGGCGAGGTCCGTGCTCCCCCGCACCGAGGGCGGCAGCGGCAGCCCCGGCAGGTACTTGGGGTTCTCGTGCCGCTCGCCGAGCGCGACCGCCACCTCCGGGTCGTGCGACCAGACCACGACGTCCCAGCCGTTCCCGGCCAGCACCGACGCGAGCGCCGTGCCCCAGCTGCCTCCCCCGATGACCGCTGCGCGCATCTCCGGGACCTCCGCCTGTTCAGCTTGGCACGTCCGGCCCGCGCCGCGCGAGCCCGCCGCCCGGGGGGCGCACGATCAATTTGAGACCGCTGCGCTTGGCGTTTTGTATCTCGGCCGGGCATCGGAGCCTGTGGTTCAACCGGTTGAACCACGTCTCGCCCGCGGATGTCCGGAGCCCTCAGCAGGATACACGACGACGGTCAACACCAGCGTACCATTCCAACGTAGGATCATGTGGCACGCCCGATGTGAAGCCCCCGGCCTGCTCGCCGGCGACCCCGGCATCGGCAAGAGCACGCTCCTGCTCAGCGCGCTCGACCGGGTGGCGCGCGCGGCGCCCGAGAGGCCGGTGCTGTACGTGAGCGGCGAGGAGTCGCTGGCGCAGATCCGGCTGCGGGGCGAGCGCCTCGGGGCGCTCTCGCCCGGGTTGCTCCTGCGCGCCGACACCTCGGTCGCCGACGCGCTCCAGGCCGCCGATCGGCTCCGGCCGCAGGTGCTCGCGGTCGACTCGGTGCAGGCGCTGCACGCGCCGCAGCTCGACGGCGTGCCGGGCAGCGTCTCGCAGGTGCGCGAGGTCGCCTCGCGCCTGGTCGAATGGGCGAAGCGGACCGGGACGCCCACGCTCCTCGTCGGGCACGTCACCAAGGACGGCGCGATCGCGGGCCCGCGGGTGCTGGAGCACACGGTCGACACCGTGCTGTACTTCGAGGGCGACCGGAGTCACGCCTACCGCTTGCTGCGGGCGCACAAGAACCGGTTCGGCTCCACCAACGAGATCGGCGTCTTCGAGATGAAGGGCTGCGGCCTCGAGGAGGTGCGCAATCCGAGCGCGCTCTTCCTCGCCGAGCGGCCGCGGGACTCGTCGGGCAGCGCCGTCGTCGCCCTGATGACCGGCAGCCGTCCGCTGCTGGTCGAGGTGCAGGCGCTGGTCTCGACCTCCGCGTGCGGCGGGTCGCCGCGGCGGACGGCGATCGGCGTGGACGCGGGCCGCGTCGCCCTGCTGACCGCGGTGCTGGAGAAGAAGGAGGGGGTGGTGCTCTCCGACCAGGACATCTACGTGAACGTGGCCGGCGGCGCGTCCCTGGACGAGCCCGCCGGCGACCTCGCGGTGGCGGCGGCCGTGCTCTCCAGCTTCCGCGACGTTCCCCTCGACCCGCGAACGGTCGTGCTCGGCGAGGTCGGGCTGGCGGGCGAGGTGCGGGGGGTGAGCCAGGTCGAGCAGCGCCTCGCGGAAGCCGCCCAGCTCGGGTTCCGGCGCTGCGTGCTTCCAGAGAGCAATGCGCGCCGCCTGAACGATGCTCCCCTGGAGCTGCAGCCCGCCGGGACAGTGGCCGCGGCGATGGAGGCGCTCATGACCTGACCCCGGCACACCCCTTCCTACGTTGAGCGCTTGCACCGGCGTCGGGCAGGATGACCACGTGCACGATTCGACGCCGCCGCCGATCGCCGGACGGTCAGGGCCAGCGCCCTTGCCTGGCGTCGGTCCCGGCGGGTCTCTGCCGTCCGGCGGAGACGCAGACGGGCCCCGGCTCACTCCTCCCGAGGGAAGTCCGCGCCTCTCGCCCGGCGAGGAGGAGCGGCGTCGCCACCCACGCGCTCCGATCGACCTGCTGGTGGGAGTGAAGTTCGACTCCGTGCAGCACTTCCTGGCCGTGTACGCGGAAGACCTCTCCGAGAGCGGCATGTTCCTGCGCAGCGAGCACGCCGGGCCGCTCCGCGAGGCCGGTCAGACCCTCGAGCTGCGGTTCGACGCCGGGAATCGGCGCATCGTGGAAGGCCGGGCCCGCGTGGTCCGCGTGCTCGAGCCCAGCGCCCCGGGAAGCCCCGGCGGCATCGCCATCGAGTTCATCGACCTGGACCCCGCGAGCCGCAAGCTCATCGAGGCGATCGTCCGCATCAAGCTCGCCGCAGTCCAGGGCGGCTGACCGGCGCCCGCGCGACTCCCCCTCGCTTCCGAGCTGCGAATTCCGTTCCTGCTCCGCGCTTTCGGCAGGCGATCGGGACATCATGCGGGCATGAGGCTCGCCGCACTCTCCGTGTTGCTCCTTGCCTGCAGCCGCCCCGCCGTTGCGCCGGTACTGACTCCTGCGGCCAGCTCCGCCGGCGGCATCTGCTTCGTGTTGTGACGCGTTGCGTCCCGTCCCGGGACGAGTTCACTTCTGGACAGCGCGACTACAAGCAAGCGCGGTCGATGGCCTTGCGCCAGCGGGCGAGGTGCTCGTCGCGGTCCTGCGGCGTCATGCGGGGGCGGAACTGCTTCCCCGCCCGCCACGCCTTGGAAAGCTCCTTGATGCCCGGCCACACGCCGGTGCCGAGACCGGCGAGGAAGGCGGCGCCCAGCGCGGTGGTCTCGACCATGCGCGGCCGCTCGATGGGCGTCTGCAGCAGGTCGGCCTGGAACTGCATCAACAGGTCGTTGGTCGAGGCGCCGCCGTCGACGCGGAACATCGGCATCGGCTTGCCGATGTCCTGCGACATGGCCTGGGCGAGGTCGTAGATCTCGAACGCGATCCCCTCCAGCGCCGCCCGCGCGATGTGGGCCTTCGTCGTTCCCCGGTCGATCCCGCTGATCAGGCCGCGCGCATCCTGCCTCCAATGGGGCGCGCCCAGGCCTGCCAGCGCGGGCACCACCGCCACGCCGCCGGAGTCGGGGACCGTCATCGCCAGCGCTTCCACCTCCTTGGACTTCCGGAACAGCCCGAGCCCATCGCGCAGCCACTGCACCACCGCCCCGGCGATGAACGCGCTGCCTTCCAGCGCGTAGGCCACCTCGGCGCCGACCTGCCAGGCGACCGTGCCGAGCAGCCCGTGGCGGGAGGTGACCGGCCTGCTCCCCGCGTTCATCAATAAGAAAGCGCCCGTCCCGTACGTGCACTTCGCCTCGCCCTCGGCGAAGCACGCCTGCCCAACCAGCGCGGCCTGCTGGTCCCCGGCGATCCCGGCCACGGGCAGCCCATCCGGAAG
>WNGR01009613.1_pt1 | contig 10145 bp, 8 predicted proteins | sample 5407581 | NCBI WGS metagenome assembly WNGR01 (sample SAMN13153383, study PRJNA577476) | soil metagenome | isolation source: 80 cm soil or saprolite under Garry oak tree replicate 2 | place: USA:California | collected 2016-06-15
AAGTCGGATTTCGAGAAGAAGTACCCCGGGATCAAGGTCAAGTTCGCCACGTATACCGAGGCCGACCTGCGGGCGGCGATCGAGAAGGACGTCAGCACGCACAGCAACGCGTTCAACGTCATCATGATCGGCAACTACGAGGCGCCGCTGTTCGCGAAGGCCGGCTGGCTGGAAGACCTGTCCACGCAGTTCATCGCGAAGCAGCCGAGCTACGACTCCAGTGACCTGCTCCCGCCCATCGCGAAGTCCCTGTCCTACAAGGGCGACCTGTACGCGGTGCCGTTCTACGGCGAGTCGTCGATGCTGTACTACCGAAAGGACCTGTTCGCCAACGCCGGGCTCACCATGCCGACGCACCCGACCTGGACGCAGGTGCAGAGCTTCGCGGCCAAGCTCAACAAGCCCGGCCAGGTGGCGGGAATCTGCCTGCGCGGCCTGGCGGGCTGGGGCGACAACATGGCGTCACTCGACACCGTCATCAACACCTTCGGCGGCCAGTGGTTCAACATGAAGTGGGAGCCCCAGCTGACCTCGCCGGCAGTGGTGAAGGCCACGAATTTCTATGTCAACCTCGTCCGCAAGTACGGCGAGTCCGGCGCCTCCAACGACAGCTTCAACCAGCTGCTGACGCTGTACGGGCAGGGCAAGTGCGCGATGTGGTACGACGCAACGGTCGCGGCGACCTCCATCGCGAGCAGCTACGCGCCCATAGCCGCCAAGACCGGGTACGCCTTCGCGCCGACGGCCGTCACGAAGTCCTCCGGGTGGCTGTGGACGTGGTCGCTGGGCATCCCGAAGGGCACGAGCAACGAGGGTGACGCCTGGAAGTTCGTGTCCTGGGCCACCTCGAAGTCCTACTACCAGCTGGTCGCCAAGAAGTACGGCTGGGACGCGGTCCCGCCGGGCACCAGGACTTCCCTCTACAACACCCCGGAATACCAGCAGGCCGCCAAGGCCTTCGCCGGCATCACCCTGGCCTCCATCGATTCGGTCGACCCGCTGCACCCGACCGTGAACCCGGTGCCCTACACCGGCATCCAGTTCGTGGACATTCCCCAGTTCGAAAGCCTCGGTGTCCAGGTCGCCCAGCAGATCGCGGGTGCGATCGCGGGCACGGAGAGCGTGAGCCAGGCGCTGAAGACCAGTCAGTCCGCCGCGTCGGCCTACACCCCGCAGCAACTGTCCGGCGGCTAGCGGGACGCGGCTGATGGGGCCCGGAAGGACCGAGCCCGCCGGGCCCCATCGGTAACACCGACCGTGAGCAGACGAGTCGCGAGAAGGGCTTTTCCGTGACGGTACTCGAAGACCTGGCACCCCCTCCGAAGGTCGAGGTAAGGCCGCGCAGGGTGAGCCGCCGTGAACGGTGGCTGAGCCGCCTCCCCCTGATGCCCGCGCTGATCTACGTGGTGGTCGTCACCCAGATCCCGTTCGTAGTGACGCTCTGGTACAGCTTCCAGAACTACTTCTGGGACCAGCCGGGCGGCGCGCACTTCACCGGGCTGACCAACTACACCACGGTCTTCAAAGACCCGAACTTCCGGGGCGCGCTCGTGCGCTCGGTAGTCATGACCGCCGTGGCCGTGATCGTCGCCATGATCCTCGGGGTGGCTTTCGCGGTGCTGCTTGACCGCAAGTTCGTCGGCCGGAGCATAGTCCGCACGCTGATCATCACCCCGTTCCTGGTCATGCCGGCCGCGGCGGCGCTGGTGTGGGCGGGCCCTATGCTCGACCCGAACTTCGGGCTGGTGAACTACCTGCTGGCGCCGTTCGGTGTCAATCACGTGGCCTGGCTGAGCGTGCACGCGCTGGGCTCGGTGATCCTGGTCATGATCTGGCAGTGGACGCCGTTCATGACCCTGATCGTGCTCGCGGGCCTGCAGAGCCAGCCGCCCGACACCCTGGAAGCGGCGAAGGTCGACGGGGCCGGGGCATTGGCCACGTTCCGCGAGCTCACGATCCCGCACCTGCGGCCCTACATCGAGCTCGGGATCCTGCTCGGCTCGATCTATCTGGTCAACGTGTTCGACGCGGTCAGGCTGATGACCAACGGCGGCCCAGGGACGTCGACCACCAACATGCCCTTCTACCTGTACCAGCAGGTGAACAACGCCTTCAACGTCGGGGGTGCGGCCGCGGCGGGGGTGGTCACCGTGATCCTCACGATCATCATTGCCACGTTCGCGCTGCGGATGTTCGCCAGGGTCTTCCAGTTCGAGGAGGCACAGGGATGACCGCCATGTCCGGACCGGCCCAGCCGCGCCGGTTGCGCGAGATGTCAGGGCGGATGGGCTGGGCCGTCCTGGCCTGGGTGGTGGCGATCGGGTTCTTCCTGCCGGTGCTGTGGATGGTGATCACGGCGTTCAAGCCGGAGTCCGCCGCGGAAACCTGGCCGCCCCAGTTCGTCTTCACCCCGACCCTGTCGGAGTTCCGCCTGGTCTTCTCGGGTATGGGCCCCTTCCTGACCCACTCGGTGGTCGCGACGGTCGGCTCCACGATCCTGGTGCTGCTGCTGGCCGTGCCGGCCGCTTACGCGCTGTCCGTGCATCCGGTCAAGCACTGGCGCGACGGCCTCTTCTTCTTCATCTCCACGAAGATGCTGCCGATCGTGGCCGCGATCGGCCCCCTCTACGTCATCGCGCTGCACACGCACCTGCTCGACAGCATCTGGCTGCTGATCATCCTCTATACGGCGATGAACCTGCCACTCGCGATCTGGATGATCCGTTCCTTCATGCTCGAGGTGCCCAGCGAACTGCTCGAGGCGGCGCAGCTGGACGGCGCGGGCCGGATCCGGGAGATCGGCAGCGTGATCCTGCCCATCATCTCGCCCGGGCTGGTGTCAACGGGGCTCATCTGCGTGATCTTCGCGTGGAACGAGCTCTTCCTCGCGATCAACCTGACGGTCACGAATGCCGCGACCATGCCGATGTTCCTCATCAGTTCCGTCCCCCAGGAGGGGCTGTACATCGCGCACCTGTCAGCGGCAGCAACGATTGCCTCGATTCCCGTGATCGTCGTCGGCTGGATAGCCCAGCGCTCGCTGGTCCGCGGCCTGGCGATGGGAGCAATCAAGTGAGTGGAGATCCCCGATGGCCAACGTGAAGTACGTATCGGCGAGCCGCGTATTCGCGAAGGAGGCGCCGCCCGCGGTCGACGGGCTTGACCTGGATGTCAACGACGGCGAGTTCATGGTTCTCGTCGGGCCGTCCGGTTCGGGCAAGACCACCGCCCTGCGCATGCTCGCCGGGCTCGAGCCCCTCGACGCCGGGCGCGTCGAGATCGGCGGCCGGGACGTCACGTTCGTTCCCCCGAAGGACCGGGACATCGCGATGGTGTTCCAGAACTACGCCCTGTACCCGCAGAAGACCGTCGCGGAAAATATGGGCTTCGCGCTCAAGATGCAGGGCGTGCAGCGGGCCGACCGGGACCGCCGGGTGCGGGAAGCCGCCCGGCTGCTGGATCTCGACGACCAGCTGCTCGACCGCAAGCCCAAGCAGCTGTCCGGGGGCCAGCGGCAACGGGTGGCCATGGGGCGGGCCATCGTGCGCGAGCCGAAGGTCTTCCTGATGGACGAGCCGCTGTCCAACCTGGACGCGAAGCTGCGCGTGCAGACCCGCAGCCAGATCGCGGAACTGCAACGCCGCCTGGGGATCACCACGGTCTACGTGACCCACGACCAGGTGGAGGCGATGACCATGGGTAATCGGGTGGCCGTGCTGGCCCAGGGACGGCTGCAGCAGTGCGCCACCCCGCGCCAGCTGTATGACAACCCGGTGAACCAGTTCGTCGCCGGGTTCATCGGCTCGCCCGCGATGAACCTGCGGACTGTCCCGCTGGCCGACGGTGGCGTGCGGCTGGCGGGCGCGGTGCTCCCCCTGCCGACCGCGATCCGCACGGCAGCCGCGCAGGCCGGGCTCAGTGAGCTCGTCATCGGCATCCGGCCAGAACACCTGCACGTGACCGACGGTTCCGGGGAGCTGACTGGCGAGGTGATCCTGGTCGAAGACCTTGGTGCCGACGCTCTGCTGCATGTGCGCCTGGCCGAGGGCGGTAATCAGGTTGTGGCGCGCACCGAAGGACAGAAGCCGCCGGCCCCGGGAGAAACCCTAACGTTCCACGTCAGGCCGGATGACGTCTTCGTGTTCCACCCGGAGACAGGCGCCCGCCTTGCGGCTTAAACCCGGGCCGCAACCGCTCAACTCGCGGACGCTGGAGTACTGGAGCGACCGGCTGCCGGTGCCCGCCTACGACCGCGGTCTTGTCACGCCAGGTGTCGTCCACTTCGGCGTCGGCGGTTTCCACCGTGCGCACCAGGCGATGTACCACGACCGGCTCATGAACGAACACGCGGCGCTGGACTGGGGCATCTGCGGCGTCGGGGTGATGGCGGCCGACCGGAGGATGAAGCAGGCGCTGGACGCGCAGGACGGCCTCTACACACTGGTGCTCAAGCACAGCGACGGGACGTACGAACCGCGGGTGATCGGGTCCATCGTGGAGTACCTGTTCGCGCCCGACGATCCGGAGGCGGTCATCGAGAGGATGGCGGCGGAGTCGACGCGGATCGTGTCGCTGACGATCACCGAGGGCGGGTACAACATCAACGATCTCACCGGCGAGTTCGACGTGGCCAACCCGGATGTGATCCACGATCTCGAACCTGGCGCGGTGCCGCGGACCACGTTCGGCCTGATTACCGAGGCGCTGCGGCGCCGCAGGAAGCAGGGCCTGGCGCCGTTCACGGTCATGTCCTGCGACAACCTGCAGGACAACGGTCACCTGACCCGGCGGGTGTTCACCGCCTTCGCCCGGCTGCGAGAGCTGGAACTCGGTGACTGGGTCGGGCGCGAGGTGCGCTTCCCCAACTCCATGGTCGACCGCATCACCCCGGTGACCACCGACGCCGACCGGGCCGAGGTCCGGGAGCGGTTCGGGATCGAAGACCGGTGGCCGGTCGTCTGCGAGCCCTACACGCAGTGGGTGCTCCAGGACGCCTTCACGGCCGGGCGGCCACCGTACCAGGAGGCCGGGGTGCAGGTCGTCGACGACGTCGAGCCGTACGAGCTGATGAAGCTGCGGCTGCTCAACGGGAGCCACCAGGCCATGTGCTACTTCGCCTACCTGTCCGGCTACCGGCTGGTGCACGAGGCCGCTCAGGATCCCTTGTTCCGGGCCTTCCTCCTCGGCTACATGGACGAGGAGGCCACCCCGACGCTGGCCCCCGTGCCAGGGGTGGACCTCGACGAGTACAAGCACACGCTGATCGAGCGCTTCTCCAACCCGCAGGTCCGCGACACCATCGCCCGGCTGTGCGCGCAGAGCTCGGACCGGATCCCGAAGTGGCTGCTGCCGGTGGTCCGCCAGCAGCTCGCGGCCGGCGGCGAGATCAGGCGCTCGGCTGCGGTGGTGGCGAGCTGGGCCCGCTACGCGGAGGGCGTCGACGAGACGGGCCGGCCGATCGAGGTGGTCGACCGGCTCGCGGACAGCCTGACGCAGCTCGCCCGGCGCCAGCGCGAGGACCCCGACAGTTTCATCGCCAACCGTGACGTGTTCGGGGACCTGGCCGACGACAAGCGCTTCGTCACCGCCTACCGGTCCGCGCTGGCCTCGCTGCACCAGCGCGGGGCACGCGCGACGCTCGAGTCGCTGGTCTGACGAACCCGGGCCTGCCCGGGCATAGCGCTACCGCGCGGGTGCGGCGGGCTGCCAAACTACCGGTCATGCAGACGCTGGTTGCCGATCATCCGCTCGTCGCGCACAAGCTGACTGCGCTGCGGGACGTGCAGACCGAGACTCCTACCTTCCGCAGGCTCACCGACGAGCTGGTGACCCTGCTCGCCTACGAGGCGACCCGCCACATCAAGGTGGAGCGGGTTTCCGTGACCACCCCGGTCGACGTGGCCTCGGGGGTCAAGCTGGCCAGGCCCGTTCCGCTCGTGGTCCCGGTGCTGCGGGCCGGCATCGGGATGCTCGACGGGATGATCAGGCTGTTGCCCAGCGCCAATGTCGGCTTCGTCGGGCTGGCCAGGGACGAGGTGACGCTGGTTGCCTCCACCTATGCGGCGCGGCTGCCCGCCGACCTCACCGGCCGTGATGCGTTCGTGCTCGATCCCATGCTGGCGACCGGCGGCACCCTGGAGACCGTCATCGGCATGCTGCTCGAGCGCGGGGCGGCCACGGTCACGGCCATCTGCCTGCTCTCCGCCCCGGAAGGCGTGGCCAGGATCGCCGAGGCGTTCCCCGACGACGTTCCGGCCCCGGTCCGGGTGGTGACGGCAGCCATGGACCAGGCGCTGAACGACCGCGGGTACATCGTGCCCGGGCTCGGCGACGCCGGCGACCGGCTGTTCGGCGCGATTTAGGCCTGTCATTCCGGCACCGCTGTCACCGTGCCGTTATCCGTTCTTGTCCTGCCGTTCATGACCATTCCCCATGCTGAGCCTCATGCTCACACGTCGGACATTTCTTCAGCTCATGAGCGCCTCTGCAGGTGTGGCGATCACCGGCTCGGAGCTCCTGTCCCGGGCCGCGGCCAGCGCGTCGGCTGCCTTCCCGCACGGCTCTAACGGCGTCGAGCACGTGGTCGTGCTCATGATGGAGAACCGGTCGTTCGACCACTTCCTCAGCTGGCTGCCGGGGGCCGACGGCCGCCACAACATGGCCTACCTGTCAACGGACGGGAACGTCTATCCCAACTATCCGCTCGCCCCCGACTTTCAGGGCTGCGGGTACAGCGACCCCGACCATAGCTGGGAAGGCTTCCTGGTCCAGAACAACTTCGGCAGGCTGGACGGGTTCCTGCAGCGGCCCACCGCGCCCGCGAGCAATCCCGGGGTCACCCTGGCCGCCGCCAACACCTTCCCGGTCGGCTACTACACCAACCTCAACCCCGATCACACGCCCAAGGCCGTCCCGGACCTCCCGGTCATCGGGGCGCTGGCCGAGAACTACACGGTCCTGGACCGCTACTTCTGCTCGTTCGCCGGCGAGACGTTCCCGAACCGGTTCTACCAGCACGCGGCCAGAACCGACCGGGACCACAACAACGCCACGATCTCGAAGCTGCCGGCAATCTGGGACCAGCTGTCGCCCATCCCGAACACCCAGGGCGTCCCCACCGGCGGGTACTTCTTCCGCGACCTGCCGTTCCTGGCCCTGTGGGGCCTGAAGTACTTCCCGTTCTGGCACCCGTTCGCGGCCGGCGACACCGACGCCCTGGGGATCCCGGTCACCACCCTGCCGTTCCTCGACACCGTGGCTCAAGGGCTGCTGCCCAACGTCAGCTTCGTCGACCCGGCCTTCGACACCGAGGGCAACGGGACCTCAGCCGACGACCATCCGCTGGCCGACATCCGGCTCGGGGAGCGGTTCATCGCCGACGCCTACCACGCCCTGGCCGACGCGGGGTACCTGGACAACACGGTGCTCGTCGTCACCTTCGACGAGTGGGGCGGGTTCTTCGACCACGTGCCGCCGCCGCGGGTCATCGACGACACCGACCCGGCGGACGTCGACCACACCGGCGACGGCACGACGCCCACCGACGGCCGGCTGGTGCCCGACTACCGGCAGCTCGGGTTCCGGGTGCCGGCCATCGTGGTATCGAACCTCGCCGACCGGCGGGTCGACCATCACGGCCCGTACGAGCACACCTCCACGCTGAAGCTGATCGAGTCCTCGTTCGGGCTGCAGTCGCTCACCGCCCGTGACACCAATGCCCGCAACCTGGGCCGCGTTCTCGACCTCCACCCTCGGCGCCCGGTCCCCGCCGGTGCCATCCCGACCAGCAGCCAGGTCCTGGGGCCGGTCAACGACGCCGCCGCGATCTGCAGCGCCGACAGCGTCCAGTCGGTTTCCCCGCCCCCGGTCCGCCGCGGCAAGCGCCCGGCGGGGGCTCCGGTGCTCTCCCCTTCTGGGGTACCCTCGGGCGCCGGAATGGTGAACTTCGGCCGCACGTACCGAGGGCGCCAGCCAAGCTAGGCCCGCACCACCAGCCGTGCGTTCTCAGCGTTGGGCACGGCCGGTCACGGCCCAGGCGGAGGCGCTGATCTCGACCGGCCCCGCACCCAGCAGGCTCCGGCAGCGCTCGCGCAGCGTATCGCGGCGCTCCGGGCCTAAGGCCACCACATAAGACCCGGCCGGGCCGACGCCGAGCGTGAACGGCTCCCACCATTCGTTGAAATTGGCGTAACGGACTCCGACGGTGAGGGAGCCGGGCTGGATCCCGCCGAGCCCGGCCTCGGCGAAAAGCCGGGCCAGGTGACCCTCGCGCACGCCGGCCAGGCCCGATTCGTCGTCGGCCTGCGGGTCCAGCTCGAGCACGGCCCGCCAGAACGCGGCCAGCGGCCCGCGGCCGCCCGCGTGATCCCACACACACGCCGCGACCACCCCGCCGGGCCGGGTCACCCGGCCCATCTCGCGCAGGCCTGCCACCGGGTCGGCCATGAAATGCACCACCAGCTGCGCCAGCGCGGCATCGAAGGTCCCGTCAGGGAACGGCAGCTGCTCGGCCGCTGACTGCCGGATATCCACCTCGGGCAGCCGCTGCCGCGCCGCCGCGGCAAACGGCGCCGACGGTTCCACCGCACTGACCCCGCCCGGGCCCAGCCGGCTCACCAGCTCGGCCGTCAGCGCGCCAGGCCCGCACCCCACGTCCAGCACCCGCTGCCCCTGGCGCACCGCGGCCAGATCAGCAAACTGCGACGCCAGCGGCTCGGAGTACCGCCCCATGAAGCGCAGGTAGGCATCGGCGCTGACATTGAAGCTCAACTGCTAGATCCCCACCGGATGCCAGACCGTCTTGGTTTCCAGGAACGCCAGCATCCGCCGGGTCCCCGGCGCGGCCGCCCAGTCGCCGCCCGCGGCGTTCCCTTCGGGCACGAACACCCGCTTGACGTTCTCCGCGGCCAGTTCCTCCAGCCCGGCCCGGGCGGCAGGCTCCACGCCGGTCAGGTCGATCGCGTTGACGTCCATGTGCCCGGCCAGCACCGGGGCCAGCTCCGCCACGGTGCCGGTGAGCACGTTCACCACCCCGCCGGGCAGGTCCGAGGTGGCCAGCACCTCGGCCAGCGTCACCGCGGGCAGCGGCCGCCGCTCGCTGGCCACCACGACCGCGGTGTTGCCGGTGGCGATCACCGGCGCGACGACGCTGACCAGCCCGAGCAGGCTGGACTCGACGGGCGCCACGACCGCGACCACGCCGGTCGGCTCCGGCACACTGAAGTTGAAGAACGGCCCGGCCACGGGGTTGGCGGCGCCCGCCACCTGGGCCACCTTGTCCGGCCACCCCGCGTACCAGACCCAGCGGTCGATGGCCGCCGCCACCGCCCGTTCCGCGTCAGGAAAATCAAGACCTTCGCCCTTTACGATTTCGTCGGCGAACTGCCCGGCCCGGCCCTCGAGCATCTCGGCCACCCGGTAAAGGACCTGGCCGCGGTTGTACGCCGTTGCACCGGACCACCGCCCCACCGCGGCCCTCGCGGCGGTCACCGCGTCTCTCGCGTCCTTGCGTGACGCCCGGGCGGCGTGGGCCAGCAGCGTTCCGTCCGCCCCGGTCACCGGGTAGGACCGGCCGGACTCCGACCGCGGGAACGCGCCGCCGATGAACAGCTTGTAGGTCTTGCGGACATCGAGCCGGGGGGCGCTAGCAGCCGACTTCCCGCCCCGGTCAGGCACTGAGGTACGCGGCGAGCCCGTGCCTGCCGCCCTCCCGCCCGAAGCCGGATTCCCGGTACCCGCCGAATGGGCTCGCGGGGTCGAACCGGTTGTAGGTGTTGGCCCACACGACCCCGGCGCGCAGCCGTTGCGACAGCCACAGGATCCGGCTGCCCTTGTCGGTCCAGATGCCGGCGGAGAGCCCGTACGGCGTGTTGTTGGCCTTCGTGACCGCCTCCTCGGGGGTGCGGAACGTAAGCACGGAAAGCACCGGCCCGAAGATCTCCTCCCTGGCGATCCGGTGCGACTGGCTGACCCCGGTGAACACCGTCGGCGGGAACCAGTAGCCCCGGTCCGGCAGCTGGCACGGCGGGGACCAGCGTTCCGCGCCCTCGGCGTCCCCGGCGTCGGACAGGTCGCGGAGCTTGTCCAGCTGCTGGCGCGAGTTGATCGCGCCGATGTCGGTGTTCTTGTCCAGCGGGTCGCCGAGC
>WNGR01023448.1_pt1 | contig 10145 bp, 10 predicted proteins | sample 5407581 | NCBI WGS metagenome assembly WNGR01 (sample SAMN13153383, study PRJNA577476) | soil metagenome | isolation source: 80 cm soil or saprolite under Garry oak tree replicate 2 | place: USA:California | collected 2016-06-15
CCCTCATTCTCAAGACCTTCCCCGCCGTCCCATCGGATCGTTGAAACTCGTGCACATCACTGACGGAAATCACCTCACCAGTAATCGTAGAATCATTCAATCCGGCATGAATGCTGGATATCCGCTGGTCCTTCAGATCGGAACTTGCAGGAAGCGAAGCCGAGAGTTGCTGAGCTAACAGCCTGATCGCGCCTTCGTCTGACAAGAGACCGTGAGATTCTTCCTTCTTCCGTTCGACCATTGTCAGAAGCTCGTCTCGGCCGATCTTCGGGTTGCCAGATAGAATCTGCTTGAGAAGATCATCAAACGCTGGCATAGCAGCTAGTCCCAGAACATACGCGTACGCTCGAACTCTCTCTCAGCCCTCAAAATACTCAGGTATAAACTATCTTCCCCACCAATACGATTCCGCAATATCCGAGTCGCTGTGGTCGGACCCACGCCTCTAGCCGCCAAGACCAAACCAGCTTTCTTCCCGTAGGTCTGCAAGAGACCCGCGGATCGCCAAGCGGTCATCCATTCCTTCTCTTCCTCGCCGGACAACTTTCCGCTTCTCATCTTTTTCAGAATAATCTTCGGCAGAGCATCATCGCTGAGATAGGTGGCCGCGATCAAAGTCGATCGACACTTTGGACAACGAACCTTGTCCTGCAAATTATCGACGGACCTGATCCCATCCCATTCTCCACAGTTCATACACAGCAATCGCAACTTCGTCGAGAGTAGCCTGCTCTTCACCACATCAATAATAGAGGTCTCCTCAATCGCCGGACGAAGAAGCCCATGGGGAACGATGCGATCCAAGAGCGGTAGCGCCAACGGAGTGCACTGACCCGCGTCCTGGATCACGTCTATCGAAACCTCGCCTGAGCTCACCATCGCAAGAATTTTCTTGGCCCCTTCAATATCCAGCTTCTCAGTGAACAGTTCGCGCCGAGTTTCTTTGTTGGCGATAGAGTTCTTGAAAATGTCAACCAGCAATCGGGCCTGTCGGGCTTTGTACTCTGCCTGCCGACTGACTGCACCAATCCGTCGGAGTACATGCCAGTGCTTCCAAGCGAAAAGATCCGACGCCTCCACCGTCTCGTGAATCATTGATTCCAAGTCGTTCGGCGTTAGCTTTCTGAATTCTTCAGCGACCATGTGAGCGCTCACGGGTCGAGGAAAGATCAGGCCGAATCGGTACTGGTCGACTTGGGTGGCAATGTTGGATCCGAGCCTGGACCCGAAGAGCGCCGCCATCGCGTTTGCCAGCGCTTCATTGACTAGGTTACCGGCACATGTGTGGATGATCACGCTGTTCTCGAAACCCTCGATCAGGATGAGCTTGTCGGAGGGAATCTTTGCTTGCTTGCCCTGGAGAGAAAGTGTTGAGCTTACTCTCTCCCTCTCCGCATTCTCTAACCCGTCGTCTACCTGACTAGCAAGTCCGAGCGTGCGCCTCATCCTTCCCACCTCGGACGCTACGTCCATCTGGACAGGAATCATGTCTCCCTCCCAGCCTGGAATCGCTTTGAGACTCGGGGGCGCAGCCTCCACCTCGACATGGTACTTTTCTTCGTCTACCGAAATCACTCGCCAAGTCTGGCCGTGAAGAATGAACTCGACGCCTGCAATGCATCGCCGAGCAACAAAGTCCTGGTCAAGTGTCCCGATGCGGCGCTTACGGAAGAAATCAAAGACAGTATACTTCTGAACATCAGGGATGACTGAGAGATTCTCGAAATAGTACTGGAGCGCTTTCGGGTTTCGAGGAGAGTAGGAGTCGCCGAACTTTCGAAGCAGCCGTAGCTCCTCCAGCTGGTGGATAGCCTCCTCCAGCTCGCCAACCTCCAGATCTCGAAAAGGATAAGATCGCCGGACCAGCCGAAGAATCTCCTCGACAGTCATCCGGCGCTGTTGCATCACCATGCCGATAATCTGATGAGCCAAAACATCAAGCGCCTTCTCGTGAATAACAGGTCGCTCGAGCCTGCCCTCTTTTGCACGCTGGATAAGTACGGCTGATTCTAGAATATCATCAGGAGTGATTGTGAGAATTATTCCGCGAGAAGTCCCTCCTAGGGTGTGTCCACTGCGACCAATCCGCTGGACAAGCCGAGTTGTCTCCCTCGGAGACGTGTATTGAATGATGAAATCTACACTACCAATATCAATCCCAAGTTCTAGCGAGCTAGTGCAGATCAGGGCTCTCAAGGAGCCTACCTGGAACTCTTTCTCCGCTTCTTCTCGAAGCTCGCGGGACAGAGAGCCATGGTGGACCTTTACACCGACCGCGCCCAAAGCCAATAGTTGAGATGCCAGAGCCTCGGCATGTTCTCTGGTGTTCGTAAACACGAGTGTTGACTTGTGATCTTCGATCAGTCCCAGTATCTTCCGAGCTCGAGCGACGGTGGAGATAGGAAGGCCCAATCTCGTGGCTTCCTCGTGATCCTTTCCTGTGGGGGAGACAGATCCGATGCTTATCTGGAGACCTCTCTCCTCGTCAGAGCGCAGAATACTGACATGCCGGTCCGTCCCGACCAGGAACTGTCCAATCCTCTCCGGTTCTCCAATAGTCGCTGAGAGCCCGATTCGCTGAAACTCCTTGCCAGTCAGTTCCAACAGCCGCTCAAGGGCAATGGACAGCTGGACTCCGCGCTCGTCGGTCGCAAGCTCGTGAACCTCATCGACGACGACCCATCGTACGGCTCGAAGATGCTCTTTCATCCTCTTACCGACAAGTATCGACTGGAGGGTCTCAGGCGTAGTGATTAGCATGTCTGGAGGGCTCTTGGCTTGTCGAGACCTAGCACTCGTTGGCGTATCCCCATGACGCACCTCGATCTTCACATCAAGGTCCCGTCCCATCTCTTCCAGACGTCGCAGCAGGTCCCGGTTCAGCGCGCGGAGAGGCGTAACGTAGAGAATAGAGATGCCATGAATCTTCTCTGAAGAACGAGCCTCGAGAAACTTGTCCAAGACCGGCAGTATAGCTGCCAGCGTCTTTCCCGTTCCCGTGGGAGCGATGAGAAGAACGTTCTCCCCCTTGAGAATCGCAGGGATGGAAAGTTCCTGGATCGGACTGGCTTCTAGGAAGCCTTCTTTCTCAAGTCTCTTTAGGACTGCAGGTTTCAGAACTGAAAAGGCCGAACTAGGCATCTACCGCAGTAGAGACCGCTGCGCGGTTCATAAACCCTAGACGGGCCCCTCCCTCGACTGACTCATGAAGAGGTTAGTCAGCTACGGCGCGGGTTTGGAGGACTTTCGGTTCGCCGGGTAGACCATTGGAGCGAAGAGGAGAACTACGATTGAAGCGATGAGCGCAACTATTTCGTTTATTGTTATTCCAACCGGTACTGGCACTCCGACAAAGAAGAACTGGGCTTGGTCGCCTGGGGCGAGGAATACGTATTCTATGGCTGCGACGATTCCGGTTATTGCTGAAATTCGGGGTTTCTTGAAGATGAGAATCAGAGAGGCAAAGTCCAGGATGGTCCCGGCGAGGAAGAGTGGAATCAGAGCGTAGGATCGTAGTGAGGAGAGGGGACGAGTTTCAAGCCCTGCTGGTGTGAATAGAAAGCCACAGATCGACATTACCGCGAAGGCTATCGCGAGAATCTTCTCGTTTCTCGACAGGTGCATTTTCCGCTAGTCTTCTTCCTCTTCTTTCTTCTTCTTCTCGCCAGGTCTCTCGCTAGCGATGTAGAGGAAGATTAGGAGGACTGTGACGAAGCTCAGAACGTAGAGTATGAGCTGGAGTAATGAATACTCTGCATCAGGCGTGAGGTTGTAAGACACGCGCGCTCTACCATTTCGAGACGATTCGCCGAGCGACGGCTACTAAAACTTTCAGCTACGAAGAGAAGAGGCTGGCTCTCCCAACCAGACGCAAATCATTGAACTCATACAAGATGCCGCAGAACAAATGAACCAACCCAGAGAATCAAACGCGATTCCCGAAGCGAGAGTAGTCTGTTTCATTTCTTGCGGCTGAGGATTCCAGAGACATAGTCTTGGAATGGCTTGTCGAACATTTCTCTGGACGACTGATGGACCTCCCCGAATACAGGGTGTGCGGCAACAACTTCGAGAAACGCTGCCCATTGCTTCCAAGTGTCCTCGTCAATCCATTTCCGTCTGTAGAGGAAGTGGACTCTTTCGAAGAATCCGTAGAGCATGATGACGTAGTTGCGGATGACCATTTCCTCGCGTGAGTATGACTTTTGTTCTCGTCCAAGTGGTAGTCGATGACAAGCGTCAGAGATAGAACGATCGTCTGTACAATAGTACTCCAGACTATAAGAACCGAAATATCGACCAAAGTGCGCCGCCTCTTTCCAGAGATCTAAATAACTCTGACCGCTACCAACACTCGATTCCTCTAGGACATGTACTGATCTTTGAGCGCCTAGCTAGTTAGTCCAGTCTCGCCCATTTGATAACTGGGATCACTCCACTTCGAAGTAACCTCGGCGTACTGCGAATCAGCAAAGTCTAACACGCCATACTGGCCGAGTGCCTCGGCAATCTGCTGCGCGACTAGGTGATAGCATAACTGTTTCTTGTTGTCCATCACTCGGAAGTAGTAGTCGTCGCAGGTGCAGAACATACTATCAGGCATAACTTGGTACTCGCCTTTCCGACCCTTTACAACCCAGAGGGTCCTTCCACTCGGCTTGAACCGATAATTCGTGACCTTCCTAGCCTCAACTATTGCTAGAGCCTGCGGAAGGCGTTTCTCGAAAACCTTCGACAAGGCTTGCTTCTGCTCATCCGTCAGAAGACGGGTCCGGCGGAGCTCCTCAGAAACCTGCTGGAGAACAATATCTTCGGTCGGCTTGCTAGTCGTCGCTCTTCTCTAGTACCCCAGCACGGCGCCATATGATAGGGTTTCTAACTCAAATCTGGGGATTGCACTGGAGGGGGTCGGTGTCAAAGAATGCGGACTGGAACATACTTCGCGACGCTTGCGATACCATCTACGTGCCGACTGCCACCGTTCTTCCCACTGTTCCAGGCCCTAAGTTGGTCCCAGAAGCGTTCACCTTCAAGATGCACTGGTCCCACCTGGGGTTCTATCTCTATTTCATTGAAGAAGCGATCGTAAACGGTAGACCTTTCGTGCAGAAGAGGCGGGTTGCAGTAGCAGGTCTCATACCATGAGACCTTGCCTCTTCCTATCACCGCCCTCTTCATTGATGCCACGATCTCGGCACCGTCGGGTTTCTGGGCGTTAATAGTCCCGTCGTTAAGGAGGCTCCAAAAGCTCGCCATTTCTGCAACTATCGGCCGAGCTGTGACGACATATTGCATGCTTCGTTCCTTTCTATCGGAGCGCTTACCTTAGCTGTGAGTAGAGGTTCCGTGCTTGAGCTTTGCCCTTTGTTGCCTCGATTGAGAGGTTCGCCCTTTTGACGGCTCTTCGACGCATCTCGAATGCCGGGGCGGTCATACATTGCACGGAAGTTGGGCCTTGCCCTGTTTTGTGGATCGTTGGAACCAGTGACGATAGAGGACCTTTGCGATCGTGGGAGTTCTTTCCAGTTCCCAAATCTAGACTTCCTTTATTCAAACCCATGTTTCATTCACACAAACCAGCCTTTCACAGGAGCTATTAAACTCTTAGTTTTACTCACTAAAACAGACGTATGGCTGATTCAGAAAGCGCTAATAGTAAGTAAACTCCTTACTTGGTAATTAGAATATGAGAACTTGAGGACATTCAAGTTCATCCGAGACCCCAACGCTTTCGAACTGATGGCTGACGACACACGCAGACGCGTAGTCTACCTCCTAAGAGCAAAAGAAATGACTGTGGGCCAGATACACCACGAACTTCAACTAACACCCCAAGCAATCTACCACCATATCCGCAAACTCCTAGACGCAGGACTGGTAGAAGTAGCGAAGGAGGAACGAGTCGGCCACTTCATCGAAACATACTACAGGGCAACTGCAGAAGTCTTCGAATTCATCCACGGCGAAGGAGGAGGCGAGAAGTACGGTGAACAACGAACCCGGGACGCCCTCCAGGCTATGAATCAGCTTGGCATCAACGCACACGTTGATGATGAGATCATCGCCAAGATGATGAAGATTGCGAAGCAGAAGGACAAACTTGCGCTGACTCCTGAAATGGAGGAAAGGATACAGGCGCTTGAAGGACTTGACTTTATCGGAAAACAACAGATCGCAGACTACGTCAACCTACTCACAATGAGCGACAAACAATTTGAAGAATGGCTAAACTTCGAGAGGAGCCGACGCAACTTGCTAAAATCTGCAGTAGCCCAGCCTATTCAAGTCACAGTCAAACAGTCTAGGGCAAAGTAGGTCTTTCCGAGAAATCCTCAAACCGGTTTGCCTCTAGTACTCTAGCGCTCTCACTTGCGGCTGTCGCGCCGCGAACTCGATCACAATCTGTCTGAGAGTCTGAAACTGTTTGAGTCCATGAATCTTGATTTCAATCGGCTTCTCGACATGACTCTTCGGTGTAATCCTGAGATAACCAGGCCGAGGAGATAGCCTTCCCTCGATAACGTGCTTCATCAAGAGTCAGCAATCTCTTCCCTCTTGAGTTCGAAATCAATCGTTCAACCGAGCTCACTTGTAGTTATGGGGGTGTTCTTTCGGACGATCCTCTCGGGGACGACGTGACGCAATCGACGTATCCCCAGATCGATGATTATAGGGAGGAATGGAAGCAAGAAGATACCATAGAGTGGTCCGGAAAATCTTAGGATGAAGTCGAGATACAAGAGAAGAGCGAGGACCGGCACACTCAACGCGAGACCGAAAACAAGAGAAGTCCTCCGCTTTCTTACCCCGATGATTCTAGTCTTGCTGAATTAGAGACCGTAGCCTGCGGAGCGCCCACGGGACAGGGAGACACTTGCGAGACCCACTATTTGTTCTTCCGGCCGATAAACCTCAGCTCTTCCGGATGATGAGCTGCTTAGGGAAGAATCGAACGAGTCCATGAGAACACTCGCCCCTTCACAGATCGTGGTGTCGTCTGTTTCTATAGAGTCTTTTTGATCAGCTTATCGGGGGAGACATTTCAATCAATTGACAAATCTGAGCTTAAACACAAGATTCCATCCCAGACAGCTGAGGGAAGGTACACCGTGCCTGAAGCAGTAGTGGTGAAGCCTGTGGCGGACCAACCCGCTCTCCTGATGGAGAAAGACGGAGAAAGGGTTCTGGTCGTAGCAGATCTGCATCTGGGCTGGGAAGTATCCTTGTCCCATCAAGGAATTCACGTGCCCTCACAGGTCCCGCGTTTGTTGGAGAAGCTCCGCAGGATCATCAACGACACCCATCCCCGACGACTCATCCTCCTTGGTGATGTGAAACACGCGGTCGCAAAAGTTGAGCTGGAGGAGTGGAAGTATGTTCCGGAATTCTTTGAGGGTCTTGTCGAAATAATCCCAGACGTACAGGTTGTGCCCGGGAACCATGACGGAAACCTGGAACCACTGACACCTCCCAACGTAAAGATCAGCACCTCTGAAGGAATATCAATCTGGAACAAGGTAGGCCTCTTTCACGGCCACGCCTGGCCCTCTCCACCATTGCTGGGATGCGAGTACCTGGTTATGGGGCATCTTCATCCTGTCGTCGTCTTCAAAGATCCTCTTGGCTTCCGCATCACCCGACAGGCATGGGTCCGGGCCAAGAGTAGTGGACAGAAGCTCGCAGAAGGAGTCTTGAAGCATGAGTCGGTCAAATGGGAAGGAAATTCGATCGAAGAGTACAGGAAACAATTCGGTGTATCGGTTGTTGATGCTGAGTGCATCATTATGCCTAGCTTCAACGATTACCTTGGAGGACAGCCCATCAATCGAAGTTTCAAGGAAGGCTGGACGGATCTCTACCGGGAATACATGGGTCCGGTATTGAGATCGGGCGCGGTAGACTTTGAGAATGGTGAGGCCTACCTGTTCGACGGAACCTACCTAGGAAAAATTCAGGACCTAAGAAAGCTAGACCGAGAGACTGGCTAGTTCTGCTCGTCACGTGGCGCCATATTCGCGAGCATTGTTCTGAGATTTGTGCCGTTCAACTTTGCAATGTCCCGCAGTAGATCATAGTAGGACCGAACGTGGCGCTTGCCATCTCTAGCGTGGTAGAGAGCAAAGTTCGCATACATTGTAGGAACAATCTCATGGTTGTACATCGGATACTGAGTTTCAGCTAATCCCAGTTCTCCGAGCTGTTGCGAGATGACTCCTTCCTTGAGGTCTCCAACCTTTCTTGCCTTCCGTTTGCGCAGCCGCGCTTTGAGACGGTTGCCCTCCATCCGGCAATCGGCGCTACAGTATTTCTCGCTGAACCATCCGAGGAACGTCCGCTTGCAGACGAGGCATGTCTTGAGAATTTTCTGGTCGGTTGTTTCCAACGATTCTTCCTGCCGGGTGTGGTTTGTCGCTCCCATGTCTACGTCGTACTGGTATAAAATCTGGTCGCATCTATGCCGCAAGATGTAACGGCCTGGAGGATTGTCCTTGCCATGTTTTTTCCCTGATCCGGTAATAGTAAGAGCTAAAGCGATACTTGTCGACTTCGGGTTTCGAGGGGCTGTCGGCTAGCCAGGTCTAGAAGGCTTATCATGAAAAAGCCCGGACTGGCCGCGTGGCTTGGGAGCCACTATCCGTGGCCACGAACCCACGAAATCGCCGGTTCAAATCCGGCCAGCCCCACCATACCAGAGATGAACCTCCGACTTCCCGCTAGGTCCATATATCTAGCTAGGGAATTGATTCCAAGATCGGCTTGCTGGAGTCCGTTGCCCATGAGCGCGTCACGAAAGATGCAGAAGACTCGGCCGTCGAATGGCTTCTTCAATCAAAAGATCCATCAATTCGCTATTTCACACTGACCGACATTCTCGACAAACCGAAGAACTCTCCGGAAGTCGAGAAGACCTGGAAATTAATACCAAGCGGACCAAAGGTCGGCATCTTGCTGAACGGGCAACAGTCTGACGGTGCTTTTGGAGTTCATCCATATCAGAAATGGACCGGAGCACACTGGCGACTCGTTTCTCTCGTAGAGCTCGGCGTCCCCTCAGGATTCGGCCCTGCAGTCAGAGCAACAAATCTTGTTCTGGAATGGTTGCTGGGTGAGGCTCATCTTCGCAATGTTCCCAAGATAAACGGTCGGTATCGGAGGTGCGCGTCCCAGGAGGGTAACGCGTTGGCAGTCTGCAGCCGGCTAGGTCTGGCCGAGGACCCGCGGGTAGTGAAGCTTGCCGAGTCATTGGTTGGTTGGCAGTGGGCTGATGGAGGCTGGAACTGTGACCGTAACCCGGAGGCTGACCATTCATCTGTCAACGAATCACTCTCTACTCTTTGGGGTCTTGTCGAGTACCACCGAGCAACAGGAGACCGAGATTTCTCGAAGCCAATAGAGAGAGCGTCGGAATTCTTTCTACGACATCGGCTCTTCCGTTCAGACCACACGGGAGACGTAATTCATCCGGACATGATCAAGCTGCACTATCCGTTGTACTGGCATTGCGATATTCTCCAGGAACTCATTATGCTCTCGCGGGCGGGAAAGCTGGGCGATCCACGGACCGGGGAAGCACTAGACGTTGTTGAGAAGAAGAGGGGTTCCGATGGACTGTGGCACGCGGAGGACTATTACTGGAATATCAAACAGAACGATTCAACCAAAGTGAAGGTGTCGAATATCGAGGTTGTGGACTGGGGGCGAAGAGGTCCCAACGAACTCATCACTCTCAACGCCCTCCGCGTTCTGAAATCTTCAGGAAGAAACTGCCTCTAGGCCGACTCTTCAAGCTAGTAGAGGGACAGAGCTAGAGCATTCGGGCGACGCTCTGGAAGTATTTCACGCCTTTCTTACCATTCGTCGCATGGTCCAGCGCCATCTCCACAGCGTCTTTCGGACTAGAGGCTGAGATGACCTTCACCGTCTTTCTATCATCCAAGAATGTATCCGCGATCTTGTCTGCGGTTCCGCCGGTCCCAGTCAACGCCACGATCGGTTTCCCTTTCTGATAAGCCACACATGCTTCAATGAAGGTTCCCGCACCCCCGCCGACTACTATCGCAACATCTGCAGAGTATGCCGTGATGAAATTTCGGGCAAACCCGATCCCCGTAGGGATGATAATGTCACAATACGGATTTGCATAA
>WNGR01009616.1_pt1 | contig 10144 bp, 6 predicted proteins | sample 5407581 | NCBI WGS metagenome assembly WNGR01 (sample SAMN13153383, study PRJNA577476) | soil metagenome | isolation source: 80 cm soil or saprolite under Garry oak tree replicate 2 | place: USA:California | collected 2016-06-15
CAGATCAAGGCGCATCCCGACCAGTTCGCGCAGCTTGCGCAGCAGGATTCGCAGGACCCGGGTTCGGCGTCGAAGGGCGGCGATCTGGGCTACTTCAGCCCGGGCATGATCGCGGGCGGCAAGGCTTTCGACGACGCCGTCTTCAAGATGAAGAAGGATGAGATCAGCGATCTGATCCAGTCGGACTTCGGCTATCACATCGTCAAGGTGACGGACGTTAAGCCGTCGGTGACGAAGCCGTTCGACGAAGTGAAGGATTCGATCGCAAAGGATCTCAAGGCGCAACTCGCCACGAAGGCATTCAGCGACGATTCGGAAGGCTTCACGTCGACCGTCTACGAACAGTCGAAGAGCCTGCAACCAGCCGCGGACAAGTACAAGCTGCAGATCCAGACGGCGACGGTTACGCCGCAGCCGAGCAGCGCGTTGCCGCCGGATAGCCCGCTCAACAACCCGAAATTCCTCGCGGCCGTGTTTGCGAACGATTCGGCGAAGGACCGCAACAACACGCAGGCAATCGACGTTGGCAACAACACGCTGATCGCGGCACACGTGACCGACTACAAGCCGGCCGCCGTGCCCGCGCTCGCCGCCGTCAAGGATGCCGTGCGTCAGAAAGTGGTCGCGCAGCAGGCTGCCGATCTCGCGCGCAAGGAAGGCGAGGCGAAGCTGGCGGACCTGCAGAAGTCGAAGTCGACGCAGGGTTTCTCGTCCGCGCTGAAGGTGTCCCGCAGCGACGCGCAAGGTGTGCCGCCCGCCGCATTGAGCGCAATTTACAAGGTCGATGCGCAGAAATTGCCGGCGTACGTCGGCGTCGACCTCGGCGCAGACGGCTATGCGATCTATCGCGTGAACGCTGTCGTGCAACCCGCGCCGACCGATGCGCAGCGTCTGGCGTCGGCGCAGCAGCAAATCGCTTCGGTGAATGCGCAGGCTGAAGCCGAGTCGTACCTGGATGCGGTGCGCACGCGGTCGAAGGTGAAGATGTACGGTTCGCTCGACAACCCGCAATCAGGCGAATAAGCCGGTCCAGGGAGCCGCATGCGTGCGGCTTCTTGAGACGCCACAAAAAAAGCCCCGCACGCTGCGGGGCTTTTTGCTTTGCGAGAAGCGTAGGGAAGGATTACAGGCAGGCGCTGATATCGCCCGTTGCGTCGCTGCCGGCGCCGCCCGCGGCGCGGAAGCCAACCCAGGTGCCGGAGCCCTGATAGTTCGGCCGCACGACGGCAGCCGCGCCGTTCGGCGGCTGCTGGCCGGGTACGTAAACGTCCATCGCTGCGTCGTTGGCCAATGTATCTTGTGCAACGACCTGCTGCTGGGTCTTGTCAGCCCACTTCTTGGCAATGCACTGGCCGACGACCTTCGGCGGCTGCTGGCTGGTGCCAACCGATTGCACACCGGCCGGCGGTTGCGCGGCACAAGCGGAAATGGCGACGGCCATAGCGATAATCGGTAAGTATTTCACGTTATCTCCTTCCAGAAATCGCTCACATGGAGCCGGTTGTCGAATTCAGACGAACCTGTCTGATCGACCATGGGTGATCACGTTCCCATCATTCGGAAACAAGCTGTTAGCGCGCTGTAACACCTAATGGCGCTTTCACTTTCACTGAGACGAGGTGCGGAGCAGCGGCTTCAGCGCTGACCACACGTTGTCCAGTAGCAGGGGCTGTGCCTGTTGGGTCGGATGAATCTGATCGGACTGGAACATGTCCGGCTTGTCTTCGATTCCAGCAAGGAGAAATGGGACGAGCGGCACGCGCAACTGCTTCGATAGCTGGCCGTAGAGCCCGTGGAACTTTTGCGTGTAGTCAGGGCCGTAATTGGGCGGCACATACATGCCGACGAGCAGAACTTTCGCGTGGCCTTGCTGCGCCTGCTCGATGATCGTGCGGAGATTGTCCTCCGTGGTGTCGAGCGGGACGCCGCGCAGCGCGTCGTTGGCGCCGAGCTCCACGATCACGACGGCGGGCTTGAGCCGCTGCATCAACGCAGGCAGGCGGGCGCGCCCGCCGCTTGTCGTGTCGCCACTGATGCTCGCATTTGCAACGTTATAATCGATTCGCTCACTCGACAAACGCTGACGCATCAGCGAAACCCAGCCGGTGTCGCGAGGCAGGCCGTACTCGGCGGAGAGGCTGTCGCCTAGCACGATGATCGTCGGCTTCGCCTGTTGCGTATTGCTGCCTGTGGGGTTTGCCATGGCAGCGGCCGCGGTGGCGTTGCCGGCGGCCTGAGCGGACGCAGAAAAAGTCGCGGCGAACACGATGGGAAAATACTCCGCAGTCAGCGCCGTGATCGACGCAACGGCGCGTACTTTCAACCTACGCTTCACCATGCAAAAGAAAACCGATCCAGTCATCGAAGTGCGGGGTTTATGCAAGAGGGTTAAGGATGCGACGGGTGAGCTGACGATCCTCGACAACATCGACCTGTCGATTCAGGCAAGCAGCCGCGTGGCGATCGTCGGCGCGTCGGGTTCCGGCAAGTCTACGCTGCTCGGACTGCTTGCCGGATTGGACAGCGCGACCTCGGGGTCGGTTCGTCTGCTTGGCCGCGAACTGACGGAACTCGATGAAGACGGCCGCGCCGCGCTGCGCAATGGCTCAGTTGGATTTGTGTTTCAGTCCTTCCAGTTGATGCCGCATCTGACCGCGCTCGAAAACGTCACGCTTCCGCTCGAGCTGCAGGGCGAGCTGTCGGCGCGCGATATTCACGCGCGCGCGCGGACGCTGTTGACGCAGGTTGGCCTCGCCGAGCGCATGCGGCATTACCCGAAGCTGCTGTCGGGCGGTGAGCAGCAGCGCGTGGCGCTTGCCCGCGCGTTCGCCACGCATCCCGCCATCCTGTTCGCCGACGAGCCGACGGGCAGCCTCGATGCCGCAACGGGCCATGCCGTCATTGATCTGATGTTCGAGATGAACCGCGCGAACGGTGCGACGCTGGTGCTGGTTACGCATGACGTGGAGCTTGCGCGCCGCTGCGATACGACAGTGACGATCGAAGCAGGGCGCTTGATCTGATCACACAGTGGTACGTAAAAAAACGGGCCTTCAAGTTGAAGGCCCGTTTGCATTCACCCCGCTGAGCGACGGGGATCAGCGCTTCAGTGCCGCGCGTGCCCGCGCGATCAATGCCGACGTCGACGAGTCATGCTTTTTCTCGTCCAGGCTTGCGCTGGTGATATCCGCCTCGACGACCTTGCCGAGGATCTTGCCCAGCTCGACGCCCCACTGGTCGAACGAGTTGATGTTCCAGACCGTGCCTTGCACGAGCACCTTGTGTTCGTACAGCGCGATCAGCGCGCCGAGTGAACGGGCGGTGAGGGCATCGACGAGCAGCGTGGTGGTGGGACGGTTGCCCGGGAACATGATGTGAGGCACGAGTTCCGCCTTGTTCGGTCCGGCCACTTTTTCGGCTTCTTCACGCGTGCGGCCGAGCATCAGTGCTTCGCTTTGCGCGAAGCAGTTCGCCAGCAGCTTCGGATGATGCGAAACAAGCGGGTGCTCGGGTGTCAGCACGGCGACGAAATCGATCGGGACGATGGTCGGACCCTGGTGCAGCATCTGGAAGAACGCGTGCTGGCCGTTCGTGCCCGGCTCGCCCCACGTGACGGCGGATGTATCGTAGGTGACGAACGAGCCGTCCAGACACGCCTGCTTGCCGTTGCTTTCCATTTCGAGCTGCTGCAGGTACGACGACAGGAAATGCAGTGCTTCCGAATACGGCGCGACCAGATAGCTTTGCGAGCCGAAGAAGTTGCGATACCAGATGCCGATCATGCCCATCAGCACGGGCAGGTTGCGATCGAGCGGCGCGCTGCGGAAATGCTCGTCCATCTCGTTCGCGCCTGCGAGCAGTTCGTCGAACTGTTTCGGACCGACGGCGATCATGATCGACAGGCCCACGGCCGACCACAGCGAATAGCGGCCGCCAACCCAGTCCCACATCTCGAACACGTTTTCCTGCGCGATGCCGAACTTGACGACTTCGGTGGGATTCGCCGATACGCCGACAAAGTGCTTCGCCAGTTGGTTTTCAGGGCAGCCTTTCTCGACGAACCAGTCGCGCAGCGAATTGGCGTTGGTCATCGTTTCGAGCGTCGTGAATGTCTTCGAAACGATGATGGCCAGCGTTTCTTCCGGGTCGATCTCGGTCAGCACGCGATACAGGTCCGCGCCGTCGACGTTCGATACGAAGTGCGTGGTGATGTCTGGTGTGGCGAGGTGATGCAGTGCATGCACGACCATCTTCGGCCCGAGGTCCGAACCGCCAATACCGATGTTCACGACATAGCGAATGCGCTTGCCCGTATAGCCCTTCCATTCGCCGCTGCGGACCTTGTCGGCGAACGCGGCCATCTTCGCGCGCTCGGCCTGTATCTTGCCGTAGAACGGCGCATTCGGATTGCTGGCGCGCAGCGCCGTATGCAGCACCGCGCGGCCTTCCGTCGGATTGACGATGTCGCCCGCGAACATCGCGTCGCGGCGTTTTTCGACGTTGGCTTCGCGCGCCAGTTGCACGAGCAGCTTCAGCGTTTCGTCGGTGATGCGGTTCTTCGAGAAATCGGCCGCGAGACCGCCGCCGGCAAGGGTGAACCGTTCGGCGCGCGTCGGCGCGGGATCGTTCTCGGGTGCAAACCAGTCGCGCAGGCGCGCATCGCGAATCTGTTCGTAGTGTGTTTGCAGCGAGTTCCAGGCGGGGAGCGAGTTGAGAGTCATAACCGTCCGTCTAACGAAGGAAAACGAATGGCCGGCCGCGCATCGGGCGTGCCGGGGGTGATCTGCAGACGCGCGGTTGGCTGAGCGGTACGGTCGCCGGATGCGCGGCGGCGTGTCTCGTGCCCCGTCAGCGGGCGTCTGCGGTTCGCGTCGCGGCCGATGGACGGCCGCACGACGCAGTCAATCAGTATAGCGGGCCAGGATGACAGCCGGGATAGATGGGACACGTCGCCAGATAGCGGGATGCTCCTGTGGCACGCGCAGGGCGTCAATTCTGCAACGGATAAACGAGCCGGTTCAACAACTTGCGCACCATCGGCGCGAGTTCGCCCGCTGTGAGGCCGGCCGGACCTTTGCCGCGTGCGGTGAGCGCGTCGGCGGCGAAACCGTGCAGAAAGACGCCTGCGAGCGCTGCCTCGTAGCGCGGAAGACCTTGTCCGAGCAAGGCGCCGATCAGGCCGCCGAGCACGTCGCCCGTGCCGCCCGTCGCGAGCGCCGCGTTGCCCGTCGGGTTGACGGCGACGCGCCCGTCCGGCGCCGCGATCACCGTGCCTGTGCCTTTCAGCACGATGACGCTTGCGTAACGCGCGGCCAGTGCGCGCGCCGCTTCCAGCCGGTCGCGCTGCACGCTCTTTGCGTCGGTGCCGAGCAGGCGCGCGGCTTCGAGCGGATGAGGCGTCAGCACGCACGGATCGTTCGCGGACTCGCCGCGCTGCTTCACGGCTGCGGCGAGATCGGCGTGATCGGCGATGAGATTCAACGCATCGGCGTCGAGCAGCTTAGGCACATCGAGCGGCAGCACGTCGCGCAGCACGCTGACAGCGCGCTCGCGCTTGCCCATTCCGCAGCCGATCGACAGCGCGTCCATCTCCGCGAGCGGCAGTTCGTCGAGCGGATGCAGCATCAGTTCAGGATGAGGCGGGTCGTAGGGCGGGCTGCCCGCGCCGAGAAACGCGACGTGGACCTTGCCCGCGCCCGCGTACAGCGCCGCGCGCGCCGCGAGAATCGGCGCGCCGCACATCCCTGTATCGCCGCCCACCACGGCCACGCTGCCGAACGTGCCTTTGTGCGTCGAGTAATCGCGCGGCGGGAAATGCGGAATGAAGAGGGTGGGCCCGTTGAGCCGGACTTGCGGCTCGTCAGGCCATTCGAGCCCGATGGGCGCGATGGTCACATCGCCCGCAAGGTCGCGTCCCGAGGCCATGTAAAGACCCGGCTTCGCACCAATGAACGTGACGGTGTGCGTCGCGCGAACGGCGGCGCCGCCTTCGACGACATTGCCCGTATCGCTGTCCAGCCCGCTCGGCACGTCGAGCGCGAGCACGCGGCCGCGCGTCTTTGCACGCGCGGACAAACGACCGGCAATCGACGCGAACACGCCGTCCAGAGGCCGTGCCAGCCCGATACCGAACATGCCGTCGACAACCCAGCTGTAATCGTCGAACGAGTCTGGCACGGCATTCGAGATCGGCACGCCCGCCGCGCGTGCTTCGGCCAGCGCCCAACGGGCATCGTCGGGCTTCACTTCGACGGGCATGCAAACTTCGACGGTGATACCGGCGCGATGCAGTCCAGCCGCAACGACGAGCGCGTCGCCGCCGTTGTTGCCGGGGCCGGCCACGAGCCATACCGGCTGGTGCGGATTGGTCGTACCGTCGAGTTCGATACGTTCGAGCAGAAAACGCGCGCCCGCACGTCCGGCGCGGCCCATCAGCGTGTGTGCGGGCAGCGTCGCCTCGGCGTTCTTTTCGAGCGCGCGCAGTTCGGCGACGCTCAGAAGCGGAAACGGCCGGTCATACGGCTTGACGAGAACGTCGTGAAGGAAAGGCAGGGAGGTATCGGTCATGGCAGCGTACGAGAGCAACAGGGTACGCCCATGGTAGTGGCAATGCGCGTGCCGTCGCCAGCACGCGCAATGGCATAGGACGAATGACCGTCCCGTGCCGGAAGGTGTTATCCGTTGAAGCGTTCGGGGCGAAGGGCCGCGATCGTGTCAGGCGGCAATTCCGACGGCGCGCCGGACACCAGGCTCGCAATCAGCTTGCCCGAACCGCATGCGAGGCCCCAGCCGACGGGACCGTGCGCCGCGTTCACGAAGAGCCGTGGATGCAGCGCATTGCCCGTGACGGGCAGGCCGTCCGGCGACAGCAGCTTCACGCCTTCCCACGGCAGCGCGGCCGAAATGCGCGCCGAGCCCGGCACCCAGTCGTGCGTCGCCTGGCTAAGCAGCGCGAGCGCTTCCTTCGTCAGCGGCTCCGGCAGCGGCAGCCGGGTCTGGCTCGCGCTTTGCAGCACCGCGCCGCCCGCAATGCGCAGCCGGTGGTTGCTGCGCGTGATCGTGATCCGCTTGACGGCATCGATCACTGTCGTATGGGGCGCGAACTCCTCGCGGGCGATCGGCGCGACGAGGTTGTGCAGACGCAGCGGATGAAGCGGCAGATTCAGCCCGAGCTTCTCCAGCAGCGCGAGACTGCCCACGCCCGCGGCGACGACCACGGCGTCCGCGCTGATCACATCGACTTCACGCGAGCGCGACGATTCGCCGTTGGCAGGCGCCAGTTCGACGGCCGCACGCTGGTTGTCGAGGCGGATACCCGTCACTTCGCGGCCGCATTGAAACTGCACGCCGCCTTGCGAATCGAGCGTCTGCTTGATCAGCTTCGCGAACAACGGACAGTTCGCCGTGCCTTCATCGTCGAACAGCACACCGCCCGCGAAGTGCGGCTCGAGCGGAATCGAATGCTCGATGGTCTGGCATTCCTGCGGGCTCAGCACGTGATGCGGCACCTCGAACTTGCGCAGCAGGTCGAGCGCGGGATGTGTGTGGTCCCAGTCCTGCTGGCTGCGCACCAGATAAAGCTGCCCCTTCGACTGCTCGAATTCCAGATTGAAGTGATGTTCGATGTCGGCGAGCGACTGGCGCGCCGATTCGATCAGCGGACGCAGCAGCGAAAACTGCTTCTGGAACGCCTCGGGTTCGGCGAGCACCGAGAGTGTGCGGACGAAATCGCGCACCTGCCCGTTGAAGCCCGCCTTCTTGATCACCCCGCTTTTGGCCGCCTGGCGGTGCTGCATGAAGGTTGGACCGAACCACACATCGAGCGGCGTGGGCAGCAACGTGCCGCCGTGACCGTAAGTGGCGCCTTGCGCGACGGTGGCGTGCCGTTCGACGACGCACACCCGATGACCGGCCGCACGAAGCTGATAGGCGGTGGCGACGCCGACGATCCCGCCGCCAATGACAATGACATCCATGGTTAATTCGTGTTGCCGGCGGCACGCGTGGGGCCAGGCGTATGACGTGACATGCGGCGCAGCGCGACAGCCGATGCTGCACCGATCTGATGAAAGGCCGAATGATATCAGTCAAACGACCCGTTCGGCACGCTGCCGTTCGGCGCAGGACGCATCGCTCGACAGCGGCGCACGCGCGGGATAAGCGGCGAGAAGGAACGCGCAATTCGCCTACCACGAACGGCCAGAAACGCATCTCAAAATGGCGCGGCGTATTGCCGGCGAGGCATGCAGCCATCAGGGACACGCCGCCAAAGCGCGCGGAGCGTCATGTGGGGCAGGTCTGCCGGGCCTTCCCGGGTTATAATCCTGGACTTCCTTACGCCTCACGTCGCCTCCACGCGCGACTGTCCGAGCGGTTGCCAAAGCAATCGCGCGCGGCACCCAGCGACGCAACCGATCGACGCAACGTCAAGTCCATGGCTCACTTCTCGTGTTTCCCCGGCGCTTCGGCCCTCTCCGATTTCCGTCAAACCCGCCTGCTCGACACGTTGTCGCGCATCGACACCAACATCGTCGGCGTGCGCGGCCAGTATCTGCATTTCGTGAACTCGCAGACGCCGCTTGCCGCGGAAGATAGCGCGAAGATCGAAGCGCTGATGCATTACGGCGATCCGTTCGACGCCGGCAAGGACAAGGGTGCCGTCGAAACCTTCCTCGTCGTGCCGCGCTTTGGCACCGTGTCGCCGTGGGCGAGCAAGGCCACGGACATCGCGCTTCATTGCGGCTTGACGCATGTGCGGCGCATCGAGCGCGGCATCGAGTACACGGTCGTGCTGAAAAGCGGGCTGCTCGGCGGCAAGAAGGCGCTGTCGGACGAGGCGCGTGCCGCCGTCGTCGCGGCGCTGCATGACCGGATGACGGAAAGCGTCGCGCCGTCGCGCGATCACGCGATGCACCTGTTCGACGAACTGCCCGCCAAGGCGCTGCAAACGGTCGCGGTGCTGACGGACGGCCGCAAGGCGCTGGAGCAGGCGAACACGGAACTGGGCCTGGCGCTCGCCGAGGACGAAATCGACTATCTCGTCGACGCCTTCACGAAGCTCGGCCGCAATCCGACCGACGTCGAACTGATGATGTTCGCGCAGGCCAACAGCGAGCACTGCCGCCACAAGATCTTCAACGCAAGCTGGACGATCGACGGCGAGGCGCAGGACATCTCGCTGTTCAACATGATCCGCAACACCGAAAAGCTCAACCCGCAAGGCACGATCGTCGCGTACTCGGACAACTCGTCGATCATGGTGGGCGGCATGGCCGAGCGCTGGTTCCCGCGCAAGGCAGACGACGCCAGCGAGCCGGGCGAGCGCTATGGCCGTCACACCGAATTGACGCATACGCTGATGAAGGTGGAGACGCACAACCACCCGACGGCCATCTCGCCGTTCCCGGGCGCCGCAACGGGCGCGGGCGGCGAAATCCGCGATGAAGGCGCGACGGCCCGCGGCGCGCGTCCGAAGGCGGGTCTGACGGGTTTCACGGTGTCGAACCTCGATCTGCCCGACGCGCGCGAGCCGTGGGAAAACGCCCGCGACACCACGCAGCCTATCGGTCATCGCAACGCTGCCGACCAGTTCGACACGTACGGCCGCCCGGACCGCATCGCGTCGCCGTTGCAGATCATGATCGACGGGCCGCTCGGCGGCGCCGCGTTCAACAACGAATTCGGCCGTCCGAACCTCGGCGGCTACTTCCGCACGTACGAGCAGAACGTTGCGGGCCGCGTGCGCGGCTATCACAAGCCGATCATGATCGCGGGCGGCCTCGGCAACATCTCCGACCAGCACACGCACAAGCACGATCTGCCCGCCGGCTCGCTGCTGATCCAGATCGGCGGTCCCGGCATGCGTATCGGCATGGGTGGCGGCGCGGCGAGCTCGATGGCGACGGGCACGAACACAGCCGAACTCGACTTCGACTCCGTCCAGCGCGGCAACCCGGAAATCGAGCGACGCGCGCAGGAAGTGATCAACTCGTGCTGGCAACTCGGCGCGGGCAATCCGATCCTGAGCATCCACGACGTCGGCGCGGGCGGTTTGTCGAATGCGTTCCCGGAACTCGTCGACGGTGCGGACAAGGGTGCGCTGTTCGAGCTGCGCAAGGTCCAGTTGGAAGAAAGCGGACTGTCG
>WNGR01009617.1_pt1 | contig 10144 bp, 10 predicted proteins | sample 5407581 | NCBI WGS metagenome assembly WNGR01 (sample SAMN13153383, study PRJNA577476) | soil metagenome | isolation source: 80 cm soil or saprolite under Garry oak tree replicate 2 | place: USA:California | collected 2016-06-15
CTTGGATGCGCGTGTTCATCTCGATGAAGTAGATTTTGCCGTCCTCATCCATCAGGAACTCGATGGTGCCGGCATTCCAGTAGCCAACGTCTTTCATACATCTCTGGATCGTCTGCCCGAGTTCCGCACGTAACTTCGGCGTCACCATCAGGCTGGGCGCCTCTTCAATCAGCTTCTGGTGCCTGCGCTGGATGGAGCATTCGCGCTCACCCAGGCTCAACACGTTGCCGTGCTCGTCGGCCAGCACCTGAAACTCGATGTGGCGCGGCCGTTCGATGAACTTCTCCATATAGAGATCGCCGTTGCCAAATGCGCCCGCAGCCTCGCTCGAAGCCTGTTGGAACAACGCCGGCAACTCCGCGGCACTGCGGCAGATACGCATGCCGCGACCTCCGCCACCCGCTGCTGCTTTCAGCATCACCGGATAGCCGACGGTCTTCGCCCACTCCAACGCCTCGGCCTCGGTCGCGATCACACCGTCCGATCCCGGCAGGATCGGCACCTTTGCCTTCTTCATCGTCTGCCGCGCGGTGGACTTCTCGCCCATCATGCGCGTGACTTCCGGCGGCGGCCCGATGAACTTGATGTTCGAAGCGCGGCACACTTCGGCGAAGTTTGCGTTCTCACTCAGCAGACCGTACCCCGGATGAATCGCGTCCACATCCGCGATCTCCGCAGCGGAGATCACTGCCGGCACGTTCAGGTAGCTCTCCGACGATTTCGGCGGCCCAATGCAGATCGCCTCGTCCGCAAACCGCACGTGCAGGGAGTTCCGGTCCGCCTCGCTGTACACCGCGACCGTGCGGATTCCCATCTCCCGGCATGCCGAGATCACACGCAGCGCAATCTCACCGCGATTTGCAATCAATACTTTACGAAACATGCTTACCGAAGCCTTCCATATCGCTTGCCAGTGCCTGGTGTTAAGCCATTCGTCTTTATCGCGGCCGGATTGCAAACAGTGGCTGCCCGTATTCAACCGGCTGCCCGGTGGAGGCGATGCGCTTGACCACTTCGCCGGCGACATCGCTCTCGATCTCGTTCATCAGCTTCATTGCCTCGACGATGCAGAGTATCTGGCCGACATCCACCTGATCTCCCGGCTTCACAAAGGCCGGCGAGCCAGGCGAGGGCGAATCATAAAATGTGCCGACGATCGGGGATGTGACTTGGTGCAGCTTCTCTTCGGCGACGGTCTCTACCGGCGCCGCCGGAGCAGGCGTACTGCCAAGGCTTGGGATGTTCCCGCCGCCGCTGCCTGACATCAACTGCTGCGCCAGCGCAAGATCGGCCGCGCTCGCGCCCGCAAACTTGATGCGCACCTTCAGGTCAGTGCGCTCCATGTCGAACTCTGCAATGCCGTTGGCCTTCAGGAAATCAACCAACTCGCGTAATTCTTCCAACTTATCCTGGTCCATGCCCTACTCTTCCCGCGCCGATGCTGACGCTAGTCCCTCGAACCTGCTTCACAACTCAATCCACGCCTTGGTGCTGGGCGTCAAAATCTCTCCACCTCTTGCTGTCACCAGGACCATATCTTCGATCCGGATGCCGAACTTTCCGGGCATATAGATTCCGGGTTCAATTGTAATCACCATTCCGGCTTCGAGCGGCTGTATTTGCTTTGCGGCCAGCCTTGGGCTCTCATGAATCTCCAGCCCAACTCCATGTCCGGTCGAATGGGTGAACCACTTGTCGAGGCCTGCCTTGCGCAGCACTCCACGCGCTGCCTCGTCCACTTCGCCCGCGGTTGCGCCGGCTCGCACGGAGGCAACGCCCGCCTCCTGCGCCTCCAGCACCGCGTCATATGCGTCTCGTTCGCCGGCGCGCGCTGGACCCATGTGTACGGTTCGCGTCATGTCGGAACAATATCCATCGAGCACTACCCCGAAATCCAGCGTCACGAAGCCGCGCTTTGGCAGCTTCGCCTGAGATGCGTGGCCGTGCGGAAGCGCCGAACGCTCCCCGCTCGCCACAATCGTCTGGAACGACATCGCCTCGGCACCGGCAAGCCGGGCTGCATGCTCCAACTCCGCCGCGACCGCCGTCTCCTTCATTCCCGGCTGCATGGTTCCGAGCATCCGGTCGAATAAGGCACATCCCAGCGCCGCCGCCGCGCGCATTCGTCGAATCTCATCAGCATCCTTTATCTGGCGGAGCCTGGACACCAGCGGATCGACCGCGACGAACATCCCGCGCCGCAGCTTTCCCGGAACGGCTTTCCGCATCGCGGCTAATGCCGCAATGGTGGTCTGGGTGCCATCGAAGCCGCACCGCTTGACGCGTGCCGCTGTCATCCACTCGCACGCAGCCGCAACTGCCGGCTTGGTCGCAATCACGACCTGTATCCCAGCCGCTTCGGCCCTGGCCTGTGCGGTGTATCGGCCGTCGGTAAACAGCACCGCGCGTCCACCGGGACGCGAACCTTTTCCGTAAGCCAGCACCAGCGCAGCATTCGACCCGGTGAACCCGCAGAGCCACCGCACATCCGGAAGATGCGTCACGAGGAGCGCGTTTACTCCCGCCTGCTTCGCCGCGCCCGCTGCTCTCTTCCTCCGTGTATTCAGACTCATCCGCCCAATTCTACCCAACCCGAGACCTCCGCAACACAGCCGCGCCGCAGGAACCCTTGCACTTGTATGCTCACCCTCCGCGCCTGCGCATGGTTCCCTGCGAAACCCGTTATGATGGACTATGACCGGAAATCTCGCCGATCACCCTGTGGCTGAACGAAAAGCAATCCTCACTCGCCGCAATTTTCTGTTTGGTTCCGCGGCCGCCGCCGGAGCTCTGGCCCTCTATTCCAGCGAGATCGCCCGCCACGAGATCAGCATCGTCACCCGCACCATCCCCATCGACAATCTTCCCGACGCCTTCCATAACTTCCGCATCGCCCAGATCAGCGATATCCACTTCGACGAGTACACCGAGCCCTCCTTTGTGCGCCGGGTCGTCGCCCAGGTGAACGCGCTCTCCGCCGATCTCGTCCTGCTTACCGGCGACTACATCAGCTTCACGCCGCTGCCGCGCGATTTTGCTCTCGGGGCGATGTACCGCTGCGCCGAAATCCTGCGCACCATTGCCTGCCCGCAGCGTTTCGCCGTGATGGGAAACCACGACTCGTTTCTCGGCGCGCCCACCATCCATCCGATTCTCGACGCCGTCAACATCCCACTGCTGGTCAACGAGTACGTCCCGATCGAACGCGACGGCAGGCGCCTCTGGCTCTGCGGCATGCACGATCCCGTAACCCATGTGCCTGAACTCGATCACGCTATTCCCGCGAAGCCCGACGGCCCCGTCCTGCTGATGTGTCATGCGCCCGACTACGCCGATGATGTCCTCGCCCACCCGCGCGGCCACCTCGTCGACTTCATGATCTCAGGCCATTCCCATGGAGGCCAGGTCCGCCTTCCTTTCATAGGCCCCGTCATCCTGCCGTTCGGCGGCCGGAAGTACGTCGAAGGCCTCTTCCGCCTCGACCGCATGCAGCTTTACGTTAACCGCGGCATCGGCGCAGTCGGCCTGCCGATCCGTCTCAACTGCCCGCCTGAAATTACACTCTTCACGTTGCAGAGAGCTTAGGTTCGAGGTTGGAGGTTCAAGGCGCCAGGTTCGAGCTTCCATGCGTGAGGCTTTTCCTCGAACCTCGGACCTTGAACCTCGAACCTGTCCTTGTGCTATACAAACCCATGAGCTTTCCAAGCTGCTCCAAGCTTGCCCTCGCCACGGTTCTGACGCTCATCGCCTCTACTAACCTCCCTGCCCAGCAGACTCGCATCTTGCTTGCGACGCCTACTACCGTCGCCTGGGGCTACTACTCTTCTGCCGCCAAGCCAGTCCTCACCGTCCACTCCGGCGACACCGTGGTCATGCAGACGCTCTCCACCTGCGGCTCGCCCGACCGGCTCCAGTCTCTCGGCGTACCCGCCGCCGACATCCCGACGTACGAGGCTCCTATCTATTCTCAGGTGCCCGAGTCCGAACGCGGCCCCGGCGGACACATCCTTACCGGCCCCGTCGCCATCGCCGAGGCCGAACCTGGCGACACGCTCGAAGTTCGGATCGAGAAGGTTCAGATTGACGCGCCTTTTGCCTGCAACTCCTTCGGTGCGGGACGCGGCTTCCTGCCCGACGACTTCCCCTACTCGCGCACCAAGATCATCCCGCTCGACCGCCAGAAGATGACGGCCGACTTCGCGCCTGGCGTCACGCTCCCGCTCCACCCATTCTTCGGCTCCATGGGCGTCGCGCCGGCGTCGCCGGGCAAGTACAACTCAGCGCCGCCCTGGATGCACGCCGGCAACATCGACAACAAGGAGATGGTCGCCGGCACCACGCTGTTCATCCCCGTCAACGCGAAGGGCGCACTATTCGAAGCGGGCGACGGCCACGCAGGGCAGGGCAACGGCGAGGTCGACATCACTGCACTCGAAACCTTCCTCACCGGTACCTTCCAGTTCATCGTCCACAAAGGCGATCCCGCCCACCGCCTGCTCTGGCCGCGCGCCGAAACGCCGACGGAGTACATCTCCATGGGCTTTAGCCCGGACCTGAAAACGGCAACCGAGATGGCTGTCCGCAACATGATCACGTTCCTGTCCGAACAGAATCCTGACTTTCCCCGGATATCGCGTGATGACGCCTACTCGCTCATCTCGGTCGCCTGCGATGTGGATATTACGCAGCTCGTCGACACCAACACCGGCGTCCACGTGATGTGCCCGAAGGCGATCTTCACTGGGCCGCGCACGCGTTAAGAAGTTGAAGGTTGCTGGTTGTCAGTTGCTGGTTGAAATGCGAAAAGCTATCGCGCTCGTCCGGCCGGCTTCTTCTCCCGCGGCATCACCGACACATTCGACGCCGCTTTCGGGCCGCTCATCTTCACCATCCAGGCATCCAGCAGGCTCTTTTTGAAGCGCCAGCGATTGCCCAGTTTGAACGCCGGAATGAACCCCTCTGACGCGTACCGGTAAAGCGTGTCGCCGCTTATGCCCAGATAGTCCGCCGCCTGCCGGATATCCATCACCTCGCGCATCATCTGCTGCACCGCACCCGCCATCGCAGTCCACTCCTCAAATGCCTAAGATACCCGCCCAAAACCCAATCAGGGCCGGAACACCTTTGTATCCCCAAACCGCTCCCCACACAATAGGATTCTCTACCCCTTCCGTACCATCCTCGCCGCCGCTACTAACCGATTGATAAACAAGGGATAACCGAATCATAAACAATACGGCGGCAGCTCCCGGTCAGGACGCCGCCGCCGCTGTTTTTGCTCACAACTACCAACTCACAACTGTTCCTATTTCGCCGGCTGCAAGCCCTTGATCACGTCGAAGTAGTCCTCAGTCACGGTCTTCGTCTTCGCAATCGCATCGGCAATCGGGATGCTCTTGATCTGGTTGCCCTGCAGCACCACCAGTTGCCCGAACTTGCCCTGATGCACCAGGTCGATCGCAGCAATGCCGTAACGCGTCGCCAGCATCCGGTCGTAGGCTGTGGGAGTTCCGCCACGCTGCGTATGCCCGAGATTCACCGACCGTGTCTCAAAGCCGGTCCGCTTCTCGATCTCTTCCGCCAGCGCCTGTCCAATGCCGCTCAGCCGCGCATGTCCGAAGGAGTCCTTCTTCTCACCAACGGTCAACTGGCCTTCCACATGCGGCAGCTTCGCGCCCTCGGCGACCACGACGATGGCGAACTTCTTGCTGCTCTCGAAGCGTGCCTTCACCAGGCGAACCACCTCGTCGATGTCGATCTCCTTCTCCGGCGCCAGGGTGACGTCCGCGCCACCCGCAATCCCGGCGGTCACCGCGATCCATCCGGCATCGCGACCCATCACCTCAACCACCTGCACGCGGCTGTGCGACTCGGTCGTCGAATGCAGCCGATCGACGGCCTCGGTCGCAATCGTCACGGCCGTATCGAACCCGAAGCATGCGTCGGTCCCGCTCAGATCGTTGTCGATCGTCTTGGGCACGCCCACGCACGGCACGCCGCGCTTGATCAGTTCCAGCGAGATCGACTGCGTGTCGTCCCCGCCCATCGCGATCAGCGCGTCCAACTTCTCGTCCTTGAGCACCTTCAGGCACTGCTCGAATCCGCCTGGAATCTTCTTCACATTGGTCCGCGAAGACTTCAGGATGGTCCCGCCGCGGTGCAGAATCCCGCTGGTCGTTTCGAGCGTCAGAGGCATGGTTACATCGTCCAGAACGCCGCGCCATCCCTGCATGAACCCAATGAACTCATCGCCATAGTGCCAGATTCCCTTGCGTACAGCCGCACGAATGACCGCATTCAGGCCAGGGCAGTCCCCGCCCCCTGTCAACATTCCAATCCGCATCTCAAATCCTCTCGACTTAGGAAAATTCTCAATCAATCGAATGATACTTCAACCAGCATCTCCTTCGTGTGCCCGGCATCACACGGCGCAAAATACTGAAAACTAATGTGTTGTAATCAGCAAGAGCCGGAGATCGTTGGATCTCCGGCTCTGCTCGATCGGTTTCGTGCAAAATGTTTACTTCTTGTCGGCCTCCTTGGCCATCTGCTCGTGCATCGTCGCAAGCTCCTGCGACTTGACGGCCAGGTCCTTGAACGTCTGAACGAAGTACTCGCAATGGCTGATGGTGCTTGCCTGGTTCTTGTTGTTCGTCAGGCTCAGGTTCGACTTGTACGCTGCAACCATCGCTGCATGCTCGTCCGCCTGGGCAAGATAGTCCTGCGCTTGAGACTGGTAGAACTGGGCGATTCGCTGATGTTCCGCCGGTGTCTTCGCCGTGGCGATCAACGTGTTGAGTTGCTGTTTGCTGAGATGTTGCGGCTTCGCCGGCGTTTGGCCAAAGGCGGCAACAGTCATGACGAGGGCGAGCGAGAGGACGGAAAGAATGCTAACGGCGCGTTTCATAAGAATCTCCTTGCGTTACGGTATTGGGTCGTAGTTCAACCGGTTTCAAGACTGGGGACCGTGACGTAAGTCAAATCCTGTCCAGGGAGTGAAGCGAGCGAGCCTCAGTTGACTGGCTAGGCTTTCCTCACTCGGAAGCCATCTGCTCGTGCTGTTTTGCAAGTTCCTGCGACTTGGCGGCAAGGTCACTGAACTTCCGAGCGAAATGCTCGCAGTGGTTGACCGTGCTGAAAGCGGACTTGTTGTTGTTGCGCATCGGATTGTTCCTTGCCTGTTCTGCCTCCTGCGCGTGCTCCTTCGATTGAGCCAGGTAATCCTGTGCTTGCGACTGGTAAAACTTCGCGATGCGTTGATGTTCCGCCGGCGTCTTTGCGGCAGCAATCAATTTGTTGAGTTGACGCTTGCCGAGATGTTCCATTGCGGGTGTATGGCCAGGACTCATCTGACCCACGCTGGCAGACACTGCGACTGCGGGCAACGTCCCTTCCGGGGATACTGCGTTGACCGGTCGGATCGTCAAGCGCGCTTCCTCGCTGGGTGACGGACGGCCATACTTGGCGCGATACCACTGCTCGAACCCGCCATTGGCGGTTACTAGGGCCGGGGTTGCTTCCTGGGACGCCGCGTTTGCCTGTTGGGTCTTCAAGCGCGCTTCTTCGGTGGGTGATGGACGGCCGTACTTGGCGCGGTACCAGTGTTCGAACCAGCCATTGCCGGTCTGAGCAACCATTGAGCTATTAGCGAATATCGCGAGGGTGCCTGTGATCAGAATGCTTCTTACGAACGCTTTCATGGAAATCTCCTTGGCAAATCAGGTGCTTTGAGGGGAATGCGCGCCGCGGACTCGTGCCATCAGGGCAACCGAAGTCAGGGGCAGTACTATGCGCTGAAATGCAGGAGAGATCTAGATTCTGAAGATATGAAAGAGGATGTACCTTGCGGCTGCGGGAGCAATCGCATCTCCGAATGCCGCAACTGACCTTGCCGGCGCATCGACTGAGGAAACCTCGCCCAGCCGCACCACAGTTATGGCCCCGCTAACCCCGACCTTCGGGGTCGCGATCTGCGGTTTGGTACGGGCGAACATAGTGCAGCATGGTTCTGAGCTGCAACTCGATCCACTCAGCGCAGGGTTCGACGGCGCCTGCCCCGATGCGCTCATGGAAGGCACGCCAGCCATCGGCATGCCCTGCATCGATGCACCGCTTGAGGGCAGGCAGCAATCCGGGGCGGAACTACCGTCTGCGCAAACCTTCTGAGCGCAGGTCATGGTCGCCAAGGCAGGCTGAACGGCGAGAAGCACCGCAAGTGCCAGAGCGACGGACTGGAGAAGTCTCTTCATGACTGGTATGAAGTATATCCCCCTATGGACACGCGCGGTCTGTGACCTGGGTCACTATCCATGGGGGCCACCACCCGTCTCTTCCATCTCACGTGGTTTTAACGTACGAAGCCCGCGGCGCGGAACCATGCCTTACCGGCATTGGTTCCGCATCCGCGGGCTTCGGGTTAGTTAGTTGCTAGTTGACGCCGAGGGTAAGTCCTGAGGCCTCAGAGCAGTTCAGGCCTACTGCGCTGTTGTAGTCGTCGAGCACAGTCGCCAGGGCCGTCATTTCCCCGCCGAGAGTGCTGCTCGGATCTACAAACCCGTTGTTGACGCTGGCCAACAGCGTCTGGGCCTGTGCGATCGCGGTATCCACGCTGACGCCGTCTTCAACAACCCCGACATGCTGTGCGCCCGCCGCTTCGTTGGCCAGAGCGGCGATCAGCTGATGCATCAGAATCAGCGTCGCATTTCCGCCCGCGGGAGTGTTGAGAATGGCGACCAGTTGAGCGCGCGTGTAGGTAATGCCGCCGATTGTGAGCGAGGGAACTGGGATTAGGTGATGCTTCCAGAATCCCTGAGTTGCCGGGCAGCCCGTCGCTGGCGGGCAGGCCACCAACGATGCTCCTTCGAGCTGGTAAGCGGTAGATGAGAAGAGCGAGAACGCCTTCGTAACCGGGTTGAACACCTGGATCGTTCCGCCTCCGCCTGTCCCGCCCCCTGTCTCGATCGGAATCAGCGCGTCGCCCACATATGGGGCTAGCTGCGCCTGGGTAAACCCAAGCAAAGCACCATGGGTCGAAGGCGATACGTCGATCTGGCCATCGATCGCGTAGCCGCTGACGAAATACGACAAGTTGGTGCCGGTCAAAGTGCAGGACTGCGCCGGTACGAAGAGAATACCCTCCGGCTCCGCGCCTGGGACGCTGGCGATCGGCGCGCCGAGAGCGGTTCCGCTCGGAGTACCCGGGGCGATTGTGTAGATAGAGCCTGTGTTTGACGCGTTTACGCTGGTGACGTACAGGCAGCCAGGGCACGCCGTATTAGAGAGCGGAGCGACCGTAGCGCTCTCGAGGAGAACACCGCTAGCGGTCACCGGGTATGTAAACGCCAGACCTCCCCCGGAATTGAATCCATACACCGCGCTCGGAGTGGTTACGATCAGCGCGAACCCGAATGTGCCCACGGTGTCAAAGGTGATGCCCGCATGTCCCGGCGCGGTGTCCACAATACTAGCGACGAAAGTGGCGGCGGGGCCTCCGTTGCTCACGAGGACCTGATCGTGACCAGCGTCGATCGGGTTTGTCGCATACACCCAGCCGGCCGGAAACCCGCCCGAGCCGGGAGATATGATGAAGTAGTTCTCGGCTCCGAGGCCGCCGTCACACTGAGGAGGGGGAAGAAAATCAGCGTAGTACGTGATATGAAATGCTGTCTCGGTGACTGTCGCCGTGAGTGAGGGATCGGCGCCAATGAAATTGGTAACGGAGTAAACGCCCCGGGGCTGAGCAATGCCCGTCACCCCGCAGAATGGCTCACTGAACAGCAATTCACTGGTTGTGGCGCCGATTCCGTTGGGCGCGATTCCGTTGGGTGCGGAAGCAACCGTTGGGGAGATCACAGTAGGCTGGGCCAGAGCTGAAAACGTTCCTATCAACAGAGAACCGGTAGCGAAAAACTTCGCGAGTGTTGTCAAACCTGTTTTCATTGGGTAGTTCCTCCTTGGAATTCCGTTAAGGAGACTTACAAGCACGTCCGGCCCGCGTAACTCGTGACGACTCCGTTCTTGCAACGGGCCACAACTATACACACGCCGAACCCGCGCAGAGAAGGTGATTGGCAAGTATTTTTTGGGAACGAACTTGTCCTTTTTCGCGCAAAAAATTGCGCTATTTTCGAAGGAAAATATTGTC
>WNGR01009622.1_pt1 | contig 10141 bp, 9 predicted proteins | sample 5407581 | NCBI WGS metagenome assembly WNGR01 (sample SAMN13153383, study PRJNA577476) | soil metagenome | isolation source: 80 cm soil or saprolite under Garry oak tree replicate 2 | place: USA:California | collected 2016-06-15
GACGCGCGAAGCCGCGGCCGCGCCGGTGGGCCAGACTGTCGCGCCCTCCCCCGCCGCCACACCCGAAGAGCTCGAGCGTCTGCATCGCGAACTAGACCGGCTCGATGCTTGAGCTGATCCTCGGAATCGTACTGGCGACAGCGGCGACGTACTTCGTCCTGCTCCCGATCCTGCGGCCGGCCGTGGAATCCGCGGGTGCGCCGAGTGCCGATGAGGGCGAGGACGCCGCCGACGACATGAGCCCGCAGACCGTCGCGCTGCGCGCGCTCAAAGAGATCGAGTTCGATCGCGCGACTGGAAAGCTGTCCGACTCGGATTATGAACAGCTCAAAGCCAAGTACACGGCCGAAGCACTGGCAGCGCTGCGAGGGCAGCACGGAGCACGGAGCAGTCCGCTTCCCCGCGCGCCTGCTCTGAGCTCCGTGCTCCGTGCACCTGCATGTCCCGAACACGGAGCTCGCCCTGAGATGGGAGCCATCTTCTGCTCGGATTGTGGCAGGCGGTTAGGGAGCGCAGCGGGGTATTGCACTCGTTGCGGCACCGTATTGGAGAGTGACGCTCGCTACTGCAATCGCTGTGGAGCCCGCGTCGCCGCCTGACTATTGCATTTTCGAGTGCCGTTTCCTATCAGTCTGCATCCCTGACCTCTGGAGCGCGTTGTGAACCGATGGGTTTCGCGGTTGCTGGTCGTGCTGCTGCTCGTGGCGTTGCCGGCGTCGACGGCGGATGCACAGCGGCGCTCACGCCGGCGCGCGATCGTGACCCAATCGGGTCCGCGCTACGGCGCGCATCTGGGATACAACTTCGACAACGGTGGGAACGCGCTGCTCGGCGCGCAGCTGTCGTGGCCGATCGTGCCGGCGCTCGATCTCTATCCGAGCTTCGACTATTACTTCGTGAGCGGCGGCTCGCTGTGGTCGCTGAACTTCGACGTGAAGTATCGGCCGCCCACCGTGTATCGCGCCTGGTATCTCGGTGGCGGCCTCAACTGGTCGCACGCGAGCGCGGGCGGTACCAGCAACAGCGAGACCGGGCTCAACTTGCTGACGGGACTCGAGGGCCGGCGCGGCCGCACGCGTCCGTACGTCGAAGGCAAGTTCATCCTCGCCAACAGCAGCTCATTCCAGATTGTCGTCGGGCTCAGCTGGCGCTAGCTAGAACTCGAATGTCTCCATCTTCTTCAGCGCCAACCGGAGCGGGACGATCGTGGCCGCCGTGCACAGTGCGGCGGCCACGCCAAACCAGAGAAACATCCACGCGTCGATGACCACGGGCCGTCCTTCGTAGACGGCCCGGACGTATTGGTAGACCGCCTGCCACAGCGAGACGATCACCCCCGCGAGTAACGCGATCGTTGCCATCATGAACACCAGACCGCCGAACGACGTCGGGATCTGCGCCGCGTTCTCCGTCTCGAACTGCGGATAGAGCGTCCCGAACGCGAGCGCCATCGCGGCGATCGCTAGCGTCAAACTGGCCATCGTCGCCAGGCTCATCAGCATCATGAACGTCGAGACCTCGAGCAGCGCGTTGGTCATGCCCGTGAGCAGCAGGCCCAGTGCCAGCAGCGGCACGGTGCCGACCCAATACTTCGACCACAGCAGCGCGCGCAGATCGAGCGGCGACGACCGTAACAGCCACATCTGGCGCCCCTCGAGCGACACGGCGGGGAAAATGAACCGGGCCGCGATGGATGCGAGGACGAAGCCCGCCAGGCCGAGATTTAGGAACGAGACCAGGTTCACATAGAAGAAGCCGACCGGCTCGCCGCGATGCAGTGGCAGGGCTTGAATATTGAAGAGATAGACCACGACCAGCACGGCAAGCAGGATCAGCTGGCTCCACTGCGTGGTATCGCGGAAGAAGAGCTTGATGTCCTTGAGCACGAACTCGCGTTTGGCGACGGGGAGCCAGCCGAGCAGCGAGCCCACGGTCCAGCGCCACAACCCGCCGCGAATGAAGCGCTCTGCGCCTTCCTGCGCCTTGGTAAACCCCTGGGCGTACAGCGCGCGGTGTAGGACCGCGCCGAGCGTGACGAATGCGGCGGCCGTTGTCCACAGCAGCATCAGGGGCAGGGGATCGAGCCGATGCTGCAGATACCCCATCACCGCCTGCGACGCCCACTCGCTCGGCAGGAACGGCGATGTCGGACCGCGCAGGAGAATGACGAAGTCGAGCAGATTGCGAAATCCTTCGGGCCGGGCGAGCTGTTCGGGGCGAATGACCCGGAAGAGCAGGATCACGCCGCCCGCGGCGCCCAGCGCGATGATCGACAGCAGATCGCGCGTCCGCCGCGCCGGGAAGATGTTCACCAGCACCAGCGTGACCGCGCAGCCCAGCACCGCCGGTAGAATCAGCATCGGGACGATCGCGAGGACGGCGTACAGCGCGAACAGCACGCCACTCTTGTACACGACGCCGTAGGCCGCCAGGATCGGCACGACCATCAGCGCCACCATCCACGACGAATGGAGCAGTGTCTCGCCGAGTTTGGCGAGATACAGCCGCAGCCAGTCGACCGGCGCCGAGACGAGCAGGTCGAGGTCCTTCGCGAGGAAAAAGCTCGACAGCGCCGTGATGACGTTCGAGAGGACCAGGATGGAGATAAAGGAAAGCAGAATCAGCCCGAGAATCTTGCCGGGAATGAGCGGTCCCAGCTCCTCGACTTTCCGCAGATTTCGCAATATCAGGTACAGCACCCCGAAGACGCCGGCCCAGAACGCCCCGCCGACGATGATCAGGATGACGAGCTTGCCGCTGCCGCCCTTCTCCCGTTCCTCGCGCAGCCGCTGCAGCGCGGTGCGCCACTTCGGCTGCAGCACGTGGGCGAGCGAGGGCTGCTTCATGCGCCGAGGACCTCGACCAAGTCCCGGACCTGAGCCCCGCCGGTGAGCTTGAGAAACAGTTCCTCGAGACTAGCGTCACCGGCCTTGTGCTGTCGTCGCACATCGCTGACCGTCCCGGCGGCGACGATCTTGCCGTGCTGGATGATCGCGATTTGATCGCACATCGCCTCCGCGACTTCGAGCGTATGCGTGCTCATGAGCACGGTGCCGCCGCGATCCACAAACTGCCGGAAGATGTCCTTGAGGAGTCGCGCCGCTTTGGGATCGAGCCCGACCATCGGTTCATCGACGACGATGCATTCGGGGCGGTGAATCAACGCGCTCGAGATGATGAGCTTCTGGCGCATGCCGTGGCTGTACGCCTCGACCAGCTCGTCTTTCCAGCTCGTCAGCTCGAAGACTTCGAGGAGCTCCGCGATACGCCGCTCGACGACGTCCCCTTGCTGCCCGTACAGGCCTGCGACGAACCGCAAGAACTCCGCGCCGGTGAGCTTGTCGTAGACGAACGGCCGGTCCGGGATGAAGCCGAGCCGCATCTTGGCGGCGATCGGATTCCCGTGGACGTCGTCGCCGCCGAGCAGGATGCGGCCCTGCGAAGGCCGCAGAATTCCGGCGATCATGCGCAGCGTCGTCGTCTTGCCCGCGCCATTGGGACCGAGACAGCCGTAGAGCACGCCGCGCGGGACATGGAGGCTGATGTCGTCGACCGCGACGAAGCTGCCGTAAAGCTTGGTGAGATTCTCCAAACGGATCATAGCACCTCGAGCTTCAGCCGGCCGATGAGCGGGACGAGCTCGACCTGCCGGGCGAGTCCTCCGATCACGATGGGTAGTCGCGACGCGTCGGCCGGGAATTGATCGAACGTGGGGTCCACGGCGACCCAATCGTTCAGGCGCACTTCGGCCCAGGCGTGATAATAGAAACGGCCGTTCAGGTAGATCAGTCCGGCCACGGTTCGGGCCGGCAGTCCCGCCCCGCGCGCGAGCGCGACGAAGAGGGTAGCGGCTTCGTTGCAGTCGCCGCGGCGCGTGTCCAGCACCTTCACCGCACTCGGCGCGCTCGCCTCGACGACTGTGGCGCGCCGCAGCGAGTGAGACACCCAGTGCGTGAGTAGCTCGGCGACGCGCGCGGGGCTGCGCTCCCGCCCGATGATCTGGCGCCCCTCTGCGGCGATGCGCGGATCGTGGCTCTGGATCAGCGGCTCCGGGGCGAGCCAACGGGCCAGCGCCGTGTCCGGCGACGGAAGGCGATAGGGAGCCGCGGTCGTCTGGATCGCGCTCACCTGGACGATGTCCAGGGTGTCGCGTTCGTTCAGGCGCAAGCGCATGCGCGCGCGCGGCGTGGGGCTTGCCTGCACCCCCGCCGCCAGGGCGGTCAGCGGCACGATGGCATCCGCGCCGGGAGCGGCACTGCTGCGCGCGACGCGCGCGGTATCACGGTGCTTGAAGTTCTCGTACACGATCTCGAACGCGGCCCGCTCCATCGCGAACCCATTGGGGGGCCCACCCCCGCTTGCGGCGAGCACGATCCGCCCTTGCGCATCGATCCAACTGTGCGTCGTGATCCCGTTCGCCTCTTGATCGATGCGGAATGCGCGCACGGTATCGAAGTGCTCCGGCACCCAGGTCATGGTCGTCGAATCGATATCGGCGCTGTCAGACACGACCAGCGTCGTTTCGGCGGACACGCGCGCGGTCACGTCGCGTCCGCTCACGAGCAGGGGATCGAACAGGCGCGCCGTGTACGAGCGTCCCGACTGCAGCTCTCCCCCGAACGCGAGGCGGAGCGGCAGCAGCGCCGGGAGCGTCACTGGGCCCTTGAGTGGAATGCGTGTCATCTGGGAGTCCTGGCCCGATACGATGGCCACCGACAGGACGGTATCGCCGATCACGCGGCCGTGCGTCTCGAATCGTCCGATATCACCGTCGAATGACGCGACCACGCTCTGCAACCGCAGCGCGCGCGAGAGCATTGCCGTGCTGCGCGCGGTGGTGCGATGCAGCTTGCCGAGAGCCGGGACGTCGAGGACGAACACGGTCTCCACACGGAGCGCGCTGGGAAGCGTGTCGATGGTGGTCGACGAGTAGCCCACCTGCTGCCCGCCGACGGCGAGCCGGTAAAACAGCGTGCCCGGAGGCACGGCCAGCGCTGCTTCCGCGAGCCGCGCTCCGGTGGGGCGAAAGACTTCCCGCTTCACCAGCCACCCGAGCGACAACACCCAGGCGGTGAGGATGGCAATCACCCAGCCGCGCCGGCTCACGACACCGCCCGCTGCAATGCTGCCTCGAACACCTGTTGGTCTTCCGGCCGCTCGACGATGAACGACACCTCCGTCGGGAACTCTGCGCTGCCTTTGTGCGCGTGCAACACCGTCGCCATGATCTCGGCGGAGTCCTCGAGCGTCAGATTGCCGGCGCCGGTGCCCAGCGGCGGTGCGCTGACGTGCGAGAACTGCCACTCCTGCGCCTGATGCAGGGTCGACAGCCACGCGCGGGCAACGTTGCCGCGTGTCACTGGCTCGGTCTCGCTGCGAATCACGGCGTGGATGACGAATTCGGCGGGCAAGTCCCCGCCGGCCGCGGTGACGACCGCGGCGCCGACGGCAAGCTCGCGGCTCAATCGAATACGATTTTGGAATTCCTGCCCGCCGAGGACTTCCAGACGGCGCAGGGCGGCTGCCGTGGGGTCGAGACGAGTCGTGGCGGGACGGACGATGGCATCTGCGGCATACGAGGCGAGATCGTCCACAACTACGCGAATCACCTACCGGTCATTTCCCGGGACCGGCGGTACATCGCCGTCGCTTCGTCAGGGCGGTTCAACCGGTCCAGCACCTTGCCGATGCCGTAGAGCGCCTTCGGATTGGCGGGTTGCAGCTCGACGGCCCGCTCGTACGCCGCCAGCGCGCCGGTGAGGTCGTCCATGTGGTTGAGCGCTTCGCCGAGATAGTACCAGGCGGCGGCCCGTCCCGGCTCGATCTCAACGGCGCGTTTGAGCTGGTCGATGCCCTCGCGCCACATGCCACGCCGGGTGAGCACGATACCGAGATTGAATAACGCCTCGACGTTGTTGGGATCGGCGCGCAGCACGCGCTGCAGGTCGCGCTGTGCGGCCGCATAGCGCACTGTCGCCCCGAGCACGGCGGCGCGGTTCAGGAGCAACGCGGGGTTGTCAGGGTCCGTCTCGAGCGCGCGATCGAGCTCCGTGAGCGCGCCGTCGCGGTCGCCACGCGCGTCGAGAATGAGCGCCAGGTTGTTGCGTGCCTTCACATGCTTGGGATCGCGCGCCAGGAGTTCACGATACGCCGCAGCCGCGCGCTCGACTTCGCCCCGGTCCGACGCTTCGCGGGCGGCAATGTAGAGAGGGTCGTCCGCCGCCGGAGCCGGCGGCTCCGAGGGCCTGGAGGACGGTGGAGGAGGTGGAAGTTGTGGGGGAGGCACCCGAGGCTCCGGAGGCTCCTGGGGCTCCTCGTCATCCAGCTTGGCGGTTGCTCTGTCCGGCGCTGGAGTGGCCAGCGAGTGCGCGACGCGCAACGGGGGCGGCTGCTCGTCCCGCGCGACATCGTTCGGGCTGGCGATGGCGCCGGTCTGCGTGAGCGACTCGGCTTCCTCGATCAGCTCGGCCGCGACCCGCGCCCGCTCCTGCGAGGTCTGCCAGCGCCGCTCCCGCTTGGGACTCCGGTCCTTGGGATTGTTCATCATGGGGGTGCTAACGTAGGAAACCGGCGGGGGCTAAGCAAGAGAAAGGGCACCCTTTGAGTGTTGACCTGAACACCGGACCCCCGCTAGCCTCAAAGTCTATGCCTGGTGACGCCCTAGTCGTCCGCGGAGCTCGCGAACACAATCTCAAGAACATCGACGTCGAGCTCCCCCGCAACGCTTTGGTCGTGATCACGGGACTCTCCGGCTCCGGCAAATCGTCACTGGCTTTCGACACGATCTACGCCGAGGGCCAGCGCCGCTATGTCGAATCGCTCTCAGCCTATGCGCGCCAATTCCTCGGGCTCATGGACAAGCCCGACGTCGATGCGATCGAAGGTCTGTCGCCCGCGATCTCCATCGAGCAGAAGACCGCCGGCGCGAATCCACGTTCCACCGTGGGAACGATCACGGAGATCTACGACTATCTCCGCCTGCTCTGGGCCCGCACCGGTACGCCGCATTGCCCCAACGATGGAACGCCGGTCGAGCGACAGTCCGCGTCGCAGATCACCGACCTCGTGCTCGAGTGGCCGGAAGGCACCAAGATCGAAGTGCTCGCGCCGCTGGTGCGCGGTCGCAAAGGCGAGTTCCGCGACGAGTTCGAGGCCATGCGCAAGCAGGGCTTCGTGCGCGTGCGAGTCGACGGCGAGACGTATGATCTCGCCGACGTGCCGAAGCTCAACCGCCGCCAGAACCATGAGATCGCCATCGTGGTGGACCGGCTGGTAGTGCGAGCGACTGATCGCGGACGACTTGCCGACTCGATCGAAACGGCGCTCAAGACGGCGGATGGCGTGGTGGAAGTTGTCCGCCAGAGCGGTAGCCCGCGGTCCCGCCTGTTCTCGGAGCGCTATGCGTGCCCGAAATGCGGATTGTCGCTCCCCGAGCTCGAGCCGCGGCAGTTCTCATTCAACTCGCCGTATGGTGCGTGTCCGGAGTGCTCGGGACTCGGCACGCGCCGCGAGGTGAACGCTGACCTCGTCCTGGGCGAGAAGAGTCTGTCGATTCTCGAAGGCGTCGTGCTGCCCTGGGGCGAGCCGAGTGGCTATTTAAGGAAGGTGGTGCTGCCGGCACTCGCGCGGACTTACAAGTTCGACCTGAATTCCCCCTGGAGCGACCTGGCGCCCGCGGTACAGAAGATTCTGCTCACAGGCGCTCCCGGGAAAACCATCACCTATCAGTACGCCAGCGAGCGCTGGCACGGCTCGTATGAGTCGGGTTGGAAAGGCGTCCTCGATCACGTCGAAAAGCGCTACCGGGAAACGGCGTCCGATGCCGTCCGCGAGCAGCTCGAGCAGTACATGGTCGAGCAACCGTGCCCGGCGTGCGGCGGTCGGCGGCTCAAGCCGGAGAGCCTCTCGGTCCTGGTGGCGGGGAAGAGCATCGGCGACGTCGTTGCGCTCGCGGTTCGTGAATCGCTCGAGTTCTTCTCGAAGGTCCCGTTGCGAGGTAACGGGCGCCCCGGCCTGGATCCGGAAATTTCCCGGCCCATTCTCAAGGAAGTCATCGATCGGCTTCGGTTCCTTGTCGATGTCGGCCTCGACTACCTGACGCTCGATCGCTCCGCCGCCACGCTGTCCGGCGGCGAAGCGCAGCGCATCCGGCTCGCGACGCAGATCGGCAGTCGCCTGGTGGGCGTGCTCTACATCCTGGACGAGCCGTCCATCGGCCTGCATCAACGCGACAACGCCCGCCTGCTCGCGACGCTGCGAGAGCTGCGCGATCTCGGCAATACGGTACTGGTCGTCGAGCACGACGAGGAAACGATCCGCGCGGCCGATTATGTCGTTGACCTGGGGCCGCGCGCCGGCCGGCACGGCGGCGAGGTCGTAGCCGCGGGTCCACTCAATGACGTGTTGCAGCACCCTGATTCGCTCACGGCGCGCTATCTCCGCGGCGAGCTTCGTATTCCCCTCCCACCGCGCCGGCGGGTCGCGCAGTTGGGCCGCTTCCTGCGCGTGGTGGGGGCGAAGCATCACAATCTCAAGGATCTCACCGTCGAATTCCCACTCGGCCTGTTCGTCGCGGTGACGGGGGTCTCGGGATCGGGAAAATCGACCCTGGTTACCGACATCCTGTATCAGTCACTCGCACGGCACTTCTATCGCGCGAAGGTCGTCCCCGGCGCTCACGACCGTTTGGAGGGTCTCGACCACGTCGATAAGGTCATCGACATCGATCAGAGCCCCATCGGCCGCACGCCACGCTCGAATCCGGCGACGTATACCGGCCTCTTCACGCCGATCCGGGAGCTCTTCACGTATCTCCCGGAGTCCAAGCTGCGCGGCTATGGACCCGGCCGGTTCTCGTTCAACGTCAAGGGCGGCCGCTGCGAAGCGTGCCAGGGCGACGGGCTCGTAAAAGTCGAGATGCATTTCCTTCCCGACGTCTACGTCCCGTGCGAAGTCTGTAAGGGCCGGCGTTACAATCGGGAAACGTTGGAGGTTCGTTATAAAGGAAAGTCGATCGCCGACGTGCTCGACCTGACCGTCGCCGACGCCCTCGACTTTTTCGAGCATCAGCCTCGTATCAGGACGAAACTCGAGTTGCTCAACGACGTAGGTCTGGGATACATCCACCTCGGACAGTCGGCGACGACCCTCTCGGGCGGCGAGGCCCAGCGCGTGAAGCTCGCGACTGAGCTCGCCAAACGGGACACGGGGCGCACGTTGTATATCCTGGACGAGCCGACCACTGGATTGCATTTCGAGGATGTACGGTTGTTGCTGGAGGTGCTGCACCGGCTGGTGGACAAAGGGAACACCGTCGTCGTCATCGAGCACAATCTGGACGTCGTGAAGACAGCCGACTGGGTCATCGACTTGGGGCCCGAGGGCGGAGAACTGGGCGGCCGCGTGGTAGCCGAAGGACCGCCGGAAAAGATCGTGCAGTCCAAGGCGTCGCATACCGGGCAGTTCCTGCGCAAGGTGTTGCAAGCCGGAGACTGATGCGGCAGGTTGGACGAGGAGGAGTGATCCGATGAGAGAGCCGGTCTTGGCCGCCCTGGTAATGGGATTCATCACGCTGACGCTCGGCACGGCAATCGTCCTGCGCGGACCGATCGGCAAAGCGTTGGCACAGTGGATCGCGAGCTGGGGGAGCCCGGAGCACAAGGCCATGGAAGCGAAATGGGCCGAAGTCGCGGCGGGCCGTGACCCCGGGGAAGTATCTGAGCTCCGCGCCGAGGTCGAAGAGCTGCAGCGCCAGCTTGCGGACGTGCAGGAACGGTTGGACTTCGCTGAGCGCGTGCTCGCCCGCCGGGACGACCGCGCCGGCGCGTTGCAGAAGGGCGGCGCGGCGAGGTTGCCTGGTGAATCCTGACGATCTCGTTGGTCTCGTAGCCGTCGTGCTCCTGTTTGGAGGCGGAACGGTGTGCCTTCTCGCCATGTCGCCCGTGGGAAAAGCGCTTGCCGCACGGATCACCGGAAAGAAGGGCGTTGCGGAAGACGATGAGACCGCGGAAGAAGTGAAAGAGCTGCGGCGCGAGGTCGATGAAATGCGGCACCTGACGGAGCAGATGAGTGAGCTGGGTGAGCGCGTGGATTTTCTCGAACGGCTGGTCGCGCGACGGCGGGAAGCTGAGCGCCTCCCGCC
>WNGR01009623.1_pt1 | contig 10141 bp, 5 predicted proteins | sample 5407581 | NCBI WGS metagenome assembly WNGR01 (sample SAMN13153383, study PRJNA577476) | soil metagenome | isolation source: 80 cm soil or saprolite under Garry oak tree replicate 2 | place: USA:California | collected 2016-06-15
ATCGCGAAGATCAGCACGTTGACCGCGATCAGCGTCTGGACGACCACCGGCCGCCGGTTCGGCCGGGCGCCGGCGATGGTCACCGGCGCCCTGGTCGTCCGCTGGTCCTGCGCCACACAGTCGACGCAGTGCTGGCCGACCGACGCCGGCCGCAGGCATTCCGAACAGGCCGGCCGGTCGCAGCGGGTGCACCGCAGCCCGGTCGGCCGGTCCGGATGCCGGACACAGGCCGGCGCGTTCGGCGGGCCGTTCAGCTGCCCGGCCGGCTGTCCCGGCGGCATGCTCACTGCGTCGTCCTCGGTCTGCGTAGTCCTCGATCTGCGTAGTTCTCGATCGATTGTCCTGGTCGGTCGCCGGCCGCGGCTAGGCGCGTTCGATGCTGACGCGCTCGATCACCACATCGGTCGCCGGCCGGTCCTGAGCGCCGGTGGCCGTGGTCGCGATGGCATCCACCACGTTACGCGAATCCTGGTCGGCCACCTCGCCGAAGATCGTGTGCGCGAAGTTCAGGTGCGTGGTCGGCGACACCGTGATGAAGAACTGCGAGCCGTTGGTGTTCTTGCCCGCGTTCGCCATCGCCAGCAGGTAGGGCTTGTTGAACTGGAGCTCCGGGTGGAATTCGTCCTCGAACTTGTATCCCGGGCCGCCGCGACCGGTGCCGGTCGGGTCGCCGCCCTGGATCATGAACCCGTTGATCACCCGGTGGAAGATGGACCCGTCGTAGAACGGGCCGGCCGAGTTGCCGCGCGCGTTCTGGCCGTACTTCTTGGAGCCGTCGGCGAGGCCGACGAAGTTGGCCACGGTCTTCGGCGCGTGGTTCGGGAACAGGTTGATCCGGACGTCACCCAGTGAGGTGTGCAGGGTCGCCGTTACCGTCGCTCCAACGAGCGACTCGTTGCTGTCAGCCACATGGTCATCGTGCCATCCACGGCGAGATCGGCACCGGGCGGGCAGGATGAGGCGATCCGGGCACCGCCCTGACCGCCGTGACGTTTGGCGGTTCAGCCGTGGCGGTACCCGACCGGTCGGAAGTGTCGATGCCGACCCGAGGAGCGTGGAGCGCCGCGATGGACGAGGTGAAGGCCATGACACACGCTGGTGAGACGGTCGGCCGGGCCGTGGGCACCGGGCTGCGCACGCTACGGCGTGGCGCCGTCCAGGTCGGCCAGGCCGGCGCGGAAGCCGCCGCACAGGCAGCGGCCGCGATGGAACACAAGCTCGCCGATGGCGCCGACAGTGGGCAGGAGGCGGCCAAGGAGTTGGTCAAGACGACCCGCAAGGCCCGTCGCCAGCTCGCTCACGACGCCAGCCGAACCGCAGAGAACGCCGGCAAGCAGGCGAGGAAACGGGCCGGCAAGGCCGGCAGGAACCTGCGGCGCACGGTCGGCGACCTGACGACCGACAGCACCCTGCACCGCGGCCGCAGGTGGCCGTGGCTGCTGGTCGGAGCCATGGCGGCCGCCGGCGCGGTAGCCGTGATACGAAGCCGGCAGGACCAACCGGTCGAGCCAAATCTGGTCGAGGACGACCGGAACGAGCAGGACCGCATCGCCGGCAACGGCACGGCACCCATGCCGCGCCACGAACAGCAGCAGCACAACAGCGAGCTGAAGAGCTGACCAGACGCTCAGCGCGGTGACCGGGCAGGAGTGCTCCGGTCACCGCGTTGAGTCAACGCTCAGGCGCCGAGGTCGGTCACGACCTGCTCGGCCACCAGTCGGCAGTTGACGGTCTCCGGCCGGTTACTGGTCACCACGATCGAGGTACCGCCGTTGGCGATCGCGTAGACGGCCCCGGACGCCTGCGACACGGAACCCCCATGCCACCCGGCCGGCCGAGTCTCGGGATTGGACGTAGCGATCGGCGCGGCCTGATCCACGATCGCGGTGGCCACGGCCGGGCTGTCCACGTGCACCCACACGGTCAACAGCAGCTGACCGTCCGACCGGTAGAAGAAACAAGCCGGATGCGGCTGCCCATCCGCGGCGGACGAGACCTTGACCGAACTCACCTTCTGGCCGTTGTCGTACGCGGCATCCTGGGTCTTCAGATACGGACAGGACGACGCACGAACCGACGGCCGCGGCGCGGGCGGCGCAGCCACCGAAGGCGTGGTGACCAGAACATGAGTGGTGATCGTGCTGACCGGCGCGGCAACGCCGGCCGTAGTACCCCCGCCCGGACCACAGCCAGCAAGTAACAGCCCCAGGACACAAGGCACGATCAGCGCGGCAGCCCTCATAGCCACCGAAGTCAACCAGACCCCGCAGGCCACGAGGACACCAGGTCCTCCCGATTCGTCGACGTTCGCCCCCTCCGGGCGCTACCTCCCGACTGCCTTATCAGCATGCTCAGCGCGGCCAGCGCGTCTGGGGCTGGATCTCATCCGTGCGAGTTCGAAGGTGTAGTCCAGGGTGTCTCCGCTGTCCCGACACAGAGCTGGTTCCGCCGCAACGGCCGCCCGATCCCACAATGGACCCGGCCAGGCACAACACCAGCAGGCACAAGCGAACAGACCCAGCCAGAGAGCGTGGAGACGAAGGGAATCGAACCCTCAACCCCCGCCTTGCAAAGGCGGTGCTCTGCCAATTGAGCTACGTCCCCAACAGGGGACAAGCGTAAAGCTCAGTCCCCGTTTTCACGTTCAGTATTCAGTGTTCAACAGGGCCAACCACCAGCAAAGGAAGGCGAAGCCGACTGGGGGGGTCCGGGGGGCGAAGCCCCGCCGGCCGGGGGCCTGGGGGCTTGGCCCCCAGACAAACACTAAGTAGGAATAACGGCGAGCGCACTCCGCGAGCACACCTCGCCCAATACCTACTTATCGGTCGGAGCAGTAGCCTCGCGCCAGAGGTCAGCCTCAGCCTTGGCGGACCGGCTGCGACGAACGATCAGCAGCACAGCACCGGCCACAGCCGCGAGTGCGAGGATCTTCTTCACGAAAGTCGCCTCCTAGACGGCGGATCAAGACCCGCAGGGTCCCGCGGGGGTCTGGGGGGTCGCCCCCCAGAAGAAACGACGGACGACCAGGTTCGCGCCTTCCGCGAACATGCGTCCGCTGAGGACGTGGGCCTAGGAGGACTTGAACCTCCGACCTCTTCGTTATCAGCGAAGCGCTCTAACCGCCTGAGCTATAGGCCCCCGGAACCTCACGAACCTTATCGTACCTGTGGTCCGCTCCCAAACCGGGTTCACTCGCGTTCGGCGAGGGTGATCTCCAGTCCACCGGCCAGGTCGGCGGACACGTTGTAGACGAACGAGCCGACCGTTGCCAGGGCCGTGAACAGCACGATGTTGATCGCGCCGATGATCGCCGCGATGCCGAACACGCGGCTCGCCGTGATCAGCGGGCTGCTGGAACTGCCGGCGCTGGTGTTCTGCGCGAACTCGCTGTACGTGCCGTTGACCCGGTCCCACACGCCCATGCCGTCGAGCACGCCGTACAGCACGCCGACCGCGACGAGCCACACGAAGAACAGCGCGACGGACAGCACGAACGCCAGCTTCAGCACTGACCACGGGTCGATCCGCTTGACCTGGAGGCTGGCCCGGCGCGGGCCACGGCCGGGCCGGCGCAGCGCGGACGGTGCGCTGGTCGGGGGCCGGATCGGGTCGGCGGGTGGTGCGCCGAAGTTGACCGTGGTTCTGCTGTTCGGGTCGGCGCCAGGGCGGGCGTCCGGGCGGATGCCGGACTGGCCGGCGACCGACGCGAAGACCGACGATGCCGCAGTGCCGGAGACCACCGGATAACCACCCGACAGGGGGACAGCATTCTCGGTCGCGGCCGTCGGGTAGGCGTCCGAGCGCGGGCTGCGCTGGTAGCCCCAGTCGGCGAAGCGGCCGGTCGTGTTGTCGGTGGCGCCGTCCGCTGGGGGTACGCCGAGGTACTGCGTGTCGGCGGCCACGCGCTGCCACGGTGGCGGGGACGACGACGTGACGTCGGGAACCGCCACCGGCGGTGGCGGAGGCACCGGGTTGGTCACGACCGTGGGTGCGGCCGCCTCCGCCGGCTTGCTGCCGTTGGCACCGTTCTCGCTGCTGGAGGACGGGCCGGACGACGGACTGGACGGTGAGCCGACCGGTCCGTTGGTTGACGGGGTCGTGCCCGAGACCGTGCCGGTGCCCGGATCCGCCTTGACCGCCGGCTTGGTCGTGACGGCACCGTTCTGCGCCTGGGGCGCCGCTGGTGTGCGCGATTCGGCCGGTGTGCGCGATTCGGCTTTGCCCGTGCCCGCCGTGGTCGACTCGACGGCCGCGGTCGCCACCGTGCGTTCGTCGCCGGTGGTGTCCTTCGGCGCTGTGTCCGGCTTGTCGGGTGAAGTCACGAGCTGTCCTTAGGCTAGCTGGTGGAATCGGCCGGCACCTGGATCATGCCTCTGGTTCGACGTCCGTTTCTACGGCGCCCGGTTCGACGGCGGTTGATTGAGCGGTGCTCGGTTCGGCGGCGTCTGGTTCAGGGACGTCCGAGACGTCTTCGGCGTTGCGGGCGACCGCGACCAATGTCGTCCCTTCCGCCAGGTTCATCAACCGCACGCCCTTGGTCTGGCGGCCGGCCTTGCGGACCTCCCGCGCGCTGGTCCGGATGACGACCCCGGAGGACTCGATCGCGTACAGCTCGTCGTCGACGTCGACGATGAGTGCACCGACCAGCCTGCCACGACGGCTGTCATGCTGGATGGTCAGCACGCCTTTGCCCCCTCGACCTTGCAGTGGGTACTCCTCGATAGGTGTCCGCTTGGCATACCCACCATCGGTGGCCACCAACACATACCTGCCCTCGACCACGACGCCCATCGACAGCAGCTCGTCGCCGGTGTTGAAGCGCATGCCCAGCACGCCGCTGGTGGCCCGGCCCATCGGCCGCAGCGCCTCCTCCGACGCGTGGAACCGGATGGACTGGCCGCCCGCGGAGACCAGCAGCAGGTCGTCCTCACCGCTGCACAGCACGGCACCGACCAGCTCATCGTCCTCGCGCAGGTTGATGCCGATCAGGCCGCCGGACCGGTTGGAGTCGAAGTCGCTCAGTTTGCTCTTCTTCACCAGGCCGCTCTTGGTGGCGAGCACCAGATAAGGCGCTGCCTCGTAGTCGGTGATGTGAATCACCTGGGCGATCTGCTCGTCTGGCTGGAAGGCCAGCAGGTTCGCCACGTGCTGGCCGCGCGCGGTGCGGGTCGCCTCGGGCAGCTCGTAGGCCTTGGCCCGGTAGACCCGGCCCTTGTTGGTGAAGAACAGGATCCAGTCGTGCGTCGAGCACACGAAGAAGTGGCCGACGATGTCGTCCTGTTTGAGCGCAGCGCCCTGGACGCCCTTGCCGCCGCGTTTCTGTGCCCGATAGAGATCGGTTTTCGTCCGTTTGGCGTACCCCGTCTGGGTGATGGTGACGACGACGTCCTCGACCGCGATCAGGTCCTCGACCGACACGTCACCGTCGAACGGGATGATCTTGGTGCGCCGGTCGTCGCCCTGCTTGTCGACGATCGCCATCATCTCGTCGCGGACGATGGTCCGCTGCCGCACCGGGTTGGCCAGGATGTCCTGCAGGTCGGCGATCCGGACCTCGATCTCGGCCAGGTCGTCGACGATCTTCTGGCGCTCCAGGGCAGCCAGCCGGCGCAGCTGCATGTCCAGGATCGCGACGGCCTGGGCCTCGTCGATGTCCAGCAGCTCCATCAACGCGGGCCGGGCGTCGGCCGCCGACGGCGAGCGCCGGATCAGGGCGATGACCTCGTCCAGGTGATCCAGCGCCTTGACAAGGCCGCGCAACAGGTGGGCCTGTTCCTCTGCCTTGCGCAACCGGTACTTGGTCCGCCGGACGATGACCTCGACCTGGTGCTGGACGTAGTGCCGGACGATCTGGTCCAGCCGCAGCGTGCGCGGCACCTGGTCGACCAGCGCCAGCATGTTCACGCCGAAGTTGGTCTGCAGCTGGGTGTGCTTGTAGAGGTTGTTCAGCACCACCTTCGCCACCGCGTCCCGACGCAGGCCGATCACGATGCGCATGCCGCTGCGGCTGTTGGACTCGTCTGCGATGTCGGAGATGCCGGTGAGCTTGCCGTCCTTCACGAGCTGAGCGATGCCCTCGACCAGGTTGTCCGGGTTCACCTGGAACGGCAGCTCGGTGACGATCAGGACCGTGCGACCCCGTGCGTCTTCCTCGACCTCGACCACCGAGCGCATGCGCACCGAGCCGCGGCCGGTGCGGTAGGCGTCCTCGATGCCGGCGGTGCCCAGGATCAGCGCCTTGGTCGGGAAGTCCGGGCCCTTGATGCGCATCATCAACTGGGCCAGCGTCTCCTCCTCGGAGGCGTCCCAGTTCTCCAGTGCCCAGACCACGCCCGATGCGACCTCGCGCAAGTTGTGCGGCGGGATGTTGGTCGCCATGCCGACCGCGATGCCGCTGCCGCCGTTGACCAACAGGTTCGGGATGCGCGATGGGAGGACGTCCGGTTCCTGGGTCTTGCCGTCGTAGTTGTCGGAGAAGTCGACGGTGTCCTCGTCGATGTCCAGCAGCATCGCCATGGCCAGTGGCGTGAGCCGGCTTTCGGTGTTGTGACTGACGAAGCCGTTCGTCACGAACGCGTGGTCGTCCGAATCGACCCGTAGGCTGTATACCGGCCGCACACCGGCGTCGGTGACCGACGACACCTCGGCGTAGTAGTACCGGCCATCCACCAACGGCTCGACCACGTCGAGCACTTCGGCACGGGTGATGTGCGCCACGATCTGGTCGCGGTTGTTCTCCCACCGCTCGATCCGGTCCACATTGTGCCGGCGCAGCCAGTCCCGTTCGATCCACCGGTTCGCACCGCCGGCCCGGATATAATCCCCAACAAAGGGCACATGGTCATGGGACATGGCGCGACTGGTCGCCGGTATCGCGCCCAGGATCGCCACCAGCTTTTCCTGCTTGGCGCCCAGGAAACCGATGCGGGTGGCAAAAAGGCGGGCGTCTCGCCGGTTGGTCACGATGACCTGGAACTCACCGCCGTCGTAGCGGACCTGCTTGCTGACAACGCCGAACTCCAGCAGCAACTGCTGGACCTCACGGGCGAGTCGGACGCTGCGCGTCGAATACGAGATCTGCACGGTGTTCCGCGGCAGGGCCGAGGCCGAACCGTCGCCGGTGAACAGCGAACTGAGGAAGGCGCGCTTGATAGTGGCGCCGGACCGCCAGACGAACTCCGGCACACGCTTGGCCGAACTTCGGTGCCCGATCATTTCAGCCAACGGACTACGGCGCAGTGCGGTCAGGTCATGCACGTCCAACTCGTGCAGCAGTGAGCCGGAAGCGATCGTCCGCTGGTAGACGTAGCGAGAGCCGCCGACAACCTGATCGTAGGTTGCGAGCACGTAGCCGAAGAAGTCCTGGTCGACGTTGTTGAAACCCGCGCGGGTTGCCGACGCGAATCCTTCGCTGACGAACGCACCGGCCAAGATCGCCGCAGCGTGCTCTCGGGCGGTGGGCAGGCCGCCGTCATCCTGGCTGTGGGCGCGCTGCAATACGACCCGGTCGCCTGGCCGCACCTCATCCAGCAGCTTCCACAGCAATGTTGGCACGCCGAGCACGCTGACCAGGCACAGCACTGGATGGTTGTGAGTGCCGGTGAGTTCGTAGCCGTTCTTGGTGGCCAGCGTCAGCGTGGGGTGATCGCCGGAGTGGAACAGCATGGTGGCCCGGACTGGATCGCCGTTGCGGTCCAACACCTTCAGGTCGATCGGGTGGTCGCTGTTCGGCTTGGCGTCCGGCACGATCTCGCCGATTTGGACGCTCGACCCGTCCGCCAGCCGAACACGTGTATCCGCTACCAAGCAGTACCGCATCGCGGCGGCCGGGTCGTTGCCGGGAGAGCCGAAGTTGCCCTGCCCGTCGACCAGCGGGTAGCGCATCGACCAGCTCTGCGCGAGCCGGACCAGGGCGTCGTAAATGGACGTGTCGCCGTGCGGGTGGTAATTGCCCATCACGTCGCCGACCACGCGGGAGCACTTCACGTAGCTGCGGTCGGGGTACAGGCGGTTCTCGAACATCGAGTACAGCACCCGGCGGTGCACCGGCTTGAGGCCGTCCCGCACGTCGGGCAGCGCCCGCGCGACGATGACGCTCATCGCGTAGTCGATGTAGGAGCGCTGCATCTCCTGCTGGATGTCGACCGGCTCGATGCGTTCGGTGCCGGCCGGTGGCAGGGTCTCAGTCACGAAGGAAGATTCCTTTCACGCGGTTGGGCGTGTTGGGCGTGGGCAGGACTAGACATCCAGGAACCGAACGTCCTTGGCGTTGCGCACGATGAACGACCGGCGGGCTTCCACGTCCTCGCCCATCAACACGCTGAACAGCTCGTCCGCGGTGGCCGCGTCGTCCAGGCTGACCTGGCGCAGCAGTCGGTTGGCCGGATCCATCGTGGTTTCCCACAGCTCCTGGGCGTTCATCTCGCCGAGGCCCTTGTAGCGCTGGATGCCGTCTTCCTTGTTGATCTTCTTGCCGGCCGCCAGCCCCGCCTCCAGCAGGCCGTCGCGTTCGGGGTCGGAGTAGGCGAACTCCGGCTCGGTGCGCTGCCACTTGATCTTGTACAACGGCGGCTGGGTGATGTAGACGTGGCCGTACTCGATCAGCGGTCGCATGAACCGGAACAACAAGGTGAGCAGCAACGTGGTGATGTGCTGGCCGTCCACGTCCGCGTCGGCCATCAGCATGATCTTGTGATAGCGCAGCTTGGACAGGTCGAACTCGTCGTGGATACCGGTGCCCAGCGCGGTGATCAGGCTCTGCACCTCGGTGTTCTTCAACACCCGGTCGATACGGGCCTTCTCCACGTTGATGATCTTGCCCCGGATCGGCAGGATCGCCTGGAACCGGGAGTCCCGGCCCTCCTTGGCCGAACCGCCTGCCGAGTCGCCCTCGACGATGTAGAGCTCGCACTCCTCCGGGTTGGTGGAGCGGCAGTCCTTGAGTTTGCCGGGCAGGCCGCCGATGTCCAGCGCGCTCTTGCGGCGCACCAGTTCGCGGGCCTTGCGCGCGGCCATCCGGGCCTGGGCGCTGGACACCGACTTGGTGACGATCGCGCGCGCCTCGGTCGGGTTGCGCTCGAACCAGTCGGCGATCCACTCGTTGCAGGTGGTCTGCACGATCGACTTGGCCTCGGTGTTGCCGAGCTTGGTCTTGGTCTGGCCCTCGAACTGCGGTTCCTTCAGCTTCACCGACACGATCGCGGCGAGGCCCTCGCGGACGTCGTCGCCGGTGAGGTTGGCGTCCTTCTCCTTGAGCAGCTTCTTTTCCCGGGCGTAGACGTTGATCACCCTGGTCAGCGCCGCGCGGAAGCCTTCCTCGTGGGTGCCGCCCTCGTGCGTGTTGATGGTGTTGGCGAACGTGTACACCGACTCGCTGTAGCCGGTGTTCCACTGCATGGCGACCTCGACCTCCATGCTGTCGCCCTTGGCGTCGAAGGCGATCACGGTCTTGTGCACCGGTTCACGGGTGGCGTTGATGTGCTTGACGAAGTCCTCGAGGCCGTTGGCGTACATGAAGGTGCGGGTGCGGACCTTGCCGGCCTCGTCGTCCTCGTCGCCCTCGGCAAGGCGCTCGTCGTGCAGCACGATGGTCAGGCCCTTGTTCAGGAACGCCATCTCCTGCAGCCTGCGGGCCACCGTCTCGATGTTGTACTCGGTGGTCTCGAAGATCGTCGGGTCCGCCCAGTAGGTGATGGACGTGCCGGTGCGGTTGGTCGGCTCGCCCTGTTTGAGCGCGTGGGCCGGCTGGGAGTGGTCGTAGGTCTGCGTCCAGAAGTAGCCGTCCTTCCAGACCTCCACCTCCATCCGGGTGGACAGCGCGTTGACCACCGAGATGCCGACGCCGTGCAGGCCGCCGGACACGGCGTACGAGTCGCCGCCGAACTTGCCGCCGGAATGCAGGGTGGTGAGGATGACCTCGAGCGCGGGTCGCTTCTCGACCGGGTGCATGTCCACCGGGATGCCACGGCCGTCGTCCACCACCTGGATGCCGCCGTCGGGGCGCAGCGTCATCTCGACCTTGGTGGCGAAGCCGGCCATGGCCTCGTCGACCGCGTTGTCCACCACCTCCTGGATCAGGTGGTGCAGGCCGCGTTCACCAGTGGAACCGATGTACATGCCCGGTCGCTTGCGGACCGCTTCG
>WNGR01009626.1_pt1 | contig 10140 bp, 10 predicted proteins | sample 5407581 | NCBI WGS metagenome assembly WNGR01 (sample SAMN13153383, study PRJNA577476) | soil metagenome | isolation source: 80 cm soil or saprolite under Garry oak tree replicate 2 | place: USA:California | collected 2016-06-15
GGTTCGAGCACAACCACATTAGCATTGGCCTGGATGCAGGTCTGGCGCAGAGTGGGAACGTCCCATTCTTTCCAGACTGGTTCTTCTGCCTGTGCGTCCAGCGTGCCATCGGCCTGTTGCTCGTGATAGTCCAACAGGTCGTCGAGATAGTCCTGATAGGCGTTGGCACGATTAGTTCTCCAGGACTGCGCAATGCCTGCCGCCTGTTGAATGGTGACCCGATGCCAACGTTCTGATAAGGGAGTGACAAAGACCGGGGCATGAAATTTATCGGGGTGCTCATCAGTACAAAAGTGAGTGACATACTGCTGACAAAGTGCCAGATACACAGGAGCCAGGGCATCCAGCGCAGCCAGCTTGCCGGGATTGACCTCGATCAACGGGATATGCGTGACCGCTTTGGTAATCCGTTGAGGTATGTCCTGTCTCTGGTAACGCTGGCGCTGTTTCATCGTCTCTTTCCTTGGGAGGGAGGAACTGGCAAGGTCTTTGTAGGCTGATGCTCACCGTTCCTCACTCCTGCACTTGGGAGGGATACCAAGAGGTACTCGGTATCCCTCGCAGCCTATGACTGGTCGGTTGCCTGCTTAAAGACCTCTTGCAGACAGATGAGGAGGTGATACGCCTCGCAGCTATCCAGACTAAGCACATTATCCGCCACATAGGGCGTATTCTCGTCGGTCATCAAGTCGATGCTCGATCGCTCATGACGAAGAGAGAGTGCGCTCCAAGGCTGATCTCACGCAGGACGGTAGCAGAAGTATGCTGAGGCGTCGTGTTTCCCATGCGGTAGGCTCCCTTTCTTTCCGGCAAACGCTACGCCTCTTGTAAGATCGCGCTACGTAATGGCTTCTGGACTGTTGTGTGCCGTTTGCGGGCTTGCTCTAGCCGTTGGTGTTGCGGGAGGTACACCTTCCGCTCTTGCCCATTCATGGGGAAAAGATGCCCACTCAGTTCACCAAGGAGACACCCAATCGAGAAGAACCAGGTACTATCAACGTCTTTCCAATGAGCCATCTCGGTGACGCTCTCGCGAAGCCGCTCAAGCAGGTAGCCCTCGGTCATTCTGCGCTCATGGGGTTCCGCCTCGACAAAGAAGAACTCTCTGCCGGCTCGGTAGCCTCGCTTGGCGTCTCGATGGTCCAGGTGAGCAAATGTTGTCACATCCGGGCGCAGTTGGCCGGTCGAGGGTTCGAGCACCCCGCCATGATACATGCCGATCAGGAATCCGAGGTAATGGAGATGGGACGGGCCGCGCTGCTCGAAGTAGCCTCGCTCCGCGTACTGCTGGAGATTGGTCACCAGGTAGCTCGCGGGAACGGGTCCCTTGCCCTGCTCGTCACCGTACATACTCCAAGAGACGCCGCGCTCGTACTGCTCGGCAAATGCCGCACTCTGAATGTCGATCAAAGGGGTCAACGATTGCTGCTTGGTTGCCATTGTGCAAGCTCTCCTTCTGCTTGACGCATGGCCCTCCTACCGCTATGATGCAGCAGGGAGAGCCTAGACTGGACTTAACACGCTAGTCTCTCTTAGCCTACGTAACAGCGTAGGCCCTTTTTGTTCCTCGCTCCAGAGCCTGACTACAAACACACACTATTGTTATCTACTGTATTTTAGTGTATGAAACACACCGCACATGAATTATACACGATAATAGCGTCAGATGGCGATACTTTTATACGGTTAATTGACGAACCATGCTGAACACGTTATAATCGTCCTATCTCCTTGTATCTTTCGACGCAAGGAGACACCAGTATTGAGGAGGGAACGCCATGCCAGAAGAGGTGTTGACGGCTGAACAGGTTGCCGACGAACTGAAGGTCAATATCAGGCGAGTCTATAGGTGGATACAAGATGGGGAACTTCTGGCAACCGATCTAGGGTCTCCGGCGCGACCGAATTATCGGATTAGTCGTGCCGATCTTGAAGACTTCAAACGGCGAAGACGCACCGATCAGAGACTTCAGGATGACAAGGACTCATAGCCAGTGTAGCTTCATCTATCCATACTTAGCCTGTGGCTGTCTCGGTTTAGGCCACAGGCTCTTTATTTTGTCAAGGCAAACGCAATTAGAGATTACCCACATCTTTGGGTCACGTATGTCTGCCCATGCTCTGAGCGTTGCGGGACGAGAAGATGGATTCATCTCAGTATTTCTCATGGTTACGTTGACGGCTTGCATAGCTTACTTGAGCCATTTTTGACACTCCTGCTCAGTTAGTGTGTCTCGTAACACAGCTTGCACTAGACGATGGATACTGAGGGTATGGATGCTGGCGAGACGCGTCACCAGGGAGAATTTGAGAAGCTCCTCGATCATCTGGTTGAAAGCAAGCAGGTCAGTGGCAATCTGTTGAAGCGGGGGACTCCAATAAGTTGCTCCGCCCCTGATGAGTTCTTCTGGAATAGCATCGGGAGCCAGGAAAGCGCAGAGGCGTAAGAGCTCGGCTGACGCAGGGTTGGCCTGTTCGACTTTCTGAAACGAGAGCGACCAGGTGGTCGCCACTGAATATGGATAGTCAGTAGCCTGGAGGCCTCGCCTTGTGTAGAATTACCTTTCAGGCAAAGTACACTATGCTCTTTGGCCTGTCGAACGGGCAATTTCGCTGTCACAAAACGCCAGATGTGTCCATATTTTGCTATATTTCCTAAAAACGGCTATAATACTGAGAGCGCACAAAACCCCATTTTTGTAAAGAAAGGATGCTGAGAAGTGGCGAAAGAGCAGTCTCTAGACAATCTCTGGTTGGCGCAAACGCTATACGACCTTGGAGGTGTCCAATTTGGGAATTTCACCGTCAGTGAGTCAGCCGTTAGCTCTCCCGTTTTTGTCAACCCCAAGGTGCTTATCAGTAATCCAACCGCCCTGCGTGTAGCAAGTAAACTCATGCAGCAGGAAATTAACCTGGCGCAGTCGCTGCGTCGTGCGCGTGTGAGTACCTTTAGCGTCGTGGCTGGAGTTCCGGTTGGCGGGCTTCTCCTGGCAACAGCGTATTCATTGGAGACAAATATTCCCCTGATTTATGCGCGTATCCGACCAGAAGGGACAGGGAAACGTGGCATTGAAGGCCGCTTCAATCCAGGCGATACCGCACTCATCATCGATGATCTGATCACACGAGGAAGTAGCATCCTGGAAACAGCCGAACTTCTTGAAGAAAATGGGCTGAAGGTGAAAGATGTCATCGTGCTTATCGACCGAGAACACGGAGCAGCCGAACGTTTACGGCGGCACAACTATAACCTGATCAGTATTTTGAAGCTCGATATCATGCTGAACCACTACATGTCACGTGGCCTGATTTCGCAAGAAACCTACCACACCTGCGCGGAATATCTACGCAGCAAGCAGAGCGAAAATCGCAGCAACAGTATGTAACGACACGTAATAAATATAGCGCTATATGGGCGGTCCTCGCGGTCGCCCAGACGGAGGAGAGAAGATGCGTCATCGTTATTGACGTTGTAGCATTCCTACTAACACTACTTATCCAAACCTGCCCCTGTTCATCCATGCAGATGAACCCTCGTTTCATGCATTCCTGATATCGGTCTCCTTTCATTGCCCTGCTCGACGCGTTTTTTCCCGGTGCCGTGCGCCTCCCATGTTGTCGTGACCAATCTTTTCACCCACTCTTCCAAGAACAAAAGCAGTTTTCTGTACTCTTTTAAGAAAGGATCGTGAACGATGAACATAAAGATTGCTCTGCTCCAGATGGCTGCCAATGGCACTGATCAGGCCGCGAATCAGGCAAAAGGTGAAGACTTTTGTCGACGCGCCCATGCCATAGGTGCTGACCTGGCGCTCTTCCCTGAAATGTGGAACGTTGGCTATACTTCTGCCAACCCCATGCCACCGACTACTCCTGACCTCTGGCAGGCGCCGGAACGATGGTCGGAGGTACCTCCCATATCCTGCCCTGACCCGCATCTCACCTGGCAGGGACAGGCGATTGCGCGCAATGATCCCTTCGTCACCCATTTTCAGGCGCTTGCCAGAGAACTCGATATGGCAATTGCCCTTACCTACCTTGAGCAGTGGCCGGGTGCGCCGCGCAATACCATGTCACTGATCGACCGCCATGGCACCAACGTGATGACCTATGCCAAGGTTCACACCTGCGACTTTGATTACAACGAGGCTTCCCTGACTCCTGGCGACGATTTCTCAGTCGCTGCTCTGGATACCAGGCAAGGAACGGTCAAGGTTGGAGCCATGATTTGCTTCGACCGCGAATTTCCTGAAAGTGCCCGCATCCTCATGCTCAAAGGCGCTGAGATTATCCTGGTACCCAACGCCTGTCCACTGGGCATGAACCGTCTTGCCCAGGCCCGCACTCGCGCCTATGAAAACATGGTCGGCCTGGCTCTGACCAACTACGCTGCTCCGCAGGCCAATGGTCATTCACTGGCTTTCGACGGGATCGCCTATGGAGAGGGAGACGAACGCGATATGCTGCTGATCGAAGCCGGGGAAAGCGAAGACGTCTATCCGGCTACCTTCGACCTGGACGCGCTGCGCGCCTTTCGCTCTCGCGAAGTCATGGGCAACGCTTTCCGCCGTCCTCACCGCTATAGCGCGCTCACCTCCTGCACGGTTGCACCCCCTTTTGTGCGCGTCAATGCCAGGGGCGAGCAGTACGATTCCTCGCGCAGATAATGAAGAGGCGATGCATCATCCGGATGATGCATCGCCTCTGTCAATCAGGTGATCCAGAGGTGGGCCTGACCCATTTTTCACTAATCCCTCTGATAGGGCGATTGCGGCATAGGCGGCAGTGGTTGCGCGGGGTCCTGGTGTCCATCGGCGGCGCTAGATTCCGCTCTGCGCCTTATAGCATGCAGCATTGGCTCAATCAGGTCAATGGGTAAGGGGAAGACGATAGTTGAGTTTTTCTCAACGGCGATCTCCGTGAGGGTTTGCAGGAAGCGCAATTGCAGGGCGCTGGGCTGAGAACCAATGATATTGGCAGCCTGGGCCAGTTGAGTCGACGCCTGCAATTCACCTTCGGCATGAATGATCTTGGCGCGTTTTTCACGCTCGGCCTCGGCCTGTTTCGCCATCGCGCGCTGCATGGTGATGGGCAACTCAATATCCTTGATTTCCACAGCCGTGACTTTCACGCCCCAACGCTCGGTATGCTCGTCAATGATGGCCTGCAGTTCGCGGTTGATTTTGTTGCGCTGTGAGAGCAGTTCATCCAGTTCAGATTGACCAAGCACGTTCCGCAGAGTGGTCTGACCAATCTGGGTGGTTGCCTGGATAAAGTTCATCACATTTACCACTGCCGAGGCTGGATCGACGACATAGAAGTAGATCACGGCGGAGACTTTCATTGTCACATTATCGCGTGTAATCACTTCCTGCGGCGGCACAGGCAGGGTGACGATACGCAGATCGACTTTAATCATACGGGTGATGAAAGGCGGGACCAGGAAAATGCCGGGGCCTTTCGGGCCTATCAAACGTCCCAGCACGAAGATCACACCACGTTCGTACTGCTGCACCACGCGGATAGCCGAGAACAACAGCATCAAGAGAATAATAACGACAACAACAATGATACTGAGAGTCAGAACAGAACCAGAATCCATAAGATTCCTCCTTTGTTACCCCTGGGTGTAGGTAGGGGTAGAGTTTGAGAGTCTATTAAAAGTAGGGGCCACGCGCAAATGCAGCCCTTCTACCGATACGATACGTACCTCGGAGCCTGGATCAACGGACATTTCGGGATCGTCCAGCACAGCCGCCCAGTCTTCGCCGCCATAATTGACCCTTCCCTCCGGAGCGAGTGGCGTCAACGCGATAGCATTCGCGCCAATCATGCCCTCTCTTCCCGTGTTCACAGGCTTTCGACGTGTGCGTATTACCATCGTGACAATGTAGAAACCTAACAGGCCAACCACCCCAGCCGTCGAAAAGACCAGCACGGTGTTCACCTGCTGCCCCTGATAAGGCCCGCCGCTGTTGAAGAAGAGCAGCGCGCCGAAGATGAGCGAAACAACTGCTCCCACAGTGAGTACGCCATGCGTGGTTAACTTCAGGTCTAAGATCAGCAGTATGAAGGCCAGCACCATTAACGCTAATCCTGCCCAGTCGGGAGAAATTGATCCTGCCGCAAAGAGGAAGAGGATCAGTGCGATACCACCGGTTACACCGGGCAAAATGGCGCCTGGATGCGAGATTTCCACGAAGATGCCGACCATGGCCACAATGAAGAGCAGGAAGATAACATTAGGGTCGAGCAAGAGTGAATAGAGGCTATCCACCAGCGAGGTACTGATATTTTGTATGCTGGCCCCCGCCGTGTGCAGTGTCGTCATCTGACCAGAAGTGAAGGTCACGGTTTTGTTATTCACCTGCGAAAGCAGGTCGTTTAAGCTCGATGCCCGTAGATCGATGATCCCCTGGTCAAGTGCCTGTTGATCTGTGTACGAAGCAGCATTAGTAATCATCTTTATCGCCGGGTCGACTCCCTTACGACTGTAACCGTTCTGAATGCTGGTCATATCGGAAACCAGGACACTCTCGATCTTCGCCTTCTCTGTACTGCCGATGTCGCCTCCTGTACTGGTGACGGGGCTGGATGCGCCAATGGTGGTGCCAGGCGCCATCGCAGCTACCTGGGCAGCCAGGGTGATAAACGCTCCGGCGGAAGCGGCAAACGCGCCTGTGGGTGAGACGTAGGAGATAATCGGAACTTTGCTATTGAGTTCTGCCACCTTCATCGATTCCATCGATGCGATATCGCCACCCGGCGTGTTAATCTGGATCACCAGGGCTTGCGCGCCATCGCTTTCGGCGGTATTGATGGAGTCAGTCAGATAGCGCAGCGAGGCCGGGTCAATCCCAGAATTAAACGTCATTACATCGACATGCGGCGCGGCAGAGGCGGCATGGGCGGGCCTGGCTGTGACAGAAAGGGCTAGGAGTAGAAGCACTACAGCAACGAGCATAGCTGGAAGCAGCGTCAGCGCTATCTTCTTATGATGAGCATGGCGCGAAAACATGGCATTTTTCCTCCGCTAGATGAGACAACGCGCCTGTTACGCTAGAATACATGTGTATCATACCATACACCCGGAAAGAAACGCGATAATACGAGAATGAACGAATTGTAGTGTACGTGTGTCGGCATTTCTTGTCATCAGGTACACAGAACCAATGACAATAGCTATTTGTTATATCAAATATAGCATACTGTTATGCCGTTGTCAATAGGGAACTGTTCAGTAGGGCTATGCAGTTGCAGGATGAGGCCCAATTTGGTAGAGTAGGCCTATCGGTGTGATAGTGACGAAAAAATATGTCGTACCATAGAACTGCGGCTGAGACAGCTATAATTACATCACATACATATCTAAGCTGATTGACAAGTGCCCCACTAGTCGAGCAAACTACAAACAGCGTACATGTTCCATTATCGAGACCCAATTGCTGCATCAGGGTTCTGTGCACTCACGCCAAACGTTGTTGTCGGCTCTGGCCTTTGGGTGCGGCGCTGCGAACTCAGGAAAAACGCCAGGACAAGGAGTGGAAGCGTGACCAGAGCAGAAAGCAGATACACATCCTGATAAGCCAGGGCCTGTGCCTGCCGGGTTATGGCGACAGTGACTGGCCCGTTGTGTGCTAGTGCTGCCTGATGGACAAGGCGTTGCGCTTGCACAATATTGACTAATCCGGCAACGGCCAGTGAGGAGACCGCCGAACGCGAGACACCTAAGAGCGTATTTGCTCCTGGTAAGGCAGTTCCCTCAATGCCCGTCATGGCGGCAGTGCCGGTTGTTTGAGCAATGCAGGGCAGGGCAAGTCCCAGGACAACGAGAAGCGGAATCAAGAGCGCAAAGGGTGATGTGAGTGTTGCCCATCGACTGATCAGATAGGTATCAATAGCAACGGCGATGCCACCGACCAGGACAAGGGGACGTGGACCCACGCGGCTGTACAGCAGGCCCACCACGATGGTTCCTACAATCGAGGCGAGTCCCTGTGGGGCAAGCAGCAGACCCGCGTTGTAAGATGACAAGCCTCGTAGCACCTGCAGGTATTGCGGCAGGAGAAACGTTGATCCGAACAGGCTGGCTATGGCGACCCAGGTAATCAGGTTCCCGACCAAAAAGTTCCTTCTCTGAAAGAGTCGTACATCCAACAAGGGACGTGCTGTGCGAAGCTCGAGAGGAATGAAGAGCAGCAAGAGGAGCAGTGCCAGGATCACGGGACCCGTCACCGTCAGCAGCGATCCCCAGCCCTCATAGGCCAGGTTGGACAGTCCAAACAGCAGCAAACCTAAGCCACTGGCAATCAGAAAGAAGCCGCGCAGATCAAATGGCAACGTCGGCTGAAGCTCAGACTCATGCAGCATACGCCAGCAGATCACGATGCCAAGCATGCCGATGGGAACGTTGACATAAAAAATCCAGCGCCAGTCCACATATTCAGCCAGATAGCCACCAAGAACGGGACCAAGGGCAGGAGCGACGAGGACAGGAATGCCAAAGACGCCATTGGCAAGACCTCGTTGTTCCTCGGGAAAAGCTCCAAAGATGAGCGAGAGGGAAAGCGGAAAGAGCGCCGCTCCACTTGCACCCTGGAGGACACGAAAGAGGATGAGGATATTGATATTCCAGGCGATGCCACACAAGGCTGAGCCGAGAGTGAACAACGCCAGGGAAAGCAGATACACCCGTTTGATGCCAAAGCGATTGGCGAGAAACCCTGATGCGGCAATGATGACGCCTTGAGCAAGGGTATAGGCAGTGTTGACGTAAGAGGCCACATGCAGGTCAGAGCCGAAGGCCTGCTGAATATGCGGCAGAGCGGTGTTGACAATCGTGGTATCCAGGATACTGACGAATGCACCAAAGATGGCAGTGGCAAGCACCCACCACTTGTAGTTGCCACTTCGACGAGCAAGCGGGCCAGTCACCCCCGTTCCAGACACATGAAAATGGGTACTCATGCCTCTTTCCTTTCTCTCGTTTCGCTCCTCTTATCACGAAGAAGGCGCGATATTGTGGTTGAAGCGAAAGGCATTCTTCGCATCATAGCGGTCCTCGAGTGCACGTAGTCGTGCATAGTTTCCTGGTGTGTAGGCGGCTCTCGTAAGATACGGGGCAATCTCTCCCGCGTCCAGAAAATTGATGAGGGTTTCTCCCAGCATATCTGGCTGTAACGCCTGCTTTATCGTTGCCAGCGAGCGTTTCCCTCCCTCTAACTGAGCAGGTGAAGGAGCCGCCACTCGCGCCTCCAGATAAAACTGGGCGTGACGACAGTTGAACGCCATGGCCTCTTCGGGTTGACGAGCGAGTGCGCCACCGAGGTGCCGTATCTCGACGATCGCGATCCCAGAGGCAGCGTCCCCAGCGATGCTAAGGATTTCTTCGTGTCTCCCTCCATCACTCTGGATCGTCTGACCGATGATTCATCCTGCGGAATAACTGATAAATGACAATCACCCGGCAGCATGCTAACGCTGAAATGCTGCTGGCGAGTCTCACGCGGGATGTACGGGGTCGCCCGGCTCAGCCCCGTAGGCCTCGACCGAGACGGGCTGCCACTCGTTCCACGTCGCCAGGCGGGACTCATAGTCCTGGGTCACGACCTCGAGCGGCGTTTTGCCGAAGAAGATGCGCAGCGGCGGCTTGTCGGCGTCGACCACCTTGAGGATCGCGCTGCGGGTGGCCGTCGGGTCGCCGGGACTCTCAGCCCATGAGCGGCTTTGCCCTTCGCGGACGTCGGCGTAGGCCGGGTTCTCCTCGCTGCGCTTCGCCGACGGACCAACCCAGTCGGTCGAGTATCCGCCGGGCTCGATCAGTGTCACGTTAATGCCGAAGCTCGCGACTTCCTGAGACAGCGACTGCGACAAGCCCTCGAGAGCCCACTTCGAGGCGTGGTAGGCACCGATCCCCGGGAATGCGGTGATACCGCCGAGGCTCGACACCTGAATGATGCGACCGGAGCCCTGCGCCCGCATGATCGGGAGTGCCGCCTGGGTGACCCACAACGCCCCAAAAAAGTTTGTCTCGAGCTGCGCTCGCACCTCGTCCTCCGTCAATTCCTCGATCATGCCGAAGTGGCCGTAGCCGGCGTTGTTGATGACCACGTCGAGTTTGCCGAAGTGGTCGGCGGCTCT
>WNGR01009627.1_pt1 | contig 10140 bp, 10 predicted proteins | sample 5407581 | NCBI WGS metagenome assembly WNGR01 (sample SAMN13153383, study PRJNA577476) | soil metagenome | isolation source: 80 cm soil or saprolite under Garry oak tree replicate 2 | place: USA:California | collected 2016-06-15
TGCCGCCGCCTCCCCCGGTCACCACCGCCGCCGGCCGGCGCCGCTGGCGATCGGTCATGCTGGGCCCTCCCGCGTGCATTGACGCTCCGTTAAATAGATCGTAATACTTAGAAGTATCGAATAATAGGAGTTCTTACGATGGCCTTTCCGCAGCGGCAGGCGGCGATCGTCGGCACGTACACCACCGAGCAGGCCAGGATCCTGGAGCGGACCAGCACGTCGCTGGCGCTCGAGGCGATCAAGGGCGCGCTGGCCGACGCCGGGCTGACCCCGGATGACGTAGACGGCGTGGTGCCGATGGGGGCCGGCGGATCTATGACTGGGGCGGCGACGTCCACGGCGCCTACATGACGCCGTGGTACGCGATGTGGGCGCAGCGGTACATGCATGAGTTCGGCGTGACCAGCGAGGATCTAGCCGAAGTGGCGGTGCGGCACCGGTACCACGCCACCCTCAACCCGGCTTCGGTGATGGGCAGGCGCGGCCCGCTCACCGTCGAGGACGTGGTGTCGTCCCGTATCGTTTCCAGCCCGCTGCACCTGTTCGACTGCGCCATCGACACCGACGGCGGCTATGCCATCGTGGTCGCCTCGGCCGAGGTGGCGCGCGGCACCCGGGGCAAGCCGGTGTGGGTGATCGGCGGCGCCGAGGCCACCCACACCGATGGCTACACCACCTTCGATCCGCCCTGGTTCCCTGGGCCCGGCCACTCGGTGCGCAGGTCGGGCGACATCGCGTTCGCCCAGGCCGGGGTGAGCCGCGACGACATCGACGTGGCCGGGTTGTACGACTGCTTCACCGCGGCAGCAGCAGCGACGGCGGGAGCGACGTGGTCTCCCGGACGGCCTCGCCGGGTCACCCGGGCGGCGATAGCGGCCCTGATCGCGGGCCTGATCGGGGTCGCGGCGTTCGTGGCCGGCCAGCATCACCACTCGTCCGCCGTGACCATGCTGACCGGGCTCGCCTACACCGGCGGCCAGCAGGCGTCGGTCATCGTAGACGGCTATACCTACGGGTTCGAGGGCGTGGGCAGTGTCACCTGGCTGGACAGCCAGGGTGAGACGCACGAGGGCGGATGGCCGGCCTGCCTGGCCAAGCCGGGGACGACGCACCGGATCATGTTCGGCTACGTGCCGGTGACGGCGCCGGACGGAACGGGGTGGCGGCAGGTCGTCTGGGTCGACTGCCGCGCCTGATCTTTTATCCCGAACGGGCCGGGTTTCCCGCTCAGCTGCGGGCGACCCAGCGCCACATGGTGATGTCCTCGCCGGGGATCTCCTGGTAGGCGATCTGGATCGGCATCCCGACGCGGACGTCTTCCGGGGGGGTTCCGACCAGGTTGGCGAGGACCAGGCAGGGCCGCGGCTGCTCGGCCAGCTCACCCAGCGCGATCACGTACGGCACCTCGGCGTTGAACGCGCCCGGGCCGCGGTGGCAGACGGTGAAGGTGTAGACGGTGGCGTCGCCGGAGACCGGGGTCCAGGTCTGGTTTTCGGACAGGCAGCTGCGGCAGGCCGGGTAGGGGACCCAGTTGTAGTCGCCGCAGTCGTCGCACCGGGGCACCACGAACTGGTGGTTCTTCAGCGCGTCGAAGAACGGCTTGTTCTCCGGCCGCACCTCGGGCAGCGGCTTGAGGTAGGGGGCGGGGGCCGCCTCGAGGATGGTCATCGGTTCTCTCTTTCTAGTCGGCGGCCATGACCAGCGTGCTGGCCATGCCGTGTACGGCCCAGCCCTGCTGCAGGGACACCCCGATCCGCGCGCCGGCGACCTGGCGGGCGCCGCACTCGCCGCGCAACTGGCGGACGACCTCGATGGTGTGCATCCCGGACGGGTCGCCGCAGTGACTGTTGGAGAGCAGGCCGCCGTCGGTGTTCGCGGGCATCGACCCGCCCAGGCGCAGGTGGCCTTCCTGGACGTAGTCGGCCCCTTCCCCCAGCTTGCAGAAGCCCATCTCCTCCAGGTCGCGGATGGTGGTGATGGTGAAGCAGTCGTACAGGCCGGCCACGTCGATCTCGTCGCGGGAGATCCCGGCCAGGCCGAACGCCCGGTCGGTCGCCTTGCGCACGGCCTTGCCCTGGTTCGGGAACCAGGGGTCGTTGATGGTCGCGTAGAAGTCGGTGTAGTAAGCCTCGGCGCCGCCCAGGATCCAGACCGGCTTCTTGCGGCAGTGGATGGCCCGCTCGGCCGAGGCGATCACGACGGCGTAGCCGCCGTCGTTGTCGATCGAGCAGTCCAGCAGGTGCAGCGGCTCGCACACGTACCGGGAGGCGAGCACGTCCTCGACGGTGATCTCACCCTTGCGGCCCATCACCGAGTCGGGGTTGAGGGTGGCGTGGTAGCGGGTGAACACGGCGACTTCGGCCAGGTCGGCGTGCGTGACGCTGAACTCGTGCATGTACCGCCGGGCCCACATCGCGTACCACGAGGTCATGTAGCCGCCCGCGGTGGCGAAGCTCCAGTCGTCCGGTACTCGGGACGCGCGGACCTGCGGGGCAGCCGTGCCGCCCGGGCCGGTCCGGTTGCCCGCGCGGCCGAAGAACAGGACCGCGACGTCGGTCAGGCCGGCCGCGATGGCCGCCGCGGCCTTGGCCAGCTGGCCCGAGGCGCCGCCGATCTCGACCAGGCCGAGCGGGCGCTCGCCGAGCTGTTCGGCCCAGAACTGGTGCGCGGTGGTGCCGGGGACGTGATCCGTCATCGCCATCGGCAGCAGGCCGTCGGCGTCGGCAGTGGTCAGCCCGGCGTCGTCCAGGGCACCGCGAATCGCCTCGAGCTGGAGCGAGAACGAAGTCCGTTCGGCCAATTTGCCTTGCTTTGTGGTGTAGACGCCGACGATGGCCGCCTGCCTTTTCGGGAATCCCACCTCTACCCCCTGACTACCAGCAGCGCGTCGACGGCCTTGGCCACGTTGCCGTCGACCCGGATCGGGTTGATGTCGACCGATTCGACCTCGGGGATCTCCAGCGCGAGCGCGCCGAGGCCGGTCATCGCTCGTGCGATCGTGGCGGCCTGGGCCTCGGACAGGCCGCGGCTGGCGGTGCGGAGCCGGCCGCCGGCGATCCTGGCCACCGCGTCCTGCGCCTGGCGCAGGCTGAACGGTGCCCGGAGCAGGACCGTGCCGCCGACGATCTCGATCAGCACCCCGCCGATGCCGACCGCCACCACCGGGCCGAACACCGGGTCCCGCTGCAGCCCGCAGGAGATCTCCACCGAGGCCGGGACCATCTCCTGGACCAGGACACCTTCTACCTTGAGGTCAGGATTGGCACTCTTGACGGAGTCCAGCATCTCCTCGTAGGCGTGCCACACGGCGTCGTCGCCGGTGAGGCCCAGGCGCAGGGCGCCGGAGTCGGACTTGTGCGGCAGACCGTAGGAGAGGACTTTGAGCGCAACCGGGCCGCCCAGGTCGCGCGCGGCGGCCACGGCGGCTTCGGCGTTGTCGGCGATGGCCTCCCGGCTGACCGGGATGCCGTACTCGGCTAGCACCTGCTTGGCCGCCGACTCCAGCACGAACGGCTGGCCCGCCTCGCGTCCGAGGAGGGCACGGACTTTGTCGATGCGGGCGGTCTCGGGTTGCGGCCGCATCGCTGGCTCGCGACGGCGCATCGACTCGCTGAAGGCGGCCACGGCACCGATCGCCCGGACGGCGCGGGCCGGGTCGGTGTAGACCGGGATGCCGGCCTCGCTGATGTCCGGCGCGGACAGGGTGGTCGCCACGACCAGCGGCTTGTCGGTGGCGGCCCAGACCTTCCTGGTCGCCTCGGTCTCGCGCTCGCTCACGTACCAGATGAGCGGCAGCACCGCGTCGACGCCGTCGGAGGCGGCCAGGCCGCCATAGACCGCGTCGAAGTTGTCCATGTTGAAGTTGCCGGTCGTGTCCACCGGGTTGGCCGCGCTGCCGAAGCTCGGCAGCAGGCTCTGCAGGTACTGGCGGTCCGCGTCGGGCAGCACCGGCACCGTCAGCCCGACCGTCTCGGCCACGTCGGCCATCAGCGCACCGGAGCCGCCGGACTGGGTCATCACGCCGAGCCGGTTGCCTGCCATCCGGCGACCGGTCTGCAGGGCCAGGCCGAAGTCGATCATCTGCTCCACGCTCGACGCCTGGATCAGGCCGTACTGCTGGCAGATGGCGTTGTAGACCTCTCCGGAGCCCGCGATCGAGGCGGTGTGGCTGAGCGCGGCCCGCGCCCCTTCGGAGGTGTAGCCGGCCTTGACCGCCACCACGGGCTTGCCGAGTTCCGCGGCCCGCGCCGCGACCTCGACGAACACCTCCGGCGACCGTACGGCCTCGAAGAACGTGAGGACCACGCCGACCTCGGGCTGCTCGATCAGGTAGCGCAGGCTCCGGGACACGTTCATGTCGGACTCGTTGCCGGTGGACAGGTACCAGCTGACGCGCACCCCGGCGGTGATCGCCTTGAGCAGGATGTAGGAGCCGAAGCCGCCGCTCTGCGAGACGACCGCCACCGGGCCCATCTTGGGCCGGTCCATGTCGGTCGGGATCGCGAACGTCGCGGCTACCTTGGCCCGGTTGTTGTAGAAGCCGTTGCAGTTCGGGCCGACGATCGGGAAGGCGTGCGCGCGGGCCACGTCGGTCATCCGCTGCTGCGCGGCCTTGCCCTCGGCGCCGGCCTCGGCGAAGCCCGCGGCCAGCACGACCGCGCCGCCGATGCCGCGCTGTGCGCTGGCCTCGATGATGTCGGGCACGGTGACGGCGGGGGTGAGGATCACCGCCATGTCGACCGCCTCGGGCAGGTCGTCCACGGTCGGGTAGGCCTTGACGCCGTGGACTTCGGCCCGTTTCGGGTTGACCGGGTAGAGGCGGCCGGGGAAGTCGCGGTGCAGGTTCTGGAAGACGTAGCTGCCCAGCGACGCCTCCGATGCCCCGACCACGGCGACGGACTGCGGGGAGAACAGTCGCTCGACGCCGGCCTGGCTGGCGTGTTCGTCCATGTTCCGCCCTTCAGGATTTTTCGAATAATTCCTTAACTATCTAACAATCTGGAGTCCGACGGCAACACCTCTGGGTAATCGGCTACCGCGCGTCCCCGGCTCATGCCGCCTGGGCAGCGGGGGGTGCACGAGAGGCCTTGCGTCTATTGTTTGACAACTATCGATGCTAGGCTGGACCGCAGAGCGGGCGCGGATCGCGGCCGCGGCTGGGTCGGGGCGGAGTCGGGGTCGGCGACCGCAACGAGAGGAGCCACGCATGATCGATCTTGGCCTTGACGAAGCGCGCGCGATCGTCGTGGGAGCTGGCTTCATCCCCTACCGGGCCGGGCACGGCCGGGGCAGCGCGCTCCGGCTGGCGGCGGCCGGCGCCACCGTGGCCTGCGTCGACATGGACGAGGGCCGGGCCGGCGAGATCGTCACGGAGATTCAGAAGGCGGGCGGAAAGGCGCTCGCCGTGGTCGGGGACGTGCGCACCGAGGCCGGGGCCGCCCGGATCATCGACGAGGCGGTGGCCGCGCTGGGCGGTGTCGACGTGCTGGTCGACGTGGTCGGGGAGGCGATCTTCGCCCCGTCCCACCAGCAGACCGAGGCGGATTGGGACTACCAGATGACGAAGAACCTCAAGCAGTTCTTCTTCGTCGTGAAGGCGGTCGCCCCGCACATGATCGCCCAGGGCAGCGGCGGGGCGATCACCGCGATCACGTCGGTGGACGGCTTCTCCTCCTCGCGCTTCCACGTCGCCTACGGGGCGGCCAAGGCCGGCATCATCTCGCTGGTGAAGACGTACTCCGACGAGTTCGGCCGGCACGGCATCAGGGTCAATTGCGTCGCACCGGGCAACGTGGGGGGCGGGGTGTGGGACAAGCCGGACGTGCCGTTCGGCCAGGATGTGGTCAACTCGCTGGCACCGCCGCGACCGCTGGACATCGCGAACGGCGTGCTGTTCCTGTCATCGTCGCTGTCGGCCCGGGTGACCGGGCAGACGCTCGTCGTCGACGGCGGGGCTACCACCCGGTCACCCTGGGGTTTCACCGAGGAGTCCCTGACGGCGTTCCAGGCCGGCTGGCGGGAAGAGCGGAACTGAGCGGCCGATCTTTACGATGGTTGCCGGCGACCCGCCATGCTGAACGGTCTCAGCGTGCCTCTACGGCCGAGAGGCGCCGCAAGATGTCGTCCAGCGCAGCGGCCTGTTCGCGGATGACCTGCTGCTGCTCTTTGATCGCCTCGACGAGGACGGCGGTCATCCGGGAGTAGCTGACCGACTTGAAGCCGTCAGAATCGGTGGAGACGAGCTCAGGGCAGCCCCAAACGCCCTACCGTGGATGATCTCGGAGTGAGCTGTGTTCAGAGGCGGGCGCTGCGGCGGTGTCTTGTCCTCCGGTCGTCGTCGACGAGGCGCCATTGGTCGCCGTACGTGCCGTTGGTGACGTTTTCGCGTTGTAGCAGGTCGTGCGGGAAGCCCAGCGAGGGTGCGCTGGCTTTGTCGAGTACGCGGAGTTGGTCGTCGTCGAGGTGCATGCCGGCGGCTGCTAGGTTCTCGTCCAGCTGTGCGACGCTCGTCGCTCCAAGCAGCGGGATGATGTTGCCGCGCCGGGCAGCCAGCCACGCGAGGGCCACCTGCGCCGGAGTGCACCCTATGTCGCCCGCGATCCTGACGACGAGGTCTACCGTCTCGTCCGGGCCGGACCAGCTGTGCTGGAAGATCCCCTCTGCGGCGTCGTCACGCAGCCGCCCTTGGCCGCCTTCGAGGTACTTGCCGGTCAACCGTCCTTCCGCGAGCGGACCCCACGCGACAACGGCAAGGTCGAAGGCACGGGCCATTGGGACCAGGTCGCTTTCCGGTGTCCGCTCCAGCATGTTGTACCGCGACTGAAGGGCGACGAACGGCGTCCAGCCACGCAGTTCCGCGATTGTGTTGGCTTCCGCGACCTCCCAGGCGGGCCAGTCGGAGACACCGATGTACAGCACCTTTCCGGAGCGGACCAGATCATCGAGGGCGCGCATCACCTCGACGACTGGCGTCCATGCCTCGCGGGTGTGCACCCACAGCAGGTCGACGTATTCGGTGCCCATGCTGCGCAGGCTGGCCTCGACCGACCGCACCAGGTTCTTTCGGTGGTTGCCAGCCGAGTTGAGGTCACCCGGCCGCGTCTGCAGCGTGTACTTGGTGCCGACCACGAACCGATCACGGTCCGACCGAAGGAAGTCACCGAGGATCCTCTCCGCGTTGCCGTCGGAGTAGATGTTCGCTGTATCGAGGAACGTGCCGCCGGCTTCGGCGAACTTGTCCAGGATGAGCCTGGCGGTGCGTTCGTCGATACCCCAGGACCTGGGCTCGCCAAAGGTCATCGTGCCCAGTGCGAATTCCGAGACCCGCAATCCGGACGATCCAAGCAACCTGTATCGCACATCTGCCTCCATTCGTTTCTGATTCCATGGAAGCGCATTCGAGGGCATTCCGGTAGCGAATGTTTCGCATGCAGCCCATGCCGGTTTAGCATGGGTAACATGCGCCTGCTCTGGTTCCAGGTCTTCCGGGAGGCCGTGCGCTGCGGTTCCCTCGGTGAGGCGTCACGCACGCTTGGGTATACGCAGTCGGCCGTCTCCCGTCACATCGCCGCCCTGGAAGCCGAGTACGGCATACCGTTGCTCGAGCGCGGGCCTGCCGGCGTGCGGCCGACGCCGTACGGGGAGCGTCTGCTGCAGCATGCAGACGCGATCCTGGCCCATGACGATCAACTGCGCCGCGAGTTTGCCGGAGTCCGGAAGGGTGCCCTTGGCCACATCACCGTCGGTGCCTTTCCGACCGCTGTCGCCGGGATCATCCCCGCGGCCCTCAACGCCCTCCAGCAGGACCGCCCCGATATGACACTGTCGTTGATCGAGGCCCTGACTCCCGCGCTGATCGAGCACGTTCACGGGCGCGACCTGGACGTCGCGGTGGTGACCGATGGCCCCGACGGGCGCGGGCTGCCAGCCAGCCTGGACTGTACGCACCTGCTCGACGAGCACCTCCTGGTGGCGGTCGGACGCGCCCACCGGTTTGCGCGCAGGCGAGCCGTCTTTCTGCGCGAGGTTATCGGCGACACGTTCGTCACCGGCTCAGACACCGACGAGAACGCATTGCTGCGCGCGCACCGCCTTGCTGACTTCCGCCCGCCGTCCCAGATCGTGGTCGCCGACTGGATCGGGAAGTTCGCCTGCGTCGCGGCCGGCATCGGCATCGCGCTGGTCCCCCAGTTGGCCGCCCGGGCGCTGCCCGCGGGCGTGACAGTGCTCAAGCTGCGCGACGAGCAGGCTCCGTATCGTCGCGTCGTCGCCATCACTGACGCCAGGCGGCAGCCAAGCGAGCTTACGAGGATGTTCATCCGCCTCGCCAAGCAAGCCGCACGTCACTGACCTCTCGGTTTTGGCGTTGCGGGCAGCGAGGATCCAGACGGCCGGCGGCGAGGACCACCGTGCCGTGAATCCGCCGACGGCGAAGCCAATCTGGAACTTGCCATGTTTCGCGGCGTATGTCGGGCTGGGACCGGGGCGGGCGGAGGGCTTCCGCAGCCACGATCTAGACGGGGATGATGGTCGGTAGCGGGCCTCGCCGAGCGGGCCCGGCCGGTATGGAAGGGGGAGCTATGAGCTCCGCTGCCACACGTACCCCGGCTGACGTGGCCCGCGCGGCCTTCGACGCCGTCAGCAGGAAAGACCTCGACGGCATCGTGGCCACAGGGGCGCCGGGGTATGTCGACGACTTCGTCGCGGTCGGCGAGATCCGCGGGCACGACGCGGTCCGGGCCTTCTTCCGCGAGTTGTTCGCCGCCTTCCCCGACTTCACCATGACCTTCGACAGGATCGTGGCCGACGACACCGCGGCGGTCGTCCAGTGGCACGCGGCTGGCACGTTCACCGGCGGCCGGTACCAGGGCATCGCGCCGACCGGGCGCCGGGTCGAAATCCGCGGGGTCGACGTGATGGAGATCGCGGACGGGCTCATCCAGCACAACACCATCTACTACGACGGGGCCACCTTCGCCCGCCAGATCGGCCTGCTGCCAGGCCTCGGGTCCCGCGCCGACCAGGCCCTGCTGGCCGCGTTCAACGCGAAGACCACGGTGAGCCAGCGGGCCCGTGATCGTCGGCAACGCAGGCGGTCCCGGACCAAATAACATTCCGGGACTCCTGGGCTACCCATACTGAAGTGGCTCCAGGCCCCGGTCAGGGCCTGACGGACCGTCGCCACCTCGCCGCGGGTCGCCCTGGCCCGCCGCAGCGCCGCCGCGCGCAGAGGCCGTCAATGCGGTCAGTATGAGCGCGATCAACGGGAAGACGATGATGATGCCGTGAAACACCTGCGCGTCGACGGAGCCAGTGATCTCGTGGCTGTACGCGATGACTGGCAGCGTCTTGAGATCGGAGGACAGGTTCTGGACGCCGTACAGCAGGTGCTGACTGTGGTACAGCCAGTCCCGCAGCCATGCCGCCTTGAGCATCACCGCGGTTGTGCCCATGCCCAGGACGGTAACGGACAGCGCGCCGACCAGGCTGGCGAGGAGCCCCGCGGCCATCATCTGGCGGATCCTAGCGCCGGCCGGCGGGGGCGGGCTGCCCATTGCGGTGTAGCGCCGGTCGGCTACGACCGCAGCCGCGACCGGGCCGCCGAGCAGCAGCAGCCACGCGAGCGCGACCAGCGGGTCGATATCGGATCCTGGCTGCGGCGGCCATTCGATTCAGCCTGTTCATGGGACCACCCCCGCCACTGTGCTGCCGCGGGCGGCCGGCGCCGTCCGCGCTCTCGCCTGCACGGCGACCGGCTCGGCGCGCCGAGAACCTGGAACGGGCACTCATCGGCATGACTCTACATAGGTAGAGATGAATCGTCCAGACGGGACGGAAAACGCCCGGCCAGGTAGAGAGTCACATTTATGACTTTCTCGTGACACCACAGGCCCCAGTTCACTCATGCGTACCGATTTCTTGGCGTGGCGTGTTTGTCCCGGGAAATGTCGTAGCCGGTGGGTAGAATCGAATTCAGATCCTAGAAGCCTGCCCGCCAGGGACGAGAACCGCCGCCCGCAGCGACCAGTCCCGGCGAGGGAGGTGACCAGGTGGGCACGGCACCCGCATCGGCCCGTGAGGCGCTGGACATGATCCGCGCCGGGCTGGGCTACCTGGCCGCCGCCGACGCCGCCCGGCTCC
>WNGR01014509.1_pt1 | contig 10137 bp, 7 predicted proteins | sample 5407581 | NCBI WGS metagenome assembly WNGR01 (sample SAMN13153383, study PRJNA577476) | soil metagenome | isolation source: 80 cm soil or saprolite under Garry oak tree replicate 2 | place: USA:California | collected 2016-06-15
TGCTGCGTGAAGGGCAAATTCTCTTCACTTATCTGCACCTCGCGCCCGATCCGGAACAATGCGCCGATCTCGTGAAGAGCAACGCGGTCTGTATCGCCTACGAGACCGTGACACAGCGCGGCGGGGGATTGCCGCTGCTTGCGCCGATGTCGGAGGTTGCGGGCCGCATGTCGATCCAGGCGGGCGCTTTCTGTCTGGAACGCGCGCACGGCGGCAGGGGCATCCTGCTTGGCGGCGTGGCGGGTGTGCCCTCAGCGAAAATCGTGATCCTCGGCGCGGGTGTGGTCGGCAGCAATGCTGCGCAGATGGCCGTCGGCACGGGCGCACAGGTGGTGGTGATCGACCGCAACGTCGATGCGCTGCGGCGCATGGACCGGCTGCTGGGCGCACGCGTGATCACCGTGTATTCGAATCAGGACAATATCGAGCAGCACGTGCTCGATGCCGACCTCGTGATCGGCGGCGTGCTCGTGCCGGGCGCTGCTGCACCCAAACTCGTCACGCGCAAGATGGTCGAGAAGATGCGCGCGGGCTCCGTCATCGTCGACGTCGCGATCGACCAGGGAGGTTGCTGCGAAACCGCGAAGCCGACGACGCATGCGGAGCCGACGTATCTGGTCGACGACGTCGTACACTACTGCGTCGCGAACATGCCGGGCGGCGTGCCACACACCTCCACCTATGCGCTGAACAACGCGACACTGCCCTTTGTCCTGTCGATCGCAGACAAAGGGTGGCGCAAGGCGCTCACCGACGACGAACATCTGCGGCGCGGCCTGAATGTGGCGTTCGGCAAGGTGACCTGTCCTGAGGTCGCTGAAGCATTGGGCTACGTCTGCGAAGATGCAGGCGTCATCGCCGCTGGGTAGGCACGGTGTAGAGAGGGAGCGTGGCCGGTTTATCCGGCCAAGCCGGGACGTGCGTCATACGCTCAGCTTCTGACGCACGAATCCTATCGGGCCTTCACGTCGCTCTGCGGTTGCACCAGAGCGCCCGCGCCTTCCATCGACTTCTGAAACGGCATGCGACGCGAATCAGCGATCGCCCGCGGATCAAACTTCTCATCGAGCATGACGCCCCAGATCTTGCGCATCTGCATGCCGATATTCCCCGCGTCATACAAGGGAAAGACAGCGGCTTCGCGCAGGAATTTTTCCATCGGATGCTGCTTGTCGAGCGCATTGACACCCATCACCTGAAGCGCCCGAAAAACCGTGGTGAACAGTGTCTCTCCGCAAAACACCTTCGCCATCGCGCCGACGGCATGTCCGTCGGAATCGAACAGATCCATGTAGTGCGCGGATTTCCACGAGAACGCGCGACACGCTTCGATTTTCATCGCGATATCCGCAAGCATGTAGCCGACCGCCTGGTGGTGGATCATCGGCATGCCGCCACCGGCGCTGCGCGTCTTCGACCATTGCAACGCGAACTCATAAGCCGATCGTGCGACCCCGACTGCCGCGATGGCGGCAACCGGTCCCGACCATGTGAATGCCTTGCTGATGACGAGATCCCCATCGCCAACGGCGAAGATGTTTTCTTCGGGAACGCGGCAGTCAGTGAAGGTGATTGCATTGTTCTGGCATAGGCGATGACCCAGCTTGGAGATCGGTTCACCATAACTGACACCCGCCGTTCCTCTCGGAACGATGATCGCGCTCAGTCCTTTTTGCCCGCCCTTTTCAGGGTCGGTGCGGACGATGCACACGTTCACGTCCGCGCCCATCAAGTCCCATCCTCCTGCGTTGCACGGCCAATACTTCTTGCCGTTCAGCACATACTCTCCCCGCGCCTTGTCATGCGTCGCGACAAGTCCGATACCTGCCGGACGCGCGCCGGGATGATCGAAGTTCGCCGTCCCCCCGGTCTCATCGACCGGCTCGCTCACGGTCCATCCGGCGATGTACTCGCCGCGCGGATCGCTCGTTGCCTGTACGAGCCACTTTTTCTTTTGAGCTTCAGAGCCGAACCAGACGAGCGGCATGAGGGCGAGCCCGTTCACGAGCAGCACGGTTGCAAAGCCGGGATCGACTGCCGTTATCTCCTCGGCGACGATCTGCAGATCCAGATTGCTGATGCCTCCGCCTCCATATTCACGGGGCAGGAAACCGGTAGCAAAGCCAAGCTTGTAACACTCCAGGTAAGCGCCCTTCATCAATACGAAGGCTTTTTGCGTGTCCCGCTCTTCGTCCGCTTTCTTGACCAAAGGCTGGAGAATTTCCAACGAGAATTCGCGGGCGTTTCGCTGCAACTTTTGTTGCGCGGCAGTCAAGGTGAAATCGATCGACATGGCAGGAACTCGAAATTTTTCAGGTTGCCAATCGGCGCGTCGCGCCGCCACATTTCATCGAAGCATAGTGCGCTGGATCTGTAGACAGCAAACTGCATCATTTCCGTGTGTGCGCAACAAGTGCAAGTGCGACCTAGCCGGTTGCTGCCATGGGCTTCTGAAAATAGATGGACTCGTCGTCCATGGCCGCGCGTGGGTTGAAGCTCTCATCCGCGAGGACACCTTTCACCCGGCTCCGTTGCATAGCCATGTTGCCGCCATCGAAGATCGGCAATAACGCGGCATCATGCAGATTTCTATTGAAGCTGTATCGGTTGTCGACGTTATGCACGCCGACGATCTGCATGCATTTGAATACGCAATCGAACATCGTTTCCGTGACATTGATCTTGCACATCGCACCGAAGATTTCCGCGTGGTGATCGTGCTTGTCCAGATAGTCCGCAGCACGCCACGCGAAATAGCGCGCGGATTCGATCTTCGCTGCGACCTCTCCCAGCACGTAGCCCACATGCTCGAATTGCCTGATAGGTGGAAGTGATCGGCCCGAATATCGCTTCGAAAATCGCAGCGCCACTTCATAGGCTGAGCGTGCAACGCCAGCCGCCGCAATCGCCGCCACAGGACCGAACCACGCGAAATTCCGGTTGACGACCAGATCGCCCCTGCTTTCAGTCCCGCGAAGCAGGTTTTCGGCGGGTACGGCTGCGTTGTCGAATTCAATGAGCGCGTCCGTTGAGGTTCGATAAGCCTTGTGCGCCGGGAAACCGCAGCTCACGCCGGCCGTGCCGCGCTCCACGACGATTGCCGAAAGCCCTCTCATGCAGCCAATCTCCCCGCCCGTGCGTGCGATGACGATCTGTGAGTTCGACCCCCGGCCATCCCATCCCGCAGCCGATGACCACTTTTTCCGGCCATTCAGGACATAGTGATCGCCGCGAAGCGTCGCCGTCAGTCCGATGCCGGCGGCCGTCAGTGGGTTGTCGAAGCTTGTTGCGGCACGCGTCGCGGCAGGCGGTTCGGCCGCCGTCCACGCGGCGAGATATTGCTCGTCGGAATCCGAGGTGGCAGCGCCTACAAATCGACGCTTTTGCGCTTCGTCTCCATACCAGACGATCGGCATCAATCCGAGTCCGTTACACAGCACCGTGCAGGCAAAGCCCGGATCGATTGCGGAGATCTCCTCGGTAGCGATCGTGAAGTCCAGACAGGACAGGCCCGCGCCGCCGTATGCCGAAGGCAGCATCGCAGTGGCAATACCCTGACGATACGCTTCGATGTACGCAGGCTTGCGCCTGACAAATGCGCTGATCAGATCGAGTTCCCGGTCGGCGTCGGGAATCATTGACGCTAGAACAGATTCAGAAAATTTGCGTGCCTTCATCTGCACCGCTTTCTGATGGGCCGACATCGTGAAATCAATTGTCATCTGGCGCCTCCTTGAAGAACCGCAGGCAACAATGGTTGCTGCGCGACTCGGAGTGGGTCGGTGAGATCAGCATAGGCAGGGCTTTTGACGTCATCAATTGTCAAAAGTGTCGAAAGCCTGGACTGTTACAAATTAGTTTTCGGTCCGCGCGTAGCTCATCTGGCAGGGCGTCTGCGGAGCAAAAAGCAGGCATGCGAGCGCATGATTTGGTGCGAGCCCGAGCCATCAGGCGGGCGTGGTGATCAACGGCAAAGACGTGACGACCGGTTGCGACCGGAAGAGATGCTAGGCGAACGGCTTGAAGCGAAACCGGCAGGTATCGCTGCCGCGTTGCATGCAGGTCTGGTGCTCGACCTCCGTACCCATCAGACCCGACAAGAAACCGATATCGAAGCGGCAAACTTCAGGGTAATCCTTCGTGAGGTCGTGATAGACGCAATTCGTGCATTCCACCCGCGGCAGCTTCGACGCGCCTTCCGGATCGATTTCCGCGGCGCGAAAGCCCGCTTCGTTCATGATCGCGACGGTCTCGGTGATCCGCTCGGAACGCGTCTTCCCCACCAATCTCGGGATCAGGCTGGCCGAGGTTTTCATGCCCAGGTCGAACATGTAGCGATCGAGTCGCTCGGGACCCAGTTCGCTGCGAAGCGTGGACACCAGCAGGGCCGAAAACCACGAATACTGTTTAGGGAACTGGTTCGTCCCCTCCTGCGTCAGGATGTAGGTCTGAACCGGTCGTCCCCCGGTTTTTCGCGGCGAGCCCTTCTGAATGAAATTGCGGCGTTCCAGCGCAATCAGATGCTGATTGACGGCGGTCCTGCTGATGCCGACTGCCGCGATGATTTCATCGACCGTCATACCGGTCTTGTGTTCGAGGAGCTGGTCCAGAATCCCTTGCCGGGTGCCGGACATCGGATCGGTAGCCATAACGTTGGGGGGCGTAATGAAGGGCGGCGCATAGCCTCAAACAAGAATACACCCCTCATCACGGCGATACCAATCGGGATTCATGTCAAAAGTACTCGAACAGATTTTGGCAACAGCCATGTCAGCACCGCCAACAGTTTCACCCGCTGAGTTTGCGGCGTCCGCCATAGAGCCCTGACGGACGCGCATTCAAGCCGCGTTAGATCGCTCGATACTCCGGCGAGTACGCGACCGACCTGATGTGTCCGACGAGATCATCGGGCCTTTCGACACGCGCGAGACCATGATCGAAGATGTACTTCGCGACCACGGCTGCGACATGCGTCGATGCCTCGAAGATACGGCTTTGCGGCGGGTAGATCAGGCCTTTTTCGAGGCTTTCGTCGCTGACCTGTTCGGCCACCGCTTTAGCCGCGACGATGAACATTTCCTCCGTCACGCGAGTGGCCTCCGTGGCGAAAACCGCCATGCCCATCGCGGGGAAAATATAGACGTTGTTGCCCTGCCCCGGTACGAAATGACGACCTTCGATCTGAACGGGCCCAAACGGGCTCCCGCTCGCGAAGATGGCCTGGCCTTTCGACCATCGGTACGCTTCCTCGGCGGTGCATTCGGAGCGCGAGGTTGGATTGGAGTACGGAAAGATGATCGGCCGTTCGTTGAGTTCGCTCATCGCTTCGATCACCGGCTGGCTGAAGAGCTTGGGCACGGTGCTGACGCCGATGATGCCCGTAGGTTTCAGCGCCCGGACGGCATCGACGAAAGCGTCGATGGGCGCGTGATCGATTGCGAAGACTTTCTGGAAATCGGCGAGGTCGGTGCGCGACTGCACCATCAGCCCGTTGACGTCGAACAGGTTGTTGCGCTTGCGAGCCGAGTCGATGTCGAGGCCCTCCAGCACCATCGCCTCGCTGATCAGTTCGGCGATACCCGTTGCCGCCGATCCTCCGCCGAGAAACAGAAAACGCTGGTCGGTCAGCTTCTGCTTCGAGATACGCAGCGCGGCATAGATGCCTGCCAGCGCGACGGCGGCCGTGCCCTGGATATCGTCGTTATAGGTGCACACCTTGTCCCGAAAGCGCGCGAGCAAGGGCACTGCGTTGAAGTTGGCGAAGTCTTCCCACTGGATACAGCACTTCGGATAAACGTCCTGCACCGCGTCTACGAACTCATCGACGAATGCATGATAGTCGTCGCCGCGCACGCGCTCGTGTTTCAAGCCGAGATAGAGGGGATCTTCGAGCAAAGCGACATTGTTCGTGCCGACGTCCAGTGTGACGGGCAGGCAATGCATCGGCGGCACGCCTGCGCAGGCGGTGTACAGCGCGAGCTTGCCGATCGGAATACCCATGCCGCCGACACCCAGATCGCCCAGCCCGAGAATGCGTTCCCCATCCGTCACCACGATGAACCGTACGTCCTGTTCGGGCCAGTTGTGCAGCAGTTCTTTCACGCGGCCGCGCGCGTTGATGGGGAGATAAAGACCGCGCGTGGCCCTGAACACGTGATCGAACTTCTGGCAGGCCTCGCCGACGGTCGGCGTGTAGACGATCGGCATGTAGGTCGCCGGATCGGACATCAGGAGCGCGTAGAAGAGTGTCTCGTTGCGCGCCTGCAAATCGGACAGGAACAGGTAGCGCTGCAGATCGTTGTCGAGTTGCGCCAGTTCGGCATGCGTGCGTGCGATCTGCAGTTCCAGCGTATTCACACCGGGAGGCAGTAATCCTTCGAGGCGGTACTTCTGACGCTCTTCCTGCGAGAAAGCGGAGCCGTGATTGAGTCGTGGATTGTGCAGAACGTCATAGCCGTAGGCCTGTGTGGACATGATCGTTTCCTTCCTGACGTGAGCGGACAGTTTCACGAAGACGTCGATTCAGACCACTTGCGTCATGACCGACGTGGCAGTGGTGACACCCGGCAGGTATGGCGGTTTCAAAAGCACCGGCCGGCGGCGTGCATGGGCGCGATGAGTTTCGGCGCCAGGCGCCCTCTCCCGAATGACACTCCATCTGTCGGGAGACGGGCTCGCTGACCGTAAGTGTAGACAGGGTTCGAGATTTGGTCCGCGAACGTACGCGGCAGTCATTCGTCTGCGTAATCGCCGGTCAAACATCAGATGCTTTGCACGCCGGTTCGCTATGGCGATGCCGATAGGATCGCTGAGAACAGTTTTTTCGCCCCCGGATAGCCGATGTATCGGGAACGGATCGGCGTGCTGTCGCGTGTGCCCCAGCCGCCTACACCTTCGCCCCAACCCGGCCGCGCTTCTTCGCCGCGGACGTCGACGCGACCGGCGCCGCCTCTGCGGGTGCGCGCTTGAAAAGCGGCGAACTGAGTGTCGCCGCGCCCATGTCCGCCGCCGCGCTCAACAGCGAAGGCGCGAGCTCCTTCAGACGCGACTCCGGCAACCGGCTCGTCGGCCCTGCAAGACTCACGATGCCTACCACCTCGTCGGTGACGGGATTGCGCACGGGTGCGGCAATCGAAGTCATGCCCGCCTCATACGTCTCGATCGCAACGCCATAGCCGCGTTGCCGCGCGCCGTTCAAATCCTTGAGGAATTGCTGAATGGTCTTCGGCGCACGCGGCGCGTTCAGCGATTTCGGGCCAAGGCCGCCCTGTTTCGACACCAGCTCGATTGCACGTTCGTCCGACAGCGTCGATAGCCACGCCTGTCCGCTCGCGGTGCAATGCAGCGGAGGCTGGCTGCCCATGTCCGGGTCGTAACGCAACCCCGACTTCGCGCCCTGCGCCTTGCCGACAAACGTAATGTGGTCGTCCTCGACCACGCCCAGGCGCGCCAGCTCACCCGAGCTTTCCGCAAGCCGGTCGAGCACCGGCTGCGAAATATCGGACACGCCACTCGTCGACAGATAGATCAGCGCCAGCGATACCAGCTTCAGCGCAAGCATGTACTCGCCGTGGTCTTCGTCCTGCCGCACGAAACCTTCGTCGATCAGCATCGACAGCAGACGGTGCGTGCCGCTGCGCGGAATGTTCAGCGTGTCGGCGATGGCCGCGAGCGGCATGCGGCCGCCATTCTTCGCCAACAGTTCGAGCACTGCCAGCGCCCGCTCCAGATTGCCTGCCATAGTGCACTCTCATTTAGACAGTATCGTGCAAATGAGAACATGATTCCATAGTGGAATTCAAGCAGTTTCGCATGTCCTTCGCTGCGGGCGGCTAACAATCAGTGCCCGCGCTCACGTCGCTGTCGCGTAGGCCTGTTCGATCACCGCGCGCGTCGCCGCATGCAGGCGGCGCGCGCGATCGACGGCGCGGGTCGTCTTCGCCCAATGCTGCGTCGGTACTTCGACGCTCACCGGCAAGTGCTCGGGCAACGCGCGCAAGATCCCGCCGAGATCGAGACCGCCCTCGCCCGGAACCATCCGTTCGCAACGCGCCTGGAACAGCAACGTATCGAGATCAGTGGGACGCTCGGCGGGCGCATCGCAGAACTGCACATCGATGATGAGGCCCGTGTTGCGCTTGCCGCTCGCTTCGACAATGCGCGCGCCCTGCGCGATGTTCTTCACGTCGGTCCATGGCATCGGCTCGAGCGAAGGCGTGAGGCCGAGCGGCGCCGCGATGTCGCACAGCTTGCCGAGCCGGTCGGCCATGCGTGCTTCGTCGGGGTCGTTGCCGGCTACGAGCACATAGCGTGCGCCGAGTTCGGCGGCTGTTTCGAGCATCGGCTTGTACGACGCCACGTCGGTATCGGGCTTCAGCCGGACAATCTCGACATCGAGCACGCGCATGCCCGTGTCCTTCAACACCGCGAGCGTCTCGCGCTTGAGCGCCGTATCGCCGACGATTTCATGCCGCACTTCGTGATCGGTCGCAGGCAGCAGACGCAGGCCGACAAAGTCGTAGCCTGCATCAACCGCGCATTGCACCATTTGCGGCGGCGTCAGTTCCAGCACAGTCAGCGCCGACAGCGACAGCGCGCGCGTATGAGCCTGAGTCATCATGTCTCCTTTATCCAGTTCGTATCCTGCGTTGCGTACACTGTTCAGCGCAGCGGCGAAAACGGCGCGGGCACGTAGATCGTCGACTCCATCGTCGTCAGATGCGCGGGTCCGCCCTTCGGCGGCCAGATGCCGTCCTTCACGGCTTCCGCGCGAATGCGCGAGCGTTCGTCGACGCCCGCATACGGCCAGATGTTCAGAAAACGCGGCACGGTGCCGTCGAGCGAATACATCGCGCCGATCAGCGGGGAACGCTTCGTGCGCTCGGGCACGGCCTTTTCCCATGCGTCGATCGTATGCTGCAGGCTCGCGAGCTTCGTGCCATAGACGCGCATCTCGTAGATGCCGCCATGCACGGCCGGTTCGATGGGCGGCAGGAACGGAAGGAGCGCGTAGCTCTCCACCTTCACGTCCTCGACGAACTCGCCGCAGCCGAACGGATTGCCTTCGAGCAGCAGACGCTTGCGCTCGTTCACGAGCGCCGCTTCCGACTCGAAGCCGCGCAGCACCATCACCTTGCCGAGCGCGCCGATGTCCGAATACCAGCAGCCGAGCAGCGTCGAGCCGGGCTGATTGCCGCTCGCCTTGATGCTTTCGAAGACCTGCGCGTTCGTGCCGATTTTTACAGTGAGCGTGACTGTGTCATAGAGTGTCATTGCGTGGTTCCTTGATGTGAGCTGGAAGAGCCGGTGCGCGTCGAAAGCTGCGCTGCACCGGCAAGAGAAAGTCCCGCGAGATAGCCGAATGTCATCGCCGGGCCGAGTGTGATGCCACCGCTCGGATAGCAGCCGCCCATCATGCTCGCGCTGTCGTTGCCGACGGCGTAGAGGCCGGGAATCGCGTGGTCGTGGCGATCGAGCACGCGGGCGTGCGCATCGGTGGCGAGGCCCGCGAACGTGCCGAGGCTGCCCGGCAGCAGCTTGACGGCGTAGAACGGTCCGTTTTCGATTGGCGCGAGACAGGGATTCGGCCCGTGCGTCGGGTCGCCCTGCACGCGGTTGTACGGCGTGGAGCCTTTGTGAAACTGCGGATCGAAGCCGTCTTTCGCATACGTGTTGTAGGCAGCAACCGTGTTCGCGAGGCCCTGCGTATCGATGCCGCACGCCGAGGCGAGTTCAGCGAGCGTCGCGCCTCGCTTCAGATAACCCGAACGCACATAGGTCGAAACGGCAAACGGAAACGGCTTCGAAAAGCCGAGCCCATAGCGGCGCTGAAAACGGTGATCGCAGATCAGCCACGCGCAGACCTCTTCACCACGCGGCGTCGTGCCCAGCAACGCGGACATGAAGTCGTGATACGACGACGCCTCGTTGACGAAGCGTTGTCCCGCACGCGTGACGGCAATCACACCCGGCTTCGCGCGTTCGATCAGATGCGCAAACGGCACATCGCCGCCGCGTTGCGGCACGAGCGAAACGGGCGCCCAGGCTGCCGGCGCATCGAGCGCATCGTTGAAGCGCCCGCCAATCGATTCTCCCAGGCGGATGCCGTCGCCCGTATTCGCGCGCGGCGCCGCCGAC
>WNGR01009633.1_pt1 | contig 10136 bp, 7 predicted proteins | sample 5407581 | NCBI WGS metagenome assembly WNGR01 (sample SAMN13153383, study PRJNA577476) | soil metagenome | isolation source: 80 cm soil or saprolite under Garry oak tree replicate 2 | place: USA:California | collected 2016-06-15
TCGGCTTCTACTACTCGCTCATGGACTGGCACCATCCCGACGGCGCCCGCTGCGCCACAGATGAGGAGGCCCGCAAGCGTTTCGTCGAGTACACCCACGGCCTCATCCGCGAGCTCCTTACCAACTACGGCAAGATCGACGTGCTCTGGTACGACGTCTCCTGGCCTCTCGACGCCAAGGGGTGGGAGTCCGAGCGCATGAACAAGATGGTCTTCGAGCTCCAGCCCGACATCATCGTGAACAACCGCAACAAGCTCCCCGGAGACTTCTCCACCCCCGAGCAGAAGATCGTCGCCGAGACCAACGGCCGCGCCTGGGAGAGCTGCGTGACCCTCAACGATAGCTGGGGCTATCAGCGTGCCGACGACAACTGGAAGACGTCGAAGACCGTCATCCGCAACCTCATCACCTGCGTTCGCGATGGCGGCAACTATCTCCTTAATATCGGACCCCGGGGAGACGGCTCCATCCCCGAGGAATCTGTCCGGGTCCTCACCGAGGTGGGTCACTGGATGGACGCCAACGGTGAATCCATCTACAAGTCGGATATCTGCCTGCCTCGCCGAGCCAACTACGCCAGCTTCACCCGCGCCGGCAACACCCTCTACATGCATGTTCACTTCTGGCCCGGCGAAGACGTCGCCATCTCCGGCCTCATGACCCAGGTGAAGTCCGCTCATCTCCTGAAGAGCAAGCAGGCCGTGAAGTTCACGCAGGACCCCTACCGGGTGCACATCACCGGCCTCCCAGCACAGGCTCCGGACTCACCCATTACGACGATCGTGCTCGAATGCGAGTCCGAGCCGAAGCAGGACACGATCTTCGTGCGCAACAACAAGCCACGCGCAGGAGTCTAGCCCCGACTTGTAACCTCCAAGCCCTGCCAATCCCCACTCTGGCAGGGCCTATTTTTTTGCCTTCACCGTAGATGCCTTCACAGCGCGGCGCTTCTTTGCCTCCGCCTTCACCTCTGCCTCCGGCAACGCACCCAGCGCCTCCGATATCTGCTGGCTCGCCCTGCGCAGTGAAGTAATCACCTGTGGGACGCTGACTGTGTCTTCAATCCGCTTCACATAGGGAACCGTCAGGCCGGCCACAGCGTTTCCCTGCGAGTTCAGCACCGGAAAGCTGATGTTCATGACGCCCGTGACCTCATAGCTGGCGCGGCGCTCGTACCCGCGCACGCGAATCTTCGCAAGGTGCCCATCCAGGTCCGCCGGCTTTTTCCTCTTCGTCTCCAGCGTCCACTCCTGGATCGCCCGCTCGCAGGCATCCTCGGTCTGGTGAGCCAGGATCACGTGACCGGTCGCGGCATGCATCAGGTCCACCTTGGACCCCATCTTGACGTAGAACCCCGTCGACTCCGGCGAATCCACCTGAGCCAGAATTACAACGTGTCCACCATCCAGCACTCCCAGGTGACAGGACTGCCGCAGCTCATGGGCCAGCCAATGCATAATCGGCAGCGCCTCCGTCACCATCCGCTTCGTGGGCGGATGCTCCTGCGCCAACCGGAACAGCCGAAGCGTCAGATGGTATCGATCCTTGTTCGCCGACTGCGCCAGGTACCCGCGCTGCTCCAGGCAAAGCAACATGCGGAAGATCTCCGACATGGTGCGGTTCAGCCTTCGCGCAACTTCGCTGACGGTAAGACCTTCAGGCGTACTCGCAAAGAGCTCAAGGATATCCAGGCCTTTTTCCAGGGCAGGAGTCGGATAATATCGCTTGGCCTCAGGTTTCATCGTCGCAGTACGAGGGGTGGCGGTTCGCATTTCACCAAAGGTAACAAAAGCCCTTCCGGCATGTCGACAAATTACTCTGCACATCCAGTCTGTCGCACGTCCGCGATTCTGAGTTAGGATGGTCGCGCGGAAGATTACTCACAATTCCGTAAGCCAAAATCCTGTAATCGGACCACTTGGACACCAACAGTGAAGCCGCCTCTAACAACCCCCATACCGCGGCGTCGCTGGAGGATTGCCTGGCTTCTCAGCCTGGGCGTTCTGGTCAACTACTTCGATCGCGTCAACCTCTCCGTCTCGCACGAAGCCCTCTACACCACCTTTGGCATCTCCAACGTCGCCTTCGGTTACCTCTCCGGGGCCTACAACTGGACGTACGCCATGTGCCAGCTCCCGGTCGGCGTCCTCCTGGACAAGTTCGGCGTTCGCCGCGTCGGCCGCATCAGCATATTCCTGTGGAGCATCGCCTCCTTCGCCGCCGCCATCACGCCCGGTCTCGGCGGATTCTTCGCCGCCCGTTTCCTGCTGGGAATCGGCGAAGCCCCCACCTTCCCCGCGAACGCCAAGGCGATAGGCTACTGGTTCCCCACCAGCGAGCGCAGCTTCGCCACCTCCCTCTTCGACTCCTCAGCTAAGCTCTCCTCCGCCATAGGCGTCCCGCTCCTCGGTCTCCTTCTACTGCAAATAGGCTGGCGCTGGAGCTTCGCCGTCACCGGCATCATCAGCCTCCTCTACTTCCTCCTCTTCTGGAAGATCTACCGCGACCCCCAGGACGACCCCTGCCTAGGCTCCGTCGAACGCGAATACATCGCCGAGACTTCCGAACCCATAGCTCCCAAATCCGTCGACGAACCCAAACCTTCCTCCCTCGCCTATCTCATCCGCAAACGCAAGGTCCTCGGTCTCGCCATCGGCTTCGGCTCGTACAACTACGTCTTCTATCTCCTGCTCACCTGGTTGCCGAGCTATCTCTCCTCCGCCCTGCACATCGACCTCATGCACTCCTTCCTCTACACCGGCGTCCCCTGGCTCTTCGCCACCATAACCGAATTGCTCGTAGGAGGCTGGCTCGTCGACAAGCTCATCCAGCGCGGAGGCAACGCCAGTCGCATCCGCCAAATCACGCTCGTCGTCGGCATGGCCTTTGGCCTCGGCATTCTCGGAGCGGCGCACGCCCACACAGCCACCCGGGCTCTCATCTGGATCAGTATCTCGATTAGCGGCCTCTCTGCTGCCGCTCCAATCGGCTGGTCGGTTCCCTCGCTCATCGCGCCGCGTAACAGTGTCGGTTCGGTCGGAGGCATCCTGAACCTATCGAACCAGTTATCCGGAATCGCCGCGCCCATCCTCACCGGATATCTCGTGGCCACTCTTCAATCCTATGCATGGGTCTTCGGTGTGGCCGCCGGCTACCTGTTGGTAGGCATCGCCGCTTACATCCTCCTTCTAGGCAAAATTGAGCCCATCCCACCCGAGTCGCAGCTTAGTGCATCGCAGCATAGTGCTTCGTCACCTTCGTCCGCGAGTTCATAACATCGAAGCTCCCATCGCTCGCTCCACTCAGCTCGATGAAGTTGCCGTCATCCGTCCCCTGCGGATTCGCAATGTACTCCTCCGCAGTGTTCGCATCGCCGCCTTCATCGGAGAAGTGCAGTTGCCAAAGCGTCTCCAACCCCGGAGCCTTCGCAATCGTCTGCAGCGTCGGCGTAGACCCGCCCTTCTTCGCGCCATTGTTCATAATCGCCACCCGCGCGTGCAGCGCATCGACCAGCGCCGGACTCGAGCTCTGATACCACCCATGATGCGAGACGACGTAGACATCGACATGCCCCACCTTATCTACCGGGCACACAAGCTCCATCTCCTTGTCCCACGTAAGGTCGCCCAGATCCAGCAGCCTCAGCTTTCCAAACGAAATCTCCACCCCAAGCGACCGCCCGTTCTCCGTCACATCCGCAGGCCGCGCCTCTGAACTTTTGCAAAACGAATTCGCCTCTCCCGCCCCCGGCAGAGCCTTGCGGATAAGATTCCCATCCGCGCTGATGACGGTAGCCTTCATCCCTGCAATCGGCAGAGTTTTGCCCGGCTGCGCGACGATGTGCTTATACTTCCCCGCCTTCAGAACCTTCTGATACTCCGCATAGCCATGCTCCGTCACGCCTTTGTCCAACTCCCGATTAGGCCCATGATCGATAAACGTGCCCACTGGAATGCGCTCAACCAGCTGTGGCACGCCGCCGACGTGATCGACATGGAAGTGCGTAATCAAAACATAGTCAATCCGTTTCAACCCAGCCAGCTTCGCCGCCGCGGCAATGCGGTCGGCATCGCGATAGCTATTGCCCGGCCATCCCGTATCGATCAGCAGCGACTGACCCGCCGGTGTGACAAACAGCGTCGCCTGTCCACCCTCAACATCGATGAAGTAGACCCGCAACTTATCCGTCGCCTGATTGCCAGCCTGAGCCAACGCACCCCCCGAGCCAAGCACTCCCATCACGGCAAGCATCACAAGCCCACGCCCTAACACCGACAAAGCCATCATCATTTTTCTTCACCCATCGTTGAAGTAGTAGAAGAAGGAACCTCCACCGTAGCCCTCATCGCCCCGGTAGATATGCCGCCATCGACAAGCAGCGTCTGCCCGGTAATGTAGCGGCTCGACTCCGAAGCAAGAAACACCACCGCTCCATCCAGATCGTGAGCCTCTCCCGGACGCTTCAGCGGAATACGGTCCTTCAGGTACTCCACCCACCCCTTATTCTCGTAGAGCACTCTGTTCTGTTTCGTCTCAAACCATCCTGGAGCAAGGCAGTTCACCGTAATCCCATGCCTGCCCCAGTCATCGGCGAGGCTCATCGTCAGCTGCCGTATGCCACCGCGGCTCGCCCCATACGGAGCCAGCCCAGCATACCCGAAGACGCTCGTCACCGAGCCAATATTGATGATCCGCCCATACCCATACGGAACCATGCGGCGAGCGATCTGCTGCGCAACGAAGAAGCTCCCTCGCAGGTTCGTGTCCACCACCAGATTCCAGTCGTCCCACGTAACTTCAAGAGCCGGCTTCCGCACATTGCACCCCGCATTGTTCACCAGGATATGCACCTGCCCGCAAGTCGCCTCAGCCTCGGCAGCCATTCGCTCGATGCTGCCTTGGTCGCGCACATCCAGCTCCAGCGCCACAGCCGTATGCCCCAGCAGCTCCATCTCGGCGGCAAACGGCACAACATCATCCCGCTTGCGGCTGGTAAGAATCAGGTCGGCGCCGGCCTTCGCCAATGCCCGCGCAAAGTGCTGCCCCAGCCCACGGCTCGCCCCGGTCACCAGCGCCACCTGCCCTGAAAGATCAAACAACTCGTTTGTCACACTCACAGGTTCGCGCTCCCTCTTGGATCAAGCACAATCTTCATCAAGTTAGGTTCCCGTCCATACAGCCGTTCAAACCAACGCGGCCCATCGGCCAGCGGCGCGACCGCTGTAATCAATGGCCCCACCTTGATCTCTCCGGTCGATATCAGCTCCATAGCCTCGCGATACTCCCCTGAAGAAGCACACGATCCCTGCAGCCGTATCTGCCGTGTCACAACCTTCTGCAGCGGCAGCGTCACCTCGCGCGCAATGTTGCCTACCAGAGTCACCTTGCCCCCTTTGCGTACGCAATCGATCGCCCCGGCCACCGTCTCAGCCCTTCCCACCGCCTCGAAGACCACATCGACACCCCGCCCATCCGTCAGCCGCATCACCTCCTGCACCATCTCCACGCCGGAGGCCTGCACCACCTCATCCGCGCCCATATCACCAGCCAGCTTCAGCCGAGTCGCATCGATGTCCGCGACAATCACCCGCGAGCATCCACCCACACGCGCAGCCTGCAGCACCAGCAACCCAATCATTCCCGCGCCGATCACCAGTGCCGTCTCCTCACCCTCCAGCTCCGAGACGTGCGCAGCGTGCAGCGCCACCGATACCGCCTCCAGCATCGCCGCCTCGGCAAACCCCAGGGCGTCCGGCAGCTGGTAAGCAATCCGCGCCGGTACGGCCACATACTCCGCAAATGCCCCCGCCCGTTTGAACTCCCCGCACGAAACTCCCACCACCTGCCGGTTGTTGCACAGGTTCACCTCACCCTTCCGGCAGAACTCGCACGCACCGCAATAGACGGTCGAGTCGAACGTAACCCGGTCACCCACGGCAAATCCCGTCACCTCCGAGCCCACCGCCGCGACAGTCCCCGCCGCCTCATGCCCCATCACCACGGGAGGAATCCTCCGGCCCGACGAGCCGTCATATCCATGCACATCGCTCCCGCAGATCCCGCAAGCCGCCACCTGCACCAGCACATCCTGCGGCCCAGGCACCGGCACAGACAGGTCGGTCACTTCCAGATGCTTATATTCAGAGAGCAACAAAGCCTTCATCATCACAGGGCAAAAACCTCGCGCAACAAGGGTATACCGTTCCCGCCTATCGATGTAGTCCGTGTGCAGTTGCAGCTACTTTTGCCGTCGCAGCTGCTCTTGCCGTTGCTCTTTTGGTTGTCATCCCGTAGGGATCTGCTTCTGTTTTTTGCTTTTGTCGTTGTCTGTTCTCTCTCAACTCCCCCAAAACGATGTGTCATCCTGAGCGAAGTAACTCGCATATTTTGCGAGTTACGGAGTCGAAGGACCTGCGGTTGTTCTTGTTCTTGCACTTGCTTGTTTGTTCTTCCTATACGAATCTCCATCCCTCTCACGTATCATTTCGCCTCATGCACCTACATAGGCTCCTTCCCCTCTATCTAGCTCTGTCGCTCTCTGCAACCGCACAAGACCAGCCGCAACGATGGACCGAGCAGGCGGCCAACGCCTGGTACGCAAAGCAACCCTGGCTCGTAGGCGCGAACTTCGTCCCCTCCGACGCCATCAATCAGCTCGAGATGTTTCAGGCCGCCACCTTCAACCCTCAGCTCAACGAGAAAGAGCTGGCCCTCGCCGAATCCATCGGCATGAACACCATGCGAGTCTTCCTGCAGGATCAACTCTGGGAGCAGGACCCCCAGGGCTTCACCCAACGCCTCGACGCCTTCCTCGCTATCGCAGCAAAGCACCACATCAAGCCGCTCCTGGTCCTCTTCGACTCCTGCTGGGAGTCCAACCCCCACCTCGGCCCCCAGCACCCACCCATTCCCGGCATCCACAACTCCGGCTGGGTCCAGAGCCCCGGTGCCATCGAGCTCGCCGACCCCTCCTACGAGCCGAAGCTCAAGTCCTACGTCCAGGGAGTCATCGGAGCCTTCGCCAAAGATGACCGCATCCTCGGCTGGGACATCTGGAACGAACCCGACAACACCAACGACAAAAGATTCGACGAGCCCAAGAACAAGGCGGAACTCGTCGCCGCCCTTCTACCCAAGGCCTTCGCCTGGGCCCGCTCCGCCCACCCAACCCAGCCCCTCACCAGCGGCGTCTGGACAGGGAACTGGACAGACCCAGCAAAGGAAAGTGCCGTAACCAGGATCCAGTTGGCCGAGTCCGACATCATCACCTTCCACAACTACGGCTGGCCCGAAGACTTCGAAGCCAAAGTCAAATCCCTCCAGCCCCTGCACCGCCCCATCATCTGCACCGAGTACATGGCGCGCGGCAACGGAAGCACCTTCGACACCATCCTCCCTCTCGCGAAGCAGTACAACATCGGCGCCATCAACTGGGGCTTCGTAGCCGGCAAGACCCAGACCTACCTCCCCTGGGACTCGTGGCAAAAACCCTATGTCCTCTCCCAGCCCACCGTCTGGTTCCACGAGATCTTCCGCCAGGACTGGACCCCCTACCGCCAGCACGAAGTAGACCTCATCCGCTCCCTCACCGGCCGCGGAGCCCCATAAATCCGGGTGCCCCATCTTCACGACGGTTCCATCGTCGTTAAGGTGGGGTATTCGCGCGAAGCGCGAACCACTCTCATCCCACTAATCCCACCCACTCAAAAAACCTGTCAAGCCCCCAAGTCACCTAAGCCACAACCATTCAACTACATACGCGTGGCGTAGAGTTCGACCCAATCCGCTATAATTGAACTAGAGTCAAGATAGAAGCCCCGGCTAGCACCGGGGCTTTTCCATTTAGACGACATAACCCGTTTTGGAAAGAAGACTTTACCCGTAAAGTATCTGGAATGAAGACTTTGCATATTTTATACCAATGCAAGGTATTGAATCTAATATCTTTAGGTCCAAACAGGGGGAGGGGGGAGGGTACCACTGAGGAATTCAAACAGGAAGTGTAAGATGAGCATCAACTCAACGCCAGGTTACAGAGGAGATCGCCCAGGCAATGACGGTTCGCCTGAAAGACATCGCAAGCGATCTGAACCTCTCCAAGATGACGATCTCCAAGGTCCTGCGCGGACAGACGGACATCAGCGCAGCCACCAAGGCCAGAGTCCTGCAGCGCATGAAGGAGCTGAACTACCGGCCCAACATCGCCGCCAGCAGCCTGCGCACGGGAAACACCTTCAGCATCGGCCTCGTCATCCCATCCCTCGCCGACCCCTTCTTCGCAGAGGTCGCAAAGGGCCTGGCCCAGACGATCCGCGCAAAGGGCTACGGCCTCCTCATCTCCTCCGCCGAAGAAGACCCGGAGATCGAGCGCCACGAGATTGAGTTGCAACTGTCCCGCCAGGTAAACGCTCTGGTTGTTGCCTCGGTACAGGAGTCGCCGGAGTTCTTTACTGCACTGGGTACCCAGAGGGCTCCTGTCATCCTCATCGACCGCAAACTCCCATCATTCGCGTCTCCCTTCGTCGGCATACGCGATCGGGAGATCGGATACGTAGCCGCGGCACATCTGATCCAGACAGGTTGTACCAAGCCCGCGTATCTGCGAGGTCCGCGCACCGCCGCCGCAGACCTCCGTTACTCGGGCTACAGAGCAGCGCTGCAGGAGTTCAACATCCCCTTCCGGCCCGGCCTTGTCATCGAAGCCACGGAGATCGACAAGCATGAGTATCAACGAGGCTATGACGCGATGTGCCGGCTGCTGTCGGCAAGGGTTCGTCCCGACGGGGTGATGTGCTACAGCGATCTCCTCGCCATCGGCGTGATCGACGCCGCACTCGACAAGGGCCTGAGGGTGCCCGAGGACGTGGCCGTCGTCGGCTGCGGCAACCTCCCATCCACCCGCGAGATGAAGGTTCCCCTCTCGACCGTCGACCTCTCCGGTCTGGAACTGGGACAAAGGACCGCGAAGCTGATCCTGCGCGCTCTCTCCGCTGACGGGGTGGCCCCCCATCGCGACCTCATGCTCTCCCCAAAAATGATCGTAAGACGTTCAAGCCAAAGCTGAGAGAGCAACGGATTCTTGACACCGCTCCGGCTTGCCGATATCGTTAGCGAAATTCAATGGCAATCTCTGGGGAAGCCGCACGCTGAGAGCGTGTACGACACGACCTCAGGCTAGGCTGCGATGCTCTCAAAGCGAAACTCTGTAAAGTCCTTTGATCTGGTCGTCTTTGGAGAGTTCTTCTCCGACCTCGTCTTCTATCGCCTCCCGGACCGGCCTCGTCTAGGCGAAGAGCTCAAGACCGACCACTTCCTCATCGCTCCCGGCGGCGGACTGGCGACCACCGCACTCGCCGCCAGCAAACTAGGCACTACCACCGGAATTGTGACCAGGGTCGGAGCCGACGCCCCCACCCTACCCACCTGGGCTTCAATTTTGAACGAAGGATTGGACGTCACCGCCTGCGAAGTCCGAAAGGACGCCGCGACGGCTCTGACAGTCTGCATCGCCTACAAAGGTGACCGAATGATGGTGACCCACGAGCCCATCAATCGCAACCTCGAAGACCTGCTCGACAAGGATCAGGTCAAGCGCAAGCTTAGGCGGGCGCGCCATGTACACCTGGCCTGCGCCCTTCGCCGCCCGCAGAAGTGGATTCCCGTCCTGAAGGCTCTGCGCGAAGAAGGCATTACCATCTCGGCTGATTTTGGATGGAACCCGGACATCTCGATCAATCAACTGATCTCGATCATCCGGCACTGCGAGTTCATCTTTCCGAACGAACACGAGGCATGCGCTGTCACCGGGACAAAAAGCGCATTGCGCGCAATTGAGAAGCTGGGAGAATGGGTTCGCGTGCCAATCGTCAAGCTCGGCGCAAAAGGCGCCATGCTGATGTACGACGGTAAGCTGCACAAGCAGCCAGCCCTCCCGGGAACCGTCATCGATGCAACGGGAGCAGGTGACGCGTTCAACGGCGGCTTCCTGCATGAGTTCCTGCGCGGCTCTCAATGGGACGACTGCCTCCACGCCGGCAACATCTGCGGCAGCCTCGCCGCGATGGCGCCCGGCGGCTCGCAAGGACTACCGGCCCACCCTGAGTTCGCCAGATATATGCGCCAATTGAGAGCCAAGG
>WNGR01009634.1_pt1 | contig 10136 bp, 10 predicted proteins | sample 5407581 | NCBI WGS metagenome assembly WNGR01 (sample SAMN13153383, study PRJNA577476) | soil metagenome | isolation source: 80 cm soil or saprolite under Garry oak tree replicate 2 | place: USA:California | collected 2016-06-15
CGGTAGCGATGCCCGGCCTTGAGGTACAGGCCCTCGCCGCGGAGCGCGAGCAGCTTGCGCGGGATCGAGAGCACATGCCCCAGGGAGTCGCGCTTCGACTTGACCTCGACGAGGGCCTTGCCGCTCGCGGCATCGACGAGCTTCACCAGCACGCCGTAGTCGTGCATGTGACCCGTTACCACCAGGAGATGTCCGGAGAGCGGTGGGCTGAACTCGTAGCCGATCTCGAAATGGCCCGGGGGGACGTTGAAGCGGTTCTCCTCGGGGTTCGTCTGGATGTTGACATCCATATAGGCGGGGAGGACTGCGAGTCGCCTGTGACTCGGGGGCACCATGTACATCACGATGCGCCAGTAAGCGACCGGGATGTCGGGCCCCGAATCGTTGTGCCAGGTCGCGTAGACTCCCAGCTCCTGACCGGCCCGCATGGGCACGCCGATGGTGCGCGGGACACGGAAGTCGCCGGTATCGCTCTCCTCGGCGGCGCCCAGCAGGCGCTCGAGCGCGGGGTAGATGAACTGGCGGCGCGAGAAATTGACCATGATCAAGTGATGCAACAGGCGGTGCGACAGCATCCGACCGCTATCGTCGAACAAATCGATGCGAAAGCCCTGGAGCCAGCCGTCCACCGGAAACGCGAACTTCTGCACTGGTGTGGCGGGCATGTCCATCATCATTCCGGACATCTCCGGGCTCACTGGCACGCGGTAGGGGCCGCCCGTAATCAGCACGCGGTGGTGCGCCGTGTCGACCTGCACGTGCAACGGCGGCGGGAGGGGAGGCAGGGGGCGCTGCTGGGCAGCCGCCAGGACTGGGATCAGCGGGAAGGCGAGGAGAACGGATGGGCGCATTCCGAGACAGACTCTAATTGATTGACTGACGTCACGGGTTGAGCTATTGCAGCACCATCACTCCTAAGCGATATTAGCCGTTGAAGTTGCGCCGTTAGCTTCAGAAACTCCTTGAACCTCTAGGCGGTCAGCAGTGATTCGCGTACAAGCGGTCGCGCCCGACTCGTTGGGTGCGGCTCTCGAACTCACCCCAGGCACCGAGCTGCTCGCGGTCAACGGCCGTCCCCTCGAGGACTTTCTCGACTGGGAGTTCCTGGCCGCCGACGAGCAGTTCGTGCTCCGGGCCCGCCTGCCCTCGGGGGAGGAGATCGAATACGACGTCGAACGCCCGGAAGGGATGCCGATGGGCGTCACGCTGGAGGCGCCGCGCATCCGGCGCTGCGCCAATCACTGCGATTTCTGCTTTGTGGATGGCAATCCGCAGGGCATGCGCCAAGCGCTGTACATCCGCGACGACGATTACCGCCTTTCGTTTCGCTACGGCAATTTCGCTACGCTGACCAACCTGAAGCCGTGGGATTTGGAGCGGATCGTCCAGTACCGGCTGTCGCCTCTCTACGTGTCCGTGCATGCCACGGATCCCGTAGTCCGTCGCTGGCTGCTGCGCAATCCCGAGGCTCCAGACGTCATACCGCAACTGCGCTGGTTCGTGGAGCGGGGGATCGTGTTCCACACCCAGGTCGTGCTGGTGCCCGGCATCAATGACGGGTCGCAGCTGGTGCGCTCCTTGACCGAGCTGTACAGCCTGGGGCCGGGAGTCCTGTCCGTGTCGGTGGTGCCGGTGGCGTTGACCGAATTCAGCAAGCACGCGCTGGTGCGGCAGCCGACACGCGAGGAGTGCAGGGCGGCGCTCGCCACGGTAGACGACTTCGCGGCGCGCGCGGTCGCCGATCGCGGCGTGCCGTGGTGCTACGGCGCGGACGATCTTTACCTGCAGGCGGACCTGCCGTTGCCGCCCGCGGAGTGGTACGGTGAGTTCGAGCAGCGGGAGAACGGCGTCGGCTCGGTGCGCTATCTACAGACGCGTATTCAGGCGGCACGGATCGAGCCGGATGCCTGGCGCGACAAACGCATCGGCATCGTCACGGGAACCGCGATGGGCCCGCTCATGCCCCAGGTCGTGAGCGATCTGACCGCGACAACCGGGGCGCACTTTGAGATCCTGGCGCTCGAGAATAGCCTGTTCGGCCCGTCGGTAAACACCGCGGGATTGCTTCCGGGCAAAGCGGTGCTCGCGGCGTTGCGCGACCGCCGCGATCTCGATCTGGCCCTCCTGCCCGCCGAGTCGGTCAACGACGATCTGCTGTTCATGGATGACATGGAGGCTCCCGAGCTTGCCGCGCAGCTCCCGATGCCGATCAAGCTGTCGTACGACTTCGCGGATGCTTTGGTGGCCGAGGGGGTCGGCGTATGAGTATCCCGACCGTCGCCATCATCGGTCGCCCCAACGTCGGAAAATCGACGCTGTTCAATCGCATCATCGGACGCCGCCAGGCGATCGTCGATGCGCAGCCCGGCGTGACCCGCGACCGGCATTTCGCGCCGGCTGAGTGGAACGGCCGGCGGTTCTGGCTGGTGGACACCGGGGGCCTGGTCCCCGGGTCGGCCGATCCGATCAACCGCGCGATCCGCGCGCAGGTCGAGCAGGCGGTCGCGGACAGCGACGTGCTGCTCTTCGTCGTGGACGTCGAGTCGGGCATCCACCCGCTGGACCTCGAGATCGCCCAATATCTCCGTAAGGCGAAGCGGCCGTTGCTGCTGGTCGTGAACAAGGCGGACAATCTCCCCGACGAGACTCGCCAACTCGCGTTCTATGAGCTGGGCCTCGGCGATCCGTTCGCCGTGTCCGCGGCGGTGGGGAAGAGCAGTGGCGATCTGCTCGATCGGCTCGTGTCGCTGCTGCCGAATGCTCCGGAAACCGAGGAAGGCGAAGCCATCCACGTGGCCGTCGTCGGCCGGCCGAACGTCGGCAAGTCGAGTCTGGTCAACAAGCTCCTCGGTCAGGACCGGCTGGTCGTCAACGACGAGCCCGGGACGACGCGCGATGCCATCGACACGCCATTTGAGTACCAGGGCCGCAAGCTCGTCTTCATCGACACCGCCGGGCTGCGCAAGCGCAGCAAGGTCGAAGAAGATCTCGAGTTCTATTCGACACTCCGTACGACGCGCGCGATGGAACGCGCCGACGTCTGCCTGCTCGTCGTGGACGCCAAGGACGGTATGCACGTCCAGGACCTGAAGATTGCCAACGAGGCGTGGGAGCGCGGGGCGGCCGTTATCGTCGCTGTGAACAAATGGGACCTGATCGAAGAGAAAGTGACCAACACGGCGCGAGACGGCGAGCGGGACATCAAGGCGCGCGCGCCGTTCCTCGAGTTCATTCCGTTCTACTACGTCTCGGCCAAAACGGGGCAGCGCGTCACCAAACTGCTCGATGCCATCGTGACCGTGGCGGATGAGCGGGAAAAGCGCGTGCCCACCGCTGAGGTGAATCGCGTGCTGGAGGAGCTGCTCGCGCGCCAACAGCCCCCGCAGCCGGTGGGAGAATCGGTGCGGCTGTTTTACGCGACGCAGGTGGGTACCGCCCCCCCGCGCTTTGCCGTCGTCGCGAATCGTCCGGAGGCGATCCCCGAGTCGTACACGCGGTATCTGCACAACGGGTTCCGCGAAGCCTGGGAGTTCACGGGGGCGCCGCTCACGATCAAGTTCCGCCGCAAACGAGGCCGTCGCTGAACGCCGTCCTGGCGATTCTGGCTTCGTACCTGCTCGGCGCGACGCCGACGAGTTACATCGCCGGCAAGGTGGGGCGGGGCATCGACCTGCGCGAGCACGGCTCCAAGAATCTGGGCGCGACCAACGTCTACCGGATTCTCGGCTGGAAGTACGCGATCCCCGTTGCCCTGTTCGACATCGCCAAGGGCGCCATCCCGGTGCTCTTCTTTGCGGGATGGGCGGGGGCCGCAGAGCATCCGTGGCTGCCGGTCGCGCTGGGCGGCGCGGCGGTGCTGGGCCACATGTTCTCGCCGTATGTCAGCTTCAAAGGGGGCAAGGGCGTCGCGACCGCTGCGGGGATGTTCCTGGCGCTCGCGCCTGTCGCCGTACTGCTCGCGATTCCCGTCTGGGTGCTGTGCCTATGGCTGACCGGATACGTCTCGCTCAGCTCGATTATCGCAGTCCTGAGCGTCCCGCTGTCGGTCGCCCTGCTGCAGCCGGGTTCACCGTATGTCTTTTGGGCGAGCGTCGCGCTCGTGGCGCTGATCATCTTCGCCCATCGCCGCAACATCGCGCGGCTCCTCGCGGGTACAGAAAATCGTTTTCGCACGCGGGGGAAACCAGCGTGAGAGTCGCGGTCATCGGTGGCGGCGCGTGGGGTACGGCCCTCGCCGACCTGCTCGCTCGCAAGGGAGAGCGGGTAACGCTCTGGGCCCGCGAAGCCGAGGTCGTGGACAGCGTCAACCAACACCACGTGAACGACATGTTTCTGCCGGGCGCGTCGCTGGCGCCGGCATTGCGCGCCGACGGAGACCTTGCAGCGGCGATGCGTGGCGCCGAAACCGTCGTGTCGGTCGCGCCATCGCACGCGGTCCGGCCAGTGATGGCGGAGGCGGCCAAGGCGCTCGATCGGTCTCAGCCGCTCGTCGTGAGCGCCTCCAAGGGACTCGATCCTGACCGGCTCGAGCGGCCGTCGTGCGTGCTCGCCGAGGTGTTGCCGCACGGCGTGCCAGTCGCGGTGCTCTCGGGCCCATCGTTCGCGTGGGAGGTCTTCCAGCAACAGCCGACGGCGGTCGTCGCCGCGGCGACCGACCACAGCGTCGCGCAGCGCGCCCAACACGTCTTCTCGACCAGCTACTTTCGCGTCTACTCGCATACCGATGTCGTCGGTGTCGAGCTGGCCGGGGCGTTGAAAAACGTGATTGCGCTCGCTGCCGGGATCCTCGAGGGGCTGGGGCTGGGCTTCAATACGCGAGCGGCGCTGATCACTCGCGGGCTCGCGGAAATGACACGCCTCGGCGTCAAGCTCGGAGCGCAGCCCGTGACGTTCGCGGGTCTCGCCGGAATGGGCGACCTCATCCTCACCGCAACCGGCGCCTTGTCACGCAACCGCACCCTCGGCGTCGCGCTGGGGCAGGGGAAGACCCTCGAGCAGGCGCTGGCAGGCAAGCCGGCGGTCGTCGAGGGCGTCAACACGACCCGTACGGCGGTCGCGCTGGGCGAGCGCCACGGCGTCGAGCTGCCGATCGCGCGCGAAGTGGCCAACGTATTGTTCAAAAACAAACCGCCCCGTCAGGCGATCAGCGACCTCATGGAGCGCGAGCTGAAGGCGGAAACCCGATGAGCAGCGGCACGCCCCCCCCGTCGCAGCCCGTGCAGGAGTTCTTCTCGATCGGTGAAGTCTGCCAGCTCACCGACCTGAAGCCACACGTGCTACGCTACTGGGAGAGCCAATTCCGCTTTCTCAATCCTGCCAAGAACCGCTCGGGCAATCGCGTGTATCAGCGGCGCGAGATCGAGCTGATTATGCTCGTCAAGCATCTGCTGTACACCGAGAAATACACGATCGAAGGCGCCCGGCAGAAGATCGAGCAGTATCGCCGCTCCGGCGAGCTCAAGCCGGAGACGCGGCGCGCCCTCGCCACCGAAACCGTCAAGGAGCTCCGCGCCGAGCTCAAGTCTGTCCTCGGCATTCTCGAAGGGAGCTGAGTTGCGGGTGGCTGTGGTCATCCCCGCGTTCCAAGCCGCCGCCACGATCGGCGACGTCGTGGCGCGAACGCTCGCGGCGCTCCCCGAAGCTCAGGTGATCGTGGTCGACGACGGTTCGACGGACGGGACGGGGGAAGAGGGAAGGGGGAAGGGGGCGTCCGTCCTGACGCATCCGCGCAATCGGGGGAAAGGCGTCGCCCTGCGAACTGGCATTGCGCGGGCCTGTGCCGATGGTGCGGATCTGATCGTCACGCTCGATGCGGACGGGCAGCATCTACCCGAGGAAGCTCCACGTCTACTCAGACCTATAACTGATGCGCGAGCCGATCTCGTGCTCGGCGCTCGCCACCGCGGCCAGCAGATGCCGGTCTCGCGCCGATTCACGAATTGGCTATCTGCGCGCCTGGCGTCCCGTATTGGGGGACAGCGCGTGAGTGACGCCCAGACCGGGTTTCGCGCGTTCACGCGAGAAGTGGCCGAGCGGGTCCGGCCGGCAGGCGACCGCTACGAATACGAGGCTAACTTTCTGCTCGACGCATTGCGCGCGGGATACCGGGTCGCGTCTGTCGATGTGCCGACGATCTATGGTCCGCGCAGTCACTTCCGATCGTGGGCGGACACTTGGCGTATGGCGTGCGCATTCGCGCGCCACGCCGGCCGCATCGTAGCAGGAGCGATGTGACCACACCATACAAAGACGGGTTGCGCATTCTGGTTTCCAACGACGACGGCGTTCTCGCGCCGGGGATCGCGCTACTCGCCGATGTCTGTTCGACGGTCGGGCAGGTCACCGTCGTCGCTCCTGACCGCGAGCAGAGCGGCACATCGCATTCGCTCACGCTGCATCGGCCGTTGCGCGCACATCGGCGATCCGACGGCGCGTTTCAGGTCGACGGCACACCCACCGACTGCGTGCTGCTCGCCCTGGGCGCGCTCATGCCCGCAGGGCCGAACTGGGTGATGTCGGGTGTGAACCACGGCCCGAATATGGGCGAGGATGTGCTCTATTCCGGCACCGTATCGGCTGCCATGGAGGGGTTGGCGGCGGGCATTCCGAGCATTGCGATCTCCTACGGCAGCTTTGATCTGGAGCATCTCGAGAGCCACCGCAAAGGTCTCGAACACCTGATCCAACGCATTGTCCAGGTCGAGAACTTTCCGGGCGAAACCCTGCTCAACATCAACCTCCCGCCCATCCCCGGCGATCAGGTGAAAGGTGTGAAAGCCACGAACCTCGGCAGCCGTGTCTTTCACGAAGAGATCGCGACGATGAAGGATCCGTGGGGCCGCGAGGTGCACTGGATCGGCGGGGGACGCGTGACGTGGTCCGGCGGCGCCGATTCGGATTTCCAGGCGGTCAAGGACGGCTATATCTCTGTCACACCGCTGCACGTGGACCTGACGAACTACAAGCTGCTCGAGGTCGTCAGGAAATGGGATTTGGGCGAGTGAACGCGAGCCGTGACACCTACGGCGGCTATCGCACGCGCCTCGTCGAGCAATTGCGCGCCCAGGGCATTCGCGATCTCGCGGTGCTGCGAGCCTTCGCGGCGACGCCGCGCCACCTCTTCGTCCCCGAAGCCGTGCGCCATCGCGCGTATGAAGACACCGCCCTCCCGATTGGCATCGGGCAAACGATCTCGCAGCCCTTTACACAAGCCCGCTACCTCGAGACCCTCGGCCTCACCGGCAAGGAACGCGTTCTCGAGATCGGCACCGGGTCGGGATATCAGACCGCCTTGCTTGCGGCCCTCGCCGAGCAGGTGTTCACGATCGAGCGCATGCGCCCGCTGGCCGAAGGCGCACAGGCCGCATTGCGTGCGGCGGGCGTTACGAACGTCTCCGTGCTCGTGGGCGACGGGACCCTAGGCTGGAGCGCCTACGCGCCCTACCAGGCCATCCTGGTGGCCGCAGGGGGCCCGGAGATCCCGCCCCCCCTTGTCGAGCAGCTCGCGCCCGGCGGCCGCATGATCATTCCCCTGGGCGCAAAAGGCGCCCAGACGCTCACGCTCGTCCGTCGCACCCCTGAGGGTATCCGCACATCGCCCATTGGCGAGGCCCGCTTTGTCCCGCTGGTCGGCGAGCACGGCTTCGATGCTTGAGCGGTTCATCGATGGGCTGCTCCACACACTGCTCAACCTCGGCTACCCTGGGATCGTTGCGCTGATGGCGATGGAGTCGTCGATCCTGCCGGTACCGAGTGAGCTGGTGATGCCTCCGGCAGGGTATTGGGCAGCCAAAGGCGAAATGAGTTTCCTGGTCGCTCTCACTTGCGGGGTCGTTGGGAGCGTCATCGGTGCGCTCGCCAACTACTACGGCGCGCAGTTGATCGGCCGACCCTTGATTCAGCGCTACGGCCGCTACGTGCTGCTTAGTGAGAAGAACCTGCTTCGCTCTGAGCGGTTCTTCGCCCAGCATGGTGAGATCAGCACCCTCATCGGCCGCCTGTTTCCTGTGATCCGCCACCTGATTTCGATTCCGGCGGGACTGCATCGCATGCCGCTGCCGAAATTCATCCTGTACACGGCCGCCGGCGCGACGGTGTGGTGTGCGATACTCACCTGGATCGGCTACTTCCTGGGCCAGCATGAGGGTGTGCTGCGGAACGAAGACATTCACCGCTATGCGACGTGGGCGCTACTCGCTTTGATACCGCTGACCCTCATTGTCGTTGGGATCTATATCCTCCGCCGGCGACGTCCAAAATGAGCCTCCGTCGCTGGATCATCCAGGGGCGCGTTCAGGGCGTGGGGTTCAGGTGGTTTGTCATGCGTGAAGCGCTGCGCCTCAAGCTGGGCGGCTTCGCGCGCAATCTCCCGGATGGATCGGTTGAAGTAGTTTCTGAAGGACCTGACGCGGCACTTGAGCAATTCGAGGAGCAGCTCCGTCGCGGCCCCTCGCATGCGCGTGTCGACGACGTCCAACGACTTCAAGTTCCAGTTGAACTGGATATCCCGAGGTCCTTTGACATCCGATAAATCGCAGCTCGTCGACGAGCTCAAGGGGACGATCCGCGACGTCAAGAATTTCCCGAAGGCCGGGATCATCTTCAAAGACGTCACCCCGGTGCTGCTCGACGCGAAGCTATTCGCCCAGACGGTTCACCTCATGGCGGAACCGTACCGTGACACTCGGATCACACGGGTAGTCTCGATCGAATCGCGGGGCTTCTTATTCGGTGCGCCAATCGCACTCGAGCTCGGGGCGGGGCTGGTGCCCATTCGGAAGCCGGGCAAGCTCCCGGCGGCCACGCAGCGCATCGAATACGCACTAGAGTACGGCACCGACGCGCTCGAGATGCACCATGATGCCGTGCAGCCAGGGGACCGCGTGCTTGTCGTGGACGACGTGCTCGCCACGGGCGGCACGGCGAACGCCGCGGCGCAGCTGGTGGGAGGCACCGGCGCGGCAGTCGTCGGATTCAGTTTTCTGATCGAGTTGGATTTCCTGAAGGGCCGGCAGCGCCTACAGGGAAGGCGAGTCGAGGCCTTGCTGCACTACGCCTAACTCACGTAGATTTCGCCGCTTACGCCACCGGCGGCCCCGGGCGAGCCCCTGTAGCTCAGGTGGATAGAGCAGCGGTTTCCTAAACCGTTGGCCGGGTGTTCGAGTCACCCCAGGGGCATGCGACCACAAATGTGGAATGATCAATGTGGAATGATCAATGATCATTCATCGTTGAACATTGAACATTGAACATTGATCATTCTCCGAAGGAGCAATGGCGACGCAAACGGCAGCACCCACCGGCAAGCCCGGCTCGAAGGCTAACCTCGCGGCAGTGCCACTAGCGGCTCAAGGGACCGCGTTTTCCGATCGCGCCGTCGCCTGGGTCAGAGCGCACCGACAGCTGGCCTCGTGGGCTGGCACGATTGTCGTGATCGCCGCGGCGTTGTTTCTCTGGACGCTGTCGACGAAGCGACGGGCCGAGGAGATCGCGAGCCGCAATCTGGCGGGCGCACGATTTGCGTTCGACAATCAGAACCTGCCGCTCGCGGCGAGCGAGTTGGCCAAGGTCGTCGAGGACTATTCCGGCACCAACGCGGCGCAAGAAGGCCGCCTGCTGCTCGCGAACGTGCGGCTGCTGCAGGGCCAGCCGCCGCAGGCCGTCGCGGTGCTCAAGGACTACGCCGGCGGTGCCGGCAAGCCTTACCGGGCGCAGGCCTACAGCCTTTTGGGAGCCGCCTACGAAAACATGGGGCGCACACGGGAGGCTGGAGACGCCTACGAGAAGGGTTCAGCAGCGGCCCGCCTCGACTTCCTGAAGGCTCAGCTGTTGGCGGATGCCGGTCGAGCTTGGACCACCGCGGGTGACACGGCGAGGGCAGTGGCGGACTACCGCAGAATCGTGCAGGAATTCTCGAAGGAGGCGGCCGCTACAGAAGCCAAAGTGCGGCTCGCCGAGCTCACGAAGGGATCAATCCCGAAATAGATTCTAGCATGGCTTGAGTCGTATAATAGATGTTATGTTAAGTTGATGCGTGTGTGAATGTGGACAAGCGACTCAAGTAATCACACCTCTGAACACCATTCTCCCCTCTCCAGCAAGCCAGACATCCTCGTAGCACCCGGTGCTTGCCTTGG
>WNGR01009635.1_pt1 | contig 10135 bp, 9 predicted proteins | sample 5407581 | NCBI WGS metagenome assembly WNGR01 (sample SAMN13153383, study PRJNA577476) | soil metagenome | isolation source: 80 cm soil or saprolite under Garry oak tree replicate 2 | place: USA:California | collected 2016-06-15
GAATTGGCTGGTTAATAAGGGTACCCATGGTGGGTATTCATGGGTATTCTGCTCCCCAAATGTCAAACCTGGATCCTTAGGGATCTGCCACTGTGAGTAGATCCAGATCCATGGATCTGGCTCATGGTGGGTATTCTCATGGGTTAACCCATGAGTACCTGTGAGCAACCTGGACTTGTGCTCAGCCTTAGGCATATCTTGGTGTTTGATCCAGGACTGTGTGCCTTGATCATCAGTGTCTGGGCCTTCTGTCTCACTTCTTTGAATTGTTCTACTTGTAGTGCCACTTGAGGGATTGGAGATGGTTTATCAATCCAATCAGCGTGTGGGTTAAATCCATATAGTATGAAAAAGGGGGACTCTCCTGTGGTTTCATTTGGCCAATTGTTGTGTGTGAACTCTGCCAGGGGAAGATAAGAGTGCCAATTGTCTTGGCATTCATTGATCCAGAATCATAGATATTGTTCTAGCCACTGATTAAGGATCTTCATGGGTAGGGGTTAACCCATGGTATTTCAATCACAGGTTGCACAGGTGCAGGTGTGGTGTGCCAAAGTCAGACACCACATAACACCACACCCATCATGCTGGTATGACGGATTATCATGGGTTATGGGCTGGGGCTGCACCATGCTTATTATAGGATCTCACGTCTGCTATTACTGTTACAAACAAATCCTACTTCTGGAAAATCAGATATGATGGAATGGCCAGTCTTGAAACAGAGACCTGATATGGGACATTTGAGTGTACTGTAATTAGATGCTTGGTGCTACCTCTAAAGATTAAAATGTAGATACAATGCCTTGTGTGTAAGCTGCCAAGATCAAGAAAGCAAATGTCTTCACCTATGGGTGTCACCCATCTGTGCTGTAACAAACATTGTAACATCAATCTTCATGTGGGATTCTCTAATGTCTTGCTCCATTTGACGACTTTAGGATGTGCAGAAACCTGGGCCCAGTGTGAGCAACCAGCATCAGTCATGGCATAACCAATGAAAGCAAAAAGAAAAAGGCACCTTCTTAGGATCAAAGTGGAGGACTTGCAAACCCTCCATCGTTGCAGCATGAGAAAGCATGACATAACTTTGTCCTTTCTTGAATACATAACCAAGATTGACCTTGACATGCTGTATCATTTGTCCTTGGCTCTTATGGATGGAGATGGCCCATGCAAGGATGAGAGGAACCTGATAGTGCATATGCGTCATTGGGCATCACTATTGCAAGATGAAAGGAATGCCTGCCTGGACTCTCCGAGCTAGTACAATGCCCTCGTTGTCTTCGATATGAAATTCATCCTGAGTCACAAGTGCCGTTTCTCTGCCCATTGGCATCAGGAACTCCACAAGGGGGAAGAGCTCTGCATCCACAGCAGGCTTCTTGCCCTCCTTTTTGGGCACTCTCGCAGGAGCAGTGGACCCAGGTTTCACATTTTCTTTCCCCACCCCTGCGAACACCACACTCTTACCATCTTCCGAGATTTCTATGTTGGTTATCATGCCCTCTGACTTGCCACATGGAGCTGCAAAGAAGCCCAGCACATGCCCAACTGCGCCGTTCACCAGCCCTCATCGATTGTCGATGTTCTTGATGAGCATGACTTGTGCACCTTGCTTGAGGACGAGACAGTCAGGCACCCTCATATTTGCTAACACCACCTTGCACTTCTCTGGTGCTGCGGAACCCAAGTTATGCGCATCAAAGGTGATGGGTGGTGATTGCAGTGTGGCAAGGTGAGTAGAGTTGGCATGCTCAACTTCATGGCGGGTGGAGAAGAGCTCTGTTGGTGGAAGGACCTCCTCATTGGATATGTTGGACACGATGGGGCAGGAGAGTGTGCGAAAGGATTCTATCGCGAGTGGAGTGATAGAGCCCTAATGCATCTTGTTCAAGAGTTGAACGAAATCTGTGAGAACTGAGCACTAGCACCAGCCAATAATACAGAAACACAAACCGTCGTCTTTCTGCCTAAAGACTTGTGTTAGTGAGACAGTGTGCTCAATGCAGGCCTTCCACGCATTGCACTCAAATGCAAAGAAAGGCTGTTTGCCACCCTCAGTCACGGGGGGTAACTGAAAGAAGTTGCCCGTGACAACAAGCTGTATAACTGTCATCATAGCTAGATGTCCCTGATGAAAGTGGGTCTACCTGGATGCCTCCAAATGGCCTGTCTGTCTTCTTCCTGAGTTGAGTGGCGATAGTGGCTATTTTCTTGAACAAGTGACTGTCCACCATTGACACTGTCTCCAACTCAGTGGGAGCTCCGTCGCTCGCTCAGTGAGTAACGCACCTTCATCAATAATGAGTATTTGAGTTGTTTTCCAGCGAAGCAGAGCCGGATGTGTGGTCCTGATGGAGCTGAGAAGCTTGTCGATGTTGTCAACAGTGGGTGCGATTGCTCCCCACAAGTGCAGTGTCATGCCTATTAGAGTTTAACAAAAACAGACAACTAGTGACCTGATTCAGTGAAGCGCATACCTCTGATGTTTAAGGCCACCATACCAGTGCTAGCAGTGACTGAGATGACATTGGGCCTCTTTGCATGCTTCTTTTTGAGCACTGAAATAATAGCCTTCAAAAGCAATGACTTTCCAGTACCTACAAGTACTGTGGCACCACCATCAACTCAGTCCTTGTGGGGTGAAGAGAAAATGTGTTTAAGCATACCTGCCGAGCCAGTAAAAAAGACATTTTTTCCTTCCTTGACCACCATCCTCATTACCATCATTTGTTCATTGCTTAGCACCATGTCAAGTACCTTCTTGTCAACACCCCTGGCAATGCCATCGAGTCCTGAGCCAAGTTGTACTGTGACTTTGTGTGTAAAAAAAGCATCAATTGTCAGCCTAGGCTGCTTCATGCTACAAGTGTCTTCAAGTGCACTGGATGACTTGCACTTTGAAGTCTGTTTTTTTGTCGACTTGTTCATATCATGGAAAAGCTCCAAGTGAGTTGATTCAGTCTGAGTTTGGTGTGACTCTTGCTCAGATCATGTGACCACCAATGTTCGCAATTGGTTTGCAATCGTTGCGGTACGCGGTACCCCAAGTCGTCACTGTCCTGGGCCCAACCTTTGGTTTTCATATACCACTGGAGACTGTACATACAACTGCACTCAAAATCACTCGCCTTCTTCCAAACGACACTGCTCCCACTCCTGCAACAGAGCAGATTGTGATGAGACTCATGGCTGTGAATAGTACCGACTTCTGTGTGACTACTATAGCCCGTGCAGCAGCTGCTACTGAGACACTGGCCATACCATACTGCATCGGGAACATGAAATTTTACTGGCAATGCTAGAAGTGCACCAGCTGAGGCTAGTGGCTTCCTGCCATCCATCTTGGGTTAGGCTTCAGGTTAGCTCATTTGATGTGTTGGTGACACCACCATCTAGCCACTGTGTGTATCTTAGTTCAGCTCACAGATGTGACTATGGGAATTAACCAAATGCCTTGAATTAGACCATATTGCATCTGGAACAATTTGAACAAATCTGCAATACTTGCAATGCCGCTGCTGCATGCAATGGTTAGTATCTTGACTTGGGCCTAGCACTGGAACTAGCTAAATTGCCTTTGAATTAGGCATTATTGAGTGTAGGATGATTTTTCAGTACTATAGTATTCTTGGTGCCATACCTTAGCTATAAAATATGACTCTCCAAATGGTCGACCTTGTGCTTTAGCCCTCATGGCATGCAAAACTTCTTCCAACCATTCTTCCCCCTCACTTCATTCCGTCACCTTGGGTACTGCAGGGTCTGCAGGGGGGGCATCAGCTCCCTCTCTGGCAGGGGTGCCATCAGAAAGGGCACTTCCGTGGTATCATGTCCAGTTAGGAAGGCCCACTCAAATGCTCCTATGCCATCCAACAACACCAAAGATGCAAGTATGGCTCTAACTTCTATTGCTGCTCGATTTTATCAGACTCTTTTCAGGAAATAGTAACTTTCCAAGTCCCGAACGCTCTGTCATTGATGTGGGTGGGAGTGATGATGGAGATGAAGCTGATCTATGCAAGGAAACAGCAGAGGAGGAACTTAGTATGTTATCTTACACCCATGGAGGCTGGTTTACTGATAAATAATGTTTAGAGCATCTACAGGCAACTTGGCGCTCTGCTGTCTATGGATTTTTCAAGTCAAAAGTTGTGATTGGTTATGACAATGGACAGAAATTCCATTTCTTCAAATGTGCTGCCAAACAATGCAAGGCCAACATTAATGGTGTCCAATGCTACCAGGATTCACAGGATCATGCTGCCACCTCTAATCTCAAGGCTCATGCTACAAGGTGCTTTGGTGCCGATGCCATTGAGGCGGCCTTCAGCAAAACCCAGTCAAACAGCTGTGATAAATCTATATTTGCCTCATTTGCTTGCCTTGGCCAACAGGCCATTACCTTTTCACATCAGGCTCATACTACCAATGAGATGAGGTGTGTTATACATTACTTTGCTACTTTGGCCATGGCTAATTGATAGTTGGAAGGGCTCATATTGCTTGGTGGTGTGCAGAGAGCAACCAACCTTTGGAAATTGTCAAAGATCATGAGTTTGAAGTGCTTATGAAAACTGGGAGACCTGGCACTTCAATTCCAAGTCCTGACACTGTTACTCATGATGTTAAGTTGGCATTTGAAACAACAAGAGTCCAGGTTGACAAAATCTTAAAGGTTTGCCATTGTGTTACTTTGTACTTGACAATTTGATGCCAAACTTATCCACAGGAACACTCTGGCTTAGTTCATTTCACTACTGATGCATGGACTTCAACAAACCATCACACTTTTGTTGCATGGACGGTCCACCTTCACCATAAAGGTCATATCCTATCATTTGTGATGGATATTATTGAGGTTCCTGAGGTTTGTACTAATTATTTAACCCACCCTTTGTTATCCAAGTTATAACAAAACCAACTAGTCTCATACTGGGGAGGCTCTTGCTCAAGCGTTCCATAAGATGTTAATTGGACATGGGCTGGAGAATAAAGTGCATCTTGGTCAGCACCTGACTTTTTATGCTAATGATGTTTCCCAAGATCCTTGCATTCAATGGGGACAATGCGACATTAAATGACAAACAGACTGTCCATCTCCATGCTGTTACGTCCTAGCAGGGACGTGACTTAAGTTCGAGGGTTCGTCGTAGCCCAAAGGGCAGTGTCACACAGTGTCAGAGCAAAGACGTCTATTGTCTTATAGCTACGATGTACAAAGGTGTCCAAGGTGTTGTGCACGGAGTGCACAACGACTTAGCGATAAGGACTTTTGTCCGAGGTGCCGAAGCACTTCTCTGCACCTAGTTGCTGGTGCGCTAAGTCTTCAGCGGAGTGTGGCGTTGTTATAGTACAACTGCAAAGACTTCGATGGGAGGGTTCGGCTCTAGAAGAACCTGAGGGAGGTGGTTCACAAGGAGAGGGTAAGACGTTCGCACACTCGAGGGTTCGGAGGCAGGTTTGCTAGATTACAAACGAAGCCAAGTCTGGCTTCGTACTATGTGTACACAGGGTTTATATACTAAGGCGATCACAAAGCTGACACCACAAAGCGGGACACAACCAAACACAGTTGAAACAGGTCAAGCGGTGTGTTATCATAGATAAGACCAGGATGGGGTAATAGTACAGAAAGGGGAACAAGGGGAACAGTCGAAAACGATACGATGTGATAACATACTGTGGTGGTACAAGTCCCATGACCCGAAGCGTCCGGATCATGACACATGGGATCACGCAATCGAATTTAAGAAGGATGCACTGGATGCAATCGACTGTAAGGTATACCCTCAAACACAAGACGAAGACAAAGCACTGCAGAAGTTCCTCACAGAGGAAGTCGAAAAGGGATACATACGACCATCTAAATCCCCTTACGCATCTCCTTTCTTCTATATTCGAAAGAAAGACGGGAAGCTAAGACCAGTGCAGGACTACCGGAAGATCAACGCAGTGACCATACGCAACCAGTATCCGCTACCTCTTATCTCCAACCTTATAAGAGACCTCAGTAATGCCCACATCTACACAAAATTGGATATTCAATGGGGATACAACAACATATGAATTAAGGAAGGAGACGAAGGAAAGGCAGCGTTCAAGACACGGTACAGTCTCTTTGAACCCACAGTCATGTACTTTGGACTCACCAATTCCCCAGCGATGTTCCAAACCATGATGAACTATATCTTCCGAGACACCATCCTCAAGCATGAACTTCAAGGGACTACCATATGAGTATACATGGATGACATTGGCATCGCGACACGCACCAACATGAAAGAACATACCGCCGCAGTTCGTGACGTACTCCAAGTCGCACTCGATCACGACCTCTACTTCAAACCAGAAAAATGCACGTTCCATGCACCCTCTATGGATTACCTGGGGGTAATCCTTGAAAAGGGGGTGACATGCATGGACCTGGTAAAAATCGCGGGCATAAACACATGGCCAACGCCCAAAAACGTCACCAAAGTACGAAGGGCAGTAGGCTTTTTCAATTTCTATCGCCCCTTCATCAAAGGCTTCGCCCACATCGCACGACCACTACACCAACTAACACACAAAAACCACAACTGGAAGTGGGGACACGATGAACAACAAGCCTTCGACAAACTCAAGAAGCTAGTTACAGAAGAACCTGTCCTTGCACACCCAGACCTCACTCAACAATTCGAAGTCGAAGTCGATGCCTCGGGATACGCAGTAGGAGCCACCCTAGTACAACAAAAAGAAGACAGAAAGAAGCATCCGATCGGATACTTCTTGGCCACCCTCAACAAGGCGCAAAGGAACTACGATATATACAACCTCGAACTACTGGCAATAGTACTCGCCTTCAGAAACTGGCACCCCCTACTTGCAGGATCCCCGCACAAAGTAGTCGTATACTCTGACCATCTTAACCTGCAATACTGGAGGTCTCCCCAAAAGATATCTCGAAGGATCGCAAGGGAAGTACTTGAATTATCCGAATACGACTTTGAAATACGTCACATCGCAGGAAAAATGAATGGAAGAGCAGACGCACTCTCAAGGAGATCCAACTACGACCAAGGAGAAGATGACAACCGCGATGTAGTGGTACTACCAGACCGACTGTTTGTCAGAGCCAACACGGTAGAACAAGCACCCCGATTAATACAAATACTCATGAAGGAGGACACCTGTCCTGAAGACCCCCCATATACCAACAAAATGAAGATGTCCTCAAACCATGGATAGATGCACATAGGCTCAAGAAGCTAGAGGGGACCTGGTACAGAGAGGGAAAATGGGTGGTCACCAGAGGATTACACGACAAGCGCATGATCATCGAAGCTCATCACAAGTCGCCGGTATATGGACACCCAGGAATCAAAAGGACTGCGCAACTCATGGCTCGGCAGTACTGGTGGCCGCAACTCATCCGGGATGTTATAGACTACGTCAAAGGATGTGCCAAATGCCAACGACATAAAGTCAACACTCGGCCAACAAGAGTGCCCCTACAACCTATATTTCCCACGCTGGAAGCTATGCCTTTCGCCACCATCGCCCTAGACTTCATTACTAAACTACCCGTATCGCAAGGATATGACTCGATCCTCACAATAATGGATCATGACTGCTCCAAAGCAGTTATCCTCATCCCCTGTCATGAAGAGATAACGGCCAAAGGAGTGGCTGGACTCCTAATTAAGTATCTTTTTGTCCGATTCGGACTCCCCACAAAAATGATAAGCGACAGGGACCCCAGATTCGCATCTAAACTCATGCAAGAGATGTGCGACATTGTGGGAGTGAAACAGAACATATCAACCGCTTATCACCCAAGAATGGATGGACAGTCCAAACGCTCCAATCAATGGGTGGAGCAATATCTTCGATTTTACGTCAACGAACAACAAGATAACTGGTGTGCTTATCTGCCAATGGCGGAGTTCGCGCACAACTTGTGGCCCCACGAGATAACAAGGAAGTCACCCTTCGAACTACTTATGGGATACAACCCTTGCGCTGATTGGATCAACAGGCCATTACCGATACCACAAGTAGCCCTCAGACTCCAACAATTCAAGGAGGCAAGGGTGCAAGCCCAGGAACTGATGATAAGGGCCCAGAACTTGTGGATAAAACACAAGAACACAGCAAGATACCAGATAGGAGACCTCGTATGGCTAGAAGGATGTCACCTGAGGACCAATCAACCCACGGCCAAACTAGCCCCTAGAAGGCATGGACCTTTTAAGGTCGTCCAGGTGATGTCCCCTGTCAATTATAAACTAGAACTTCCCACGCAGTGGAGCATCCACCCCATGTTTCATACAGACCTTCTCACGCCTTATCGCGAAACTGCGACACATGGTCCCAATTACGAACGACCACCGCCCGAATTGGTAGAAGGACTAGAAGAATACGAAGTCGAGAAGATTCTAGATCTAAGGCAAATCAGCAGAAGATGCAAGTTACAATATCTAGTCAAATGGAAGGGGTACCCCGATTTGGATAATCAGTGGGTCAACAAAGAAGACATATTCACAGAAGAAGCGATAAGGGAGTTTGAAAGACAAACAAACTCCACTACCAACTCACATAAAAGAAGGAGACGACAACCTCAGAATGGCACACCCCACTCCTCTGCTAAGTCGTCCTTCACTCACACCTCTCTACCCCTTCACATGTCCAACTACTACAATGGTTCCCCCACCAGGATCTTCGCAGCAGAACTCGAAGAAGGCCTCATCACTCATGAACAGGCTAGGGCCATATGCGAAGCACGAGCAGCCACCGGACCCATCACTGAAGACAAGAGGGTCGCCTTGGTGGGAAGATTCCCAGACCCAACAGAGGACGCAATGCCCTCTCGTGCACTATCACCCGCTATGTACAACCTGCAAGACCCTGACACTGGAGTTTTGTACACGAGACGACCCATCAGTGGAGCTGAAGTCAATCAGCTTCTCGACGCTCTCCCAAGTCGTCAAGACACCAGCCCCATCCTGCCTGTGCCTCCAAGGCTACAGATCGCAAACGGAGCTGAAGACACGCAAGATGTGGAAGTTGTGGAGGGACAAACAGTTTGCACGAGTAGCAGGGGAACGGCGGGAGAGGCTCCAAGTGAGGGAACGACTCAGGCGGGAGATCCGGGACCAGTGGACGAGGATGATGAACACAGAGACTACTACCCAGCTGAGCACGACCACATCTCCTACGGACAAATCGCTAACGATACCCCCCACGCACAAACCACCAAAGGCAACAACATGTATCGAGCCACGGTGCAAGTCGGAAGGACTCACAGAACCCCAACCAACTGGCATCTGAATGCACCTCCAGGGTTTCACCTCAACCTCGGACCATGGTACCTTCCCTGTCCCATCATGATCCGTGGAGTGACGCGACAAGCAAAGTACATCCAAGTCATCATAGGACCAAACCCCATGGTGCTAGGCGTCATAGACAAGTCTGACCTCATCTACCCACAACCACTCTATGCTACCCCATTCCTCACCTTCGCACGACACCCTATCTACCCCCAAGAGGACCTAGACGTCCTCACTGCCGAGCATGGTGACTGTGCTGTAGTCAACAGATGTGTGAGGGACTTAGGGGACGAATCGGTAACAGCGGAGATTCACCGCTTCCGAATCCTCACTCAAGAGAGTGAGCACATCGAGGCACAGATCATAGAGCTGGAAAGGGCTTTCGGAGATGTGCAAGCCCTTAAGTTGGGAAGTATACGACGAATGGAGATGGTGGATGTGATGGCTCGGTTGGAAGAACAAAGAGCAGGTATGTTGGACTACAGGGAGTTGTGGCCAGATGTGAGATGTGGGCGTCACACCTGAAAAGGGGGTGATGTTACAGATGACACTAAAGACTCTTACTCACCGGTAATGACTACGGCGTAAGAGGTACTTAGTCATGGACACTTGTATCAGTCAGCAGAGGAAGATCGTCGAAGGTCATAGAAGGCGACTAGCACATGTGATAGTTGTACAATAACAGATCCAAGAGGTGCTTCAAAGCCCTCTTCACTTGTATATAAGACTGTAGTAGTAGACCAAGACCAAGGCTCTCCAGCTTGGTCTTTCTGAATTGTCACTCTCATCCTTGGAAAAGCTCTCTCTCTCTCTCTCTCTCT
>WNGR01017546.1_pt1 | contig 10134 bp, 15 predicted proteins | sample 5407581 | NCBI WGS metagenome assembly WNGR01 (sample SAMN13153383, study PRJNA577476) | soil metagenome | isolation source: 80 cm soil or saprolite under Garry oak tree replicate 2 | place: USA:California | collected 2016-06-15
CCACGGGCTTTGGCTTTTACCTTTCCTCAGCCAGGCCAAAGCCCTTGCTGGGCCAGCACCTATGGCCTGGCTTGGCCCGGCCGAAGTGGGCTTGGCTTGGCCTGGCTTCTGGCTTGGAGCCGGGCCAAGCACAACACTATGTGGGTGTTGCCATAGGTGGGCGAGTGGTGGTGTTGGTGCAGGTGGTGAGGTGGGGTGAGCAGTGGGAAGTGGAAAGGTGAGCAGTGGGAAGTGGAAAGGCAGGCTGTGGGGAGAGGGTGAGATTGAGTCATTGGGATGGGTGGATGTGGAGAGCTAGTGGGTGGGGAGGAGCGGTGCGTGACACAGTCGTTACAGCTTGCAGAACTTGCAAAGCATGTTGTAGATCGTGTTGAATGCCATGTATATCTCCTCCCACACCTCCACATGTGAAACTTCAGTATGGGCAATGCAAGCAAGCCTATGTACCAGTTACCTTTGTGCCAGTGAGAACAATTTTTCCTGACACAAAAACAAGAAGTACGACTTTAGGTTTGATCATATGATAAATAAGACCAGGGAACAGCTGTGATAATGTATTGACATTAGTGCAGGGGGTGCATATGATGCTCAAGATGCATACCTCAGGCTCATAACTACTGAACTGCCTGTGGCTGTATGCAAGACCCTCTAGACATATTGGGAACTTGACATCACAGCTGCCCACAATATTCTGGATTTTGAACCCAGAAAACTTGGTATCAAAGCCAAGCTTCTGCACAATGCATGCATACTTGCATGTTGCCAAACGTGAGTCATCCTTGGACTTGGCACCTGTCATGACCATCTTCCCCAACAAGAAAATAAGTGCAGTTGTTTTTGGGTCACGAATCCACATGAAGACAGCAGAAAAATGCTAAGGCAGACAAAGTAGCACACATGCTTGCGATGTGACAAATGAGTGGAACTGACCTTAGGGTTGTACTCAGCATTGCGCACATGCAATGCGATGGTTTGAGGTCCAAACAACAGTTGAGGTTCACTGAAGCAATGATGTTATGAACAGTGGGGACAATCCCTTCAACTGCAGTAATAGGTTGTTGCTCGACGGTAAGAGGAGCAGGGGTGGCCAGGGGGAGGTGGGTGGTTGGCAACATGAGTGTCAGGCAACCTGTTGGGGGGACAAGATGCAGCACAAACTCGGAGTCAAACAAAGGCCGCTTACTTGCTGCTTCTCTCTTGTTTGCACTGGTGTCATCTGCCAGAACACCAATTGAGACGCCATTTGAGGGTTATATTGCACAACACTTGGTAGTGGTGTATGGAAAGTGGTGGGTGACAGCAAGGAGGGCCATCAGACTTGGCATCAGTTGGTAATTTAGAGAGAGACGGAGCAGCAAGGACTGTATTGGGTTGTCTAGGGTCAGAATTACTCCTGTACATGCTCGAACTTAAAACTGAAAGCAGGGCCAGTAACAATAGCAGTGAGGGAGTAAGAGAAAGTGGTGCCAGTGGAGAAGAGGAGTGTTCTTGATCTGGAGCCATGCTCAACAGCATCAGAAAAGGACAAAACATCCAATGTGACCAAAATGACTGTACAGAGGGTGCTTTCGCATGCAGGGGTGTCAAGGGAAATTTTGCTCTGATTTATAAGCCAACCTCTTGGATACTACTATAATAACGATACCTAAAAAGCAACCTCATTTGCGTGGTGGTCTATATATTTATTTACATAGTATGCATCAAAAGCATCCAATGAAAGTGTGAAATGAAAGCCCTGTGGCAACTTGTGGGTCCCAAACACTGGGACTAGATGGGTGGCACATAGGAACAAGTCTAAGTGAACCACCGAGCGTTCCCGTCTCCTGCGCACAATGTTAGGGTGAACAACCCACATCCCTGTCACAGGGTCCAGCCCTACTTTTTTAAACCACTCCACAAGTGCAAAAGGGTAGTGCGTGTTATCATATTCAAATGAGAAGAAGAGGAGAACTCTCATGACACTCAACCCTTTCATCCCAGGTTTATCATTGTCCTCAACAATAAATGCACAATCGTGTCTTGGCCCACGCCCTCTCCAGGATGGTGTTGACTGGATGCACTTGCATTGCATTCCATGGGTACCACTGGGGTCACTTGGTGCATGGAACGTTGCGATCACCAAGTGAAATATGGATAAGGCATTGTTGATAGGAGGCACATCATCTACATTGGTGTTGAGCTGTTGAGTGAGTGCCACCTGCGTCAAGAAATGTAAGTTGGGCTTGTTTATGTGTAGTGATAGACTGTCAATGTCCCAGGAATACTCACACACTGCTTGGCATCAGACAGAGCATGTTCAGCTTGACAAAGGAACATACCGCGCTTCCAGGCCAAGATAACATGACCCATGACAACATTGCCCTCCACGGTGCTGTCATCTTCACTGTCACTGTCATTGCCATTGGGTCTTGACTCCTTCTGCATGTGTGTATGCAAAGTGTATCTTGGAGGAGCATGCCCATCCAGTAACATACCAAGATCAGTGTACTTGGTTTTCTGGGCAGAAATCTTGTTGAGGCGTTGATTGGTCACGAGCATCTGACCCATGGGCTCAGAGTGATTAGAATGGCGCCATGGTTTCTTGATGGCCATGATGTGGCGGGACTCTGTGATGGAAGAACAGAGTCCACCTGGTGCACCAAAGTCTTCGACCTGGTGGCAGTAGTGAACTAGAGAGTGCTGTCTTGGAAGAGCGAAGCCTGTGGGCCTCACACCTAATGTGCAGAACACTTCGCGCAGGTGCATAAATCTTCCTAAAGCATCTTCAAAACTATTTAATGCATTGTTGTCGATGTCCTGGCAGCGGGTGATGTAGCATGTGTCTAGGAAAGTGGACATGCACTTGACCATTCCCTTGGGTACATGACCCTAGTGTTGTGACAGCTCAAGCTGACATTTTTGCTATCTTGGGAAATAAAATAGTTAAAAATCTGAAAATATTTGTGGAGGTAGATTACCTCAGAAGCCGGGGGGTCCTCTGAGGAACCACTGATCGGATCGCTTAGGGTTGACAGAGGACCCCCCGGCTTCTGAGGTAATCTACCTCCACAAATATTTTCAGATTTTTAACTATTTTATTTCCCAAGATAGCAAAAACATCGGCTTGAGCTGTCGCAACACTACATGACCCACAATAGTGGGCAGGTACACCTATAATGAAACCCTGTTTAGCCTTTACATACATAGCTAAATAAAGGACGTGCCTTCATCAGTGCCTTGGAATCGTCCCCTGTCCACTGTTTGAAATGGCGCCCCTGTGGAAATTGGCACAGTTGCAGAAATGGGGGTACTGCCGCAATACTAGGGTCTTGTTAGCAAGTACACAATCCTGCATTGAGATGAGAGAATATACCGTCTATCTATGTCATCCAGGATGGCATTTCCTTGGGTCTCTCCATGTGTGTTGATGATGTGATCACATATCCATGTGACAAGATGATCTTTAAATATGCCTTTGATTATCTGGTGTAATAGATCAGGGGATATCATCTTGTAGATGTCTGCATGTGGGAAGTCCAATGTAAAAGGCTGTCATCAAATCAGTGAAACTGCAGAACACCGGTTGAATTGCAATGGCACTTACAACGATGTTGTCATCAATCCTGTAGTCTGTCCAAAGGGCTTTGGAGTCGAGAAGGTGTATGAGTTCTTCTGTCAGCACTGGTGTGCGGCGGCCAGCATGAACATCAAGATTTTTGGACATTGCTGTGCATCTTATAGCATTGTTAGTATCTCACACGAATCAGTGTCAAATGGTGTGAATACTCACTTGGGGCACCAGCCCTGGATGATACCCGTGAGCAAGACTTGCTCTGGGTAGTCAGCGATGAATGCTACAAGATCGTAAATCACGCATCTGAAATGTCCATCGGGACATTGGCGGACCACTGGGGTTTCCATGCCTGGATGCAGTGTGCGTAGTATGGCCACTATGGATGCATGGTATAGTTGGTGCTTGAACATGTGGAACCCTAAATTATTGTCTGAGTTGCGGTCACCTGGAAGGTGCGTCTCAGCCTTCTAATGGGACTGAATACCCATTCAAAGGGACCTACCTTTTGGAATCACAAGGAACGCAATCAGGGTGACTGTGTTCTGATGCGCATGCTGGACAGTGTTGTGGGGATTTCCAATAGACAGATACAGGGGGTGGTATTCCACCTGTCCTGTTGCTACTGAAACTGTGGTCTTGTCGCTTCCTAGTATTATTGGACAGTATATGGAACCTTTTGTGCTGTTATCAGATGCGAATATATCATCCTATGTGTGGGAGTGTCGATTAGTACTTGGGGAAAAGGAGACTACTGAACACTTACACTATGTCACCAAGCGATGTTTCCTGACATGACATTACTCCACTGATGCTGGCCATGGTTGAGGTCGATGTAAGGTCGTAGGTTGAACTGTCCCGCAAAGTCAGGATTCACTAACATGTTCACTATAACAGCGTCAGGGTCGCGATACCAGACTTTGTAGGAGGTCCACATCCACTCTGGAGAGCTTGCATCTACATTCCCAGAGAAGCCTGTCACCAAGCATTGCCAGGGTACATTGCCAAGCTTGGAAGTGTCAATTGTTGCAAGCATGTGCTCATGGGACTCAAAGGGAGCAGCCCTATCAGCTTTGGCTGAGGATTGGGCCCAAATTTCCAAGAGTTTGTCAATGTTGCCAGCAGAGACCTCAGTGCAATGGTATAGAAGCTTGGCAAGCATGAATTGAACCTCAGAGTCATAGGGGCTCCAGTCCCCTTTCTGTGCCACTGCCTGTGGCAGAGGTGGTGTGCCTGGTGGCAGAGGGTTCCCTTCAGAGTCACAGGGAAGTGCTATTGGGTTGTTTAGTACATAGCACATCAAATGAAAACAGGAAGCAAGCACATACCTGTCAAATGAGGATGTTCTATCCTCCACGCCACTGGACTGTGATGATCTGCGAGGTCCATTGAATGGCCATCGTCACCACCTTCGCTGTCTGCTCATTCTTGGTCAGGTCCTTCAGGACTGGCTGGACACCGGATGTTTGAGTTGGTATGCACTATGCAGATGTGGTATGTAAGCACATTTTGGCTCTTGAAGCTTACTGGGCATTGAGGGAATGTACACTGCAGCCACCACCTGGGTTCTGGTGGCATCACAGCATGTCCAATGAAGGGCCAACTTGGATTGCCTTCATCCCAAAGCCATATTTTGACTCTTTCTGTGAGTGCCCAAAGTTACGGCCCAGAGATTATGGCCCAGAGATCTGAGCTACTGACACCACCAGAACTCACAGCTGCTAACCAGGAGGTGACCAGCCAAGTGATCGACAGAGCTATAAAAATAAAGATCAAGATTGATTGTATTCAACATTGCTGGCAGTCTCCAAGTTACTGTAGTTGCCGCATTCAAGACGGCATCATCAAACAGTGGTCACTAGTAAAATAGTGCCTTAGAGACTCTGCAAGCCGCTCCCTTTGGGTGATGCACTGGCAGTGTCCCAGTATGCACTCTATCACAGTGATACACAAGCTGAGACTTAAGCCAATATGTGTTGTGCAGAGAATTGCTGTCTCAGTAATAGCAGCCTGGGGTGGAACAACTTGAATGCTGGTGCCAGCCTAGTGTGCAATGCCACAACCATGGTTGACAGGTGTGCAGAAAAGCAGGAGGATCCAAATCATGACAGGAATTTCAAGTTGTCACAGCCAGCATTCCCAGAGTGGTGGAGCGAGATCACAGGCTCTTATCACAATTGACAGTTGTGCTATAGTAACAATGAAGACCAAGTGTCAATGGGATCAATTGAGAGAACAAATATCAGGGGTCCAAATTGAAACTCCTTGTGTGCCCTCTTCACTTCTTACACCCACCTTGTCACTCACAAAATATGCCTGTTACTACCCACAAGACCAACGCAGAGGTGCACCCTGGTCATGTGTTAATTGAAAGCCAACAGCCTAGACATACCAAGAAGCAAATCGAGGAGGATGATGCCAGAGCCAGCACTGCAGCCCAGGACAGAGAAGTGAAGGCTACAGCAAAGCTCTGCACAGTTGCCAAATGCATTGCATACCTCGAAGACATGGTAGCCCTGGCTGAGATGGATTCCCAGACCCATGCGCAAAGGCCAGATCTTCACTATTGCTGCCACGACTCCTTTGAATTGAGGGAGGAGTGTGACGATGGCTTTGGTTCAGAGAAAGGTCATCCACAGTCAGGTGTGGCGGATGCAGGTGACAACAACGAAGGTCCAGGGCCTGCTTATGACAACAATAGCAATGACAATGCCAGACAGACTCCCTCTGGCGATGAGGGTGATGACATCCCTGTATGCTACTTGGTGAAAAGGAAGGGAGTAAGTCCTCATTTTTGATTCACTTATCAATCCCAGGCACTGATTAGCTGCCCCACAGAAAGTGAAAAGGGGCAACTTTAGGGCAGAGGTAAGTGCCGCATGTATGCAGACTTCTGGAATGGTCAATAAATGCAAGACACCCCCTGATGGAGCCACCCAGTGCATGACTACCATGGTTTGTATACTTCCTTCAAGTGCTCACTGACGCTCTTGCCAGAACTGTCACCAAACAGGTCAAGGAAGCTACCGCAGGGGGACTGTCTCAGAACTGGGTGGATAGGACCAAACATTGTGAGTAGTCTGAACTTCTTGCGTGCACAATTTTAATTTCCTTGCAAAAGTACGTCGGCCAATTTTGAGTGTCACATCAAGTGTAGTGAACACTGAGGAGGACAACAATATCGAAGACAGACGTCCTCCTGGTGAGCTCAATGATGAGGAAACCAAGGAATTTATTGCCCAAGTCAAGACTATGAAGAGTACCAATCCCTGACCCACTGGCAAGTCCACATCTGTCAGTTGATCCACCTCCACTACACAGGCGCTGGGGCTGGCAGGTCTGTCGTGAACAACTGATCAGGTGTGTCTTGGAGTGCTACTCTACGAAGCCACTCTACTAGTAGTAACATCTTGTATCATATATTTACAGATGGGTGTGACTGTCAGAACAGTTGCAATGACGAGCAAAGGGTCCCAGGACCAGAAGCAGAAGTCTGCTTGAAGGCTGAGGCCCACAGTCATGGATCTGCCTCTACCACGGACTGGTGGACACCTTCATAACTGGCACAAGAAGTTCATCCCACTTTTTATCAGCTGGGCAGGAAGTCAAGCAGATCCCTTTGGCACAAATGGCCAGATAGACAGTGCCATCATGAGCGTGTGGAAGCATATATACAATGACATAGTGATCGGTGATGTGCAGAAGGACACTGTGGTCATTGTGGTATGTCTGTATTTTTATATTCAATCCCATGGTCTAATTCCATGTCCTCATTAGGCAGAGAACACATTGAACAATTGGCGCAGTGATATTGGAAAGGCGGGATACCAGGCTGTCGTTGACCTGTGGAATTCAAATCCCTCTAGCTTCAGTTCATCTGAGGATCAGGCAAAATACATCGCTGAGAACCTCAAGAACTTTTGCTTTTTGTACAAGTTCCCTAAAGCGATGGTGAGTACTGGCCCCTCAGTATGGGATGATCCCTCTAACCAGTCATGGCAGCATGGGCAGGGAGCTTTCTGCTCCCATCTTGTCTCAAAAGTGTTTGCATTACACATCCACAAGATCTCAACAGGGTGGCCAGAGATGCACGTCCCTCAGGTTGGCGGACTTGCCCTTGCAGCTGTGGCAGTACATGACACAGCCCAATTTCAATTGCATACAGTAACATTCCCTCCAGGTGAAATGCGGTTTGAGCTTATTCAAGACTGAAGAGGATGTCCTCAGGTTGGAATGGGACCCTGAGACTGGAAGATCGATGCCCCGCAACACTCGTGGCTTTGGGTTCACAGAGGGTCTGTGGGGCAACAAAACGTGCAAATTTGTCAAGACAACAGCACAGCTTACAGACAAGCACTGGGACGATATCATGGAGCACATGGCCAACTTCATCAGCGCCCACCCTCTTAACTCAGATGACAAGAACAACACCAACAACAATGCTGATACCGAAATGGAGGCACTGAATTCACATGCAGCCATTAGTTTAGATTGGTGCGTACACCATTTTCTATACTTTCATAAAGGTTACTTAGACATAATTGAAGAACTCATCTTGTCTTTTGTTCAGTGAAAATCCACATCGTGGCTGCGCTTGCTTAAACTTGGGTGTGACTGGTACCATTACTGACTGCTGTACATACTTCCCACTTCTCAATCATACCCTGAAATAAATCATTTTAATTTATCGATTGGAAGCCACATTGAGTCACTACAAGGTGCTTGGGGCACTGCCAGTGACTGCCACATTCCTTGCAACTAGCTAGGCAGGTCCAAACTGGTGCAAGACTGCATCTGCGTGCCAGAACATGAGACCCTGCACCAGATTGAATTCTAGCCTAACTACCTCAAATTTTCGCAAACTAGGGCACGACAAGTCTCCTGACACTAGATGGGAAACTGGGTTACTAGCAGTACTGGTGGTACTAGTAAGTACTAGATAGTAGTGGCTCTAGTTTTGCCAGTAGAATTCCATTTTGCTGATGTGAAATGTATAGCCGTACAGATGATGGGACCATTTATCTCACCCATTCATCTCTGTCAAGTCTTGACTGTTACGGACGCACGCAAAGACACTTACTCATAGGTTATGACTACTCGAGTAAGCGGTACTTAGTCATGGACAGTCAGCATCAGTCAGCACGAGAATCACATGTACGATACAATGACTTGATACTAGGATCAGTGTAGTAGGGTTCGGGATTCATGAGGCGCTTCAAAGCCCTCTTCTTGTAGTACTTAAGCTGTAGTCACTCAAGACCAAGCTCTCCAGCTTGGTCTTCTTGAATCGCCACTTGTCTTCTCTTCTATTCTGCGAGATCCAAAGGCTCTCTCCCTCCCTTCTCTGCTTGTACTCAAGAATCAACCATTGTCTCATGTCCAAGTGTCATTGGACCTTGTGACCACTGTATCACGTGACTATCAAGAGTCCGTGTATACTATTTGCTAAGTCTATCGCGCGCCGAAGCCTACATCCAGGCTAACATTCAGTGGCAACGTAACATTAAGACCAAGCTGTTGTGGCGCGCCTTACGACTCGAGAACGTTGGGCCTTTGCGCCATACGCAGTCGAAGACCGAGGAGAACGAAACGTACCACTAATCTACCTCAAGGAAGCAAGGTGGAGAACCGTCAGAGGAAGCACGGGGTATTTCGTTAATATACCCACGAGACCCAGCCAATACTACCCAGTTGAGTTCAATCACACCTACGTGTGTTGGTGCGAAATCACTTGGAACGCACCAGAGAACCTGTGGAACGTCGTCAGACCAGCAGGACCAGATTATCGGTGTGACATATTCGAAGACGAAGTAAGGACAAGAGGGAACATCGGACCCATCGACGGGCAAATTCCTCCTACACCACGGACCCCCGAGCCATCAACAGACAGCCGAGAGGAAGACCGGGAAAGTGAAAGGTCAGAGGAAACTGTCGAGTCAGGACACCCAGGAAATACTACAGAGGAAGAAGGACTCGCGAATCTAGCTGAGTCCATTCACATTAATCCACCAGCAATGGCTACCATGACTGAAGCACCATACGTGGAAGAGGCAATCGACGAGGGAACAGGACACCGAATCAGGAGGACTGCCAACACAGTCGATGATGAAGCCACGCTAAGGCGCGCGCAAGAACCAGATAGACCTGATCCACCTAGCGGAGGACCTGAACAATTACCAGAATTACCACCGATAAGACTCCCACAAGACAATCAACCCGCAAGAAGGTTTCCCGGAGGAGGAAGAGGAGGATTCCCCGGAGGATTCCCAGGAGGCGGAGGATTCCCCGGAGGCAGAGGATTCCCCGGAGGAGGAGGATACCCAGGAGGAGGCGGTGTACCACCTGGAGTGTTACGTCACGGTAGGGACGTCTGCTCGACTTGAGCAAAACTATCACTAGTCCGTTTGACAAAACAAGAAGGGTAGTCACGTGTGGTTTCCGAGTAATAAGTCCAACGGGGACTTATACAGTTACTGATGAGAAGTAGTAACCCTCGAGTACTTCAAGTACGAGAGGAATACTTTGAACGGATCAGACAGGGGATGGATGGGAAGGTAGACTCTGTTGTTCTGTACCGTAGGATA
>WNGR01047382.1_pt1 | contig 10134 bp, 10 predicted proteins | sample 5407581 | NCBI WGS metagenome assembly WNGR01 (sample SAMN13153383, study PRJNA577476) | soil metagenome | isolation source: 80 cm soil or saprolite under Garry oak tree replicate 2 | place: USA:California | collected 2016-06-15
CCACGCGCGAGACCGCGTACGCGGTGCCCACGGCGAGCACCAGCACGCCGAGCCCGAGCGCCTGTCGCGCCAGGGACTCGCGCGCCGTGAGCGTTCGTCCGAGTGCCTTGTGGCCCATAGCGCCGTGCGCGGACACGGCGGGCACTGTTGAGCAACCAGGGTGCCAGACCCGGACCGTCGAGCCGAAACTACCCGGTTTGTCGCGACTTGCGGGCGGGGCTGGTCAAAAGTCGACCGGCCGGTGGCGTCGGCCAGGTGACGTCCGGGCCGACACGGCGTGTCAGCCTGCCTGTGGCTGCCACGTCAGGCGCCGAACTGGCGCAACCGGCGGCCCCTCCTGAGCGGACGAGGCGCTAGCGGAAGATCTTCTTGAGGCTCTCGACGGCGTCGCTCACCGGCGGGGCGCCGGGCAGCGGCAATGCCGTCGCGCGCGGCCCCAGGCGGAAGCGAACCTCCGAGGTCTGGCCGGCGAGCACCTGCACCGTGCGCGTCTCCGTCGCGAGCTTCGGATGGCTCGCGCGCAGCCGGTACGTTCCTTCCTTCAGCGTGTAGCGCGCGCCGGCCGGCTCGGTCGCCCGGAGGCTCGTCACCAGCGCGTCCTTGGGCGTCAGCACCTCGACGGTGGCGTCGGGCAGCGGCTTGTCGGCGCGATCCCGCACGAAGGCGATGATCTCCCCCGTGTTCGGCGGCCGCGCGACCTTCAGGTAGCCGTAGACGGAGCCGCCGATCGACAGGCACGCGGCGATGATGCCGAAGATCGCCTGCGTGCGCGACAGCGACAGGTGAGCGCGCAACCTGACGAACAGCCCGGATTCCTCGGACGTCGCGCCGCTCACGACGGCCAGCGTATCAGAGCCCGAGGTACGCCTGCTTGACGTGCGGGCTCTGCTGGAGCGCCTCGCGCGGGCCGTCCAGGACGATGCGCCCGTTCTCGAGGACGTAGGCGCGGTGCGAGAGCGTGAGCGCGCGCGCGACGTTCTGCTCGACGAGCAGGATGGTCGTGCCGCTCTCGTTGATCCGCTTCAGATTCTCGAAGATCAGCCTGACCATCACGGGAGCGAGGCCGAGGCTCGGCTCGTCCAGCAGCAGCAGCCTCGGGCGCGCCATGAGCCCGCGGCCGATGGCGCACATCTGCTGCTCGCCGCCCGAGAGCGTGCCGGCCACCTGCCGCTCGCGCTCGCGCAGGCGCGGGAAGAGCGCGAAGACGGACTCGAGCGCGGCGGCGCGGGTCGTCCGCTCGCGCGCGCCCAGCTCGAGGTTCTCGCGCACGCTCATGGTCGGGAAGAGCTGGCGCCCCTCCGGCACGTGGGCGATGCCGCGCGCGACCACCTGCGACGACGTCCGGCCGTCGATCCGCTCGCCCTCGAACTCGATGCGGCCGCGGCGCAGCGGCAACAGCCCGGTGATCGCGCGCAGCGTCGTCGTCTTGCCGGCGCCGTTGCCGCCGATGAGGGCGACCACTTCGCCCGCGTGCACCTCCAGCGAGACCTCGCGCACGGCCACGAGGTCGCGGTAGCCGGCCTCGACGCTATCGAGGCGGAGCAGCGTGGACATATTCCTCGCCCAGGTACGCCTCGATGACCCGGGGGTGGCTGGCGATGACGGCCGGCGGCCCCTCGGCCACCGTCTCGCCGAAGTTGAGCACGACGATCCGGTGCGAGAGCGCCATGACTGCGCGCATGTTGTGCTCGATCAGGAGGATCGATACACCGCCGCGGTGGATGTCGCCGATGAGCGCGACGAGCGTCGCGATCTCCGTCGGGTTCAGCCCGGCCATCACCTCGTCGAGCAGCAGCAGCATGGGCTCCGTGGCGAGCGCGCGCGCCAGCTCGAGCCGTTTGCGCTCGGCCAGTGTGAGGCCCGCCGCGGGCTGCGCGGCCCTGGCGCCGAGCCCCACGCGCTCGACGACGGCGCGCGCCAGCCCGCGGGCGCGTGCGACCGCGGGATGCCGCGCCAGCGCGCCGACCATGACGTTGTCGAGCACGCTCAGTCGCGGGAATGGGCGCACGATCTGGAACGTGCGCGCCAGCCCGAGCTGGCAGATCGTGTGCGGCTTGAGGCCCAGGAGCGAGCGCCCGCGGAAGCGGATCTCTCCCGCGTCCGGCGCCAGGAAACCGGAGAGCAGATTGAAGGCCGTTGTCTTGCCGGCGCCGTTGGGCCCGATGAGGCCGAGCACCTCGCCCTCGGCCAGCGTGAGGTCGAGACCGGCGACGGCGTGGACGCCGCCGAAGTGTTTCGAGAGTCCGCGCGTCTCGAGCAGGCTCATGCGGTGTCCGGCGCGCGGCGTCGCAAGAGCCGCGCCAGGCGCGGGTACGCTCCCTCGGGCAGGAAGAGCACCACGGCGATCAGCAGGAGCCCGTACACGACGAGGTGAGCGCCGTGCCAGCCGCCCTGGGCGAAGTAGTGGCGCGCCAGCTCGGCGAGCGGGCTCAGGATGAAGGAGCCGAGGATCGGCCCGAGCACGGTGCCGGCGCCGCCGACGATAGCCCGGATGATGATCTCGACGGACAGCGGGATGCCGAACACGGAGCCCGGCTGCAGCGAAAAGAGATAGAAGGCGTAGAAGGCGCCGCCGACGCCGGTGAGGAACGACGACAGCATCATCGCGAGCATCTTGTAGCGGAAGGTGTCGACGCCGAGCGCCTCGCACGCGCTCTCGTCCTCGCGGATCGCGCTGAGGTACACGCCGAAGCGACGGCGCTCGAGCCACGCCACCACGCCCGTCGCCGTCAGCATGAGGACCAGCGCGACGTAGTAGTACACGCGCGCGTCCTGGAACTGGAACTGGCGCGGGTTGCCGGTGAACGTGATGTAGTAGCCGACGGCGCCGCCGATGGCGTCGGTGTTGGACGCGATGATGCGGCAGATCTCGGCGAAGGCGACGGTGAGCAGGACGAAGTAGAAGCCGCGGAGCCCGAAGCGAAAGCCGAGGAAGCCGATGAGGGTGCCGAGGACCGCCGCCAGCGCGCCGCCCACGAACATGCCGACCCAGGGCGTGATCCCCTTCTCGAGCGAGAGCAGGGCCGCGGAGTAAGCGCCGATGCCCAGGAAGGCCGCGTGGCCCGCCGAGAGCTGGCCGGCGTAGCCGCCCACGATGTTCCACGCCTGGCCGAGGAACCCGTAGAAGAAGATGAGCGTGAAGAGGGTGACGGCGTAGGAGCCGCCAGCAGCGCCACGGTCGCCGCCGCCCAGACCCACCGGGTCACGGCGCTCGCCTGCCGCTCACGACGCGCGCCGGCCGAAGAGTCCCGCGGGGCGGAACAACAAGATGAGCACGAGCAGCGAGAAGCTCACCAGCTCCTTGAGGGAGGGCTTGAGGAACACGGCGCCGAGCGACTCGGCGACCGCGACGAGCAGCCCGCCCATGAAGGCGCCGAGGAGACTGCCCATGCCGCCGATGATCACGATGTTGAACGAGGCGACGGAGAGCTGCAGGCCCGTCGGCGGCTGGAAGGGCAGGAGCGGCGCCACCAGCGCGCCGGCGGCGCCCACGCAGGCGGCGCCCACCCCGAAGGCCACCGCGTAGACGCGACGGACGTCGGTGCCGATGACGAGCGCGCCGTACGTGTTGTCGGCGGCGGCGCGGATGGAGCGGCCGAGGTCGGTGCGGAACAGGAAGAGCGAGAGCAACAGCGTGAGCACGACGGCCACGCCGAACGCGATGAGGCGCGCCACGTCCACGAACACGGGGCCGAGCCAGAGCGTCGACTGTGCGAGCGCGCTGCGCACGCGCTGCGGTTCGGGGCCGAAGGCCAGCAGCGCCGCGTTCTCGAGCACGAGGGCCACTCCCAGCATGAGGAGGATCTGCATCTCGTGCGGCGCGTCGACGATGCGCTGCACGAGCACGCGCTGTACGACGAAGCCGAGGAGGAAGAGGGCGGCCGCGCACACGACGAAGCCGGCGTAGGGATCGACACCGCCGCGGGTGGCCATCAGCCACGCCAGGTACATCCCCCACACCATCATGTCGCCGTGGGCGAAGTTCACCACGCGCATGACGCCGAAGATGAGCGTGAGCCCGACGGCCATGAGGCTGAACACGCCGCCGAACAGCACGCCGTTGAGCAGGCCCTGCGCGACGAGGGTCGCGTCGATCGTCAGGCCTTGGGGCGCGGGAACACGAACTTCTGCAGGGCGGCTTCCTTGGGCCAGACGGCCACCGGCCGCTGCCGGAGGATCTGGATCATGGTCGGGATCGCGTTTGGGTTGTCGCCGAATTCGTTGAAGTGGATCGGCCCGCCGTACTGCATGAGGCCGGCGCTGTACGTCGTCTTCTGGATCGCGTCCACGATGGCGTCGGGATCGTCGAGCTTCGCCGCGCGCTCGAGCACGTCGGCGACCACGAAGATGGCGTCGTACGAGTAGCCGGAGTTCGTGTCGAAGAGCCGGCCGCCCGAGCGCTTCTGATATTCCTCGGCGAGCTGCTGGGTCTTCGGATTGCGGAAGTTCGGCCAGGGGTTGCTGGCCATCACGTATTCGAGGTCTCCCTTGAGCGCCGCGAGCTGGCCCGCCTCGTAGAGCCCGGGGCTGCCCGGGCCCACGATGCCGAGGGACTCGACGCGCTGCTTGCGAATCTCCGGCAGCAGGAGCTGCGCGCTCGCCGGCCGCGTGATCGGCGCGATCACGTCGGGCTTGAGCGCCTTCAGCCGCGCCACCTCCGTCGAGAGGTCCGAGGGCGGCTCCGGCCACGGGATCACCTCGTCCTCCAGCAGCGTCCACGCCGGCTTCGCCGCCTTGTACGCGGCCAGGAAGCCACGCGACTGGTTCAGGCCGAAGAGGTCGTTGCAGTGCATCAGCACGACGCGCCGGGGCGTGACCTTCGCCTCCGCGAAGATCTCGGTGAAGTAGCGCACCGCGCTGCGTCCGAACCCCGAGCCCGTCGGGAAGTTGCGGTAAACGTACTGGACCTTCTGCTGGCCCTCCTTCACCGCCTTCGCCACGTTGGCGGTGATCGGATCCGCGGCGGCGATGTCGATGAGGAACGGCAGCCGCTTCTGCTGCGCGACCGAGACCATGGCCGCCGTGCTCCCGGAGTCGAACGAGCCCACCAGCATCTGCGCGCCCTGGTTGACCACGCGCTCGGCCTCGACGCGGCCGTTCTCGGGCTTGCTCTGCGTGTCGCCCGTGATCAGCTCGAGCTGCAGCCCGCCCTTGCCCTTCACGCCGCCGGCGGCGTTGACGGCCTCGACGGCGAGCTGGGCGCCGAGCCGGCAGGCCTGGCCCGGCTCGGCGAGCGGGCCCGTCACGGGGTGAATCGCGCCGATCTTGAACGGCTTCGGCTGCGCGCGGAGCGGAAGCGGCACGCCGGCGACGGCGGCGCCGGCCACGGTGGTCTTGAGGAACGCACGCCGGCTGAGTTGGCGCATCGTCATTCGAGCCTCCTTGAGGCCGTCGAGATAGAAGCGCTCCAACTCTACTACCAGCGACCAGGCTTGTAGCGGCGGTCGACTAACGGCCCTGACGCACGAAGGCCTTTCGGAACACGTGATCGGCCACGCGCCGGCCCTGGGCGATGCCCTCGGTCTTGTCGAACACCCAATGGATGCCCAGGTAGATGCGGCTCTGGCCGTTCTCTTCCTCGGCCTCGGAGAGCGACGCGAAGCTACGCGGCACGAGCGGGCGCGCGTTGCCCTCGTTGTCGAGCGTCTCGCCGTTGAGCTCGTCCGACACGAATGTGAAGGCAATGCGGTCGGTCCCGTAGAAGTCGCGCAAGATCTGGAAGAGCGCGCCGCCGAACCCCGCGTGGCCCGAGGGGTATGCCGGGAACGGCGGGGTGAAGTTCGGGCCGTTGAGGTTGCTCGCGGGCGCGCCGAGCGGCGAGTACGTGGGATCGGGTGCCGTCCTCGGATTGCCGTCGGACTCGCGAATGCCGGTGACCGGGCGCCAGAACACGTAGTGGTACTTCGACTCCCAGATCGCGACCCCGGCGTCGGCGATCGCCACGTTGACCAGGGCCAGGAGACGGGCGAGCTCGATGCCGCCCGTCCTGCGCTGCTCGGCGATGTGCAGCACGATCTGGTTATAGAGCCGTGGCGGCGCGCACAGGGTCGGCGTGCCGTCGTACGCCCAGAAGATGCCGGTGAGGGGTGACGATCCCGTCGCCGCCCACCGCCTTCACTTCGTTGTACGCGCCCGTGTACTCCCGATTGTCGAGATCGGGCGGCGGCGGAACGCGAAACTGATCGCCCGACCGGAGCACGAACGGCGTGACGTCTCCCCAGTGAGCGCCCAACGCGAGCGGGTTCTGGCTGATCGGGTCCTGGCGCCACTTGCCGGGCGCGTCGCTGGTGATGTAGTCGATGCCGATGCGCGGCTCAGGGTGCGCCGCGCCGTCGTTGGCGCGGCGCGCGAGGATGGCGGCGGCGGCCGCACGCCCGAGCGTGACGCCGTTGGCTTTGGCGCGCCCGTCGCGGAGGGCGCTGAGGTCTTCGACGAGCTCGGCGTCGAAATCGGCCTTCTGCGAAGGGAAGAGCGCGGTCAGCGTGTCGTGCGCGGCCACCGCAATGGCGGCCTCGACAGACGCGTCCTGGGAGGCAGCGCGAAGACGCGTGTAGCTCTGGAAGCCCCCGACGACAGCGTTCACGGCGTCGAAGACCGCGATGTGGACGATGGCCAGGGCCCGACTCGAGCGTCCCGGCCCGAACTGCTCGCCGAACACGCGTGGATCACCGGGCGGGACCGGCGTGTGGTCGACGCCGCTGGCGTCGACGGCGATCTGGTTCCAGTGGCGAAGACGGTCCGTGACGCCCGGGCCGCGCTGCCGCCGGCGTCTCGGCTCACGCGGGTTCGGGCGCGCGTCGAAGCGCGGCCCGAGGGCGTCGCGGAGACCGCCCTGGATTCCGTCGGCGCCGGCGGGGACCGGCAGACCGAGCGCGAGCATCCCCAGCACGAACGCGCGTCGCGATGACCGGCTGCTCATGAGGTCGCTCCTGTCTCGGCGGAGCCACCGCGGGTGCGGGCAAGATGGAGGAGAGCAGACGTCGTGCCAGACCAGCGTCCAGCGGCGTCGACCCGGGATCTCAACGGGTTCGAGCGCGGCGCTCGGTCGTCACGTCGCCGGCGAAGACAGCGCGTCACAGCGTGTCAAGCGGCGTGACACCGCGCGAGCTCATTCGCGAAACTGACGCGCGCGTCGCCGCGGGACATGCCGGAGAGCCATCGCGCGCGCGCGTATAATGCCGCGTGCGCATCGGAGTCCTCGTCCCGCCCGGCAACCCGACGGTGGAGCCCGAGCTCTACCGCATGGCGCCGGCGCAGGTGACGATCCATTTCGCGCGGCTGGACTCCGGCGCCGAGAGCGGCGATCCCGGCAGTCGCACGGGGATGGAGGACCGCACGCGCGCGTATCTGGCCGGTCTTCCGCTCGTCGCGCGCGGACTCGCCCAGGTACGCCCGGCCGTCGTCGTGCTCGCCCACACCGCCTCGAGCTACGCCAACGGCTTCGCGAACGAGCCGGCGCTCGTGGAGCGGCTCTCGTCGCTCACGGGCGCGCCGGGGGTGACAGCGGCCGGGGCCGTACGCGCCGCGCTCCAGCACCTCGGTGCCAAGCGCCTGGCGCTCGGCACGCCGTACCAGGAGAGCGTGAGTCTGCAGGGCAGGGCCTACTGGCAGGCCGCGGGCTTCGAGATCGTCGGCTACCGGCGGCTCGGCGACGTGGGATCGATCTACGACGAGACCGAGGAGCGCGCGTACGAGCTGGCGCGCCTGGCCGATGCGCGAGAGGCCGACGCGGTGCTGCTGAGCGGCACCGGACTGCCGACGATCGGCGTGCTCGAGCGTCTCGAGCGCGACCTCGGCAAGCCGGTCGTCAGCAGCATCCAGGCCTGCCTGTGGCAGGCCCTGCGCGTGGCCGGCCGGCCTCAGCCCATCGCGGGCTTCGGTCGGCTCCTCCGCGACGTCGCGCGCTGACGCACCACGTCCGCGAGCCCTGCGAGACGATCCTCAGCGTGGCTACTCGCTGTCCCACAGCCAGGCCAACTTCGCCGCGTTCCGCGCGGCGGGCGGCCGCGGCACGTTCAGCGAGCTCGAGGCGCCGCCGAATCCGTTCGGCGGCCACGGGCTCTTCGCCTATCCCGACGTCTGGGCCTCCGCCGTGGACGCCTATCTGAAGCGCCGCGGCCTGCCCTGACCGCGGCGCCGCGCGAGGCTCAGCGCGCGCCGAGACCGTCGTAGCAGAGCCGCGCCATCCGTCCGATGAGCTGCGCGGCGGCCGCGAAGCCCGGCGTGCCGTCGGGCAGCGCCGCCGGCACGCGGTCCGTGAACGCGGTCAGGATGCAGAGCGGACGGTCGTCCTTGAAGAGGATGCCCGCGTCCATGTAGCCGCGTGCGCCGGTGCCCGTCTTGTGCGCGACTTTCGCGCCGAGCGGCAGCAGCGAGGGCAGCCGCGTCTTGTACTTCTGCCACGAGAGGATGTCGAGCCCGAGCCGGCAGAGCTCCGGCGTGGAGCCCAGCCGCGCCGCGACGGCGGGATCGGTCGTGCCCTTGAGGATCAGCTCGAGCAGCAGCCCCTGGTCGTTCGGCGTCGTGCTCGTCACCTGCTCGAGCGTATGGTCGGCGGGCAGCTTCGGCGGGAGCCCGAAGCGATGGATCGTCGCCGTCATGCCGACGCCCTCGCACCAGCTCTGGAGGTTGCCAAGCCCGACGAGGTCCACCACGTGCCCGGTGCACGTGTTGTCGCTGACGATGATCATCATCACCAGCGCGTCGCGGAACGTGATCCAGAACCCCGGCGTGAGGTGCTGAAACGTGCCGGACTCGTTGTTCTGGAAGCGCGCCTCGATCGTCACCTTCTGATCGAGCGCGAGCTTGCCCGCGTGCACGGCCGCGAGCGCCGCCATCATGATCGAGATCTTGCGCGTGCTCGCCGACGGCACCGGCACGTCGCCGAGGCGATCGGCGCGCGCGCCGGTCGCGACGTCTTTGAGATACCAGCTCGCGTGGAAGGGCGCGGCATCGCACAGGGCGTCGAGGCGTTCGACCAGCTCTCGCATGACTACCTCCGCTCCAGCCAGACGTTCCAGAAGTGCATGTACGGTCCGGGCTCGTAGCCCTGGACGTCCTTGCGCCGCGCGTCGAGGCGGAAGTAGTCGCCGAGCCTGATGCGCGGCGCCTCCGCGTAGAAGATGGTCTGGACCTTTTCCCAGATCGCGACACGCTTCTTCAGATCGAACTCGCGCCCCATGGCCTGCAGGAGCGCTTCCTTGTCCGGATGGCACCACCAGCCCGGCCAGTCGCACAGCACCTGCGCCGCCACCGTCGGCTCGGGCAGGAAGACGAACGCCGTGCTGAACGCGTCCCACAGCTCCGGCTTGGCGCGGCGCTGGACGACGGTGGCCCAGTCGGCGACTTGCAGGTCGATCTTGAAGCCGACTTCCTCGAGCTGGCTCTTGGCCACGAGCGCAGGCTTGTAGTGATGCTCGTACTCGGTGGTGACGAGCCAGCGCACCGGCTGGCCCGCGTAGCCCGCGTCCTTCAAGATGCGCTTGGCCTTGTCGCGGTCGCGCTGGTTGTACGCGGCGGCGGCGACGCGTGAGTGATAGGGCTGCTCCTGGAAGACGATGCCCGGGTCGAGGCGGTAGAAGTCTTTGTGGCCGAGGCCCGCGAGCATCATCGGCTCGACGTCCAGCGTCGCCTGGATCGCCTGGCGCAGGCGCTTGTCCGTCATCAGTCCCTGCCTGGTGTTCAGCACGACCGTCGCCCAGCCGTACGGCTTGACCACGACGGGCTCGACGCCCTGCGTGGCCTTGATCCGGTCGTACTGATCGGGCTTGATCTGCTGGATGTACTGATACTCGCCGGTGGCGATCCCCGCCTGCCGCGTGGCGTAGTCGGGTACCGGCAGGAAGAGCAGCTCGTCGACGTGGGCGACGCGCTGGCCCGCGAGGCCGCTGGCGGGCTCGCTGCGTGCGGCGTAGCCGTCGAAGCGCGCCAGCTTGATGTGGCGATCGGGCCGGTGCTCGACGAACTTGAACGGCCCGGTGCCGACGTACTCCTTGAGCTGTCCCTCGCCCGTCGCGTCCACGACCTCCTTGGGATAGATGAAGGCTGCGCTGTCGACGTGGGCCAGGATCGTCAGCAGGCTGCTCGAGGGCTCCTTCAGCCGGATCTCGACGCCGAGCGGCCCCTTCGCCTCGA
>WNGR01051311.1_pt1 | contig 10134 bp, 7 predicted proteins | sample 5407581 | NCBI WGS metagenome assembly WNGR01 (sample SAMN13153383, study PRJNA577476) | soil metagenome | isolation source: 80 cm soil or saprolite under Garry oak tree replicate 2 | place: USA:California | collected 2016-06-15
CACAGGCAGGTCTTTCAGGGCTGCATCGTCCCATTTCGTTCCCATCCCCACTGCAGCCCCGCCCTTGATCACCGTGACGTTCTCCCTTGTCGGATGCCAATGCGGCGCGACCTTCGCTCCGTCGGTACAAGACAGCCGCAGAGTATAGGTGGCTCCTGCCTTCATCGGATCGCCCTGGAGGACAGCGACGCGCAATGTGCCGCCGATTTCAACCGAGGGCGTGCCGACCAGGACTCCTGCGGGAATGTCGCCCCACTTTTCCGAACCAGACTCCACAATCATCGGGCTTGCAGCCCGCGCAGGACTCTTTTTAGCAGGTTCTTTTGTCTGCGCGCCCGCGATCAGGGCCAGCAATGCGCAGGAAATCAACAAACCCATTCGGCGTATGGACATCTTGCTCCTCCTTGGATTGGTTTGGGCTTAATCCGGAATTTCCGTTTTGAGCCGCGCCTTCGGGCCGAAAGCTTAGCCCTCCTGCCCCGTCGCGTCAAGCGCAGGTCGTCCTGGGTGCTGTCCTAATTTGAATTCTTAGATTGGAAAGTGAATAACCTAGCCTGCAAATCCCCCTATCTATCGCAATGAACAGGTACTAGAGGTAGTATGTGGCTCTACTCGGAGGCACCTGACGATGGACAATACCTTGTCAGAAATAAAGTTTGATCGCAAGTGCTTGGGTGAGCTTCTGCAAAAGGGAAATCTACGGGTGCCGCCGAACCAAAGAGACTATTCGTGGAAACCCGGAAACGTAGACGATCTATGCAAAGATATTCGCCTAGCTATGAACAATCCCCAACGAGATTACTTTCTTGGGACAATTGTGGTTATTCCTGAAAAGAAGAATCTAATGGTCGTTGATGGCCAACAAAGGCTCGCCACGAGCATGATAATTCTGGCTGCGATCAGGGACTACTACATAGACGTGAAGGACGAGCAAGGAGCTACGGATTTCACCCGCAAATGGCTCTATGAAACTCATCCTCTTACGAAAAGTTGTGACGTTCATCTAGTTCTTAATGAAATGGACTCCATCTACTTTTTTGAGCGTGTACTCCTTCCCAAAAAATCCGATGAACGAAAGAGCAGAGAACAGTCTGAGATTACGAAGCCATCGCACAAGCTGATTGATAAAGGTGCGAAGCACGCCGCTTCTCATTTAAGAGACTTCCTGAAAGGGATTCCGAAAACCTCGCACCTTGAAGCCCTAGAACAGTGGGTGGAGTTCTTGGAGAATCATGCGGCAGTCATCCTTGTGACGGCTCCAACAGAAGGCTCCGCATACATGATCTTTGAAACGATGAATGATCGGGGGCTGGAACTTTCTGCGGTTGATCTAATCAAAAACTACATGCTTGGAAAAGCAGGAGACGATCACTTTGCCGTCGTAAAGAAGAACTGGACGCTAATGATCGGAAATCTTGAATCTATGAACGAAGAAGAGAGAATCAAGAACTTCGTCAGGCACTATTGGATTTCCAAGAAAGGCGTTGTCCGGACCCAAGAGCTTTTCACCTCAATAAAAAATGACAGCCAATCTCCGGCTCAAGTGCTTGGTTTTTCCGAGCAGTTGCAAAAGGTATCCACGCAATACGCATCTCTTGTTAACCCCTCTAGCCCTGCCTGGAACCAATACCCGGCTTCAGCACGGAATGCATTGGAAGCACTAAAGACTCTTGGCATATCTCAAACTAGACCGTTATTGCTGGCAGCCATCGAGAATCTTCCCGCAGTAGAAGCTGGGAAACTTCTTACTGCCCTTGAGGGCTGGGCCGTCAGACTCATTGCAGCCGGAAGTATTGGCACAGGGGCACTAGAGCAAGTTTTCGGGAACCTAGCAAAAGATATAAGCGATGGCAAACTCAAATCGGCGAAAGAAGTAGAGGCACAAATCAAGGGAGACATCCCGGAAGACGATCAATTCAAGGTTGATTTCGCCGCTATGAAAATAGGAAACCATGCGATCGCTCGATATTTCCTCCGTTCTCTGGAAACCGACGGTAGGCCATACTTGGAGCCAAGTAAGAACGAAAAAATAACGCTGGAACATGTTATGCCAGAGAATCATTCCGAAGACTGGAAGCACATCTCAGAGGATACCCACGCTGAATATGTCCATCGTTTGGGGAATCTGGCTCTGCTTCTTTCAATTGATAACTCGACATTCAAAGATAAAGGCTTTTCTGTGAAGAAGCCCATTCTTGCTGACGTTAAGCTAGGGCTGACCAACATGATAGGCACGTGCAAAGACTGGAATGACGAGGAGATCAAGAAAAGACAAGAGTTTATGGCAGAAGAAGCTGCTAAGGTGTGGCCAAGGGAGAGTAATAAGTAATGACGCACGCTTTTTGTCTAGCCCAACGCGCTGCTACACCCTTCCTTGCAGCTTCGCTGCGTTGTTCTGGTCTCATTGCTGCTGGCGGGTGGCACACCTCTTTCGCCCCGAGCAGGGGTTTGTCGGGTGCTGCATCTTCTCGCACTTTTTTGCGAAAAGGTGGGAGTTCCCTTCGCCTTCTAAGGACAAGTGGCGCACCCATCAACCGCTGCCCGCTTTCGATGCCGAGGCGCGTTTTGCTACGGAATCCTGAATGCGCCCGAAAATCGCCAATAACTCTTTCAGGGCCTGCTCGGTCTTCGTCCGGCACTACCGCAACATGTATATGCAGGGCGCTGGGCACTCCGGTTAGTGCCCCCCACCTGCTTCATTGAGAGAGAAGCAAAGGTTTTACACCACGTGCCGGAGTGCCCGCGAATTAGGCCTTGACAACCGCTAGTCATCTGTGCTATACGTACTTCTGTCGTTATCGCCAGGAGCCCGCTAGGTAGCTTCACTCCCTAACCCGCCCCGCCTACTGAGAGGCCGCGATAGATCGCTAAGAGAATCAGAAAAGCTCGAGAAAGCCGAAAATGCCGCCTAAACTCTTTCGTTTCACACAGTTTCGCAAAAATGCGTCCGCAACTCCTTTAGTTTCACACACTTTCAAAACAAAGGACTTAAAACCCTTTCGTTTCACACACTTCCAAAAAAACGGTAGGGGGTGGGTTCCTCTTTCCAACCTCCGTTCTTCCCTAAGTCCTTTAGATTCTGCACTTACGTCAAAACGCGCACCTAAGTCCTTTACATGCAACACTTACGAAAAACATACCGAGGGGGGAGGGGGGCCCTCCTCGGGTCAGAACACGAGCCACGAGTCACCAATCACGAGTTACCAGTCGCCGCCTCCATGCGGTACAATCTCCCGCGCCACACCGGCGCAAAGGAGAACCACCGATGACCTTTTCAACGCGCAATATCGTTTGGCAGGCGTTTCGATTGGCTGTGCTTCCCGCAGCGCTGTTCTGCTTCGCTGCCGGTCTGGGCGCGCAGGAAAAGGACAATCCTCCCAAGAAGCCCGAATCGAAGGTCGCCACGGTTGAAGTCACGCCCGCGGAAGCCGTTGCCGAAGTCGGCGACACCGTGCAATTCACCGCCGTCGGCAAGGACGCCTCGGGCAATGCCCAGCCGGACAAACCCACAGTGTGGCTTGCCGCGCCGTTCGATACCGGCGGGGCGGATATGTCCGGCAAGGTCCGAGTGTTCGGCGCGGGCGAAGTCACTGTCGGCGCGGTGATTGGCGGGAAGGTGGGCTACGCGAAGATCCACATCAAGCGCCCGCACGTTGCGCGGATTGAGGTTGCGCCGTTGTCCGCGCCGGTTGTTGCCGGAGGGACTGCGCAGGCTGTGGCCACGCCGCGCAACGCCAATGGCGAGCCGCGCAGCGATATCGCCATCACCTGGACCTCGGAGAACGCCGCGGTGGCCCGCATGGATGCAGCCGGCCTTGTGACGGGAGTAAGTCCCGGCCGAGCGAAGATTCGCGCCGCGGGCGATGGCGTTTCGGGCGAGGCTTCCGTCACGGTGGTGAGGAATCCCGCCGAACACATTTCCGTTTCCCCGGCGACCGCGCAGGCGCGCACCGGCGACGTCGTGCACTTCGCCATTCGCGCGCGAGACGCACGCGGCGCGAACATCGCGGCTCCCGCGGCGCATTGGGCCGTAACCGGCGCGGGGGCCCAGGTCTGGCAGGACGGCGCGTTTGTTGCCGAGCGTCCGGGAACGTACGCCGTGTCCGCGACTGTCGGCGACCGCACCGCGGTCGCCAGCGTGGTCGTCGCGCCGCGCAACGTCGCGCGCGAGGTGGAAGTTGTCGCGCATGCCATGCCCAAGGACGAACAGTTCGCCGAAGAATGGATCTGGGGAAACTACGCTTATCTCTCGACCATTGACGACAAAGTTTTTGTGTATGACATCTCGGACCCGTCGAAGCCAAATCTTACCGACACGGTGAAGGTGGATGCCCGTCTGGTGAACGACGTCAGCGTCACCGCCGACGGCAAAACCGGAGTTATCACCCGCGAGGGCGCCTCAAACCGCAAGAACGGAATTGTGTTTCTAGACACCTCCGACCCGCTCCATCCCAAGCAGATTTCCGAATACACCGCGACGGTCACCGGCGGCGTGCACAGCGCGTTTGTCAATTCACACTACGTCTATCTGACCGACGATGCCACCGGCTCGCTCCGCGTGATTGATTTCGCCGACGTAAAAAACCCCAAGGAAGTGGCCCGCTGGCAGACCGAAAGCCCTCTGGCTATGCAGGTCGAAGGCCCCATGGGACCGATGACCATTGGCCGCTTTCTTCACGACGATCAGGTGCTCGAGGGCCTCGCCTACCTCGCGTACTGGCGTGATGGGTTGGTCATTCTCGATGTCGGCCGGGGCATCAAGGGTGGAAGCCCGGAGAAACCGCAACTGGTCAGCCAGCTCCGCTTCAATTACGACGAGCTCTATGGCCCGGGTTGGCTCGCAGGCGCGCATGCCGTGTACCGCTATAAAAATTATGTGCTCATAGGCGACGAAGTTTTTCCGGGACAGTTCGATATCACTTCGAAGTCGCGCATTCCGGTGCGCGGCATCGTGCACGTCGTGGACGTCTCCGATATTGCGCATCCGCGCGAAGTGGCCACCTACAGCGCACAACATCTGGGTCTTCGACGACATTCTTTACATGGGCTACTACAACGGCGGCGGGCGTGTCCTGGATGTTTCCGGCGAGTTGCGCGGCGAGCTTTACAACCAGGGCCGGGAAATCGCCAAACTCTGGACCGGCGATCCCGCCGGCTACAGGTCCAACCTTCCGTTTGCCTGGGGCGCCTATCCGTACAAGGGGCTCATCTACGTCAACGATGTCCACTCCGGGTTGTGGATCGCCAAGCTCGGCAAATTGAAGCAGCCGACCTTGACCACGGAGATGCCCCACTGAAAAAATTGCGATGCGATTATGGGCTCTTGGATGGTTCGATTTTCCAGAAATCGATTCCGGCGGCCTGTTCCGGCAAATCCAATGTGGCAACCGTCTTGAGCGCGGCGAGGTCGATCACTTCCAGCGTTCCCGGCTCGGAGCCGATGCCCTCGACGGTGACGAAGGCATAAAGGTTGTCGGGCGAAACGGCCACTCCGTGCACGACCTTCCGTTTTGTGGGAAGCCGCGCGAGTTCCTTTGCCGTCTTTATCTCGAAGATGGAAACGGAAGGCCCTCGCTTATTCGTGGCGATCAGCAGTTTGCCGTCTCGCGTCACGCCCAGGTTATAAACGCCCGGGCCCGCGGGAATTCGACGGACAAGTTTCCACGATTCGGCGTCCACCTCGACAATCTCGCTGGATTTGTTGCACGCCACGAAGACGCGCGCGCCATCAGCCGAGGGTTGCGCCCACGTCGGCTGGCAGGAGTTATCACCCGCCTTGGGCGGCTCGCTGCCGTGGTCCATCGCGTGACTTGCATGCTGCGCGGAATCGCTGCGCGGAAGCCCTTCAAACGCCTGCTCTTTCCCCGGCGTGACGCGGAAACTCCGCGCCACCTTCATCCGCCGCGGGTCAATCTCCACCAGAAGGTCGTCCATCATGCAGGCCGAATAATGCGCCGTTCCGTCGGCATTGATCCTCGAGCCATGAGGCATCGTGCAGGTGGGGATGCGCGCGACCTCCATCATCAAGTGCGTGTCCACCACGGACACGGAACTCGGCACCATGTCGCCGTGCAGGTTGAAGTTCACCACATAAAGGAAGTTGCCGTCGGGCGTGACGTCTTCGGTGGCGGGAAACATTCCCAGATCCACATGGCCGAGGACGGCGTCGTCGCCGGCCCGGTATTTCCAGGCCGAGCCGTTCGGCCGGCCGTGGCCGATGGACACGTAATAAAACTCGCGGTCCGGCGAAAACACGATTCCGTGGGGCCCGTTGATGTCCACCGGCATCAGACGCGTGCTGACATCCCGCTCCACTCGCGCGCCTTGCGGGCCGAAGCGCACGGTGACGACCCGGTCAGCCGATTCACAGTCCACCTTTACCAGATAATCGTATTGCCCCGGCTGCGGCGTTTGTGCGGCGGGCTACCCCTCAGCCTGCCCTCAGTCTTCCGAGAGCGGACAACTGTTTAGTTTTCGCCGCCGGCCCGCGCGCGCGACTAGGCCGTCGAGCCCAGGGCTCGGCGCTGCTGGAAACACTCGCGGCAATACACCGGGCGACCCTGCGTCGGCTTGAAGGGAACCGTCGTTTCCTTCCCGCACTGTGAGCAGGTGGTTTTGGTTTCGGCGCGCGCGTAGCCGCCGGAGCCTGCGCCTTCCGCCCGCCGGGACTTGCAGGCCTTGCATCGCTTGGGCTCGTTCTTGAAGCCCTTGTCGGCGAAGAACATTTGTTCGCCGGCGGTGAAGACGAACTCGGCGCCGCATTCAGCGCACTTCAGTACCTTATCGTGGTATTCCATTCGCTGCTCCCTTGCACCGGGCCGGAGACGCGGGAGGCAGTCTTCTCGGACAAATCGGTATTTCTTGGGATGGCCGGGTTACCCGGGGTGCCGGGGGCGGGTCCCACTTGCCGACTGGCTCGAAGCTGCTGGGAAAAACCCAAGGGTCTCTGCCTGATTCGGGCCTCGCTGCGGCCGCACTTGCGTACCAGCGGCGGCTAGTGCCGTTCCAACTATTTTGAGCCGAATACCGGCATGGAGTCCTAGATCCGAAGATGGACGCCAGCCGTTTCTGGAAGACTTGCTCCAATGAGTTGGAACGGCACTAGTCCAGTTCGCGCCGCTGCTTTTTGCGCAAGCGCTTCCGCGATAGCGCTTCTTTCGCCCGGCGTTTTTCTCCGGGCTTCATGTAATAGCTGTGCCGCTTAATCTCCTTGATGATGTCTTCCTGCTGCACCTTGCGCTTGAAACGGCGCAGCGCGTTCTCCAAGGACTCGCCTTCCTGAATCGTTACTTCAGCCAAGCAAACCTCACCCCCGTTTCCCGTATGGAGCCATGTTTCGTTCGTTGACCTGCTGAATAGGGATAGCTTAACACTCTATTGATTGCTTCTTCTAGCGAAGCTGCCGGGGGATGTCAAGGGTTCTTTGCGGAAGCCGCCGCGAGAGGCGTTGGGGGGTATCATTCAACTTAGATAAAGAAACTGTAATTCGGAAACAATGGAATCGGTCGCGCCAGTCCCGCCCACCCTCCGCCTTCGCGGCAGGTGCTGCACCAAGCGATGAGGGTTGCTGGTAGAATAGCCGCGCCGGATGGTTGCACCGGCGCCGAATTGCTGCGAGGCCTCCGTTGTCCCTGATGCGCGACGCCATCGGTGTCCTGCTCGCCGGCGGGCAGGGCGAGCGGCTTTGGCCGCTCACGCGGGACCGCGCCAAGCCCGCCGTGCCTTTCGGCGGCGTTTACCGCATCATTGACATCACCCTCTCGAACTGCATCAACAGCGATCTCCGCCGCGTCTTCGTGCTGACGCAATATAAGGCGCTCAGCCTCAACCGCCATGTCCGCGAGGGATGGTCCGCCCTGATGGGGCTGGGCGATTACATCGAACTGCTGACGCCGCAGATGCGCGTCTCCGCCAATTGGTATTTGGGCACCGCCGACGCCGTTTATCAGAACATCTATTCGATCGGCAGCGTGCGCTCGAGCTACGTTTTTGTTCTCTCCGGCGACCACATCTACAAAATGAATTACCAGAAGATGCTGCAGCAGCACGCGGATTCCGGCGCCGAGGTGACCGTGGCCACCCTTGAAATGCCGCCGGAAGAAGCCGCGGGACATTTCGGCATCATCGAGACCGACGAGCACTGGCGCATCGTCGCCTTTGAAGAAAAGCCCGCGGAACCCCGGAGGTCGCGCACCAACCCGGCGAAGGTCAACGCCTCGATGGGCGTGTACGTCTTCAATACGCAGCTCCTGATTCCCATCCTCATTGCCGACGCCGAGGACGTCAACTCGAGCCACGATTTCGGCAAGGACATTCTGCCGAAGATCATCGGCAAGCACCGCGTCTTCGCCTACAACTTCGTGGACGAAAACAGCCCCGGGGAAATGTACTGGCGCGACGTCGGCACGATCGAAGCCTATTACGAGGCGAACATGGACCTGGTTTCGGTAAGCCCGGTCTTCAATCTCTACGATAAGAACTGGCCGCTGCGGACCTGGCAGCAGCAATATCCGCCGGCAAAATTCGTCTTTGCCGATCCCGGCCGCATGGGCGTGGCTCTGGATTCCATTGTCGCGAGCGGCTCGATCGTTTCCGGCGGACGCGTGAAGCGCTCGATTGTCGGCTACGATGTCCGCGTGAACAGCTATTGCGAAGTGGAGAACTCCATCTTCTTCAACCACGTTTCCATTGGCCGCCACTCGCAAATCCGCAACGCTATCATTGATCGCCACGTGAGCCTTCCCGAACGCACGCAGATCGGCTACGACCTCGAAGCCGACCGGAAACGATTTCAGGTCACCGAGTCCGGAATCGTCCTGGTGGTCCGGGAAGAGTCCATGCTCGAGGAGCCGGAGTAGCCTTCGATTTATTGCTTGAGGAACTCGCGCATGGTCTGGATGACCAGCGCAGGTTTCTCATGGACCACCCAGTGATCGGCGTCGGGCACGCGGCGGACTTTCAGATTTTGCACCTGTGCTTCCAGCCCGTTGAGATTTCCCGTCAGCAAGGCGGTATCCTTCTCACCCCAAATCACCAGTGTGGGAACGGTGATGGGAGCGATAGACACGAGACCCTGCGATGCGGCGGGATCGGCCTGGCCTCCTCCGGCGGGTGATTTTAGATTGGCCGCGCGATAAAAATTCAAGCCGCCCGTCAGGCCGCGCCGCCAGCATTCCAGGTACTTTTGGCGATCCACGTCGCTTCCCCATTCCTTCAGCAAGGCTTGCAAAGGCTGGAAATCGTTCTGGCCCAGCACCGATTCCGCCGTCGGCGATGTAAACAAATTGAAGTACGCGGAGGCGTTCTGCTGGTCGGGGTTGCCGGCCAGCTCGCGCGCGAAAATCACCGGGTGCGGCGCGTTGATGATCACCAGTCTATCGAGCATCTCCGGATGCGCCGCAGCGAAATACCAGGCGATGACCCCGCCCCAATCGTGCCCCACGAGAACAAACTTGCGCGCGCCCAGCCCGGTCATCAACGCCCGCACATCGTCCACGATGACGGGCACGCGGTAGGCTTCCACCGCCGCAGGGCTTTCCGACAAGTTGTACCCGCGCATGTCCAGAGCAATCGCCTGGTGATCTTTGGCGAACTCCGGCAACAGGTCTTTCCACGCGTACCAGAATTCGGGAAAGCCGTGGAGGAAGAGAATCGCCGGCCCTTTTCCCTGCTCGACATAGTGCAGCTTCACGCCATTGACGGCCGCGAATTTGTGGACCCACGTTTCGCGCGGCTCCGCGGGCGATTTGCCCGGAGCGATCTGTGCCAGGGCAAACGCAAAGCAAGCCGGCACGAGCACCAGCAAGCTGCAGGCCAAATCAGTAACGCGCATCGGTAGCCTCCGAGGAGTTGGTTTCGGGCGGCTTTCCGCCGCCGGGACGATTGCGGTATGCGACAGTACCACGAAATTCGCCGCTCTTCGACGCGGCTCGCGCGACCGTGCCGGCACGTCTTCGTTTTCTCAAGGTTTTCTCACGGTTTTTTCACGAATCGCTACCGTCTATTGACAGCTCCCAGTACAATCCCTCTTTCGATTCGGGAGCGGCACATGTCCACGAAGATTACGCAGGTCCGCGCGCGGCAGATCCTCGATTCTCGCGGGAATCCCACCGTCGAGGCAGACGTGTACGTCGG
>WNGR01009638.1_pt1 | contig 10133 bp, 10 predicted proteins | sample 5407581 | NCBI WGS metagenome assembly WNGR01 (sample SAMN13153383, study PRJNA577476) | soil metagenome | isolation source: 80 cm soil or saprolite under Garry oak tree replicate 2 | place: USA:California | collected 2016-06-15
GTTGTTGTGACCCATTGTCCATGTGACCTATTATCCATGTGATGGACTATTGTTCTTGTGACTCTATTGTTCTGCTGCAGACTACACAGGTGACATCATAGGCTTTACTTGGACTTCTTATTGTTCCTTGTGACCTATTGTACTCATGATGCCATTGTTCATGTGACCTCTATTGTACTTGTTACTTATTGTTCTCTCATACTATAAGTAACTTGTGTCTTTGGCCTTACAGCCTTAGACTTGACTTCTTGTATCATACAGTATAGGACAACAGAGTCTTTCTCCCATCCATCCCCTGTCTGATCTGTTCAAAGTATTCCTCTCATTCTTGACAAACTTGAGGGTTACTACTTCTCATCAGGAACTGTCTAAGTCCCTGTTGGACTTAGCACTCAAAACCCACGTGACCGATCTTATTGTTTTGTCAGTTGGACTAGTGACCTTTGCCCAAGTCGGGTGATTGTCCCTACCATGATGTAACATTAAGTCAAGTCTATTAAACACTAGTCAAACTGGCCTTCAAAGTTAAGAAGATATACGCAGTCAAGAAGCGTAGTTCAATTCAAGCCTTTTACTATCGAAAGGAGAATAGAAGATGAACTACCCCAACACGTCAAAGGAGCTGCCATTTGGTGTGAGATTGACAATGAGGAAGGATATTGGATTTTTAATCCTCTAGGAAAAAACTACCTTGCCATCAAATACGAAGAATGACACAACAGTGGTACTTTATTGGACAGGACTCCAGAACAGGACATTGGGTTGCTACACAACCAGTCCCTTCAAGTTACCAGCTAGGAAGACAGTCAATTAGGCCCCAAGGAAAAGTCACAGGAATTGATGTTGACAATTCAGAGGCCAAAGAACATACCCAAAGTTCCTTCACAAAGACTGGCATAACACAAAGTTTGGCACAGATAATGTCTATGACACAGACATTGACAGCAGCAGCCCTTACACTGGTGGGAATGAGGAACCTGACCCAGTCACAGTCCTTTTTCACCAAACCAAGCACGGGAAAAAGTGGACCAGGAGGGAACCCACCAGGAGGTACTGGACCACCCAGAGGAGGTGGCACCAGGCCAGGAAGCAGTGGAGGCACCAGACCACCTGGAGGAGGTGGCACCAGACCACTAGGAGGTGCTGGACCACCAGGAGGTGCTGGACCACCAGGAGGTGCCGGTGGAGGTGGGGGTAATGGGAAGTTGGGGGGAAACCCTCCTTCTGATTTCGATGGACATGCACCCTTGTGGACACGTTCATCAATGAGTTCAACCTTTACCACCTGTCTAACATTGACACAGAACTGTTACGTCCTAGCAGGGATGTGAACTAAGTTCAAAGGTTCAAGGTGGCCCAGAGGGCAGTATCACACAAGTGTAAGAGCAAAGATATCTATTGTCTTATGGCTATGATATACAAGTGTGTCCAGGGTGTTATGCACCAAGTGCACAACAACTTAGCAAGGAGGACTTCTTGTCCAAGGTGTGGGGACACCTCTCTACACCTAGTTGCATGTGTGCTAAGTCTCAGCTGAGTGTGGTGTTGTTATAGTACAACTGCAAAGACTTCGATAGGAGGGTTCAGCTCTAGAAGAGCCTGAGGGAGATGGTTCACAAGAGGAGGTTTGAGATGATCACACACTCGAAGATTTGAAGGCAAGTTTGCTAGATTACAAACAAAGCCAAGTCTGACTTCGTACTATGTGTACACAGGGTTTATATACTAGGGGTAACAAAGTCGTGGACACAAGACGAGACACAAGCAAACACAGTCAAAATGGGTTAAGCAATGTGTTATCATAGATAAGACAGCCAAGGTGATGCAGGGACACAAAGGGGACAAAGGGAACATACGAAAATGATCAAGATAAGAAGACATACTGTGGTGATACAAGTCTGATGACCCAAAGCATCTGGATCATGACATGAGCCCCTCCCAATGTCCACTCTCCCTAGAGTGCTTCGGGGTTGATGAGATCATAGATGTCAGCATTAGGGTCGTTACCCTCCTCCTCTGATGAAGAGTCCTTGCATTGATGGGTCTGGAAGAAACCAAAAGGACCCCTCTTGCCACAAGTCTGGCACAGCTCATAGATGGGGCAGTCGATTTCATTGCGACTGCCCGACTTAAGGCATTTGCTGCACCATCTATTTGTCTCACTAGTACCTGGCCAAAGACAATCCTTGGGCCAGTGGTCAGTGGTGTTGCATCACCAGCAGTAGCAATTCTTCTGTGGACAGTTGAAGGAAAGGTGGAACTTGGAGGAGCGGCGAAGACAAAGCTTCCCTCCCTTGTTCTTCTTGGGCCCCCTCTTTTTCTTGGGCTTCTTCCTAGTTGCTGAAGGGGTGTGGCCTTCAGGTTCATCTTGGAGTCTGGGGAGGGCTAGGCAGTGAGGGGGGGAATGGGTTCTACTTCAAAGGGGTGAGTGTTGGTGTGGTTAGGAGGAGGGTGGAGGCGCAGCCAGGTACTTGAGATTGTTGAGTATGCTTGGTGACTCTGGAGGCATTGCCTTGCACTGGTAAGTGACATATCTACCTCCAGGAGATGGCACTCTAGAGGTTCGGTGGTTTTGTAAAGGGTGACCACTTGTTCCCTCAATGCCTTCTGGTTCTTCAGTAGCCACCTTGTCCTGGCTACTTCTGTGGTTAGTCTGTGGTCTCAGAGGTAGTCCAAGACTGCTTGGATCTTTGGAACAAGGGGGGAGTCAGGGGAGAAGTTCTGGAGTTGCTCTAGCGAGAGGGGAGGGGGGGGGGTCATAGTTCCCTTCATCAACACATTCTAGGAGGTACAGGGGGAGCCTGTATTCAGGGTAGCCCTTGCCTAGCATTCCAATGAGGGATTTTTTGTTGTTTGAGAGGTGGATATAGCGAGCTCCAGTTCTTTTGAAGGCCCCAGGGTCTTCATCATTAGGGATAGAGAAGGGGAAGTAGTGGCCACTGAAGGGGTCATTCAGCCAGAAGCCTACTCCAGGGTGTTGGTTTAATGGATCGACGTCTCTGCCTAGTTCAATGGGGTAGTCATCACAAGCAGGGGGGTCTTTGTAATTAATGGGGTAGTTGTCCATGACTGGGTCATGGACAAGTCTTGTGAGCACAGCATGGGCTGCTCTGGGGTCTGGGGGAGTGGTAGTGGGTCGTTCAAGGGTGGGGATGAGTCTGTGTATGACAGGGGTGTTTAGGTGAGTGGTGGCTGATTCAGGGGGTTGCAAGATGTTCCCTTCTTCTGTGGAGATGATGCTGGAGAAGTCTGGGTGGATACTAGGAGGGGCTGGTTCATCAGGGGAGGGGGATCTGATCACTGCTGCATTGACTAGATTGGCAATGACCATCTCTACTGCGAAGTCATGTTCTGAAGTGGAAAGCGGTGGTTGTTGATCTTCCTCCATCGCTACTGAGCTTTCTGGGGACTCTGTGGTAGTTTCAGAGTATGATCCTCTTGCCATAGCTCTGACAATGAGTCTTTTTGGTGGATGAGTTATGAGAGGGCATGGTTATAATGGTGTGGGGAGTGAATGGGTGGATGGTGACGGAGTGAATGGATATTCCTCTTCTTTTTATCCATTCTTCTGCTCCCACACTTCTGGGGTTGCACTTGTAGTATTCTTCTACAAGTTCTGTGGCATTAAGGTTCTTTTCCAGTTCCCAGCTGTTATGGGCATTGGAATATCCTTTCCACTTGATTAGGAATTGGGTTTGATTCCAATAACATCTGGTGTTCACTATTTGGTCTATTTCCCATTCTGATTCTCCTTTGATCAGATCAGGAGGAGGTTCTGGGAAGTTCATCCCATGTATGGGTATTTCTTTGTATGGCATTAGGAGCGAGGCATGAAACACTGGGTGGATACACCACTGTGGTGGCAGTTTTAGGGTGTAGGTGGTTACTAAGATTCTTTTCATGATGGGAAAAGGGCCATATCTCTTTGGGGCTAACTTGAAAGTGGGGTGCATTGTTTTCAAGTTTCTGGCATCAAGCCACACCTTATCTCCTTCTGAGTATGGTTGGAAATGAGGGGAGTCTTTGTACTGTGATTGGGCATGTGTGATGGCCGCCTGGGCTGCCCTTCTGGCTTCTAAGATCTGTTCCAGCCTTTCTTTTGTTTCAGGCATGTTGCCTGTGCGCTGTGGCTGGTGCATCTTTGGGGTATACCCTAGAATGAGTTTGTAAGGTATCTTTTTTGTGGTGGCACTCGGCCATGAGTTGTGCATGTATTGAGCCAGTGGTAGTAAGTCTGCCCAGTTGTCTTGTTGGTGGTTGATGAACATCTGGAGGTATTGTTCTACCCATTGGTTTGCTCTTTCTGATTGTCCATCAGTCTGGGGGTGGTATGCTATACTGATGTTTTGTTCAATGTCCAAGGTGTCACACCATTCTTTGATCAGTTTGGCTGTGAGCCAAGTGTCTCTGTCTGAGATTACTCATCTGGGGAGTCCATAGTGTGGAAAGAGTGTTTTGGCAAGGAGTGCTGCCACTCCTTTCACATCTATTGTCTCTTTGCATGGGATGAAGAAGGCTGCTTTGGAGCAGTCGTGATCTACGATTGTGAGGATGGTGTCATAGCCATCTGATTCTGGTAATTTCATAATGAAGTCTAGGGTGATTGTTTCAAAGGGGAGGGCATTCTCCTTTGTCTTGATAGGGAATGATGGTGGCTTCAGGTTTCCAGGGAAGTTTTTGTTTGCTTGGCATGTGGCACAGCCTTGCACATAAGCAGAAATGTCCAGTTTCATGTCTGGCCACCAAAAGTCTTGTGATACCAGCCAGACCATTTTTGTGATTCCAGGGTGTCCAGCTGTCTTTAGATTGTGATACAGGGAAATTACCCCCCTCCTCAACGCAGTGTTGTCCACAACCACTAGTTTTGTGTTTTTCCACCAGTACTTTCCTGATTTCACAAGCTGGTAAGGTGCTGCTCACTCTTCTAGAGTGTCTTGGTGTAATAGTTGCTGTGCCATGACCCTATCATCTATGTGGATGGATAGGGCCACATTGGCAAACACTTCTGGGGTGAGGACTGTGACATTGGCATTATCCTCTTTGCTGTTGGTGTGGTCTGGACATCTGGAGAGGGCATCTGCGTGATTTTGTGTTCCTGACTTGTGGATTAATTGATAATGATAGTCTGCCAGTCTTGGGATGTATCAGGCCACTCTTCTATTGATTCATTGTGGGTGGTGGTAATATTCGAGGTTTTTGTGGTCCATGAACACCTTTATTTCATGTGGGGATCTCATAAGGAGGTGTCTCCAATGTTCTAGACCCCATAGCACCACTAAGAGCTCTCTATCATGGATGTCATAATTTCTTTCTGCTGTGGTGAAGGCTTTTGAGAAGTAGCCCACTGCCTGTGGCTTGTTTCTCACATCTCTTTGTGTCAGGATCGCTCCTATAGCAAAGGCAGAGGCATCCACTTCTATTTCAAAGGGTTTATCCATATTGGGCTGACACAGGACAGGGTCTTTGCAGATAAGGGTTATTAATTTTTCTAATGCTTCCCCTGCTTCTTTTGTCCATCAGAAGGGACTGTCAGTGGTTTTTATTGTGTCTGTGATGGGTTTGGCATGGTGGGCGAAGGAGGGGATGAAGGGGTGTTGGTAGCTCAGGGTCCCTAAGACACTTCTTGCCCCTTTCAGTGTCTTGACCTCTCTTGGCCAATCTTTGATTCCTTCGACCTTTTTCAGGTTGATCTTGATCTGGGATCCATCAATTACTATTCCCAGGTAACTGATCTTATTTTGTTCAAAGATGCATTTAGACGCTTTGAGAAAATAAGATTCATCTTCGCATATCTCCAGGAAGGCATGTATGATCTTCCTGTGTCTGGGAAGGTCTTCCTCTGTTGCTATGAGGATGTCGTCCATATACACAAATATTTCTTTTGGGTGTGCATCCATGAGTGGGTGAAGGATGCGGCTCATGGTTCTGGCAAAGGTGGCTGGGGCATTGGTGAGGCCAAAAGTCATTACTCTGGGGATGAACAGTCCTCTTGGCATTTTGAAGGCTGCCTTGAGCTGGTCCTCTTCTTTTATTCTAATATTGTGGTACCCCCATCTTATGTTGAACTTGGAGAACACCTTCTTTCCACTGAGGTTCATTAAAATGTCTGAGATCAGGGGCAGCGGGTATGTGTCTTTTACAGTCCAGGCATTTAGGGGCCTGTAATCTATGATGGGGTGGAGTCCTCCATCAGTCTTTTTCCTGAAGAAGAAGGAGGATGCATAAGGGGAGCTTCCCTTATAAATGTATCCTTTGGCCAGGTTCTCTTTGATGTATGCTTTTAGTGATTCATCTTCTTTGGGGGTGAGGGGATATATTTTGCAGTTAATTTTCTGTGGGGCGTCTGGTCTGAGTTTGATGGGGAAGTCCTCCTCTCTTTCTGGGGGAAAGTGTTGTGCTTCTTCATCTGAGAATACCTTTTGGTGTTGTTGGTATTCTTTTGGGATTGGGGTATCTTTTACTGGGTTGAAGGTGGCTACTATGGCTATTTTTGCTTCTTGGTGTCACTTTTGTTGGAAGCGATATCCACCTGTCAGGATCACCACTGGCTCTCCTTTCAGTTCTTGTGCTTTCCAGTCAATCTCTAGGTTTTCATGTTTGAACCATGGGTATCCAAAGATCATTCTATCTTCTCCAAGGCTAGTGATGAAGAACTGGAAGGCAGTTTCTTTGTTCCCTCTTTTTACCCACAGTTGGCATGTCTCTGTGATAGTGCCATCTTTGTTCAGCAACCCGTCTACATTTCGGACGAGTCTTGGGGGTTTCACTGGTGTTGTCCCTAGTCCCAGTTTCTTCACTAAATTTCAGTCAATGAGATTGTCTGTGGCTCCACTGTCTAGGAGCACATTGGCACAAGCTTCTTTGTAGTAAAGGCGAACGATCACTTTGATTGTCATGGCACTCTCATGAATACTGTACATTGAACACACCTCCCTGTCAGCTCTTACAGGTTGGCATCGCAAAAATCCTGGTCTAAGGCATAATAACACCTCTTCTCTTCCTCACTCATTGACTGGATGAGGTTGTGTGCTTGGCAAACTTTGTCTTCCATGGTGGTGGCCACCACTCTGGAAGAGCTCACTTCTGGGGTGTAAGGTGGGGCTTCTTCTACCTTCACCTTCTTGGTGTCTGTGGTTCTTGCCTGTGTCTGCAGTTTGGAGGGTGGCAAGCATGTGCACCCTTTCGCCATGTGGCCCTGTTGGTGGCATTGGAAACACCTTCCTTCCTTCATGTACTGTTTGCACTCTTCATCAGAGAGCTTCTTGAATGGAAAGGAGGTGGTGGCATCGACATCCATAGCATTGGGGTCTTGTGTTTTTGGGCAGTTGTGTCCAGTGTTCTGGGTGGGTCCAGAGTTTCTAGCTCCTGGTCCGATGACAATGAGCTTGAAACGCTGAGTCTCTGTTCTGGCAGTCTTTTGCCAGTCTGCCATATTCTGAGGAATGGTCTCCCTCATTAGGCAGGCTCGATACAAGCCCAGGGGGAGTCCTTTCTTGAAGAACTCTATGGTTCCTGGGGCATCTTTGTCCCATCCAGCGATTCCTGCCAGTCCCTCAAAGGTGAGGATGTACTCATCTAATTGGCCTGGTTGCATCTTCAGGTTGATGAGCTGCTGGTAGGCCTTCTCTTTGTTCAGAGTGTCCGTCCAGTCTTGGTCAAAGGTGTCAAGAAAGGTCTTCCACAATTCTTCACTTTTCTTTGTGAGGGTATTGGTGGTGTCTGCAAGTTCTCTTTCCATCGCATCCTCTACTTCATTTACCCACATCATGACTGACTGTCCTTGGAATAGGGTTAAGCAATACAAGATTCGAGAATAGTATTCTTTGATCAATTCATGCTTGCTATTGAGTTTGATGAAGTGGAGCATCTCTCTTTTGAACTGGGCACTTTGGCTCCTATCTCCAGTGAAGGGTGTAGGGGAGATCCCCTTTAGTCCTCCTCCATTCTGGGGTGTTCCTCCAGTGCCACTAGTCCCCCCTGTGGTGGCGTTGATGGCTGACATTGGGGGTGGTAGTGGAATTGGGTTTAGTGGCGGTGGCTGAGTGATTTGGGGTGGTTCTGGGGGTTCTGTGGTGCAGATTGGAGATCTGGTTGTGGGAGTGGTATGGTGATTTGGGGAACTAAGTGAGTGGAATGTGATGAGTGGGCTGTGTGGTGGCTGTCTGTGTCCAATTCTGAGCTTTCCTCAGATCTTTGTTCAGGCTCCTCTTCGTCAGAGGATTCTTGTGGTACTCTGTATGTCCCACTGGGGTTGCGAGATACTGGTTGTGGTAGTTCTGTAGTGGTTGGTGGCAGTGGTGGTGGTAAGCTTTGTTGTACTAGTTCTTCGTCTGTCCACCACCCTAGTCCGTAGCTGTTCTGTCTGGGGGCGCAGTCTCTTGCTCTGGTTCTATAAGCACCATATAGGGCTGAGTATGCGAGGAGGTACCAAGCATCATTGATGAACTCTACTGCTCATAGGGTTCCAGAGATGTTGCACTTGTAACTTGGTGGTTTGTTCTGTGGTTCTGTGGACCAGACAGCGCTTCTTCCCAATGAGGAACTTTTTATGTGTGCTGGTAGGTTGTCTTATCTTCTGACTGTTATTACAGTCCAGTTATCATCTGGTTCAAGGGTGACACTGATGCTCACCACAGTTGTGGTCATCATTTGGGGTTTCTGTGTTTCTGTGTTGCCTGGGGATGGCTGATGCGTCCACTGGTGTCAGTAGTGGATCATTGCCCAACTATGTTGCCCTGGTCTTTGTCTCAGGGTTCTGTATATCTCCGTAGAGTGTCTGGGTTCGGCATTTCCTGGTAAGGAAGACTTGGCTTATGTTACGTCCTAGCAGGGATGTGAACTAAGTTCAAAGGTTCAAGGTGGCCCAGAGGGCAGTATCACACGAGTGTAAGAGCAAAGATGTCTATTGTCTTATGGCTATGATATACAAGTGTGTCCAGGGTGTTATGCACTGAGTGCACAACAACTTAGCAAGGAGGACTTCTTGTCCGAGGTGTGGGGACACCTCTCTACACCTAGTTGCAGGTGTGCTAAGTCTCAGCTGAGTGTGGCGTTGTTATAGTACAACTGCAAAGACTTCAATAGGAGGGTTCAGCTCTAGAAGAGCCTGAGGGAGATGGTTCACAAGAGGAGGTTTGAGATGATTGCACACTTGAAGATTTGAAGGCAAGTTTGCTAGATTACAAATGAAGCCAAGTCTGACTTCGTACTATGTGTACACAGGGTTTATATACTGGGGGTAACAAAGTTGCAGACACAAGACGAGACACAAGCAAACACAGTCAAAATGGGTTAAGCAATGTGTTATCATAGATAAGACAGCCAAGGCGATGCAGTGACACAAAGGGGACAAAGGGAACATACGAAAATGATCAAGATAAGAAGACATACTGTGGTGATACAAGTCTGATGACCCAAAGTGTCCAGATCATGACAAGAACAGATGGTGAACCCAATAAAGCATGCAGCGCTCATGCTGGGGTTCATCAAAGGACCAAATGTCAAGGACTGGACCAGACACTGGACCAATTGGATGGTTTGGGAGTTCACAACAGGAAGACCCACTACAGACAAGCATTATTGGTTGGAAGTCTCCAGAGGCTTCCAGATTGTGTTCCAAGATACAGGAGCCAGGGAAAGGGCTGAAGATAAACTCAGACACCTTGCATTTATTCCAAATGAGGTGGATACCTTCATCACCCAATTCGAATCACTGGCAGCTAAAGCAATGTATGATCTTGACACACAACCAATGCTGTCACTCTATGTGTCCAAGCTTCCATTCAAGATGGTAGACCACATTTACAAAGTGGTTAGACCATTGGACTTCCAAGGATGGGCAGACATCAGCAAACCCTGGAAACCCTTGTAGAGACTGTAGAGACTATAGGTACCGTAGACATCATAGTGATTGAGTAGTTGATTTGTAGAAGCTTGATAGCAATGCCTGGAAACCCTTGTAGACATTGTAGAGACTGTAGAGACTGTAGACATCATAGTTATGTAGTAGTTGATTGGTAGAAACTGAGTAGCAAACCTGTAGTCACTGTAGTCACTGTAGTCACTGTGGACACTGTAGTCATAGTAGAGACTGTAGTCACAGTGGGCACTGTAGTCATAATAGAGACCAGTAT
>WNGR01034772.1_pt1 | contig 10133 bp, 7 predicted proteins | sample 5407581 | NCBI WGS metagenome assembly WNGR01 (sample SAMN13153383, study PRJNA577476) | soil metagenome | isolation source: 80 cm soil or saprolite under Garry oak tree replicate 2 | place: USA:California | collected 2016-06-15
CTCGCCGCGAAGAGCGAGCGCGAAATCTACGAGGCTGAGTTCGCCCGCGAGCGCGAGGCCGTCGAATACAACGAGGTCGAAGCGCGCGAGCTGCTGTCACTCACCTACCAGGTCCGCGGCCTCTCCGCCGAAGACGCCGACCACTTCATCGGCCACATCGCGGAGAGGAAGGATCAACTCGTCGAAGCGCTCGCCCGCGAACGCCTGAATGTCAGCGCGGAGGGTCTGCGCAAGCCCTGGGTCTCCGCCACCTCCGGCGCGCTCTCCACCGCCGTCGGAGCCTTCATCCCGGTCGTCCCGTTCTTCTTCATGGCCGGCCTGCCTGCGATTATCGTGGCAGGCATCATCTCGCTCGTGGCCCACTTCGCGGTAGGAGCGGCCAAGTCGCTCATCACCATCCGCTCGTGGTGGAGCAGCGGCCTGGAGATGACGTTGATTGGCGCAATCGAAGGCGTGGTCACCTACATCCTCGGCATCGGCATCGGAAGACTGTAGCCGCTGTATTCGATCGCCTCGAAAAACTACACCAGCCTCAGCCCAATCTGCCGCGCATGCTCCAGCGTCCGTGCCGCTAGCGCCTGCTCTGGCTGCTGAGCCGCAAGACCAATCCAGAGTTTGCCAATCGGCCTTGCTCCGAGCATGCTCGCCGTAAGCCGCAGTGCACGAGGCGCGCCGGTAAAAAGAGGAATTAGGAACCCTGGCATCGCGGACGAGGCGACCAGCGCGGCCTTCCGCGACGTAGGCTGTTTGTTGCGCGGCGTTGGACTGGCCTGTCCCCACGGCCAATAAGCGGAGCCGACAAGCCGCTCCATGAACCGGCGAAAGATCGCCGTAAGATTGAAGCAGTTGACCGGCGAGCCCAGAACGACGGCATCGGCAGCATCGATCTCCTGCAAAATCCATTGCAGGTCGTCCTGCTGTACGCATTGGCCGCGCTGCAGGCCAGGTGCCTGCATGCACCTGCGGCAGTTCGTGCAGAATTCCAGGTGCTTCTCCGTCAGATAGATCGTCTTCGTGTCGGCGCCCTTTTCGCGCGCCCCCTCCAGAATCGCTTGCACCGCGCTGTCGATAGTCCCGCCCTTGCGGTAACTCCCGACGATTGCGACAACTTTCCGTGACATTGCGAACCTCCGATCAATAGCGGCACAAGTGTACCGCCGACTTCGGAGAGCGAAACGGAGAATTGGAACGATTTCTTTTACGTAACCCGGAAGGGCACGGGTTCACCTATGCTGTAGGGCCGGAAGGGCACGGGTTCACCTATGCTGTAGGGCCGGAAGGGCACGGGTTCACCTGTGCTGTAAGCCGGAAGGGCACGGGTTCACCTATGCTGTAAGCCGGAAGGGCACGGGTTCACCCGTGCCGTAAGCGCCTCCATATCAATGGGGCTTTAGCCCCTGGGGCATGCTCCTCGCCAACCACAATTCACCACGAGCTTCTACGCTACCGCGCGCCGCTCCTGCTCATTTCGGCTGCGATTATCCTTGCTCAGATTCACGCTGACGATCTTCGACACACCGGGCTCCTGCATGGTCACGCCATAGATCACATCGGCCTGTTGCATCGTGCGCTTCGAGTGAGTGATGACCACAAATTGCGTGCCCGCCGCCATCTCCGCGATCAGCTTCGCGAACCGGCCCACATTCGTCTCATCGAGCGGCGCATCCACTTCATCCAGCACGCAGAAGGGCGCCGGCTGGAACTGGAAGATGCCGACCAGCAGAGACAGCGCCGTCAGCGCCTTCTCGCCTCCCGAAAGCAGCAGAATGTTTTGCAGCTTCTTGCCCGGCGGCGAAGCCACGATATCGATGCCCGACTCAGCCGAATTCTCCTCATCGGTAAGCCGCATGAACGCCTGGCCGCCGCCAAACAGCTTGCTGAAGGTCACGCTGAAGTTCTCGTTGATGACCTTGAACGCCTCGTCGAACTTCACACGCGAGACGTCGTCGATCTCCTTGATCGAGGCCTGCGTATTCTCGATCGATTCCAGCAGGTCTCTACGCTGCGTCTCCAGGAAGCTGTGCCGCGAGGCAGTCTCGTTGTACTCCTCCAGCGCCATCATGTTCACCGGCCCCATCGCCTCGAGCCGCTGCTTCAGCGCGCGCGCTGCTTCCTCCTCGACCGTCAGCGCCTCGCCCTCGATCCGCGCAATCTCCGCATCCTCGCGCAGCGCCGAAGCCTGCACACCAAGATCGTTCAGGCAGGTCGCATCGATGTGCTCAATGTCCGAAGCCAGCTTGGCCGCACGCGCGGTCAGATTGGCCCGCTGTTCGCGCAGTTCCTCGGTCTCATGCCGCAGCGTGCGTAGTTTCGCATCCAGCTCCGCCATGCGCGCGCGCAGTTCGTTTGCCGCTTCGGTCAGGCGAGCGCCTTCCGCGATCGCCTTTGCACGCGTTTCGGCGAGCACTTCATGCTGAGCCCCAAGCTCCGCCGTCTCCTGCTCCCGGCGGACCTTCTCCGCGCCGGCAGCTTCCATCTGCTGTTCGATCTGAGCGATCCGCGCGCCCTGTCCGCTGACCATGCGGCTCGTCTGCTCAAAGTTCGCCGCAGCGTTGCGCCGCCGCTCTTCCAGTCCGGCCAGTGCAGCCGAGGCCTCCGCAGCCGCCTGCTGCAATTCCTCGCGTTGTGCGCGCAATCCGTCGAGCTGAGCCTGCAGTTCTGCAAGCTGCGTCTCCAGACCATCGCGCTCCGTTTCGAACGCCGCTGCCTCTTGCTGCCGCCGCGCGATCAGGTCTTGCTTCTGCGCTCGCGCCTCGCGGTTGCGTTCGCTTGCCAGCGCCCACTCCTGCAGCCGCCGCTCGATCCGCGCTGTCTCCGACTCCATCTGCCGCAACGCCGCGCCCGAGTTGGCCGACTCACGCTCTGCGTCTCTGCGTTCCAGCGTCTTCGCATCCAGCGCTGCGGACAACTCACGCGCCTCGCGCTCCAGCCGGGCCGCTTCCAACTCCGCCTGCGACAGCTCCGCCTCGGCCGCCCCAAGCTTCTGCTGAACTTCGCCCAGTTCCCGCTTCAGCGCGAGCGGTCCCTGCTCGCGAACGCGCCCACCGGTTACGGTCGCATTGTGGAACGCCTCGCCTGTGGGGCTAAGGAAAAATCCGCGGGGATGCTCACCAGCGAGTCTGCGCGCCGTCACCGCATCCTGCGCGATGAAGCCGTTGCGCAGCTTGGGCAGCATGCCTTCCAGAGAATTGCCGAAGCCATTCAGCACGCGGACGCAATCCTTGAGGGCCACAGCTCCTTCAACAGAATGCGTTGTCTCGGAAGCATGGGCCTGCACGTGTGTCTCGTTCTCTCCATGCACGAGGAACGTCGCGCGCCCGGCAACATCGCTGGCCAGCATGCGCACGCCTGCATCCGCGGCATCCCAGCTCTTGACCACCACGTAATTCAGTTCATCGCGCAGGAACTCGTCCACCACGCCTTCGTACTGCCCGTCGACTTCGAGAAAATCCGCCAGCGTTCCCACCGGAGACAACCCGTTGCTCCCGCCATTCGAGTTCGCCTTGAAGATGTTGCGCACCGTATCTGTGGAGTAGCTATGCTCGCGAATCAACCCATCCAGCGAACTCAGACGCCCCTGCAGCGTCGCGCGCTCTCCGCGCAACTGATCGCCACGCCGCTTGGTCGCCGACTCCTCCGCCCGCGCCGCGTCGATCTTCAATCGCAGTTCGGCGATCTCCAGTTCCAGCGTCTTCAGCCGCTCCGTCACATCGCCGAAAGTCAGCGCAACCTGGCCGCGCTGCACTCCCAGTTCCGCAAGCTCCCGGCGCGCACTGTCCGACTCCGACACCAGCCGCTCCGATTCGCTCTCCAGACCCGCCAGCGCCGCCTCAGCCTGCGCCTGATCGTTCCGGCTCGCGGCCGCGCGCTGCATCAACTGCATTGCTCCCCGGCGATTCTGTTCCCCTTGCTGCTCCGCCGCGGAGACTGCGCGCACCGCCTCCTGCGCCTTCTGCTGCTGCGCCTGCGCCGCCTCGCGCGAACCCGATGCCTCCACCGTGGCATTCTCGAGAAAGCTCCGCTGACCTTCCAACTCGCCCGAGAGCACCCGCAACTGTTCCCGCGCCTGTTCGAGATCGGTTCCGCCGGCAGCGATGCGCGCCGTCAACTCGGCCACACGATCTGTGTTCGCTGCCACGCGAGCCGTCACCCGCTCCAACTCCACCGCGGAAGCGTTCGCCTGCGCTCCAGCCTCGCGAATCTGCCGGTCGAATTCGTATCCCGACTGCACCCCAGCCGTGTGCTCCGCATCCATCGCCTCAACCGCCGCGGACTGCTCATCGATCTGCGCGGTCAACACCGCAATCTGCGCAGCGATCGCAGCCTGCTCGGCATCGAGTTGCTGCATCCGGCTTGCCAGCACCACCCGCAGACGTCCGCGCAGTTCATCGCGCAGAAGCCCGTACCGCTCCGCCTTCGCCGCCTGCCGCTTCAGCGTCCCCATCTGCCGGGTGACTTCCTCGAAGATGTCGGTCACGCGAGCCAGGTTCAACTTCGCCGATTCCAGCCGAAGTTCGGCCAACCGCTTCTTCGTCTTGAAGCGCGTAATGCCCGCCGCCTCCTCAAGAATCGCGCGCCGGTCCATCGGCTTCGAACTCAAGATCTGTCCAATCCGCTCCTGCCCAATGATCGCGTAGGTCTCGCCACCGAGACCCGTGCCCATAAAGATGTCCTGAATATCGCGCAGCCGGCAGATCTTCCCATTCAGCAAGTACTCCGAATCGCCCGACCGGAACAGCCGCCGCGTAACCGTCACCTCGCCGGCGCGCACCGGCGACTTCCCAAACTTCCTGCGCCGAATCTTCAGCACCACACCGGGTGCCCCATTCACGGCAGCTTCATCGCCGTGAGTGGGCTGTGGCGCGGGTGCCCCAGGTCTCGATTCTGAGACCTGGGTTTCCACCGAACTCCCACCCTCCACAACATTCCCATCGATCCCAATCACCACACCCGGCTGTGCTTCAGCAACAGCCTCTTCCGTCTCAGCCGCCTGCATCTGCCGCAGTTCGGTCTCGTCCCAATCGCCCGCCAGGTCCAGGGCCCTCTCGCTCGATCCATCGCTCGACCAGTCGCCTTCACCCAGAGTCCGGTCACCGTCCAGCGTTGCTCCGTCATACACCTCCGGATCGACCAGCGTCAGCGAAACCTCGGCCATCCCGGTAGGCTTGCGATCCCGCGTTCCCGCGAAGATCACGTCCTCCATCTTTCCTCCGCGCAGGCTCTTCGCCGACTGCTCCCCGAGCACCCACATAATCGCATCCGAGATGTTCGATTTGCCGCAACCGTTCGGCCCCACAACCGCCGCAATCCCGTCGCCCGACAGATGGATCTCTGTCCGGTCGCAGAACGACTTGAAGCCGAGAATGTTGACCCTCTTGAGCTTGAGCAAAACCGCACCTCCCAGTACTACGACCGCACCCGGATTTTGCGCCTGCGTGCAATATTCGGGTTCGCATCACCTATCCAGAATGACGCAACGCGTTCCCTCTAATTTAGCTGTCCGAGCAGGCAGCATCAACAACGTAAACCCCACCCATTGTGGATAAAGCGTCCCCAACCCTACAAATGGGCCGCTCGCGCCGGTTCTCCACCCAATCCGATCTTTATCTAGGATAACCCTTCCCCGCAGAGATGGAACCCCAAACCCCGAAAATTAATGCGCCCCACAGTCCCCACAGCAAGGTCGGTCACCCGCCCTGTGTCCGCCTCACACTACTCACCTGTGCGCTGGATCACATACAGCCGTATCTCCAAATCCATATCAATCAGACTGTCGCGGCCGGGCTTCGCACCATCCCGGTCTCCTCCGGAAGGAAGTATCTCTCGATGAAGCTGTTCAAGGATGCAGGGCATCTGTTGCGGTTTGCGTTTCTGTTCGTCGTGGCCTTCGCGGTCTTCCTGACGATCCGGCACTTCGTCGTGCCGAAAAGCTTCGGCCAATACGGCCACTACCGCGGAGCCATCGGCGAGATTGCCGCACGCCCGGTCCATTTTGCCGGCCACGAGACCTGCGAGACCTGCCACGCGGACATCCTGGAGATGAAGAAGACCGGCAAGCACGCCAACGTCAATTGCGAAGCCTGCCACGGTCCCCTGGCAAAGCACGCCGGCGATCCCTCGATTCTGCCCGCCAAACTCGACACCGCCGATCTCTGCATCCAGTGCCACGCGGCCAGCGCCGCCAAGCCCAAGGGCTTCCCGCAGGTCGACGCGGACCAGCATTCCGGTGGCCTCGCTTGCGAGACCTGCCACAAGCCGCATAACCCCGCCCTAGCATCTGGAGGTGCCAAGTGAACATCAACCGACGCCATTTTCTCGTCATGCTTCCGGCAGCCGCGGTCGCATGGAAGTACGTGCTCGCCGGCACTCCCGAGGCATCGCCAAACTACGCGATGGCCGATCACTGGTGGGCCATGTTGATCGACATTCCCAAGTGCATCGGCTGCGGCAACTGCGTTCGCGCCTGCGCGGCGGAGAACGATGTGCCCGAAGGACACTTCCGCACCTGGGTCGAACGCTACCACGTGACCGACACCAACATGGAGCGCCCCGAGGTCATCTCGCCCGATGGCGGCAAGGAAGGCTTCCCTGCCGTCTCAGAAGATGCCGGCAAATATTTCTTCGTTCCGAAGATGTGCAATCACTGCGCGGACTCGCCCTGCACCCAGGTTTGCCCGGTCGGCGCGACATTTATCACTCCCGACGGAGTAGTCCTGGTCGACCAGAAGTATTGCCTCGGCTGCGCCTACTGTGTCCAGGCCTGCCCCTACGGCTGCCGCTACATCCATCCCGAAAAGAAAGTCGCGGACAAGTGCACCCTCTGCTACCACCGGATTACGAAGGGGCTCACCACCGCCTGCGTCGAAAGCTGTCCAACCGGCGCGCGGCAACTGGCCGACCTCAAGAATCCAAATGATCCAATCCACGAATTCCTGAAGACTCATCACGTCCAGGTGCTGAAGCCGCAGATGGCCACTGGCGCAAAGCTCTTCTACAACGAGTTGGACGGAGCGGTCCGATAATGATTTCCATGTCTGGCTGTGAATGTGAATACGAGAGGATGATTATCGAGCTTGCTCAGGCGACGCCGCAAAAAGCGCTGAAAGCGCGACATATACCAGCCTAGGCCGAAGGCCTAGGTTGGTGCAGGGAAAGAGTGCTGAGGGCTGAAAGCCCGACATATAAGGCCTTACCGGGCTAAGGCCTTCGGCTCATCTCGGATATGCCTGAGCAAGCTCGATAATCATCTACGAGAATTGGGGAGCGTTATGAACGGTGTTGAAGGCTACATGTATCCAAACGAGGTCAACCTCATTTGGAGTGTGCTGATTGTTCTGTACCCATACATCACGGGGTTAGTCGCAGGTGCATTCATCCTGGCGTCGCTGGTCCGAATCTTCAATGTAAAGGCGGTCGCGCCTACTTACAGGCTGGCGCTGCTCACCGCCTTGTCTTTCCTCATCGTCGCGCCGCTGCCGCTGCAGTTGCACCTCGGCCACCCCGAGCGTTCGCCCGAAATGTACTTCACTCCGCACAGCACCTCGGCCATGGCGATGTTCGGATTCGTGTACCTCTGGTACCTCATGGCCGTTCTGGTCTTCGAGATCTGGCTCGACTACCGCCACGAGATCGTCCTCCTCGCGCAGTCCTCCACAGGCTGGAAACGCCTGCTCTACCGCACCATGACGCTGGGCTCGTACAACATCAGCCCGCGCGCCCTCGCAATCGACCACAAAGTAAGCTGGATCGTCACCCTCATCGGCATTCCGTCCGCGTTCATCCTGCACGGATACGTCGGCTTCATCTTCGGCTCCATCAAAGCCAACCCCTGGTGGAACTCGCCGCTAATGCCCGTGGTCTTCATCTTTTCAGCGATGGTCTCCGGCATCGCCGCGGTCATGCTTCTCTACATGGTCACCACAAAATGGCGCAAGCTCCCCATCGACATGCCTTGCGTCGACACCACCGCAATGTACCTCTTCTACATCTTCATCATCGATTTCAGCCTCGAGATGCTCGACCTCATCCACCGCATCTACGAGGCCGACGAGAGCTTCCGCAGCCTCAACTTCATGGTGCACACCAAACTCTACCTATCGCAGATTGTGCTGCAGCTCGTCGTCGGAACCGTCACTCCGATCATCCTGCTCGGTATCGTTCAGGTCACACACCTCCCTGCGCTGATTCGCCGCCGCATCTACGTCATCGCCGGCTGCCTCGTTCAGGTCGGCATCTTCTCCATGCGCTGGAATGTGGTCATCGGCGGCCAGTTGTTCTCCAAGAGTTTTCTGGGATACACCACCTACAAGATGAGCCTGGTCACCAAAGAAGGATTGCTCGCAGCCATCATCCTGAGCATTCTTCCCCTGATCATTCTTTCGGTCCTGGTAAAGTTGCTCCCTCCCTGGCCCGACAAAGACCACAGCTTGATCGAAGCCGAGCACACCGTAGCCGAACAGGCTGCTGAAAAAGTCGTGTCGCGGAAGGGCACGGGTTCACCCGTGCCGACAACTGAACAAGTCGTCTCGCGGAAGGGCACGGGTTCACCCGTGCCGACAACCGCCGCAAAATGAGTTGGGCTTTAGCCCCTGGGGTACGCTATCGTTCGCCGAAGCCAAAATTTTTCCGCCAGGTGGCCCACTCATTATCCATGATCCGCTTCCCCAACCACCCAAGTGCCCGTGCCCCATTCATCGCGGCTTTATCGCGATGAGTGGGTGCACCGACCCCGTCCAACCAGGCGGGTTCTATAAAAGGGGAGGTCAAGAAAAAACACTTCGCCTGCTGCGCCGAGGGAAGTTTCTTTACATCCGCAGCTACTACGCCCGCCGCCGGTACCGGATCGCAAACTCATAATCCGCATTCGGCGGAAACAGGCGCGCCACCAGCCGAAGCCGGTCCGCAAGCGCCTGTGGAGCGAGCAGCGGATACTCGCGCTCCCGCAACTCCGAGTAGTCGAAGTCGACCGACAGCGACAGCAGATAAATCGCAACAGCATCCGAAAAAGCGGCTTCCAGAAAATCCGTCTTGGCCTTCTCGTCAATCCGTGGCTTGCCGTCGCGGGCAGCATTTTCGCCTCCCCCGAGAGCGAGCGAGCGGCCCTCCCAGGCATCCTGGCTCGTCTCCCCACGCACATCGGCGACTGCCTGGTTCCACGCCAGTTCAGCGAAGCTCTCGGAAACACCCGCCTCATCCACGAAAGCATGGCCCACATTGATAAAGAATTCGAAGGCCAGCGAAAACCGGTCGCTCAGCAGGCGGCTGGAGATGAACACACCTTCGCCCTCTTCTCCGGACCCAACTCCCAAACTCACGTTGCGATGGCAGATGGCAAGATCCGCAAGCTCGACCGTGTAGCCCGGAGAGACCATCGTCGCCTCGTTCCCGCTGCGATGTCCGGCAGCCTCGCTGCTTCGCCCCTCGGCCATCGTGAGAGGCACAAAATAGTACGTCTTGCGAGTAAGCGCGGCAGCAATCGCAGAAGGAACCGCCTGCACCATCCGGGCAAGCTCGGCGTCGTCCAGACCGGCGTCGCCGAACACCGCGAAACGGATGCCGTTGGGCGACTGCCGCGAAGCCGTCTCCCGCGCCACCTGCATCGCCTCTACCAACCCGCCCTGAATGCTCTCCGCCATGCTCCTCACGATCTCTGCCATAAAGCGATATTCTACCTGTATGACGCTCTCTTCCCCTACAAACGCGCAGGCAAGCCCCCGAACCTTTGGCGCGGGGTACCTGTTTGGCGTACCGCTCGGCGACCTCGGCTGGTTCGGCAGCCTGCTGCTCGGGGTTGCCTCGGGCTTTATCGCGTTCTTTGCGACCACATTTTGCGCGATCATCGCGATCCTCATCTGCAACGGCGCGCTGCACAGCAATATCGACTTCGCGCTGAGCTACAAGCGCGTAGGCCTCCCCATCGGACTGACGGTAATGATCACGGCATTAAGCTACCTTGGGACGCTTTGGCTCAAGCGCGTCTTCCGCCGGAACTGAACGGATTTCCATGGAGCAGGCACGCCCTTCGCACACCGCACTGCGAGTCGCCATGCGCCGCGCCGCTCACCAGCTCTACGACGCCCGCCCGCTGGTGTTTGACGACCCTCTCGCCGTCGCAATCCTCGGCTCGCACGCCG
>WNGR01049548.1_pt1 | contig 10133 bp, 8 predicted proteins | sample 5407581 | NCBI WGS metagenome assembly WNGR01 (sample SAMN13153383, study PRJNA577476) | soil metagenome | isolation source: 80 cm soil or saprolite under Garry oak tree replicate 2 | place: USA:California | collected 2016-06-15
AAATTTGCATTAGATCTTTTTTTGCTATATACCAGAGATTTTTCATAAATGTCCTTCTCCATTCTTAGTCTCTTAATGTTTTACCAGTCAGTTGGATGAATAGGTCTTGCAATCCATGAGGTCGTTGTACCTCTCGTGCTTGATCTCGCATAGCTAGTAGTTGCTCTAATGTTCCCATCGCTATGATATGTCCTTCATCCATAATGGCAATATGATTGCAGAGACGTTCAGCCTCTTCCATGTAATGTGTCGTGTAGAGGATGGTTGTCTCCTGGTCGCGCAACTTCTCGATGGTGTCAAAAATGTTCTCTCGTGATTGAGGGTCCACGCCGACGGTCGGCTCATCCATCAACAAGAAATTGGGATGGTGCATCATGGCGATGGCCATATTGATGCGCCGCTGCATCCCTCCGGAGAAGTTTTTAACAGATTCTTTCCGGCGATCATACAGTCCAACAAAGTGCAGTATTTCTTCTGCACACTCCTGACGTTCTTTTGCGGACATCCCATAGAGTTCACCAAAAAACTCTAGATTCTCCATCGAATTGAAATCTTTATAAAGTGCGATCTCCTGTGGGACCACTCCAAGAAGGCGTTTTACATTCATTGGCTCTCGGGTAACAGATATTCCGTCGATAATGGTGTCCCCTGAAGTTGGCTCAAGATAGCCGCACATGATATTAATGGTAGTACTTTTACCTGCACCATTTGGACCAAGCAATCCGAATATTTCACCTTTGCCTATGGTGAAAGAAACACCTTTTACAGCTTCGTTCTTGTCGAAGGTTTTGACGAGGTCAATCACCTGGACAATAGTTGAGCGACCATCTTTCGGCGTGTGGATTGGACCGGTTTTAGAAAAGTTAAGGGTTGTATCCTCCAAAGTAGTTTCTCCTTCATACTTCCATATAGTGGATGAATATCCCTAAACATATGATATACTACAGCAAACAAATTTGGATATACGTCATAGACGGGAGAGCGAGCCATGCGCTGCCCATACTGTGGAGGTTTCAATGCAGACCACGCGAACTTCTGCGCAAGCTGTGGTCGAGATCTAGCATCATATCCTCCGCCAAATCAAAATCCGATGCCTCAACAACGCCAGGGCGCTCCACCTCCATCGCGAGGACGCCCAACTACTTTGTCACAATCTCCACAACAACAAGAGCAGCAGACCCCAGTAACACAAAGACGCCGAGCTCCAACCATGCCGTCTCAACCTACGCAGACTACTAGACAACACGAAGCACCTGTCGTACCACCTGAATCTCCACCACCTGAGCCGCCATCGCAGTTCCCACCACATACAGTCGAGCAACTACGAGCGCTTGAAGAGGGCGCTCTGGCCTATACTGTAGTTCAAAGCGCCGTTGGTGATGGTCGAAAAAAAATTGTGAGAATTGTCTATCCAAAGAGCGTTGGCTGGCAACAAGTTGCAACGCTACACAAGGCATTCAAAGAGCAGTTAGAGGATAGCTTTGACACGATCATCATTCAGGGTGTGCTTGAACAAGATACACAGGTGTACGCTTTTACAAATGGTCAACTCGTTTATGACCGTGGCGTGCGTCTGGGTGGTTTAATCTTGAATCGTTATCAGATCGAGACAGGGAATGGATTTGAAACCGACTCTGTACGCATTGTTTTAACCGAATAATCAGTAGCCAGGTAGGACAACGTATGCAAGCAGTGGAACTGATTCGCAAGAAACGAGATGGTGATATTCTTAACACGGCAGAGATTAACTGGTTGGTTGATCAATATACGCGAGAGCTGATCCCCGATTATCAGATGTCAGCCTTGCTGATGACTATCTACTGGCGTGGAATGAATGCACGTGAGACGAGCGACCTGACACTGGCAATGGCACATTCTGGTGAAGAACTGCATGTGCGGGATATTATTTCGCCTGTAGTAGATAAACATAGTACGGGCGGTGTTGGTGATAAAGTGACCCTGGCGGTTGCACCACTCGTAGCTGCATGCGGCGTGGCAGTTGGTAAAATGACAGGACGAGGATTGGGTCATACAGGTGGTACAGTCGATAAGCTTGAGTCTATTTCGGGATTTCGTTCGGCTCTTTCACGCGAAGAATTTACGCGTATTCTTGTACAGCACCATATTGTGCTGGCAGGTCAATCAAGTCATCTTGCCCCGGCCGATGGCAAGATGTATGCGTTGCGTGATGTTACCGGCACGATCGAGAGTATTCCATTGATCGCTGCCAGTATCATGAGCAAAAAATTGGCAATTGGCGCTTCACACCTGCTCCTGGATGTGAAAGTTGGTTCTGGTGCATTTATGAAAAATGTTGGGCAAGCGTGGGAACTAGCGCAAACAATGGTCGATATTGGTCGTTTGGCTGGCCTTCACACGGTAGCAGCCATTACCTTTATGGACCAACCGTTGGGTTGTGCTATCGGCAATGCTCTGGAGATGGCCGAAGCAATCTCCATTTTGCACGGAGAGGGACCAGATGATGTCACTAAACTTTGCTATCATGAAGCCTCTGAACTCTTAGTAATGACTGGAGCCGCCAGTACTACTTCCGAGGCTGAGATGCGTGTCGAACAAGTAATCCGAACAGGTGCAGCCGTAGCGAAGTTGGCCGAAGTCATTGAAGCGCAGGGTGGTAATCCTCAGCAAATTGAGCGGCCTGAATTGCTACCAAAAGCTCCAGTACGTTCAATGTTACTTGCTCCACGTAGTGGCAATATCGCAAGTATCAAAGCAGAAAAAATGGGTCTGGCAAGCATGCGCCTGGGGGCTGGCCGGTTTAAGAAAGGTGAAGAGGTAGATCATCGAACAGGCTTTATTTTACAGGCGAAGGTGGGAGATTATCTTCAAGCAGGTGAGCCAGTGGTGGAAATACACGCGCGTAGCGAGTCCGAAGCAAGGGAAGTTCAAGATGCATTGTTAGCTTGCTTTACATGGAGTGATGCACCTATGACCGTGGGTCCGCTTGTCTACGATACTGTTCGTCCTTGAGTGGGTTCTCACCTTAAAAAGCTTTTCTTAACCTCCAAAAGCTAAGAGCTAGCATTGGAAGTGCCAGTAAGTACGCGGCAAGGAGAATATTGAGCAGGTTAATGCTAAAGAAGAAATCTAGCGCAATGGCAGCATAAAGCAGCATGCGGCTGGGACGCACAATCCAGTGCGATGAAACCTGAAACATACGATACAACATCAAGAAGATGACTAAAGAAGTGTACACATAGACAAACAAAATTGCCAGGACAGGATTAATGCTGCCTCGCCAGACCATTCCAGCGACACTGAAAGCCACCACAGCCTGGTCGCAGAACATATCTGTGAATGACCCGCGAGCTGTATTAGTTCTTAAGAGTCTGGCTTCTACTCCATCAAGCCCGTCACAGATAATTGAGGCTACGAGTAACCAGAATGCAACTGCAAAATAAAATGGAGCCAGCAAGAAAAAACCTATACCAAAGGCGACTGAGGTATAGGAAAGCATGTCGGGTTTGATCCCCAAACGCGCAAGAATAGCGGCAATAGGCGTAAGAACATATTGGCGTATCCTCTGCCAGCAGGGGCCGAGGACTCGTTCTTCATCTTCGCTATAGATACTGCCGAATCTTTGTTTGAGTTGCTTCATAGTTTACAAAGATACCTAAGTGCTATACTCTGTCCTACTCATCATTATGTCATGTAAGAGGCAAAACAGGTAGATCAGAAACAGCAGTCCAGGTATCTTCAAGACACGCTATGGATGCGGCTGATATAAACCCGTATTTGAACAGAAATTCTGGCCAGGAGGTTGTGACTGTGGCACATCCTTCATCACCTCTGTAAAGATTCTGTCATAGATGGCCCTGAGCATTGGTCCATTAGCAAAAGCGCCTTCACCTGCATGCTCTTTCATAGCGACGATAGTTATTCGTGGTATCTGGTTAGATTGGAAAACGTATGGAGCTTGTGTAATAAACCAGGACTGAGCCGGGGTTTTGCCGGTATTATCTACTTGAGCTGTCCCTGTTTTGCCGATAATGGACCATTTAGAACCAGTTAATTGAACCTGCGTGAGCGACCCTGAACCGCATTGGGTAACACCATACATCGCATCACGTACCTCTGATGCTGTCATATCCGATATCGGAGTACCAAGTTCTCGTGGGTTGAAAGATTGCAATATGGTCTGATCTTGATCAACAATCTTGTATATTAAGGTTGGTCTCATCAAATGTCCATTATTGGCGACCGTATTATTAATTAATGCCATCTGCATCGGTGTGATAAAGTCAACACCCTGGCCAAAGGCGTTTTCTGCTACTTGTTTGAGGCTTGCCGTTGTCTGCGCAGGTGCAGTAAGAGGGCAGAGGTTCTGTTGATGGGTAACTGTACTGACATGTACAGGAAGATCAAAGGGAATTTGCTTTTCGACATAAATGGCGTGGTTGTATTTGAGCCAGGTATCGACACCCGCTTTCGCGCCTGTTTGTGCGAAGATGATATTATCGGAATGCGTATATCCATAGAGCAAATTTACAGGGTATGTAAACGTGTAGCCGCTGATATTATTGCCAACCGGACCGAAGATCTCTTTATCAAATCCATCGCCAATCTTTACCGGGCCAAGTGCTTGCGGGTATTGAGGAGGATTGAAGCCGTTAAAGTTGTAGTATTTATCATCAAGATGAGAAGTTCCTGAATCAAGTCCAGCCAGAAGGGTCATCGTTTTGTAGGTAGAACCTGGTATATAACAAGAATCAATAGGACGCTCAAGCAAAGGCTGAGATGGGTCCTTTTCGAGCTGGTTAAAGTAAATGAGGTTGCACGAGTAATTTTGTTGACAATTTGCATCGATGGTAGCTGTGTCATATCCTTTCGCAGCGAAATCAGCTTTGAGTTGGTCTAGCGTGCAGCTCACGACACAATTGGCATCATATCCTGGGCGGCTCAACATAGCGAGTATTTCTCCCGTATGTGGATCTGAGACAATGATTGAGCCACCTTTCGGTTGAAAGACCGTGATACCGTCAACTGGTACGGTGATATCAAAGGATTGATTGATAATCTTCTGTATACGCACATCTATTGTCAGGTAGATATCATCTCCAACAGGTGGGTTGTGGAGTATTGTTTTGATAGTATTGTTCAGGCCGGTTGAACCTACCTGGCCATTCAGGTACGCGTCAAACTGCTTTTCAATACCTGTGGATCCGAAAAGTGGGCTAATGTAATATCCAATGACACCTTCCAGCGACTGTGCATCTTTGGTGTAAACACGTTGGTAACCGCAAAGCGTTGGGTTATTGCTCGGCTTTGAGTACGCAAGTACTTTGCCATTGCGATCAAGAATGCGTCCGCGTATTGGAGCGTTGTCAGAACTGCATTGTCTACTAAAGGTACTATAAGTATTTGAGGCGACCTGTTGTGCCACCACTACTTGCCAGTAGACCAGGCCTGCGCTAAGACCAACGAAGAGAATAATAAACAGGTATGTAAGTCTACGTATGCTGGAGCTAATGTTCACATCTATATCCCTGGCTTAAAGCTGCCATAATTCCCTAATCTCATTTTCTTTTGGAAGAAGTGTATCATTGTTACCATCGATTGACAAGCAAGATAGGTCACAAGATATATCTGTTTACTCTCTCGTTCAAAGTAATTCTACTTTTACACAAGAAAACAATCTCTCTTTTGATCGGATATTTTAGACATTTAAATGTTGACTCAAAGCATGAACATATTATATAATGTTTTTGAAATCTATTTTGCTATTTATTGACTCGTTTTTGATGAAACTACTGATGGTAGGAGGGTATTATGGCATCTCATTCTGATCTTCAGCGGATTGGACAAACAGTAGGAGCTAAACTTCGAGCAGCAAGATTGTCCAGGAAGTATACGCAGAGTCAGCTTGCTCAGCCAGACTTCTCTGTCAGCTATGTTTCAGCCATCGAACGTGGCCAAATTCACCCCTCACTCCGCGCACTAGAAATTTTCGCGCAACGTCTAGGCCTTTCATCTTCCGATCTATTATCAAAACAAACGGGACAAGTATTACAAGGATTACCTGAGAAAGATGCTGCAAATGAAAATAAGCAAGACATAGAATTACAATTATTAGAAGCGCAACTTTTGATTATTCAAGGCAACTGTCGAGAAGCAGTGACACTCTTGCATAATCTTTCCTCTGATGCCTTGAAATCTCAACAAAAAATACGGCAGTGCTATTTACTGGGCAGGGCTTTTTACAATTTAGGCTTATTGCAAGAGAGTGAATCCGTTCTCACCGAGGCTTCAAAACTTGCTACTGATCTCAACGATTTTTTTGTGAAGCACATACTTGATGTTTTGGAAATGGTACAAGTCTCAATGCGCGATCACACGCAGGGATCTCAAGTATATACCAATATTGGTTCGCATTATATGAACCTGGACAAAATTGATAATGCAATCGAAATGTTCCAGCACGCCCTGGCTATAACGAAAGAGTTTCTAGTGCCAGATCAGCTTACTTCGATGTACTGGAATATTTCTAGATACCTCGCTGAGACACAAAATTATTTTTTGGCTACGCTTTATGGGTACAAAACTTTACAGCTTCTTGTTCACGAATACTGTGATTCTATGAGGAGTGAGGTGTATCACTACCTTGGGCAAGCGATGCTGCATGAAGATCAGCGAAAAACAGTGATGTATCTAGAGAGATTATTGCAAGATGGTTCTTTGGAAAAGGATACGCTCGCGTTTGCCAGCGTTACTGCTACCACAGCGGATGTGCTATTCAGGCAAGGCGAAGTGAAAAAGGCGTATGAGTATGCGCAAAAAGCTTGCAAACTAGCCTTAACCTATGGAGACCGTATTGTAACTGCTTCTATCTTCCTTACATTCGGCAGCATAGCATATGCTCAAAAAGACTATCAAGTAGGTGATGCGCAATTTATGGCAGGATTAAGTATGCTTGAGCGTCTCAATAATCGCCAGGAACTTGCTGATAAATCCGCAATCTATGCTCAATTGCTAGAGGAAAGAGGGTTGCCAAATGAAGCGCTCAAATTTTATAAAAAGGCCTATGAGAGTAGTCGGGAGCATGAGTAGCTGAGAACCAAATGGAATCCTCCCAGGCTAATCAGCCGATCGAATATCTAGCTTTGTAAACATTGCTTCCAATAGATTATGGTCTTCTGGATTGCTAAGCTGCAAATCAGTACTGCCCAGAGGTGTTGTGAGAGTTCCGTCTTCACCAACAGGGACCTTACTTCTAATAGCACGCGGATTACCGCCCATCCAACGCACAGGTTCTAATAGAGAACCAAACGGAATTGAGATAAGAAGATATTGACCTCGCAACTCCTGATCCAGGCTTTCCAAATGTAGTTCAAGTATGCCCTGGTTTTGTGTAATCGTTCCCTCTTGCTTTGATAAGCCTGATTGCAGGTATATAGCAACTTCTTCATTTGGTCGCCCAAGTGTTTCGGCCCGGCGTCTGATTTTCCCTTGTCGTGAGGTGCTGCCAGTGCTTAAAACTGGTAGAAACGAATGCGCTGCAGGTGTGGTTGTATCATCGAAAAAAGTAGCGACCTCGACAAGGTCCTGTAACGCTCGTTGCCGCTGCGTACTTTGCATTAAATGTGAACTAAGATAAATTGCTTGCTGCAACAGTGAGCGTGCCCAGGCATCATTATCACTATGATCATGACGAGCCTCGCGTAAAACTTCTGCGGCCTGATTAATAAGCAACTGGCACATGTATACCAATACACGTGTAGAAGTGGTTGCTATGGATTGTGGTAATGTGCTCGTTGATGTACGTGCTTCGTCAATTCCTATTGTTGCACGCATCGCACCATATATTTCTAGATACGCTGCATGGCAAGTAGGGCACTCTATCAAATGAAACACTAAAGGGCCAAAGCGTATTACATCTTTTTGTGTTGCGTTATTGAGAAGTGCCTGCACAAAATCAGGCAATTGCCGATAAAATTCTAAATGATATGCATCTCCAAACTTACCTCCAATATCTGTGATGGTAGCGAGTTCAGCTTTAGGATGTTGGGGTGTGGTTGCCAGGATTTGCTGTAACCACTGTGCCAGAGGCAAGTACTCATTGCGAATATCGGTTAATCCGTCTTTTTTTTTGTTCATGATTGCTCCTCCAGGGTCTGTTGTCTACTCTTCTTCTTCATAGAAGCGGGCAAGGTGTTTCAGTTGAACTGGGGTAATACGAACACTCTCCTCACCGTGCCAATCAAGTAAGCCAACTCTAGCTAGATGATTCAGACCTTTCAGCACCTCTTCTTCGGAAATACGCTTATCCACAAGGGTCTTGATACCTACCGATATCTCATCGCTGCTAGTAGAATATTGTCCATACTCTGTCAAACGTAAAGCAACGAGAACTGCCAAATTGGTGCTACTAAATTGTAGACAATGACGTAACTTTTTATGAGCATGATCTTTGTGCTGACTGAGGTGCGTAAGCTCCAAATCAGCTAGCAGCGTGCGAAATTTTTCTTTCAAATCCTGACAGAGATCTCCTACCCCCATCTCATCAAGTTCTTGAATAACGACCAGGAGTTGGCGAGGGGCAGAACTTAACTTTTCAATACAACGCTGTATTAAAATGCGTAACTCTTCCTGAGACGCAGCTTGTAAGGCTGCTGCTTCCGGTGTAGGAAAAGGAGGAGGACCCCAAATAGAATCAGCCACAGTATTGAGAGGGTCATTCTCCGTTTCAATGGTGCTCGGATCTTCAAATGCAGAAAGTGAGCTTGTTGGCAAATGGCGCCGTCGCAATCTATCTATAGCTTTATTTTTGACACTATGATTGAGGAAAGCATAAAATTGTGCGTTACTCAAACGATCTAACGCAGTTTCAGGAGCATGATCACCTCCTCCCAGTAACCCAATTCTAGTCAATTGTTCAATCACATGTCCAACTACTACATCGACTTCATAGGAATCATAGGCGAACGTACCAAGCCAACGTTTAGCCCGCTGCTGTAAATAAGCGCAAAGTTTGGGGAAATTGTCTTGTAAGTTATATCTGAGATCGTATGCCGTGAATGGCATTCGCGAACCCTCCATGACAGCGGCAATCATGCGGAAAACGTATAATATGTATTATACATGAATATGAGTTTCACACGCCTGTATTTTAGCATAGAAATCGATCTAGCCATTGAGTTTTCACTTCTCCATGAGAAGAGGGCGGAGAAACAATATAATCCCTGTTTCTCCGCCCTCTTCTCATGGAGTGTATTACTATTCTACATGACCACGATTTCCCTGGCGCTGATGCTCAAACGCCTTTTTAAAGGCAGTCAAACTGCGCTGCACCTCACCGCGCTCCTCTAGCAGATTAGCGTAGCGGGAATAAGCGCTGGCTGCAATTTCATGTGCATCGGACGCATCCAGTAAATCTAGTGCCTCAGTGAACAGTTTATCCGCACCTGCGTAGTCTCCGGCATTATGACGAATCTGGCCGAGAGCCATGAGTGCCTGCCCGCGCGTTTGGACATCTTGACTTGCATTCGCAAATGTGAGGGCCTTTTGAGCCTCTTTCTCTGCCTCGTCAGCATTCCCTCGTTTCAGTAATAATTCTGCCAGGCTAGTATGACAAACAGACGCCGAAACATCATCCTCTATTTCTTCTTCAATGGTAATGGCTTGCCTATACTCATTTTCTGCACCATCAAAGTCATTCTTTTTCTCTAGTGTCTTCCCAAGATGGTGATGAGTAAGCCCAACAAGCCTCTGTTCATCGCGCATTTCATAGAGTGCAAGGCTTCGCATGAGGTAGTCACGCGCCATTCCCAGTTTGGCAACTGACTTGTAGCTCAGACCTATCTGCATATACTTTTCAGCAAAGCTCCGACTGTCGCGCTTCATTCCCTCCAGGGTCTCTAGTGCCTTGTGATAAAATGCGACCGCATTCTCTATTTCGCCATGTCTGAAATAGTCATTTGCGAGATTATTGTACACCTCTAGAGAGAAAATCGGATCAGTGATCTGTCCATTCTCAATGACTGTATTGGAGCGAAGATGATTCTCCAATGCTAACGTGTAGTTATATAATAAGAAGTATGCTTTGCCTAAGAGGTTTCGTGCGCGCTCAATATATTCAAGGTCATTCAGGCTTTCACCCTGGGTGACGGCTGCTC
>WNGR01012013.1_pt1 | contig 10130 bp, 11 predicted proteins | sample 5407581 | NCBI WGS metagenome assembly WNGR01 (sample SAMN13153383, study PRJNA577476) | soil metagenome | isolation source: 80 cm soil or saprolite under Garry oak tree replicate 2 | place: USA:California | collected 2016-06-15
CGGGGCCACCAACGCATCATGCAGTACCGGGCCGCCGATGAAGAACGCTATCGCCGAGCGGCCGTCGCGGAATGAGTGCAGTGCGAACTGGATTGCGAGCACCATTCCCCACGCCAGTGCGGCGAGGCCGGGTAGGGCGAACGCGAGTCGACCCGTGCGCATCAACTCACCACCTCCATGCTGGCCACCCATTTGGTCTGCAGCACGCCCGGCCGGTTCGGTGCGATGATTCGGCACGGGTAGCCGTGGTCCAAGTCAAGCGCAGAACCGTTGAGCCGCAACGCAAGTAGGGTCAGTGGGTCCTTGGTGTGTTCGCCGGGCAACGTGCTTGTCCCGTAGATTGAACCCTGTTCCAACGAGTGCACTCGGACCGGTGTGCCGGGTTGGGCGCCAACGCGGCGCAGCAGGTCCGCGATCGGGACGCCGGTCCACGTGGCCGACGCGCTCCAACCCTCGACGCACGCGATCGGCAACGACGCCGTGGTCTGGGGCATGGCTTGTAGGTCGTCCAGTGAAAAACTGTGCAGCCCGGCCGGGCCGCGGAACTCCAGGCGCCAGGCCGGATCCGTTGCCTTCGCTCGTACGCCGGCGTGGTCGGCGGTGCGGTTCACCGGGAGGCTCTGGCTGCCGCCACCTGATCGGGTGGCCAGGACCGACACGCCTCGTAGGAACGGGACCGTGCTGCCGGCGGTGGCCAGCACGGCCGCGCCTGCGGTCAGCCACGTGACCCGCAGGAAACCGCGCCGGGACAGGCCATCGCCGTCGGATGAAGTCTTTGGTTTCTCGCCGAGGCCGGCACGGATCAACGGCAGTTTTACGGCGACGTGCACCAGGATCGAGCCGATCGCCACCCATGCTATTGCGTAGTGAATCGTTGGGAAATAGAAGGGCCACGGGTAGTTCTGGAATGTATTGAAAATGCCGGTGACCACTTCGAAGAACGCCGACGCGGACAGCAGCAGAATCGAGCCGCGCTCGATGGCGTGCACGATCGAGCGTGCCACCGGGCGACTGAACAGCTTCGGGAACACCGTCCACAGTTTGGCCAGCAGCAACGGAATCGCCGCGATCCCGGAGATCACGTGGACACCTTGCGTGACCCGATACAGATTCACCGGCCGGCTCGGCCAGAAGAACCACGACGGTGGATGTTGAATGGCGTGGCTCAGCAAACCGGTCACGAAACACACCGTGAACGTGATGCCGAGCCACAATCCGACCCGGGACGTCACCGAGCGGTGATGTGTCTCGGATCGAAAGGCAACCGCCGGTAGTTTCATTGCCGGACCAGTTCGGCGAACCATCGGCCGGCCGTGCCCACGGTGGTCCGTACCCGCATGCCCGCCGCGGCAGCGGGGCCGCTGACCGCGTCCACCGCCAGGCGGGCCCACGGGAACCATGCCGACGGGCCGCCCGCACGGGACAGTCGGGCGATATCCACGCGCAGGCCGACACCCGGCGGATCCAACTCGACCAGTGCCGTGCCGTTCGGTGCGAGCAGTGCCGCCACCCGGTCGAGCAGCACTGTCGGGTTGCCGCCGATGCCCACGTTGCCGTCGGCGAGCAACACGTGCTGCCATCGGCCTTCCGCCGGTACCCGGCCGAACACGTCCACGCACAGCGCCGCAGCGCCGCGCCGCCTGGCCAGCCCGACCGCGACCGGCGACACGTCCACACCCAGTGCCGGCACACCCCGCTCCACCAGCGCCGATGCCAGCCGTCCCGGCCCGCAGCCGACGTCCAGTGTGTGGCCGGTGCAGCGGTCCAGCAACAGCTCGTCGAAACGGTCCGGCTCGGCGTGCCAGCGGCTGACCGGCAACTCGATCCGCTCGCCGCCGGCCAGTTCCAGCACGCACCGCTCGCCACGCAGCGCGGGATCGAAGTGTGCCGGCTCGACCACCGCGGTCATCGGTGGGCCCCGACGGTCGTGATCGCGGCAACGGCGCCGGCGAATCGGCTTGCCGGCGTTCGTTCGGCCACGCGCATCGCGTCGTCGATGGTGTCCACATCGGACAGTGTGGCGGCGATCATGATGTTGGCGTGGTGGCGGGTCAATGCGGCCAACGTGCGCGCGCCGGTGTCGTGCCTGGACATCGGCACGGCACGCAATGCATTGGCGTGAAACGGATCCCGTAGGCCCAACGCCCACCAGCCGCCGTCAACGGCAGGGCCGAGCACGACGTCGGCGTCCGCGAGCAGTGCCGCCGTGTCACGCAACAACTCCGGTGTCACTTGCGGGGTATCCATGCCGATCTGCACGATCGGCAGGCCGGGACAACGGCAGGCTGCGTCCGCGTGTGCGTTCGCGAGTCGGTGTGCGAAGTCCGCGCCACGTTGGCCGACGACCGTCATCGACGCCAGCGCGGCCCGGATCTCGTCCGCGCGGCAGGCCCACGCCAGGTCGCCGGTCATCGCCACCACCGGAACCGCGCCCGGTGTGTCGCGCACCGCGTCCAGCGTGTCCAGCAGGGCGGCTGCGGCGATGTCGGCGGCCTGCTCCGGCGTGGCGGGCGGGGTCAGCCGCGTCTTGGCCAGGCCGGGCACCGGCGCCTTGGCCACCACGAGCAGGCAGAACCGGTGGCCGATCATCGCCACACCCCGGCCATGTCCCGGACCGCGCGGGCCGTGCCGCGCACCGAGCCGGACACCTTCGACTTGGTGCCGGCCGTCCGCGGCCGGTACGTCACGTCCAGTTCCACGACCCGCCACCGCGCCTCGGCGGCGCGCAGCAGCAGTTCCAACGGGTAGCCGAAACCGCGATCCCGCACGTCCAGCGCGAGCATGTCCGCCCGGCGGAACGCCCTGGCCGGACCGATGTCGCGGACGTTGAGCCCCTTCCGGCGCAACATCGCGGCCAGCACCGCGTTGCCGACCCGCGCGTGCCACGGCCAGGCACCCCGGCCGACAGGCACCCGCCGGCCCATGGCCAGGTCGGCGACACCGTCACGCACCCGGGCGACCAGTAACGGCAGCACCGCTGGATCGAGTGAACCGTCGGCGTCCAGCACGCACACAACGTCACTGGTGGCGGCCTCGATGCCGCTGTGCACGGCGGCGCCGTAGCCGCGCCTCGGTTCCCGCACGACGTGCGCGCCGAGCGCCGCCGCGATCTCGGGTGACCCGTCGGTCGACCCGTTGTCCACGACCACGGCCCGGTAGCCGGGCGGCAACGCGCCCAGTACGCCGGGCAGCGCGGCGGCCTCGTCGAGGCAGGGCAGTACAACGTCTACTGTGGTGCGTTTGATGTCCACGCGATGACCGTAAGCGTTGGCGTGAATGGGGAACAGGGATAACCGTCTTACCGATTTATGACACGGTCGCAGGTGTTACGAACTCCTGACGAATATCGATTGCATCGGACGTAACCGTTTGCCGCCCACTAGGGTCGAGCGGTGGTCCCACCCAGTGACACGCTCATCGTCGACTCGTCAGCGGGTACCGTCACGGCTGATCAGCGGCGGCGCACCGGCACTCGTGCCGACGTGGTCGCCGTCCTCGTCGCGCTGGCACTCGTGGCCGCGGCGACGCTCGTCATCACCTGGGGGCACTGGTACAACTTCGGTCGGCTATTCGCGTGGGCGCCGCCATTGTTCGGTCATTTCGTGCCACATATCGGTCCGGGCACTCCGGTTGTGCTAGTGGTCGCGGTATTGGTGGTCGCGCGGGGACCTGAATTGGCCGCGCGGCTGGGGTGGCGACGGCTGTGCCTGCTCGGCTACGGCGTCGCCGTCGTGTGGACGTTCGGGCTGGCCATGATCAACGGTTGGCAGCGTGGCCTGGCCGGCCAGTTCACCAGCTCGGACCAGTTCCTGCGGGACGTGCCGCGGATCACCGATATCGGCGCGACGCTGCACCAGTTCACCAGCCACATCCTCAACGGCCAGCCCGGCCACTGGATCACCCAGGTCTCCGGCCACCCGCCCGGCGCGCTGCTGGTGTTCGTCTGGCTGGACCGGATCGGCCTCGGCGGCGGTGACTGGGCCGGTATCACGTGCATTGTGGTTGGAAGTCTGGCCGCGATCGCCGTGCCGGCCACGGTCCGCGCGGTCGCCGACGAGGCCACCGCCAGGACGGTGCTGCCGTTCACGGTGCTGTTCCCCGGCGCGGTCAACCTCGGCATCTCGGCGGACGGGCTGTTCACCGGCGTGACCTCGGTCGGCGTGCTGCTGCTCGCGTTGAGCGCTCGACGTGCCCCGGCGGCCCGTGTTCTGCTGTCGCTGGCCGGTGGTGTGGTGCTCGGGTTCGGCATGTTCCTGTCGTACGGGCTGGTGCTGATCGCCCCGATCGCGCTTGTCGTGTGCCTGCTGCGTCGCAACTGGCTGGGGATGGCGCTGGCCGTGGTCGGTGCCGCGCTGGTGGTCGCGGTCTTCACGGTGGCCGGGTTCTGGTGGCTGGACGGCTATCAGTTGGTCATGCAGCGCTATTACCAGGATCTCGGCCGCAGCCGCCCGTACAACTATTGGGTGTGGGCCAACCTGGCGGCGCTGACCGTGGCCGTCGGCCCGGTGCTGGCGCCCGCGTTGCGCAGGGCGGCCGTTGACCCGATCAGGGCTCGTCGATTGCGGCCGGTGACCGGGCTCGTGCTGGCTGCGGCGCTCGCCGTGGCCGTCGCGGACAAGTCCGGGCTGTCCAAAGCGGAGGTGGAGCGGATTTGGCTACCGTTCGGAGTGTGGCTGGTGTCGGGCGCGGCCCTGCTGCCCGCGATGTCCCGCCGGTGGTGGCTGGCCGGGCAGGCGGTGACCGCGCTCGCCATCGGCCACCTGGTGCTGACGAGTTGGTGAGGCCGATGCCACGGGTGAAACGGATCCTCGTCGTCGACGACGACGTGAACGTGCGGGACGTGGTGCGGCGCTACCTGGAACACGCCGGCTACCAGGTCGAACTGGCCGGCAACGGCGAGCAGGCGCTGAGCATCGCCGAGCTGGCCGAGCCCGACCTCGTGGTGCTGGACCTGATGCTGCCCGGCATCGGCGGCCTCGAGGTGTGCCGGCTGCTGCGCCAGCGCGGCCAGATCCCGGTGGTGATGCTCACCGCCCGCGGCGAGGAGGACGACCGGATCGCCGGCCTGCAACTGGGCGCCGACGACTACATCGCCAAGCCGTTCAGCCCCCGCGAGCTGGTGCTGCGGGTCGCGTCGGTGCTGCGCCGCACGCACGCCGAGCCGGTCACGCCGTCCCGTGAGGAACTGGTCGACGGCGACCTGCGGATGGACGTGACCGCACGCAGGGCCAGCCGGTCCGGCCGGCCGCTGCCGCTGACCGGCCGCGAGTTCGACCTGCTGGAGTTCCTGATCAACCACGCCGGCACCGCGTTCACCAGGGCGGAGCTGCTGTCGCGGGTGTGGGGCTGGGACTGCGGCGACCAGTCCACGGTCACGGTCCACGTGCGCAGGCTGCGGGAGAAGGTCGAGCCCGACCCGGCCCGCCCGAGCCGCATCGCCACCGTCTGGGGCGTCGGTTACCGCTACGACCGGACGGGTTGACCACGATGCTGTCCGACCTGATCGACATTGCCCCGTACGTGTTGGCGTTCTCGCTGCCCATCGCGTTGGTCGGCGTGCTGGTGCTGCGCTGGCTCGGCGAGCGCTCCATCGCCGCGTCCATGACTGTGCTGGTGCTGGTGCCGCTGTGCGCCGAACTGTCCGGTGTCCTCGGTGTCAGCGGGTTCATGTTCAACCCGGTTTTGGGCACGACCCTGTTGGTCTGCCTGACCACCGCGGTGATCACGGTCCCGACCGCGGTGGTGCTCGGCCGTTCCATTGCCCGGCGCAGCGTGTGGGAACGCCAGGCACGGCAGCGGGAACGCGCGGCCGAGGCGGCGCGGCGGGAACTGATCGCGTGGATCAGCCACGACCTGCGCACGCCGCTGGCCGGCATCCGTGCGATGGCGGAGGCGCTGTCCGACGGCCTGGTCGTCCAGCCGGGCGAGGTGGCCAGCTACGCGTACCGGATCAGCAACGAGTCGACCCGACTGTCCGGCATGGTGAACGACCTGTTCGAGCTGTCCAGGATCACGGCGGGCGCCCTACGCCTGACGCTCTCGGCGGTGCCACTGCGTGAGGTGGTCAGCGACTCGGTCGCGGCCGCGCTGCCCCTGGCCCGTCGCAAACGGGTCCAGGTGTATGCCGACGTCCGGGCGTGGCCGGTGGTGCTGGGCAGCGACCCGGAGCTGGCCAGGATCGTCCGCAACCTGCTGTCCAACGCGATCCGCCACACCCCGCCGGACGGCTCGGTGATGATCGGCCTCGGCACGGACGGCCGGGAAGCGTTGCTGCACGTGGACGACGGCTGTGGCGGCATCCCGGAACAGGAGCTGGGCCGGGTGTTCGACGTGGCCTTCCGCGGATCCGCGGCCCGGACGCCGAACGCCGATCCGCACGAGCCGGCCGGCGCCGGGCTCGGCCTGGCCATCGCGCGTGGGCTGGTGGAGGCGCACAAGGGCCGGATCGACGCTCGGAACCACGGGCCCGGCTGCCGTTTCGAGGTGCGTCTTCCGCTGGTGCCGGCGGCTCGTTAGGCCATTGCCGCTGGTTCGCGCAGTGGGTCGGTGGCGAACGCGGTGACCCCGTCGGCGAACCGCACTTCGGCTCGGAAGCCCAGTAGGTCGCGAGCTCGGGACGGGTCGGCGACGACGTGACGGACGTCGGCAGCGCGTGCGCCGCCGACGATTTCCGGCGCCGGGCCGCCGTACGCCCTGGCCAGTTCGGCGGCCAGTTCGCCGACGGTGTGGGGTTCGCCGGAGCAGACGTTCAGCGGGGTGAGGGTGCCTTGTTCCTGGTCGGCCTGTAGCGCGAGGACGTTTGCCGTGGCCACGTCGGTCACGTGGACGAAATCGCGGCGCTGGCGGCCGTCCTCCAGGACCGTCGGGGGCTCGCCGCGTTGCAGGGCCGAGCGGAACAGGGAGGCCACGCCTGCGTAGGGCGTGTCCCTGGGCATCCTCGGGCCGTAGACGTTGTGGTAGCGCAGGGCGACGACCGTGCCGTTGGTCTGGCGGGCCCATGCGGCCGCGTAGTGCTCCTGCGCGAGTTTGCTGGCGGCGTACGTGCTGCGTGGATCCAGCGGGGCGTCCTCGGGCACCAAGCGGGGTTCGAGGTAGGCGCCACAGTGCGGGCACGGTGGCTCGTAGCGGCCGGCGGCCACGTCGACCGGCTGCCTCGGGCCGGGCCGGACGATGCCGTGGGTGGCGCATTCGTAGCGGCCTTCGCCGTAGACGACCATGGACGACGCCAGCACGAGCCGGTTGACGCCCGCCCGGTGCATCGCGGCCAGCAGTTCGGCCGTGCCCAGGTCATTGTGTGATGCGTAACTCGGCGCGTCCGACGGGTCGACACCGTGCCCGACCACGGCTGACTGATGGCACACCGCGTCGACGCCGACCAGCAGCCGGTCCAGCACGTCGGCGTCCCGAACGTCGCCGATCTCCAGCCGGAGGCCGACCGTCCACGGTGCCACGGCGGCGATGTCGGTCAGGTCGACCGGCCCGTGCGCCTGGGGCAGCAGACAGTCCAGGCCGACGACATCGTGGCCGGCGTCGGCCAGCGCGTCCGCGACGTGAGATCCGATGAAACCGGCCATACCGGTGAGCAGTACCCGCATGGCCGCCAGGCTAGGGCCGGCCCGGTGCGCCGACGGCTCTCGATGGGGTGGACGTCACGAAACCGTGAGAACTTCCGACCGCTACCGTGAGCCGCATGGAGCGCAGTACGCAACGTCTCGGTCGGGCCCTAGTCGTGATCGTCAACGACCGGGTCGTGCACGGAGAGAACGACGACAAGACCGGGCCGCTGGTCACCGAACTGCTGGAGGAGACCGGCTTCATCGTGGACGGCACGGTGGCCGTCGCGGGCGAGATGGTGGACATCCGGAACGCGCTGAACACGGCTGTCATCGGTGGTGTCGACCTGGTCGTCACCGTGGGTGGCACCGGCGTGTCGCCGCGCGACGTCACCCCGGACGCCACGCTCGGCGTGCTCGACCGCCCGATCCCCGGCATCGCGGAAGCCCTCCGGGCGTCCGGCCTGGCCGCCGGCGCGGTCGATGCGGGCATCTCCCGTGGCCTGGTCGGTGTGTCCGGCAGCACACTGGTGGTCAACCTGGCCGGTTCACGAGCAGCGGTGCGGGACGGCATGGCCACACTGTCCGCCCTGGTGCCACACGTGATCGGGGAATTGTCCGGCCTGGACGAGGCCTGACCCAACCGGCACAACGCCGTGCCTGTTGTATGGCCAGCCGCCTGCATGACGGCGTCGCGGCCAGGTATCGGCAGAAGCGCGAACCCAGCGCGCCTACCGCAGCCGCCAGCTGGGGTGCGCGACTGACAGCTCGGTGCAATCAGCAGCCCGTGCCCAGCCGCTCGATGCGGTCAGCGCTCCTCGTTCGGGCAGCAACTCGATGTCGTCAGCAGCTCTGTGCAGCAACAGCTCCTATGCGATCGGTAGCTCAAGCGATCGGTAGCTCGGTCAGGCAGCTCAGACATTGGCAGCTCGGCGAGTGTCGGCGGTCGTTGGCGTGGTTCGACCAACCGCTTGGTCCCAAGGCGGCCGGCAGCCCGGCGCTGCTGTTGCAGTGCGGCCGGCGATGCCGTGCACTGCGGTGCCGGGCCCTGCGTTGGCGAGCCGGCGTGGTCGCCCTCCCAGGCGGGAAAAAGGGTCGGCTGTTGTGTCGGGTTTGGTCAGGGCTGATCGGGCCTCGATTCTTCGGTTGGGCCCGTGCCGGGGTCGCGGTGCAGGGCGTCGCCGAGTTTGCCGGTGACTGTTTCGATTCGGTCGTGGTACTTGCCGCCGGTTGCCTTGTCCACGCCGGACGCCGCCGCGGACACGCCCTTGGCGGCCAGGCTGCCGGCCTTTTCGGCCAGTGGCCCTGCCTTCTCCGCCAGTGGCTTCGCCTTGTCCGCGAGTGGCTTTGCCTTTTCGGCCAGTGGGCCTGCCTTGTCGGCCAGTTCGCCTGCGACCTGGGTGGCCTTGTCACCGACCTTCGATATGATGGAATGGTGAGCGAATCAGCCGAGCCCGTGCCGCGGCGGCGCCGGACGGACCCACCGGTCGGGCCACGGCCGTCGATCGGGGATGTGTTCGGCGACGTGCTGCCGGACGTGACCAATGACGAGCGCGCGCCCGAACCGGACGGTGAGTCGGGCGCGGATGCCTGGTACCAGGACAACCGGCCGCCGCACCACGATCGCGGCTGAGTCGCCGCTGCCGTGTTCGAATCGGGCTGAGTCGCGATCGTCTTCGAGTCGTCAGAGCCTGTTGCCTCCTCGTTGTTGTTCGCGTAGCAGGTCGCGGATTTCGGCGAGCAGTTCGACGTCGGTCGGGTCGGCGGCGACTGCCGGATCCTTGCGCTTGCGGCGTTCCAGGATCGTCTGCATCGGCAGGACGAAGACGAAGTAGACGATCGCGGCGATGATCACGAAGTTGATGATCGCCGTGATGACCGTGTCGAAGTGCATGACCGTCTTCGAATTGCCCGCCACGAGCGTCACGGCGAGGCCGTCGACGTTGTGGCCGCCGATGGCCGCGATGATCGGGTTGATCAGGTTGGTGACCACGGCGGTCACCACCGCCGTGAACGCGGTGCCGATCACCACTGCGATGGCGAGTTCGAAGACGTTGCCGCGGAACACGAAGTCCCGGAAGCCTTTCAGCATGAGCACTCCTGAAAAGTCAATGGATGTGCCAGGTGGCTAGCGGAGGGTAACGGTCACGGGTTGACGTAGCGATGCCGCCGCCAGCTGCGTCGCCTTCTGCCGCGCCACGGCAACCAGCACCAGTCGGCCAGGTTGTCCCGATGTTCCCGCTGTGTCGCGCACGGCGATGACGACGGCGTTCTCGGCCAGCACCGGATTGGCCTGCTGGTCCGGACTGAGCGCCACCGCGTCCACCCGGATGCCGGGACGAAGCAGGTCGGCCACGTCCGGATCGGCGAGCTGCACCGGCACGGTCGCCGCGGTCGGATCGCCGGTGGTCAGTGCCGTGTCGGCCGGACCGACCAGTCGCACGTCGGTGATGGGCTCGCCGGTACGGACCGGGCCGGCCAGCACCCGGCCGACGGCGGCTGCTCGGCTGGTCAGCGCGCCGACCGGCACCGCGGCGCTGGGCAGCAATCGGACTTCGACGTCGGCCTGGGTCACCG
>WNGR01021701.1_pt1 | contig 10129 bp, 10 predicted proteins | sample 5407581 | NCBI WGS metagenome assembly WNGR01 (sample SAMN13153383, study PRJNA577476) | soil metagenome | isolation source: 80 cm soil or saprolite under Garry oak tree replicate 2 | place: USA:California | collected 2016-06-15
AGAGGCGTGGGTATACCACCGCGAGGTCGTCATCGACGACGCTGATGAGCGACATCAGATGGAGGCACGCCTCCGGGCCTTGGAAGTACGGCAGCGGGACGGGCTCCACTTCCACGCCGATGCCCTCCATCGTCTCGCGGATTTGCCTCAAGCCCTCCGCATTCGTTCGGAAACCTTGGCCCACCGCCAGGAGGTCATGATTCACCCATAGGAGATCGCCGCCCTCCGCGGTCGCATCGCCCTTGAGCGTGGCGAGAATCGGTACGCGAAGCGCCTCGAACGTTCGGGCCATCGATTGCTCTTCACCGCGCCGAAGCGCCTTTCCCATCCGGAGGATGAGCGCTCCGCGGTCGGTCACGATCGCGGGATCGTGCACGAAGATCGAATCCGCTCTCCCCGGCTGTGGGTCCTCGTGATGTCGGACGTCGACCCCGGATTGCTTCAACAGGTCGACGAGCCGGTCGTGCTCTCGTTGAGCAGCAACGAGGTCGGGTTTCGCGGTGTATCCCCACTGCCGCGGGTCGGCCGCGCCGAACGCCGCGTCGGGACGCCGCACCAGCGCCGCTGGTCCTCGGGGTTTGGAAAGGGTCCTGCCTTCTTACCGTTTGTCCCCCGTGGCGACGATGGGCGTCAAATAAGCGCTCACCATTGCGCCGAGTAGTCGAGGGGATTTCCCGTGGTCATCGAAGGCGGACACACGACGCTCTTCTTCGGTACGTGGTACCGGAAATCTCCTTTCTTTGACGCGGCCCGGCGCGCCGGTTGCTACGCCTACGACGTGTACAACAAGATGTACATCCCGAGCAACTTCGCCGATCCCGTCGAGGAGTACTGGCATCTCGTGAATCATGCGACCGTCTGGGACGTCGGATGCGAACGTCAGGTGGAGATTCGGGGTCCCGACGGATACGAGTTCATGGAGTACCTGACGCCGCGGGACCTCAGCACGTGCAAGGTCGGCCAGGCGAAGTACGTCGTCCTGACGGACGAGCAAGGCTGGCTCATCAACGACCCCGTGCTCACGCGACTCGGGAAGAACCGATTCTGGCTCTCCACCGCGGATAGCGATGTGCTCCTTTGGGCGAAAGGCGTTTCCTACCACTCCGACTTCGACGTCGAGATCCGAGAACCCGACGTCTCTCCCATGCAAATCCAGGGACCGAAATCGAAGGATGTGCTCCGCGCGCTCGTGGGCCCATCGGTCTCGAATCTGGAATACTACCACTTTCTCGAAACGACGATCGATGGCATCCCGGTGATCGTCACGAGGACGGGATGGTCCGCCGAAGTCGGATACGAGGTCTATCTGTGCGACGGAAGTCGAGGAACCGATTTGTGGAACCGCGTCATGGCGGCCGGGAAGCCATTCGACCTACGGCCCACCGGTCCCTCCGAGTACCGGCGGATCGAGGCGGGGATCCTGAACTATCCGTCGGACATCGATTGGGATCACAACCCGTACGAAGCCGGTTTGGGATGGCTCGTCGACCTGGACAAGAAACACGACTTCATCGGCCGTGCCGCGTTGAGAAAAATCAAGAGAGAGGGTGTAAAGAAGAAGCTCGTCGGTGTCGAGGTCCCGGGTGACGAGGTCGTCCGACCCTGGCTTCCGCATCCGTGGCCGGTCCAGAAGGACGGGAAGGAGGTCGGAACCTTGACCGCGCTCGCGATGTCGCCGCGCCTCCAGAAGAATATCGGATACGCCTGGTTGCCGATCCCATTGACGAAGCTTGGTACCGAAATCGAAATCGAGACACCGGCCGGTTCGCGGAAGGCGATCGTCGTCAAGAAGCCATTCATCGATCCGAAGAAGGAAACGCCGAAGTCCTGATTCCGCATTGGATGCCCGATTGATTTCGCACATCGCCAAAACGCTCATCTAGCTTTCCAGCTTCCCGGTCCCAAATCCGGAGGTGGTATGATGCCCGGCCACGTGCGCGACGGCGTGCTGACGGAAACCACGAACGACTACGCGGGTCCGATCCTCCCGGGGTTCCGGGAGACGGCATGGATCCAGAAATCGCCGTACTTCCATCGTGCCGCGAAGCACGGCGTTCGGGCGTACGACCTCTACAATCACATGCTCATGCCGGGGCTCTACACGGACCCCGTCGAAGAGTATTGGCATCTCGTGAACCACGTGACCCTATGGGACGTCGGCGTGGAGCGGCAGGTCGAGATCGATGGCCCGGACGGATTCGAATTCATGCAAATGCTCACGCCGCGGGACATGGAGAAGTGCGGGGTCGGAGAGTGCAAGTATGTGCTCCTCACGACACCAGACGGCGGGATCATCAACGACCCCGTCCTCCTCCGCTTGGGGGAAGATCATTTCTGGCTCTCGCTCTCCGATTGGGACGTCCTCTTCTGGTGCAAAGGCGTCGCGGTGAACGCCGGACTCGATGTCATCGTGCGGGAGCCGGACGTCTCCCCGCTCCAGTTGCAGGGCCCGAAGTCCAAAGATGTGATGGTGGACTTGTTCGGCGAGGACATCCTCGCTCTCGAGTACTACCATCTGACGGAGACGCAGTTGGATGGAATCCCCCTCGTCATCACGCGGACCGGTTGGAGTGCCGAACGGGGCTACGAGCTGTATTTGCGCGACGCGCGGCTCGGCGAGAAGCTCTGGGACGCGGTCATGGGGGCGGGTGCCAAGTATGACATCCGACCGGTCGCCCCGTCCGAGATCCGGCGGATCGAGGCGGGGATCCTGAATTACAGCTCGGACATCATGCTCGACAACAATCCGTACGAGGTCGGTCTCGGTTGGACGGTGGACGAGGACAAAAGGTCGGACTACCTCGGGAAGGCCGCGCTCGCTCGAATGAAGAAGGAGGGCATCAAGCGAAAGCTCGTCGGGGTCGAGGTCGAAGGCGCCTCCCTCGGGGCTTGGATCCCTGACTACTGGGACGTCCACGCGGACGGTCGGAAGGTGGGCCACGTCACCTCGTTGACGTACTCGCCGCGGCTTGAGAAGAACATCGGCTACGCGCTCCTCGGCATCGATCATGCGAAGATCGGGACCCGGTTGCGGGTGTCCACGTCGAAGGGGACCCGCGCCGCCACCGTGGTGAAGAAGCCGTTCGTCGACCCGAAGAAGGACATTCCGAAATCATGATGGTCGGCGGTCAAGGTTGAAGTAGCGCGCGTGCCGTCGGCTCCGGGATGGCCCTCACCCTCGGATCCCGCGTCACCCTCCACGACGGGAACACGATGCCGGTCCTCGGGCTCGGCATGTGGCAGGCCGGCTCGGGCAAGCAGACCCGCAACGCGGTCGCGACTGCCCTCGAGATCGGGTACCGCCTGTTTGATACCGCGAAATTGTATGGGAACGAGCGCGACCTCGGAACCGCGATTCGGGAGAGCGGGATCCCACGCAAGGAGATTTTCGTCACGACGAAGCTCTGGAACAACGACCAGGGCTACGAGTCCGCGCTGCAGGCGTTCGAGAAGAGTCGCCGCGAGCTCGGCCTCGACTACGTTGACTTGTACCTCATCCACTGGCCCGTGCCGGGTCTGAGAGAGGAGTCGTGGAAGGCGCTCCTCAAGATCCGTGACGAGGGACTCGCGCGGTCGATCGGGGTGAGCAACTTCACGATCCGACACCTGGAAGAACTGCTCCGCGGGACACCGGCTCCGCCCGCCGTGAACCAGGTCGAGTTCCATCCCTTCCTGTATCAGAAGGACTTGCTCGAATTCTGCGTGCGCCAGAAGATCCAGCTCGAAGCATACAGCCCCCTCACCCGCGGTCATCGACTCAATCATCCGGTCATTTCTCAGATCGCATCGAGGCACGGTCGGACCCCGGCCCAGGTCTTGATTCGTTGGAGCCTGCAACATGGGCTCGTCGTCATTCCAAAGTCAATCCGTCCGGATCGAATTCGAGAGAATGCGGCGGTCTTCGATTTCGAGCTGAAGGCCGAAGACATGAAGCGACTCGATTCGCTCGACGAGAGCTCGCACGTGGCCTGGGACCCCGAAGACCTGCCGTGACGGTCGGCGTGCCGCAAAGAGCGGGGCAGTCTTTACCGTCCGCCGCGATTCCCCATCGTGGTCCGGCCGAAATACGAACTCCCGGATGATCTCGGCCCGGCATCCCTAGCGGATCGCCGGCGCTTCTACCGGCGGTCGATGGACTTCCGTGCCGCGGCGAAATGGATGACCGCCTCCAGGGGCGAGCGGGTCTACGCGCTGATCCTCGGCCGGCACTCCGGAATCTACCCGCGGCGATTCCGACACCTGAAGAACGTTCCGCTGATCGTCGACGACGTTCGCGACGTCCAGAACCTCCGTCCCTATCTCGTGAAGTACCTCCCGGAAGGTTTGTACTACGATCGAAATGTGTACACCTCTCTTGAGGGCGCTCGAAAGGCCCGGCTCGATTACTCTCACGCATGGCGCAGTCCGTTCTTCGCCGGGCAGGAACTTGCCTTCGACCTGGACCCGGAGAACCTGGACTGCCCGATCCACGGGGACATCGCCGAGAAGATGCAGCGCCATCAGGGCCTTTCGTTCTGCGACTGGGAGTTCGAGGAGGTCCGTCGACAGGCGGCGGCGTTGTACGACGAGCTCTCCGCGCGGTGGACCCGGCTGAAGGTCGTCTACTCCGGCCGCGGATTCCATGTCCACGTCTTCGATGACGAGGCGTTTCGCCTGACCCGGAAAGAGCGGTCTCGCATCGCCACTCGATTCGCGCGGCGATACGCGATCGACGAATGGGTCACGTCCGGGGAGATGCGGCTCATCCGCCTCCCATACTCGTTGCACGGGATGGTCTCTCGGGTCGTCGTCCCCATCCCTCGGGGCGACGTAGCGAAGTTTCGGTACAACGATCCGCGAGCGGTCCCGCGTTTCTAGCCGCGCCTACTTCTTCGCCTTCTTTTCCTTGCGGCCCGCGTAGTAGGCTTTCTTCTTTGCGGCCTTCTTCGACTTCTTCTTCTTGGCCATCGATGCCCGAATGCGCCCGGAAGATTGAAGGCTTTCGCCTCCCGGCACGTACGCGATGCCCTGGATCTCGACCTTCATGCCCAGGAGCAAGTCGGCGCGGACGGTCGCACGAGCCGGTCGCGGTTCGGCGGCGAAGAACTCCGCGTACACCTCGTTCATCCCGCGGAAGTCCTCGAGATCCTTCAGGTACACGGTGGTCGAGACGACGTGCTCGAGGCTCGATCCCGCGGCCTCGACGACCTTGCGGAAGTTCTCGAGCGTCTTCCGTGTCTGGAGCCGGATGTCGCCGTCGATCACCTTGCCGTCCGGGCCGAGCGGTCCGTGCCCCGCGAGGAACACGAAATTCTGGAGGCGTACGCCCCACGAGAAGGGAAGACCGATCGCCGGAAGGTCGGTCTGGATTGCTTCTTTCTTCATGTCCGCCGGTAGCTCCGCTTGCAGATATGAGGGTTGACGGCCGCGGATCTGAGTCGGCCGGCGATCGGGCCCGAGGACGGCTGACGCTAGTCCTTGACTTGCGATCTTCGGGCGCTTGGTGCGGTTTTCATCTCGAGTGCCACACGGGCGCCTTCGCGTTCGAGGAGCCTCCGCTTCGTTTCCGGGCCCCCTTCGGAGGAGTAATTCCCGAGGCCGCCCGATTTCGGGACCACGCGGTGGCACGGGATGACGATGACCACCGGGTTTCGCGCGCATGCGGTCCCGACTGCGCGGCTCGCTCCGGGCCGCCCGAGGCGTCGGGCGATCTCACCGTACGTGATCGTCTCGCCCGGAGGAATCGTCCGCAAGAACTCGAGGACCTCTCGCTCGAAGGGCGCGACCTCGAGCGCGAGTGGGATGTCCTGCAGATCGCCCGTTCCCGTGTGGACATGTTCGAGGATCCGGGCCAGATATGGGTGCTCCGATCCCGCCGTCTCCAACGGAGCTTTGCGAGCCAGCCTCACCGCGGAAATGCGATCCCCCAGGACCTCGAGCTGGACGTACAGTCCGAGTTCGCGACTGAACTTCGAGTAGACCTCCAACGCTTCCCCGTCTCCTCGGCCGGAACGCGCGCGGACCATCGGGAGCATCGCACGAACAACATGATGCTCGGCCCGGTTCAGGTGCTGTTCGAATGTGCTCCGAGCGATGCCGAGAGAAAGGCTGACCTGTTCCGTCGTCGCCCTCCGCGGGAATTCATAGTAGCCGGCTTCGTACGCCGCGAGGAGAGCCCTCGCCTGCTTCTCGGTGAGTTTGGGCAAGAACAACGGGGACGAGTAGGCGACCCGATCTCCGCGCGTCGGGATGGGGCGCCGCTTCGAAACGAGGCGGGCACCGGGGAACTGATCGAGAAGGGCTTGCGGGTCGGCCCCGTCCTCGAGGACCAGCGTCACCCGCGCTTCGCCATTCTGCCAACGAATCGGCGGGATGAGGTGCGCGCTCTGATCCGCGAGGGATGCGATGACTTCTTCTTCGCGACCAGAGCCGTCGAGCAACAGGGTGACCTCGTCCCCGGTCCGGGTCCTATGAAGGACTTCGCCGCCGAAACCGTTGATCTCGGCGGCCCCGTCGAGGCCATCCACGTCTCCAAAGCAGCGGAGGAGCAGGAGTCGGCCCATCGGATACGCATCGATGGCGAGGCGCGGATGTCGTTCCGTGACTTCCTGCAGGGGCCCTTCGGAGCGAGTCGCGAAGCTCATCTGTGTCGTCATACGACCTCACCCTCAGCTGCGGAGGCGACCGTTCCGTGCCGACCGATCGCTTTCGCGTCTGTCCCGCGGGCACACATGCCTCCCGACATGGCGGCCGAGGGCATCACTCTTGGGCCGGCGATCGCCGGTGATTCACCGGCCTGGACGCGGCGCGTCGCGCGATTCGGTGGCCTTCATGAACGGCCCACCTGTTGGCGATAGAGGTGGAGGGCGTGGGGGCTCGTGTTCCAGTCTCCCGCAATCTTGATGGCCGGTAGCCTCTCCTGTCCCGCCCGAAGACCGAGGTACTTGGCCGAGTACGGGCCCCGCGCGGCAATCTTCCGAGGCCCGCGAGGTCTCCCGTGTGGCCCGCGTTGAGCGACCGGAGGTATCGAGACCGATCCGGAGGCAGGATGTGCACGGCCGGCCAGTTGTGTTTCAGGAAGTGAAGGTTCAGGAGGAGTCGACCGACCCGGCCGTTCCCGTCGCTGAAGGGGTGGATTGACTCGAACTCGAAGTGCATGCGCGCGCCAAGCGAGAAGACGTCGACGCCCTCCATTTCCTGCTTCGCATACGACTCCTCCCAGTCGCTCATGAGGGCGACGACCTTCTCCATCCGAGGCGGGACATGTCGGACGCCGGCGATGCGAACATTCACCTGCCTCCACTGACCCGCATCCGGCTTGATGCCTCGGAACACGGTGTCATGGAGGTCGAGGACCGAGGATAGCCGAATCGCATCGGTACGTCGGCGGAGCAGGCTCTCGAAGGCCTGCTCATGCTGGATCGTCTCGAGGACATCCGGAAGCGATCGATTCGATACGCTCCGTCCTTCCAGCAGGATCCGTTCGACATCTTTGCGCGTGAGCGTGTTCCCCTCAATCGCGTTCGTTCCCCATGTGTTGAGCGCCCCGGTGCGTCGCCACACGCCCGGCGGGAGTGCGTCCAATGGAGCTCGGGTGAGCAATTCGTGCCTGAGCTGGGTCAGTATGGTCTCTAGCATGTGTTGGTCATATACCATACATTATATTTAAGGATATATGGGCATACGACATCTCAATCCAATATACCATATCACCTGGACGGATCCAAAGGACAGAGCGCGGGTCACCGCTTCCGGGCGGGTCGTTTCTTCGGCAACGAAGAGGCGAATCCAACCCCGCGCGCCACCCAAGTTTGGAGCGCGGCGTCTGTGCGGGTTCCCGCGGGCGCCACGAGGAGCCAACCCGCCATGGCGCGGGGCCCGGAAAGATCGAACGGCTTCGCGCCCGGTTCCTTCAACATCGCGTCGGTCGTGGCCGGCTCGATCCGCACAATGAGATCGTCGCCGTGGATGCCGACGCACATGTTGCCGCTCAGGAGGAAGGCGATCCCGCCGAACAATTGCTTTTCGGTGATGTCCTTGCGGCCCGCGAGCGCCTTGCGGACTCGCGCGGCTTGGGCCTCCGAATAGGTCATGCGCGCCCCGAGAGGGAACCGCCCGAGGGTTCAAGAACCATGACCCGGCGGCCGGGGCGACCGCGACCTGGAGCCGCCTTTCACGCACGCCGTTCCTGGGCCGGGTGCCGCACGTATTTCTACCCTGACCCCTTTCTGCCCGGTGGAATGCCGACCCTCGAGGTCCGAGGGCTCAAGAAGTCCATCGACGGCCACGAGGTTCTGAAGGACGTATCTTTCGGACTGCAAGACGGCGAATTGGCCGCGATTTTGGGTCCCTCCGGCGGCGGGAAGACAACGCTGTTCCGATGCATCCTCGGCGAACTGACGCCCCAGGCGGGCCAGATCCTCATCGACGGCCAAGAGGTTGGCCAGCTGCCGACGGAGCGCCGCGGAATCGGGATCGTCTACCAGAGCTTCGCCCTCTTTCCCCACCTCTCCGTCGCCGACAACATCGGATACGGATTGCGGGCGCGGAAGGTTCCGGCCGGCATCGCGCGCGGCCGGATCGCGGAGATGGTTGATCTGGTCCACCTCGAAGGAAAAGAGAATCGGTTGCCCCACGAGCTCTCGGGCGGCGAGCGGCAGCGGGTCGCCCTCGCGCGGGCGCTCTGCGTGGAGCCCAAGATTCTCCTCCTCGACGAGGCGTTCGGGTCTCTCGACGCGACGATGCGGACGCAGGTAGTACAGGAAGTTCGATCGATCATTCGTCAGCAAAAGGTCACCACCTTGTTCATTACGCACGACCAGGAGGAGGCGTTCATGTTCGCGCGGCGCTTGATCGTACTGAACGATGGACGCATCGTCGCCTCCGGATCCCCCGAGAGCATGATGAAGCACCCCGACCTGTTCATCCAGGATTTCATGAAGATGGTCCTATTCGCGGAGGCAAGCGTGCAGATGGGTCCAGACGGATCGCCGTACATCACGCTCGACGGCGGCGCACAGATCCCGGTGCACATCCCGGGTGTGCGCGGGGGAGAGAAAGTCCATGTGATGGTGAAGAAAGGAGCGGAGGCCGAGCGGATCGAGGTGTGGCACGGCGATACGAAGTAGGGCATTCTCGATTGTCGCCCTCGTACTGTCGGTGAGCGTTGCCGTGTCTCTCACGGACCTCTACAAGGTCCAGGAGGGGGCCCTCGTCGTCTACACGACGCCCGCACTCCAGAGTCTGCTCGAGTCGTTGGTGGTCCCCGCGTTTCGGAGCGCGACGGGAATCGACGTCACCCTCGTATACGTCAGCGCGGGGGAGCAGTACAACCGGCTTCGGATGTCGGGAGGCCATCCTGAGGCCGATGTCTTCCTCCATGCGTCACCCCTCTTCCTTGAGAAGGGGTACGCGGCGGGCTACTTCCTGCCGTTCCAGGTCGCCAACGTCTCGGTCCCGCCGGACTTCGCGAGCCGCAACGTGACCGGGGGACACGTGTGGTACGCATTCGCATGGAGTCCTCTGGCCGAAGTATACGACCCCGCCCTGGGTGCGCCTCCCGATCTCACCTTCATCAACAGGACGTTCGGGTTCCCCCATCCGCTGCTGAGCAACAACGGGATCTATGCCGTGTTGTTCTTCGAGAACGCCCTCGGGAACCTCTCCAAGACCGCGGGCGCGAGGGCGCTGGCCCATACGGTCGTGCAGCCGGCGAACGCACGCGCGAACATCCTCGGCATTGCCGACCATACGTTCGAGGTGACACTGGGCTACGAAGGCGTCACCTTGTTCTACCAACACCAGGGTGCCCGAGTCGACTTCGACCTCCCGCTCCTCGATGGCCAGCGGTTCGTGACGCCGGTCATCTTCTCGGCCGCCCTCGTCAAAGGGCATCCGAATCCGAGGGCGTTGGATTTCATCGATTTCCTGTTCCGGCCCGAGATTCAGTCGAACGTGAACATGGGTCCGTTCTACTTCCGATCCGTCCTTCCCCCGTACTCCGATCCGATCGGTGGGACTCCGCTCCCGGCGCCCGGGGCGGTGACGCTCAACTACGACTGGTCCCAATGGGCGACCTTGGAGTCGGCGCTGCCAAAGTACGTCATTGGAGGATGACCGAGATATTCGGCGGGAGGGGATTGGGCTGAGG
>WNGR01030327.1_pt1 | contig 10129 bp, 10 predicted proteins | sample 5407581 | NCBI WGS metagenome assembly WNGR01 (sample SAMN13153383, study PRJNA577476) | soil metagenome | isolation source: 80 cm soil or saprolite under Garry oak tree replicate 2 | place: USA:California | collected 2016-06-15
TGAACCCCTATCAGGTCGCGCCCGACACCATCAAAGCGCTCAGCGCGCTTGAGGCGCAGGTACAAGGCAGCGGCCTCGAACATTCGCTGATCGAACTGGTCAAGACCCGGGCGTCGCAGATCAACGGCTGCGCGTTCTGCATCAACATGCACACCCAGGATGCCCGGAAGAGCGGCGAAACCGAACAACGGCTGTACCTGCTGAATGCGTGGCGGGAATCGCCTGTTTACACCGACCGCGAACGCGCCGCACTGGCGTGGACCGAGGCGGTGACGCTGGTCTCGGAAACCCGCGCGCCCGATGACGTCTACGAAGACGTTCGCTCGCAATTTTCGGAAGCCGAGACCGTCAATCTGACCATGCTGATTGCGACCATCAACGCCTGGAACCGGATTGCGATCGGCTTCCGCTTCGTGCCCCCGGTGAGAGCCAAGGCCGCGGTGGCGTAACCGCGGCGCAGCAGCGTGCGAATTCACACCGCGGTGGCGCGGGCGAAATCCACGTAGATTTCGCGCAAGCGGTTCGTCATCGGACCGGGCTTGCCGCTGGCGACGGGCTTGCCGTCGATCGACACCACCGCCTGCACGAACACGGTGGCGCTGGTGATGAAGGCTTCCTTTGCCGCCAACGCTTCCTCAACCGAAAACGCCCGCTCCTCGACCCGAAGCTGACGCTCCTCGGCGAGCGCGACCACGGCCTTGCGGGTGCAGCCCGGCAGAATCGCGGATGAATTCTGCCGCGTCACCAGCACATCGTCCTGGGTCAGGATGAAAGCCGATGACGACCCGCCCTCGGTCACCTTGCCATCCTCGATCATCCAGGCCTCGCCGGCGCCGGCTGCCGCCGCCGCCTGTTTTGCAAGTACCTGCGCCAGCAGCGCCACGCTCTTGATGTCGCGCCGCTCCCAGCGGATATCAGGCACGGTGATCACGGCAATACCGGTCTTGGCCGACGGCGCGTTGACGATGTCCTTCACGGAAGTGAACATCACCAGCGTCGGCTTGACGTCCTTTGGAAACGCGAAATCGCGTTCCGGCGCGGCGCCGCGCGTCACCTCGAGATAAACCATGCCGTTGACGAGATTGTTGCGCTCGATCAACTCTCGCTGGATCTCCTGAATGCGCTCGAGCGTTTCCGGCAAGGCCAGCGCGATCTCGCCGACCGAGCGCTGCAGCCGCGCCAGATGCGAGGCATTGTCGATCAGCTTGCCTTCCAGCACGGCCGCGACTTCGTAGATGCCGTCGGCGAACAGGAAGCCGCGGTCGAGCACCGAGACCTTGGCGTCAGCCATTGGCACGAACGAACCGTTGACGTAAGCGATCTTATCCAAGCGAGTTCTCCTGTCGGGCAGCGAAGCGGTTGCACTAAGCACTATACGCGAATTAGTAAAGCTTGACCGACGAATTGGAAACCGGAATCACGACGAAACTCATTTTGCGTCATTCCGGGGCATGCGAAGCATGAACCCGGAATCTCGAGATTCCGGGTCTGGTCCTTCGGACCATCCCGGAATGACGTCGGGGCCTCAATGCGACAAGATCTTCGACAGGAATTTTTGCGCGCGGTGGCTGCGGGGACTGCCGAAGAAATCGGTCTTCAGCGCGTCCTCGACGATTTCGCCCTGGTCCATGAAGATGACCCGGTGCGCGACCTTGCTGGCAAAACCCATTTCATGGGTGACGACCATCATGGTCATGCCCTCGCGGGCGAGGTCGACCATGACGTCGAGCACCTCGCTGATCATTTCGGGATCGAGCGCCGAGGTCGGCTCGTCGAACAGCATGGCGATCGGGTCCATCGCCAGCGCCCGCGCGATGGCGACGCGCTGCTGCTGGCCGCCGGACAATTCGGCAGGATATTTGCGCGCATGGTCCTTGAGGCCAACCCGGTCGAGCAGTTTGGAGCCTTTTGCCATCGCCTCGTCGTGGGACCGCCCCAAGACCTTCTCCTGCGCCAGGCACAGATTCTCGATGATCTTCAGATGCGGAAACAGCTCGAAATGCTGGAACACCATGCCGACGCGGGCGCGCAGTTTCGGCAGATCGGTCTTGGGATCGTTGACCTTGATGCCATCAAGGATGATTTCCCCGCTCTGGAATGGCTCCAGCGCGTTGACGCATTTGATCAGGGTCGATTTTCCCGATCCCGACGGGCCGCACACCACCACCACCTCGCCCTTGGCGACGCTGGTGGTGCAATCCTTCAGCGCCTGGAAGCCCGGCCCGTACCATTTGTCGACGTGGCTGATCTCGATCATGAAGGTCTCGCTAATGGACGAAGCTGATGCGCGCCTGAAGGCGGCGGATGCCGAGGGAGGCCGCGAATGAAACCGAGAAATAAACCACGGCCGCGAACAGATACATCTCGACCAGCCGGCCGTCGCGCTGCGCGACCTTGCTGGCCGCGCCCAGGAAATCGGGGATCGACAGCACATAGACCAATGAGGTGTCCTGGAACAGCACGATCGTCTGCGTCAGCAACACCGGGAGCATGTTCCGGAATGCCTGCGGCAGCACGACATAGCGCATGGTCTGGCCATAGGTCAGTCCGAGCGCCTGCGCCGCGGCGGGCTGTCCTTTGGAAATCGACTGGATGCCGGCGCGCATGATCTCGGAAAAATACGCCGCCTCGAACATAATGAAGGTGACGAGCGACGACGTGAACGCGCCAACGCGAATCGGCCGCGACGATCCCGTCAGCCACTGCCCGATATAGGGCACCAGGAAATAGAACCAGAAGATCACCAGCACCAGCGGCAGCGACCGCATCAGGTCGACATAGAGACCGGCGACGCGGCCGAGGAGCTTTAATCCGGACAGCCGCATCAGCGCAATCAGCGTGCCGAAGATCAGCCCTCCCAGTGCGGCAAGGCCCGTCAGCGTCAGCGTGAACGTCATGCCGTCGAAAAACAGATATCCGAGCGAGCGGCGGATAACGTCAAAGTCGAAATTGGCGAACATGAGCGCGGCTCACTTCCCGGTAATGTAACCGGGGACCGCCAGCCCGCGCTCAAGGAAGCGCATGGCGGTGACGACCACGATGTTGATCAGGAGATAAAGCAGCGTCGCGGCGGTGAAGGCCTCGAACACCTGAAAGGAAAATTCCTGCATGGCGCGCGCCTCGCCGGTCAGTTCGATCAAGCCGATGGTGATGGCCACCGAAGTATTCTTGATGGTGCTGAGAAATTCGGAAGTGAGCGGCGGCATGATGATGCGAAACGCCATCGGCAGCAGCACATAGCGATAGGTCTGCGCCGTGGTGAGGCCAAGCGCGGTCGCGGCCAGCTTTTGTCCGCGCGGCAACGAACCGATACCCGCCCGCAGCTGTTCGGCCACGCGCGCCGACATGAACAGGCCGACCCCGATCGCCGTCGTGAAGAACGGCGCGTTGGGAATCTGCTTCAGCCAGAGTCCCCACGATGGCGGCAGCAGTTCCGGCAAAACGAAGAACCAGAGAAACAGCTGCACCAGCAGCGGCGTGTTGCGGAAAAATTCGACCCAGGCGAAGCCGACCCACGACGCCGTCTTGGACGGCAGCGTCCGCAGCACGCCGACGATCGACCCGGAGGCCAGCGCAATGATCCAGGCGCAGATCGCGGTCTCGATCGTCAGAACCAGCCCCGACAGCAGCATGTCGAGATAGGTGCCGGTCCCGTTGGGAGCCGGCTCCCAGAAGATCCACCAATTCCAGTGATAGTTCACGTAGGCCCCCGTGCGACGGCTGCGCCGCTACGAGCCGAGCCTGCGCCATGAAATCAGCCCATGCAATAGGCGGGCCAGTGCATGGGCTGAGAAACCCTACATCGCCTTATAGGAATCCGGATCGGGGGAATCGGATGGCATGGCGAACTCATGCTTCAGCTCCGCGCTGATGGGCGCGTTGAGATTCAATCCCTTGGGCGGGATCTTCTGCATGAACCATTTGTCGTACAGCTTCTGACCATCCGCACTCTGGTAGAGCGCAGCGGTGGCGCCATCGGCCACCTTCTTGAAGGTGGGATCGTCCCTGCGCAGCATGATGCCGTAAGGCTCCGGCTTCGAGAACGCGTCCCCAGAGATGACGTAGGCGTCCGGATCTTTCGATCCGGCAACGAAACTGGCGAGCAGGATATCGTCCAACACAACCGCGACCGCACGATCGGTCTCCACCATCAGAAACGATTCGGCATGCTCCTTGGCCGGGATGATATTGATGCCGAGATTGCGGGCGGCATTGGCTTCGGTGAGTTGCTTGATGTTGGTGGTGCCGGATGTCGAGACCACGGACTTGCCCTTGAGATCATCGATCGAACCGATTTTATTGGACTTCTTTGAGACGTAGCGGGTCGCGGTCAGAAAGTGGGTGTTGGTGAAGGCAACCTGCTTCTGACGGTCGGTATTGTTGGTGGTCGATCCGCATTCGAGGTCGATGGTGCCGTTGGCCAGCAATGGAATGCGGGTCGACGACGTCACCGGATTGAACTGGATCTCGAGCTTGTCGAGCTTGAGCTCTTTCTTGACGGCGTCGACGATGCGGTAACAGATGTCAATCGCAAAGCCGATCGGCTTCTGGTTGTCGTCCAGATAGGAAAACGGAATCGACGAGTCGCGGAAGCCAATGGTGATTGCGCCGGTTTCCTTGATTTTTTTCAGCGTGCCTTCGAGTTCTTCGGCATTGGCCTGTCCGGCGCAGAACGCAGCGGCGAGCGCGAGGCCAATCATACGCAGGTGTTTCATTCGGACTCTCCTCCCTTGGATGACTTCCGGAATGCCTGCAAAAATCGGGCCGGAATGGGATTTAACTTTCGATCGCCATACGACCCCAAGGGCTCATGCAATGGCCAGGCCATTGCATGAGCCGGGGATTCTCACATCGCGTAGGCGTCAGGGTCGGGCGAATCCGAAGGCTTCGAAAATGCCTTCTTCTGTTCCGGACCGATCGGCACGTTCAGATTCAGCCCCTTCGGCGGGATCTTCTGCATGAACCATTTCTCATACAGCTTGGGGCCTTCGGCGCTCTGGTAGAGCGCTGCCGTGGCGGCATCGACCACCTTCTTGAAGGCCGTGTCATCCTTGCGCAGCATGATGCCGTAGGGCTCCGGCTTCGAGAACGCGTCCTTCGAGATCACATAGGCGTTCGGCTCCTTCGATCCGGCGGCGAGGCCGGCGAGCAGGATATCGTCCATCACGAATGCCACCGCGCGATCGGTCTCGACCATCAGGAACGCCTCGGCATGGTCCTTGGCCGGGATGATATTGATGCCGAGGTTGCGGGCGGCATTGGCCTCGGTGAGCTGCTTGATGTTGGTGGTGCCTGAGGTCGAGACCACCGACCAAACCTGCTTCTGGCGCTCGGCATTGTTGGTGGTCGAGCCGCACTCCAGATCGACCGTGCCGTTCGCCATCAGCGGAATGCGGGTCGCGGAGGTGACCGGATTGAGCTTGACCTCGAGCTTGTCGAGCTTGAGCTCCTTCTTCACGGCATCGACAATCTTGTAGCAGATGTCCATCGCATAGCCGATCGGCTTCTGGCTGTCGTCCAGATAGGAAAACGGGATCGACGAATCGCGGAAGCCGATGGTGATCGCACCGGTCTCCTTGACGTTCTTCAGCGTCCCCGTGAGTTCTTCGGCCAATGCCGGCCCGGCGCACAACGCAGCGGCGAGCACGTAGCCAATCATATGCTTGTGTTTCATGCATGTTCTCCTTGCTTGGTGAATGTCGACTGCTTGAGGATCCGGCCGAGAACCGGGGCGATGTAGCGACGAAACCGGTCGGGGTTCTCGCTCATCGGAAAATGACCGAGTTGCTCCATGATGGTGACGCTGGCGCCATCGATCGCGGCCGCCGTCCGCATCGTGTCTTCCGGCGTGCAGGAAAAATCATATTCGCCGGTGAGCAGATAAAGCGGACACACACCGGTATCGATGTTCTCGACCCGGCCGCGCAGATCGCCATCGACCCTGTAGAAGTACAGATCGCCCTTGAAGACGCCCGGTCCGCCCTGCATGTAGGCCCACAAGGTTTCGCGGCGTGAGCTTTCCGGACTTTGCGGCGCGATCAGACCCGACACCAGCGCCGCGCAGACCTCGCCACCATGTACGTCGGGACGGTGCAGCCAGCTGGTGTCGTACCACGGCGCCTGAAAATCGGCGGCTTCCAAACCGATCAAGGCGCGGAATTCCGCGGCATGGTCGATCGCAAGATTGAGAACGATGCGACCGCCGATCGAGCAGCCCATCACGACGGGCTTATCCAGCATCAGCGCTTTGCAGAACGCGCGGACCGTCTGCGTATAGCGCGCGGTCGTCAGGCGATATTCCTCGCCGGTCCAGTTCGCCGGCGGATTTGATTTGCCATGCCAGGGCATGTCGAACGCAATTATGCGGAATGTTTTCGTAAACTCCTGGTCGGCGAGCAAATGCCGCCACTGCCGTCCGTCCGAGCCTGCCGTGTGCAGGCACACCAGCGGTATGCCCGCGCCGTTTTCCTCGAAATAGATGCGATGCATCTCACGATCGATTTCAACGTGGACGTAGCGGCCGAGCATCGGTTCGATGTAGCCGGTCATGCCGGCACCACGGAATGCTGCAACCGCGGCAGCGCCAGCACATCCTTGAAATACTGCAGATGCGTCATGAACGGATGCAGGTCGCCTTCCAGCGTTGCTTCTTCACGCTTGGTCAATGCCAGCAGATCGTGCCAGCCCGGCCGGGGCGCGGGTTGCCAATACTCCGCCCAGGCAGCGGGCGAGGCACGATATGAAAAACGCCAGGTCCGCATCAGCACCGGCGCCGGCGTCAGGTCGATGATCCTGCCGCCACGGATCGAGACATGAAACGGGTGGTCGATCGGTCCGAGCAGGCATTCGCAGTCGAGCGTGCGGCCGCAAGAAATCAACGCAGGCGCCTGCTCGAGCAGCGCGGGAATTCCGGCAAACGCCCGAATAACAGCGGCGTCGGTTGCGTTCGGAGCTGACGTTATGCGCTTCAAGCAGGCGTTTCCGGCAATGCCGACATTGGCGAGGGAACGGAATACCGTCCTATCGGGCATATCTATGGCCCGAACGTCAGGCCGTCGCAAGGTACGTTTGGGGGATGCCGGCCGCCACAGCCACGTCATAATCCTCCTACCGCGCATCGCGCCCGTAGACTAATTGTCGCACATGCTGCCTTCAGCCGAATTACCGCTCTTCCGCGCGCCTTACGAGGCTGCGGAAGTTTTTCTGATTACAACCAGTGCAAACAGGCTGACAGCGCAAACAAGTGTCAAATAATAGCCCGGCGCAAGATCGCCGATGAAAGCGATGCCGCCAAGCGAGGCCATGATCACCGGCCCAATGCCACCAAACAATGTGACGCCGATATTATAGCCAAGACCGAGGCCCGTGCCCCGCGTCGCTGCCGGAAACAGCTCCGACATCAATGCGGCCAGGGGCCCGTAGTAAAGCGACTTCAGGGTCGCAAGCCAAAGCACGGCGACAACAATCACGGTCGGCGTCGGATTCCTCGTCAAAAGAAGGAACGCCGGGTAGATCGAGAACAGCAGCAGAAGATTGACCGCAATCATGTGGGTGGTGCGGCCGACCTTGTCGGAAATCATGCCGGCAATCGGCGTCAGGAATGTCAGCGCAATGCCTGCCGCGAACGTCGCCGCAAATCCGACGGTTGGCGGAAGGTTCAGCGTTTTGACCGCATAGGTCGGCATGTAGACGATGAGGTAGTTGATCGCGGTGGAGATCGCGAGCGCGCCGATGCTCAGGATCACGCGAAGTTTTTGATGCAGCAAGACCTGCCTGACCGGAGAGTCCTGTTTCGCAGCGGGAGGCGCCGTCGCATCCTCAAGGTGGTTGCGGATGTAGATGCCGACCGGCCCGACCAGGACCCCGAACAGGAACGGAATCCGCCAGCCCCATCCCTGCATCTTGGCAGGTGTCATCCACGCGGTGAGTCCGATGCCAAACGCGGACGCCAGCAACCCGCTTAGCCCCTGGCTGGCGAATTGCCAGCTTGCGATGAACCCGCGACGATCCGGCGCATGCTCCACCAGAAATGCGGTCGAACTTCCGAATTCACCGCCCGCCGAAAATCCTTGCACCAGGCGCACGGTAAGAACCGCTATCGGCGCAAGGATGCCGATGGTCTCGTAGGCCGGCGTGAGGGCGAGCGCCAGGGTGCCGACCGTCATCAGCACGATGGAAACCATCAACGACGCCTTGCGGCCGTAACGGTCGGCATAGGCGCCAAGGACGACGCCGCCAATGGGACGAACAAGGAATGACAGTCCGAATGTACCGAAGGTCAGCAGCAGCGACGTTGTCGGATCGTTACTCGGGAAAAATGCCTTCGAAATATACACGGCAAAATAGCCATAGACGGCGATGTCGTACCACTCCAGCGCATTTCCGATCGAGGTCGCGACGATCAGCCTGGTGATGTCTTTTTGTTTCGAACCTGCTCGCGACATTCCAGGCAACTCGACCGGCGCCGATACCGTCATTCCAAATCCCTTTCCATTTTCCTTTTCGCCGATCGCGCTCGCTCTGCCCGCGTGGCGTTCTACAAGGCGCGCGGCATCTCGCCCAGATCCCAGAACAGGCCCGCCATGATGCCAAGCGCTTCTTCGGTGACCGACAGCAGAATGTGCTCATCCGGCGCGTGCTGCGAGCAGCCCGGATAGGAATGCGGCACCCAGATCGTGGGCAAGCCAAGTGCATCGGAAAACACATCGTTGGGCAGCGAGCCGCCGAAATTCGGCAGGATCGCGGGCGCTTTTCCGGTCGTCTGCCGGATCGACTCCGCCGCCCAGTTGACCCAGGGACTGTCGAAATCGGTTCGCGAGGCGTCAAAGCTCTGCGTCGCCTTGACCTCGACCATGGCAAAACCGTTGCCGTGCAAATGCGCCCTGATCGCATCGACGACTTTATCAGCCCTGGTGCCGACGACAAAACGAAGCTGCAGAACGGCTTGCGCCCGTCCCGGGATGGCGTTAGCCGGCTTGTCGATGTTGCCGGAAGACATCGCCAGCACTTCGAGTGTATTCCACGCGTAAAGCCGCTCAGCGGCCGACAAGCCCTCCTCGCCCCAATTTTTCGAGAGGGCCGGCTCGTCAGACATCGGCTCGATCTTCACGTCGGCGAGGGCTGCACGAATCTGGTTCGAAATGCGCGGCGGTTTCAATGCGTCCAGCAACAGACGTCCCTTGCTATCGACGAGAGCGGCGATCGCGCTTGCCAGGATCGTTGCCGGATTGGCAAGCACACCGCCCCAGTTGCCGGAATGATGCGAACCGTCGCGCAGATTCACGTCGAGGTGAATCCGTATTCCGCCGCGGCAGCCGAGGAATATGGTGGGACGATCGGCGGAGAGCCGGGGTCCGTCGGATCCAACAAACAGGTCGGCCTTCAGCTCATCGCGCAGCTGCTCGCACACCTGTCGCAAATCCGGCGACCCGATCTCCTCACCCGTTTCAATGATGAATTTGGCATTGAAACCGAGCCTGCCACCGCGCGCCTCGCGAACGGCGCGAAGGGCCGACAAATTGATGCTGTGCTGTCCTTTATTGTCGGCGGTGCCACGGCCGTAGACGCGATTGCCAACCGTCGTCGTCCGCCACGGATCCAGATTATCCCGCCATTCGCCCGTCATGCCGTCGACGACATCGCCATGTCCGTACATCAGAACGGTAGGCGCCGATGAATTCTCGCGATGTTCCGCGACGAGATAAGGACCCTTGCCGGTCGGAGATTCGACCAGTCTTGTCGCGAAATCGAGTTGCGAGAATGCCGGCTGGAGTTCCTCTTCGAGATAGGCACGCAATGCGCCGCGCCGGTCGGGATTTTGGCTTTCGGTCTGATAGCCAACCCTGCGGTCGAGTTCGGCGAGAAACTCGCCGGAATGAAGATGCTGGTGCGCGCGGTCGACAGCGTCGGCTCTGGTCATGTCTCCCTTTCCCGGTCGCGAACCTGCTCGAGTCCGGCCAGCGTATCGGGATACGGCGGCAGGCGGAAGTGCGCGCTGCGCAGGGCGTTTGCTTCTGCCATTTTCCCAGCGACGGTGATTCAATCAGCGATAGCAGGACCGCCGCGAGCAAGCATGGCCTCGTGAACAGCCGCTTTCAGCGGGCGCCTTCCCAATGGCATCCCGTCAGGC
>WNGR01035952.1_pt1 | contig 10129 bp, 7 predicted proteins | sample 5407581 | NCBI WGS metagenome assembly WNGR01 (sample SAMN13153383, study PRJNA577476) | soil metagenome | isolation source: 80 cm soil or saprolite under Garry oak tree replicate 2 | place: USA:California | collected 2016-06-15
TCGGATCTGTTCAATGACCTCCTTGAGTTTGCGATGCCGTGAGTATTTGAATATCCGACCCACTCGCTTGAGCAGTTCACTTTGCTTCTTTCTCATCGGGGTCCGCAGAACGAATCGCTTGCCGAACCGATTACAGCCCGCTCTAAGATCAAAACCCAGAAATCCGAAACTCCCGCCACCGCCAAAGTCCACCACTTTTGTCTTTTCTTCATTGATCTCAATGTCCACTTTCCTCAGCTCTTGGCCCAGCCGCCTCTGTATCATCGCTATATGCGGCTGCCATTGCGGATAACCATCGACCAAGATCACCATGTCATCCGCGTATCTAGTGTACACAACCCGTTCCCATCTTCCCGCTCTTCGCCGCTTTATCATTTCTTCTTCCATTGCCTGGTCCAACTCGTTCAAATACAGATTGGCCAACAACGGTGAGAGCACCCCTCCTTGCGGAACTCCCTTGTTCCCGTTGGCCTTCAGTATCTGCTTGACCAGGTGAAGGACTTTAGGGTCTTGCACCCTCTTGGCTAACTTTTGAAGTAAATGATGATGGCGAACGTTGTCGAAATAACTCTTAAGATCTACGTCGACGACTTGGGTGAGCCCTTGCACCAGCCCGTGGACAACTCGATCCAATGCCTGATGAGCCGTACGTTTGGGCCGGTAAGCGAAAGAGCTTTGGTGAAAATCGGCTTCAAAGATCGGCTCCAAGATAAGCTTCAAAGCTCCCTGAACAACTCGATCCTTAATGGTGGGAATTCCGAGCCTGCGGGTCTTGCCATTCCCTTTGGGTATCTCTACCCGCCGGTTCTTGCTCGGCTTGTACCTGCCTGCGTGAAGCTCCCGTAGAATATCTCCGAGAAACTTCCCGACGCCTCGGATCTCGATGGATTGAAAACTCTCTCCATCAATACCCGGCGACCCGTCATTGGCCTTTGCTTCTTGATACGCCGCTGTTAAGGTCTCTGTCTTTGTGACATGTACATAGAGACCCCAAAACCGCCACTGCTTCTCGGCTTTCGCCTTACGGTATATCCTTCGCCTCAGTTCTTGCAGATTAACGGAAGGCTTTATCATCCCTCCCTGCCTCACCTTGCGGTCGAAGGAATCAAACTCAGCATGGCCCCTTCGCTCCATCCGCATTACCAGACTTCATTGCTACTATGGGCCACTCCGCCATCCTGTTTGCCTTCGGCCCTTTTCCCGTGTCCACAGTTATAGGACCGATCCTTCTCCAGGAATTTCTCCTGGGGCAAGCAGGACTTCTCCAGTTTCCATCGTGTCTTTGTTACCGTGTCGCCGCCAATACCCCGCCGATGTAAACTATTCCCTCAGCCAGTCTGAAATAGCCCATATTGTCTTCGCCGACTTTTGAACGGCTCGACCATCGGAAACTAACCCGTCTTTGACGAGGCTTGCTCAGCGTTCACTCACGTTGCAACCCGGTCACTTGCTCATCAGCCTTGCGCTGACTTTGTCGGTAGGCTTCAGCATGTCGATTACTCTTCATGCTGCTACTCAAGCTAGGCGGCTTCTGGCTCTTACCGCCGCGGGACTTCCCTCACGCAGTGAGAGTCACCCTATGGATCACGACAGCAATTCATCTGGACACAACCGAACGACGACGGCCCCGTGATCGGAGGAAAGACCATGGCACGCCTGACGAAGGCGGACGTGTTGAAGAAGGCCGAGGATCTCAAGAACTGGGGCAAGTGGGGCCCCGACGACGAGTTGGGCGTCCTGAACTACGTCACGCCCGAGGACATCGTCAACGCCGCCAAACTGGTGCGGAAGGGCAAGGTCTTCCGGCTCGGTCTCAATCTCGACGAGAACGGGCCGCAGCGCGGCCTTTTCGGCGGACGCTGGAACCCGTTGCACCAGATGCTGGCGACGGGCACCGATGCCATGGCCGGCAAGCACGACGTGACGCCGGGGCTGCGCTACGCGGATGACGCCATCAATCTGCCGACGCAGGCCGCTACGCAGTGGGATGCGCTGTCGCACGTGTTCCTCGGCGACAAGATGTGGAACGGCTATCCGGCCTCGCTCGTCGACAGCCGCGGAGCGCACAAGAACGGCATCGAGAAGTTGGCGAACAAGATGGTCGGCCGGGGCGTGCTGCTCGACGTGGCCCGCCACAAGGGCGTCGACTGTCTCGACGACGGGTATCCCATCACGGTCGCCGACCTCGACGGGACTGCTCACATGCAGGGCGTCGAGGTACGACGCGCCGACTTCGTGATCATCCGCACGGGACAGATGGAGGATCGCTTGCGGAAGGGCGAGTGGGGTGGCTATGCCGGCGGTCCCGCGCCGGGCCTGGCCTTCGAGACGCTGGACTGGATCCATGGCCGACAGATCGCGGGCATCTGCAGCGACACCTGGGGGATCGAGGTCCGCCCGAACGACACCGAGCCGGACGTGTTCCAGCCCTGGCACTGGGTCACGATCCCCGCGATCGGCATCGTCCACGGCGAGATCTTCTACCTCGAGGAGCTCGCCGCAGATTGCGCGGCCGACCGCGTCTACGAGTTCTTCTTCTGCGCGCCGCCGCCGGTCATCACCCGGGGCACCGGCTCGCCGATCAACCCCCAGGCGATCAAGTAAGCTCGGCGGGAGCGTTGGCTCGCGGCGTGCGGCGCGTCAGCGCGCGGCGGCCACGGCCTCCAGCTTCTCCACGACCACGGTCGGGTGCACTAAGCCGATTAAGTTTGACCTACGACCAGCTTATCCGATACTTTCCGCCCAAAACGGCCATCGGAGGGCTCGTTCGCTCTTTCCAGTAGCTGCTTAGGTTTCGAAGCTGGGCTAAGCCACTGGTCGCAGGGTGATTCATCTGTGTTCCGTATCGGCGCATCAAAAGCAATTTCCTATCATCTAAAGCTAAAGGTATATACCCTCTCGCGATGGACGAGACACAAAAGACAGCGCCGCTACCGGAACCGCTTGAATCACTCCTTACCTGCGCACAGTGGACCCTTGGGACGCTGGTAGCATCGACGCTGTTCGGTTGGGAAGACGCGGTAGGATTCTTACTCTGGGTTCTTCTGTTCCTGGCGTTGCTTCACCCCTCGCTCTCTGTCTTTTACTCACATTACCTTCGGTGGCGGAAGTAAGCGATGGCACGCGGGCGAGGCAAAAAGGCTGAAGTTGATCCGAAGAGGGGTGAGGCTGTGATGCAACAAAGGGCAACTCCCCCCTTTATGCTGACCACCAACTATATTTCTAACTGCACTTTGGATCAGATTGATGATCTCAAGATCGCAGCCCTGTATTTCGACAGGATTACTACCGTAGAGCACAGATTGTACAATGTGGAGCGGGTCTCAAGGGATGAAGGTGTCGTCAAGGACATTGTTCACTTTGTGCAAAACGATTTCAGGGCGCACACCAGCTTCCTCGCTAGTGAGGGAATCATAGAATATAGCGATCAAGCTGGATCGCTCAAAGAAGCGTTACGCAAGAAGATGAGGATTCAATCAGAAAAGATTATCTCAGAAGCTATAAACGTTTTATACCTCGAAGAAAATGTGGTTAGAAACAGCAAAGGGGATAAGGTCAGGGCGGGGTTTGCATTCTCCGACCCGGAGGTGGCCGCAATCCATAAAGCTTTCTTGTGGCCCATAGGGATCGGTAAGACAGTGGAGCTCGGTCTTATTACTCAATATTACACAACGCTCCTCGAATCGATGTTAGCATCTCTCTTATCTAATAACACGAGCCTTACCGCGAGCAAGCTACTTAATCGATTGATAAAGTACTCGTACGAGAAGGACGCCATTAAATCCCGTCGCGAGAGAATAGTACAAGATGCTGGAGTTACATCTGCGCTGGCTTATGAGGCAATCAAGATTGCTTTGCCGGATGTGTCGATGTTTTCCTTTGAAGACATTCTAGAGATCCGGTATCAGCTACGGAACGAGCTTGAGCGATTTAGGCGAGACATGGAGAAAATGAATGACGGTCTTATCGCTGCGCAGGACGCCCTTTACGTAGTCAGCAACGCGGAAAAAATTGTTAAAAAAAATATTGCGCCTGCCCTCGAAGACCTGAATAAAAAAATCAAACGTGCACGTACTGGCATTTTGCGTAAGTTGTTTGATGAAATCAGAGACCCTAAATCTTACACACCGCTCATTGGAACTTTGTTTGAGCAAGTTCCGGTTCATATAGCAGCCCTGCTCAGCTTAGGTCTTATAAGCACAGCCACTGCCTGGGACTACCTGCGTGAGATGAGGGAAATCAAGGAGAGCGGGCTTTATTATCTTATTGGATTACAAAAGCGTGGCTGAGTCTCTGGGACGGTTGAGTCTGCGCAGAGCAGTAGTTACGATGCGATGACCCGGTGGGGATCAAATCCTGGGGTAGGAGGTCTCGCGTCTCTCACGAAATCACTACCGGGAGGTGACGGCGGGTGAGTAGTGTGCGCTAGAGCAAGCCGCAATCGCTGAGCGAGTAGAACCGATCCGTTCAAGCCGTGTGATCCCACATCTCAGTTGTCGCAAGATTGCAAATCTCAATTGTCGTAATATCGTAATATATGAACGCAATACAGAAGTCTGAGCGTAACTAGCATAACGAGATAAGAATTGAACCTAAATCCAGAAGTTGAGAGCACCATTTTTCAAAGTCGGTGATATATTCTAAGTATTTGTTGTTCAAATGTTTTTCACCAAAACGGTTTACTGCGGAGCAGTTGAAATTCCTTAAGATCTAGTCGGTTAAAGCGAGTGAGCTCAGGGATCTCCCGGATTTAGGTTCAAGAATGCCATGCTAAGCCGGATCATCCACGGCGACGCGCGATCCTCGAGCGCCTGAAGTGGGCCTGAAATGGAACGAGGAGGCACGGAGCTGACGAGATCAAACTCCCACGGGTAGCAACACTGTTGATAGGGTTCACTTTTTGTTCGTCGTTCGGACAGGCGAAAGTACGAATCTCTACGGCAATTCTCTAGTGGAGGGTTTATGATACGAAATCGCAGTCGCGTCGCGATCGTATTTTGCTACTTGGCTTTTGCTGGCGGACCTGCGCGGATGGCCGAAGCGAAGAGCTACTTCGCCTACATATCCGATTCCCCGGCCACGGCCTCCGCGTATTGGGTGACCAAGGACGCAGGATTCTTTAAAAAGCATGGTCTGGATGTCGATCTGATTTTCATCGACGGCAGCAGCCGCGGCATCCAGAGTCTCATGTCGGGGGACATTCCCTTTACCAGCGCCGTCGGGACCGCAGTCATCAACGGCAAGCTGGCCGGCGGGGACATCGCCATCGTCAACAGTCTGGTCAACACGCTGCCCTATTATGTATTTGGCAAGCCTGAGATTAAGTCGCCGGAAGATCTCAAGGGCAGGTCCGCCGCGATGCATATTCCGGGGACGGCGGCGGACTTCGCTTTGCGGTTAGCCCTCAAAGGCATCGGTTTCTCGCTCAAAGATATCAAAGGAGTCACCGTCGGCGGCGCCCCGGCCCGTGTGACTGCCGTAGCTACCGGACAGCTCGACTTCACGGTGGGCACCGAAGCGGAAAAAATTCGCGGCGAAAAACTCGGTCTCAAAATGATTATCGACATGGCCAAGCTCAATATTCCGTTTCAGTTTACCTGTACGGTAGCTACCAGGCGCACGATTCGGGAAAATCCCGATCTGGTTCAGCGCATGGTCAGGGCTATGGCCGAAGCGGTCCATTACTATAAAAACCACAAAGACTCGGTCGTGAAGATCATGCAAAAATATTCGCGCGGGCCGAGTCGCACTTTCTTCGAGGAGGTCTACGACTCCAGTAGGGAGTTGCTGGTCGAGGATACTTATCCGACCATCGAGGGGTTAAAAAACACCCTGGAGATCCAGGCCAGCCTGGATCCTAAGGCCGCAAAGGCCAAGGCGGAGGATTTCGTCGATCTGCGCTTCGTGGACGAGCTGAAGAAGAGCGGGTTCATTGAGAAGCTCTACGGCAAACGCTAACGAAGTCCGAAATTTAGGGGAAGGAAAAGGGTCGGGAGGGTCGGGAGTCTTTTCACTTTCTTCAGCGAAGGTAGCGGCGTGGAACAGGCGCTGGATCTTTACCGCAAGAACTATCGCCCCAGCGAAATCAATCCCAAGCCCATCGCTACGATTTGCGTCTGGGCGCTGGCGGCCGATACGGAAGAAGAGGCGCTGCGCCAGTTCAAAACCCGCAAACGCGCCATCATCGATCGGAGACAAGGCATCCGTCTGCCCCTCATGAGGAAGCAGAGCGCCCGTATTCTCCCGCGATGTCGATTGCCGAGTTACACCGCAAGGCGATTGTCGGTTCCTCGGAACCGGTCGCGAAGGAGAATTCAATTCAATTAAGGGTTAACGGCCGCGTTTCAGCCGCGGCGGTTTATGATCGCGCCAACCGCCCGACGGCGGCAAACGCTGGTTAGGCAGCCGTCGCAACTTGACACAGCGCATGCGCACCCCACTTCGCGTCGGCGCCGAAGCTATTGTTGCAGAAGACCGCAACACTGAGACGTCCTCTCGGCGACTGAGGCACGATGGAAGCAAAGAGGCTGTACCCGGGACCCCCGCCACCGTGTCCATAGCTCAGGCCGAACGGTCCGTCGGGATCCGCCATGATGCCCATGCCGTAACTCGGAGTGACGGCTGGTGGATACGCTCCCGGGACTCGAATCAGTTGAAGCATCTGCTCCAAGCGCGGTTCGTCCAATAAGGCTCCGGTGAACAAACCGTCGTAGAACATCGTGATTTCATCGGCGGTCGACACGGCGACTCCAGGAGCACACCAGCCTGGATGGTACGACGAACGAATGTCGACGGCTTCCCCATCGATGCGCACTTCGCGACCATAGCCCGGTACGCAGCATTGCCAGTCGTCGATCGTCTCGGCCACAAAGGTATTGGTCAGACCTAGCGGCGACGCGATTTGCTCATCGACACACCGACGAAAGTTACGACCGGCCGCTTTCTCGATTGCCCGCCGGAGCAGCAAATAGCCGACGTTTGAATAAGACCACCCTGTACCAGGTTCGAAGAGCAGGCCTTGTGCAAGGGTCGTGCTTAAGAACTCGTCATCTGTCCACGGGGACTTGGGCATGGTCCTTACGGCTTCGTGGTATTCGCGCAGCGGTCCGTAGTCGGGAACACCACTTACATGGCGCAATAAGTGAGACAGCGTCACAGATTCGGGCAAGGGCAGATCGGTCATCCATTTCGTGATCGGATCATGAACGCTCAGCAACCCTGCCTTATCGAGGCGAAGAACGCAGACTGCTGTGAACGTTTTGGTGATGCTATAGATCGGAAACCTGCTTTGAGATGCAACACCATCGCTATTGTCCGAGTCTTCGGCCATGGACACGCCATGCCACACCAACGATGCATCGAAGCGTACTGAACCAGCCACCAGAAGTACCGCCACTTCGGCTCGCCACTGGTCTAGACACCGCTGGAATGGACTCATGAAATGCTTAACCGCCTAACGCCATGCCGTTGTCGGGCTGCCTACGTCATCTGTATCCGGTCGCATCGGCTGGTTTGCCGGCATCCTGGACCTCAACAACGTAGCGCCAAGCATCGGGCTGAGACCCATCAAGATCAGTGAAGCCGTAGACCTTTGCGAGTTGGCCACTCGAAAGCGACTGACCACTCCAGCGCTCAACCTCAGGATCTCCAGCAAGGTGCGCGACGGCACGCCCGACGTACCGTGGCGTTTCGGTGATGACGAAATGCGGTTGCTTTGCGATGGCGTCACGCCAATTTGCTTCGCTGACACCATGGTTATCCAGCATCTGCTCGGAACGCAGCCAGCCGGGAGTCAGGGCAACGGCGGTGCACTGATGAGGTCGAAGCTCTTGCGCCTGCGCCCAAGCCATGCGAATGACGGAGGTCTTGGCGAGATCATAGAAGAGCGACAACCGGTAGTTTGCATTGTTGTAATCGGCAGTGCCGTCGGTCATCTCGACGATCAGGCCGCCGGGATTCTTGATCAAGAGCGGCAGTGCGAAGTGGCTCGTGATGATGTGCGTATCGATGGCGAGCCGCAGCATGCGCAGCCCCCTTTCGAGGGAGTGCTCCCACACGGGCACGTTCCATTCGATCAAAAAGTCCGCCCCCCACACATCGTTGACCAGGACGTCCAGGCGACTTTGCTCACGCTCGATACGCGCCACCAGCGCTTGCACTTGCGCCGGGTCCAAATGATCGACTTGCACGGCGATGTCCCGGCCGCCAGCGTGCTGCACCAGCTCGGCCGTCTCTTCAATCGTTTCGGGACGGTTATACTCGGAACTTGCGTACGCGTGGTGCGACCCGTGAGGTACACCGTGGCTCCAGCCGCGCCCAGTTCGACAGCGATGCCGCGGCCCGCGCCGCGCGTTGCCCCTGCGACCAAAGCCACTTTGCGTTCAAGCATGCGCGTCATCATCCACCTCTCTCTCGGTCCTTTACACCTAGGACTGATGCCCAACTACGATTACGAATGAGAATGGTGAGCATGGCGTCAGGTATAACACTTTGCCATCTGATGCTTCACTACTCAATCGATTGATCAAAAGAACGCTACAGATCGCGCGACTGAAAGAACTCGCGAAAAGTTTGAAACTCGACGAAGCTGCTCGTGGTCACATGGATTTACGATCCCGCGCGGCGCCATCGCTCCTACGAACTCCAAAGGCCCAATCCACTTGAACGATATTGCTTTACGGTCATTAGCAGTCAGCGCCGCGGAAGAGTGGTGGATTCTTTCGTGGGTTTCATTCCTATTAGAATCGGACGAACAGTCGCACCGGAACACTCGACCCAGAAGCAAGAAAGTCGAGACGTAGAACTCAGACCCCAAGCGGGTTCCGCCTGTCCTTCTTAATTCTCCGAGGCTTGGTTCAGGTGCGAGACTTTAGAATCGCCGTGAGCCGATCGTCTGTGCCGTCGATTCGCTCGAGATAGGGATACCGCAAACCTTCGAAGTACGGCACGCGAACCGTTGTATAGCGATCGAAGGTCTTTACCAAAAGCTCGATTGGCTGATTCGTGCCTTTCGCAGCACGAATGGCTTCGAGCAGCACTTCAGGCGCGAACTCTTGCCCGTTGACGGCAATCAGCTTGGTAGCCGTGGTAAGGCCGGCTCTAAACGCGGGACTGTCCCAGACGACTTCAGTCACATTTCCTTTGTCCTTGGTCGAGACAACGAGCCCGAGCGAGAAGCCCAGGTTGAGCGATTTGTTCACCTCGTCGATCGCCTTTTGAAACGAGGACTGTTCCTCGCGATAGACCAGCTTCCAGCCACTGCGCGTCAGACCGTCCAGCGGCGCCGCAGGTCCATGGCCATCGAGTCGCTCTCTCAGGAAGGCCTTCCAGTCGTGAGGGGAAACGGCGTTGAGGGTCGCCACGACGTCGTCGAACGTGTAAGTGACGACCTCGTAGCTTTTGTCCTTCGTGCCGAAGAAGGCGCGGGCGAAATCATCAAGCGAGCGCCGGTTTCCAGTAAGCTCGCGCAGCTTGGTGTCCACGTCCAGCCACAGCAGGACGCCCTCGTTGTAGTAATCCACGGTGCGCTGCCAGCTCGGAAAGGGTAGCGCTCGGCGGCCCCCGAGGATCGGCTGATTGGTCGTGTCTTGCAGATTGCGCCACACGCGGCCCGGCCGGTTGCGTTCGTAGGCGGCCGCGATGTTCGCGAGCACCTCCTGAGCAACTTGCTGCGGCCAGAGCGCAGACCGGGCGGTCAGGACGAGTTGGCCGTCCAAAGATCGGCGGGTCTGCGATGCTTGCCGTTCCAAGAATGCGTCAGCTCATGAGCGAGCAGATCGCGCCCCGGAGCATTCTTGTCCCACTCGGTGAAGTGTCCCGGGCGATGCACGTTCTCGCTGGAGCGGTGGTGCTCGAGACCGATGCCGCTGAAGTTCTCGGTGAGCGCCAGCAAAAAGTCGTAACGATCGAACGAGCGCGTGCCGTAGAGCGCGTACGCTTCTTTCATCAGTTTGCGGTATGCCGCGAGCTGATCAGGCTTGATTTCGAGCTTCAACGGATTGTCCGCGACTATGTTGGCGTACACTGGGACGTCGGCGGCGGGATCGAGATCGACGCGCTTATAATGCCGGCCGGCGAACAACGGCGAGTCGACCAACATGTCGAGTGAAGTCGGCGCGAACTCAACGTG
>WNGR01010063.1_pt1 | contig 10128 bp, 9 predicted proteins | sample 5407581 | NCBI WGS metagenome assembly WNGR01 (sample SAMN13153383, study PRJNA577476) | soil metagenome | isolation source: 80 cm soil or saprolite under Garry oak tree replicate 2 | place: USA:California | collected 2016-06-15
GCTGGGCGCAAGTACGTAAATCTCACGCTGATCGATTTTGGTGTGGGCGGTAAGAAGGGAACATCGCGCGGCGACGCGGTCCTATCGTTGCTGCTCTTTGAATCCGACTCATACGATACCGTGTCGAGAGGAGATGGCCTGCTGCCGGAAAAAATATACAAAGGTGGTGGCCGCGGCGCGTTTGAAGCAATGGCCAAATTGCGCGAGGGAACAGTGATCGCGCTTCTCAACCCACGGGTGCTCAAGCCGATCCAGGTAAGCGTTAATGACTTCACCCTCGCCTCACCATCTAATAATTCCGGGGTTCCTCGTACGGGGGGAATTGCAGAAACCCGGCGCGCCGAATGTACTTGCACTCACACCGGAAAGCGCAGCTTCCGCAGCCGTGATCGGCACAGCGCAGGACTTGGGGATGTGTGGTGTCGTGAAGCGCGATGGTAAGCCCTGCGGCAGCTGGTGCGACAAGCGCGTTAGCGAAGTTTGCGATTACCATGTACAACATGCTGTCGAGCGGCGCCGCGCCGCGCGCCCAGAATTCTCCACAGGGTGCGTCTTCCGTTGTTTTTCTTCTCCCCTCGACTCATCTTCTGAGTTGGAAAATTAAAATTCCAGAACTTCTGGTCTGGGTGCGGGGTCGAGCTCACAGAGGCGCAAGGCGGCGGCCTATGACCCACAGCGCAAGTGGGGTCTCGCCCCTGGCGACGATTCCGCCACCCCTTCTTCCGTGGTGGAGGGCGCCACGTACGTCGTAGCTGGCCATATCGTAGCCTCTGGGAAGCGCGACTTGTTCCTGAACGAGAATGTCGGGCGTGAGGCGCAGGCGCGGGCAGTGCGGAAAGCTGGCTCGCGTGACGTCGACAAGACGCTGAAGCGGCTCCTTGCGCGCGATAAGGAGGGGATGAAGGCGGTGCAAGAGGCTCGCGCATTTGCAAAAAAAATGAAGGGCCAACAAAACACGGCGGCGAAGCCGTCTGGTAAGGAGGGACTCTCCGGAAGAAAGAGGAAGCAGAATGAAGACGATGTCAGCGAAGCTGAAAGTGGGACTGAAGAGGAGGACGAGAGTGACGGTGCTTTGACGACGGATAAACCGACAAAGAATGCGTACTCAGCCCAGGTGATCCAGCAGCTCGGCTTTGATCCTACACGCAAGTCTGCGAAGGGACGAAGCAGAGAAGACGATGCTTCGAGCATCTACTCAAAGGTCTGTTTTTTTTTCTTCTATGAGCTAGATTTGACTCAACGTTTTCATTTTCCTTAGCTGACAGACCTTGCATCTCGCCGTGAACCCGATAAAATTCGTTTGGGCCATCGACCAGGCGGACGAGTGCTCTCAGTCGTTTCTGCACCAAAGAAAGGTACTGGCGGCGAGACACTCGAAGGGCATAGCTTGGTCGATTTAGATGAGAGCAGCGATGACGAGCCGGTAGTTGGTTTTCCAGAAACTTCATAGATTCGCGGAATTTTTAGTACAACACACTGACACCCTTAAATGATTTGGGCGGGATGGAATGGTTGTGTGTGGCAGTAGTAGCCTAATAATAGAGCCGTTAGGAGTGTATTGTGCGTATATTGTGTCAGTGTCAGGAGATAATCTTTGCTTAAAAATTATTCACAAACTGATACTTTTCAACCTCGTTGGCTTCATCAACGCCTCATCAATAAGCTCGTCGCGCGTGCTTTCTTCCAGTGAACCTTGCAGTGAGCACCAAGGTGAATACTCGATTCTTTTTTTTTTTGATACGTAGATATTCACTCCGGTGAATAACGCCATGACAATGACAGTTACCTTATCTGGACAACAAGTGATCCGGCGTCATCTTAACTGACAACGGACAGCGATTGAGATGAACCCGCGATTAGCGACTGCGACCGTAGCAGCGTAAGTTACAGTAAAGATTCTTCGACTGCGAATTATGCTCGCCCAAAGACGGCGAACCCTGACTGAAAAAGAGAGAAAAGAAAGAGTTCGACCTGGTTCTAAATGGAAGAGACCGAGAAGAGACCGAGAAGATAAGGCCGGGGGTGACGTTACGACCAGCGACTGATCTCACGGCCCAACTCCGCAAGTCCATCATCCACATGGCGCTCTCCACTCTGAGAGGCATTTCGCAATTCCAGCCCGGCGAGTTGTTTAGGACGCCAACTCGAGCGCTCTCGCCTCCCCACCTCCATTCCCCAACCACCACCACCAGTGCCTACACCACCCCGGCCACGATGAGCGAGCGCGCCAACCCGCTCCCCAAGCCCCTCTACTATACGACGCTCGCGACGCTAGGGCTCTCCGTGCCCGTGCTCGTGCTCTCCTTCATCGACCTCGGCACCGTCTCCTTCTTCCTCAACATCCCCGCCTCGGGCCTGACGATCCTGCACGACACGATGCTCCTGCGCATGGCGCGCCGCTTCGCCCCAGCCCTCGCGCCGACGCCCGGCTACTTTGACCCCGCCGCGTCCGGCTTCAACCTCTGCGTGCTCGCCGCATGCGCCTTCATGTACTTCCTCGGCTTTGGCATGACGGTCTTCACCGGCGTCTTTGCGGAGCGCGGCGATATCAGTTGGGAGACCGGCACCGGAATGGGCACGATCGTCGCGCAGGCCGCGCTCGCGCCCCTGGCCGGCGCCTTCCTCTTGGCCGCGTTGTTCCAGAGCTTTCGCATGCGCAAGCTCGGCGGTCCTCATTTTTACGGACAGTTTTGACGGGTGGGACCCTCTCACTACCAAGCGGCTCTGCTCGCTCACCCCAGGATGCCCACAGAATCGGACTTTGCTATTATTGCCCCGAAAGGCAAATGAATGTTTCCCGACTATACTTATCGTTTTCTTGACCAACAAATGTTTATACTTGTACTTGCGAAAGTGTTGTGTTGAATTTGACCAAAAGAAGCCAGTTGAAGGGTCCTCTGGTCGCAAAAAGTCTACATCGTGTATACCATAAGGCGAAATCCTAAGAGCCCAAAATTTTAGACAGCAGAACGAAGAGAAGAAAAATATGCGACAACAAAAATGGTAATACTGTATGTGGCGAAAATACTGTTATAGCACTTCATTTGGCTCTTCTCTCCATCACTCATCGGTACTGCCAATGACGTCAATCAGAATACATCGCCAGCTTTTGGTGCAGCGTGGCGTAGTCAAGCCCGCGTAGACGCAGACAGCGCTGGAACAACCGTCGATCAATCGGGTACTGCACTCGGCTCGCCAGGTGTTGACCAGCGACGAGTGCCTTGACCGTACGCGCAACAAGTCGCTGCTTGTGCACATTGATCAGCGGCTCGAGATGCATGGACATTGGAAGCGCTGGGAGCGCATCGAACACCTCCGGGTGCGCCGGTGCCGAAAAGTTTCCCGATTCCGGCTCGGTGCTGACCAGCTCTGTCGGCGCAGTAGGATCGATCAGGTCTGGCAGGCGGTTGACTCGCTGTAGCGGTGCGAGGTAGACTCCTACACGTCCAAGTATACTTTGTCAGAATTGGGCAATAATTTTTATGGAAGGAAGGAACACACCGAGGAAGGGTACGCCAGTCGCGGGCTTCCCGTCGGTCAGCTTCCCGCGTGTTGAGCTGCGTACGGAGGACGCTTCTTCAGAGGCGCCAGCTGTGAGCTTGGGGTCGGTCAGCTGCGCGATCGCCTTGCGAATGTGCTTGAAATCGTCCGTGGATTCCGTGAAGGACGTAAGGTCCTTCAGCATTCGGAGGTTGTACAGGTTAATGCGGTCCCACCCGCGTTTCATCGCGCGCGACACCCAATCGCTCCGCAAGCCAGCGACAATCGCCACAAGCGAGCTGAAGTTGTTCAGCTGGAAGCATTTCTGCAAAATAAAAAATAAATAAAAGGAGAGTCGGTGGGGGCTAATAGAAATAATGTAGCGCACCCAAGCAACGCGGATGAATTTGGAAACGAGGGAGGGACGGTGCGCAAGCGGCGTATCCACGATTTCAGAGATGACGAAATTCGTAACGAGGTTGAACCGCGCGCGGGCAGCAACCAGGGCGCTTGTGTGGTAGCCCTCCACGCCCTGGGCCTTCCAGCGCGCTCGGTCCTTGAGGAACTGGCCCCAGTCGAGCACGTTCGCCACCTGCGCAGCTTCCGACCCCCGCCAGTCGTCCGACACCAGCTCCTCGAACTTGATAGCGAGGAACAGTTCGCGGTCGATCATCGAGAAGTGGACCGCGAGCGAAACCGTGGGGAAGGAGAGCACCCACGAGCGGTGGTAGTCCGCTGGTCCAGACATTGTGGGAAGACGCGCAGGGGTGGAGGGTATCTTGGCGGCGACCGTCGAAGTTGGATTAGGCGCCATCAGTCGTCCGCGGAGAATCTCGACGGGAACGGCGTCCTCAACCACCGGCTTCTTGACTTCTGCGGAGCGCAACGCCGCGGGAGAAACTGCTCCTGGCTGCGGGGTCTGGCTAGGCACGGGGGTTGTGTTGTCTACCAGCATTCCAAACGACGATACGTGCCGGACTGAGGCTGGAGAGCCGGGGCGTGACGGGGACGACACGGCGCTTAATAGGGTGGACCCCCGCCGCCCCATGTCTTCCTCGGTCCCGACCTCGCTTGGCGCATCTTCCTCATCATCGTCGGAGAAGAAGCGAGGGGCTTCGTCACCGTAGTCGCCAGCTGCGAGACGCTCCCGGATCGTCTTGACCCAGTTGTCTACCTTGGTTTCCTTCGCGCGCTGTTTCTGGCGGTTCATCTGGCCCTCGAGGCGACGCAATGCGTCCTCGACATCACCCTCGTCCTCGTCCTCGTCACTCAGAGAGTCGATCAGCGCATTCATCTGCCACTGTTGAATTGAGTGTCCGAGCCCACCATCAAGCCCACCACCGGAAACGGCACTGGATCGGCGCGAATTGGATGCGCTGGGACCCGATCCGTCCTGCGAGGCGAATCCCATCGACGACACGCTCTCTCGATTTCGATTTACAAATTCGAAAGCCCGCCGGAGCGGCAGGCGGCGTGGCGTCTTCTTTGGCCCAGGCTGCGCCACGCGTCGCTCCGACGTGTCCGACGACGTGTCGGAAAGATCGAGATCGTCAATCGAGACAACATCCAGCTGCCAGGACCGGTCCAGTGCCGAGCGGTCAGCGTAGAAGTTTGCTCGGGGAGCAACTGGCACGCCATAACTCGAGGAGGAGCTCGTTGAGCTCGTCGAGGTCCGGGTACTCAGCTTCCCACGCAAGGAGACCTCAACAGGTGGGATCGTGTTCGTCAACACGGCTTCGTGTGCGACCTCGACAGCCTCTTCATGAGCAGCAAGGGAATCAACGGATGTCGGTGCACTAGGCGGGACAGAGTCTGGCTCGGGAGAGCCAGCGGTGACCGCGGTGAAGGCTGGTGGGGGAGTGGGGGGGATAGGGTGAAGGAGATCCAGAGATGGCAGCGGATCCAGAGGTGAGAGAAGAGGTAGTACAGGCGGGAGTGCCTGAGTGGGTTTCGCAATATCGCGGCGCGTCTCAGTCATGTTGGGGTAGCGCACATCTCCTTCGGAATTCAACTCCATATCGAACGCCGAGACTTCGGTGAGTCCTGGATCTCCTGCGTGGCGCAAGCCGGAGTTCAGCGCGCGCTTCCAGCGACCGAGCCTGCCCATGGTACTCGCGAACGCTCGCGATAACGCATTTGGGGAGTGCACAGGATGAGCGGGCGTCGGTGACACATTCGCCGACAATGACGGACGGTGTTCCATAATGGCACGGTGCAGGGGTTGCTGGATCACAGCTGTCCCGTCGGCACCGGCCGCGCCTTTGGCCTTCCCAAAACCACCATTGTTGAGCAGCGCGGGTTCCGCAACGAAATCCAAGTCCAGATCCTCGTCGTTACCCGAGGATGACCTCCGTGCAGCTCCATTTGGGGTGCCAGTCCCGCTACTCGGCTTGGAGATCGATGCTCGCGGGCGTTGCAAATGCACCTCTTTGGCGTCTCGGGCGACCGACACCAACTTACGTACGATACTCTACGTCACACCTATCGTCAGATCAAGGCAACGCCGAAATCGGACCGCGGTGTCTCACCATCGCATCGGTGTGTTTTTGCAGTATGGGATCCCGTCGTAGGGTATTTAGCCAGCTCGCCAATACAAGGCGGAGTTCGCGGTTAGGGACAAAATCCACAGCGAAGAAAGTCAACAACCAATACCGGATTGCGACGAATGTCCGGACGCGGACAACTCGACGCACCATGTCGTCCCCACCGTCCGCACTACGTCCGAGCGCCCAATGAAAGCGACATATCAACAAGTGGCAGAGATCGAGGGCCGTGATGTAGGAGCGGTAAGTGAGGAAAAAAACTAGCAGTTCGTCGTAGTCCAGAGCACTCGTGAGTTGGGCTAGCCACCGCTCGATTGTCGCAGCCACGAGCACGCGCTCGTGCTCAGGACCATCGGTAGTTACCAGGTGCACAAATTCACCACTACTCCGCCGCGATGCCTGTAGGTCATCCGCCTGGGACTCCAGCGAGACCGTTCCCCAGATGACGAAGCGCGGGTCATTGCGCGGCGCGGCGCTGTCGTCTGTGGTGAGCGTCATCTTGATCACAGCCGTCTCGGAGTCTTCGAGCAGTCGCTCAAGCATAGGTAGACCGCGATATGTTTGCAATACATCAAATACTTCGGTGGAGTAGCGAGTGTGCACCATAGTCTCGTATGTTAGGCGGTACGTGGGATCAGGGAGATTGGCCTTCGGGGAGGGAGGCAAGGGCGAATGGATCGGAGATGATAGGAGGAGCTCCACATCTTGTTCTTCGGACACCAAAAGCAACGAGCTAGTATCCTGGTCACCAGATGGACCTAGTCCTGGAGGTAGGGAAGGGGCTTCGTCCGCAACTGGCGATTCGCCAACGACCAGTGAGCTAATTGGAGGCAGGCTGCTCGGGACCGCCACCCTGAGCGGTGGACCTGCCCTAGCTGTCATCCCCGACTCAAAAGATTGCATCTCTCGCAACAGGGGGACGTGCAAATAGCCTTCCGGTGACCTTGCAGGCGTGGGCGAGTCAAACAAAACTCCTGACCCGAACGGGTTGAGCGGCCCGGTAGGGGAAAGTTCCGAACCGTGTGAATGCGAATGAGAACGCGAACTGATAGGAGATGACGGTCCGCTCTCCACACCCCAGTGCATGACGTCTGCAAAACCATCACGTATCAGCGGTTGGGGGTACAGAGCAGCGGGCACCGGTCCGCTGGGCGGAGAGTATATTGGTAGGCGCGGAAGGTCTGCTGCTGTGACACTTTGTGAATGGCCTCGCGCAGGTGGGTGCGGTGGAATAGGGTCGATGGAAATTTGAGGATTTGAACGTGCCTTGCGAAGCCTACGCAACGGCGGGGAACGCATGCTCGCCGTTGCTTCGTTGCTACGCACGGTGGCGCTAGGAAATATGGTAGCTGGGAGAAGTGCATGCATGCTCATCCGGCTCTTGCGAGACGAATTGCGCACTGCGCGCACTGTGGGGCCATATGACTTACGACGCGTCTGTCCCTGCCGCCCTTCAGGGGGTGAAGGGGACTGCTCGAGTTGCATAGTTGTACGATGTTCTGCGTCTGCCCCTGGGGCAGATTGATCACGGTGCCTGAGGCGCAGAAGTGACAGTCAGCTCTCTCGTGAGGATGAATGTGTGAATGTGCACGTACCCGACACGGTACATTTGTTTGCCATGCTGATTGACGAATGCTGTAATGGCATATGGCGAGCGGAGTTCCTTGTTGACTTTGAGAAGGCGATCATACCGTTTCTTCAACTCACGCGCAGCCTGCCCAGATGACGTCTCCACGAAAGAGCCATCGGCTGTGCCGTAGGAACAACAAGACCAAGTCAGTAAGAAAGATAAAGAATGCGGGAACGAGATTAATTGAGGACTGGACGTTCTGTCACGTCCCAAAGATGTTCACGTGCCGCGCTCCGCATAGATAATTTGATGTGAGTGAAGCGGGTGGCCGAAAATGGAAGCCTCAGTTGCCACAGGAAGCGTGATAAAGCGCGATACGTTTTAACAGAAACACAGGAAACTAGAGCACAATCACAACGAGGTGTAGCAATGCACCTCAATTTCGCGACGCAAAGGCGTCCAAAGTGTAGGGTGAGGCGCGCGGTACATGGGCCTCAGAGAGACAGAGAGCGGTATAGAAAGTCTAGCACAAAAACTCACGTGCGATTGAAATGTCGGCGGACGCAATCTCCGGTGGGAGATCAAAGTCCACACCGCCTTCATCCCCGCTCACGCCACTAAAGGCAAAGGAGGTCTGAGAGAGATTCGCGGACGGGGTAGGGATGGGAAGACGGAGATGACTGGAATTACTAGGAGGGGCGGAGCTAGGATTGGTTGGGTCGGAAGGAGAGCTGTCGGGTGTGAAAGAAGAGGGACGAGAGGTGGGTAAATGTTGTGAGAGCACTGGGGTCGAGACCTGAGATGTGTCGTCGTCATCTGAAATGAGAAGATCTGGTGGCTGAGACATGGCAATGGAGGACGTGTGGCGTTGCAAGAGTGGTCGAGAGCACAGGATAAGCGACAAAAACAGCGGTCTAGCAAAGCATAAAGAATGGAAAAGCGTTCAATCGTTCGTCGTCCTTTCGGTGGTCGTCGATATTTTTCAAAACATGCGAGGGGCTGACGCAAAAAGAATCATGCCCCAGCGTTCGGTCCTCTCAAAAATTGAGCCAAAAATCTGACACAAGCGTCGAGTTCGATGGACGGGGACTTACGAGGATTGGCGAATTGGTGGATGGACGCCTCTTCAAGTTGCCGATTCGAGACGAGTCGAGTCCTCTCGAGACAATTGGGACCACACATGACTAAGCGTGACACCCTTAATAACGCGTGACGAGACGCGACTTTTCCAGTCACACCTCTGCAACACTTTCGTCCTCATCAAGGCCTCATCCTAAGCCTCGTCGTTCGTTGCGTATCTGATTCCCTCACGACACGCGCGACATGTCGATCGTTACCATCAGAGTACGATTTTATGCGCCATCTCTCTCTTATAACTTGACTTACTTTCGCCCTTTCAGAATGTTGAGTTTCTCAACAATCCTGCGCGCTTTCTGGATCCCTATCATTTCCGCGTTACTTTTGAGTGTATAGCTGCTCTCAAGGAGGGTGCGTTTCGTATTTCATATTCAAAGACTCGGTGCTATACGATTCTTCATTTTTCAGATATTGAGTGGCGCCTCATTTACGTTGCTTCGCCTGGCAATGCGGAGCTCGACCAAGAACTGGATGATTGCTTGGTTGGTCCTGTGCCCATCGGTGTCAATGCTTTCGAGTTTGAGGGCTCCCCACCATCCTCACAAAGCATCCCCCCAGAAGACGTGCTCGGTGTAGCAGCCCTCATCTTGACTGGATCATACCGGGATCAGGAGTTCGTCCGTGTGGGGTATTATCAAAACACAGAATACGACAACGAGGAGATGAAACTAGCACCTCCGGAAAAGATCCATTTTGAGAAGCTAGTGAGGGATATCAGCGCAAAGCCGAGGGTGACGAGATTCCAAATAAAGTGGTATGTAAAGTGAGCCTCGCATCGCAGTCTAATCGTGCTGAGGTGTGATGGCAGGGACGTCTCACCACAATCCGGGACAGTAACAGCAGCCGGAGCGGCAAATTCAGCGGCTGTACCCTCGGCAAACGACCTCGAAGGGGATGATGCTGACTCAACGACCGAGCACCAATCAAATGGAACGTCTACCTCATAGTGCCTACCATGTGCGTCCAGCCTGTGCTGGGGTCCGCTCTTTTGTAACTGTAGACTATTCATCCCATAAACTGTGTGTATCTATTACCCTTCCTTGGTATTACCCTGGTTAGAACGTGTAGCGCGGGGACCGTGAGAGGGAAGTTCCGATACAGTACTGTCACATGGTGCAGCGGGTCTTATGCGGAGGCGCGTCAGCGATGACAGCGGATGACACATCGATGACGTCACTCTTTCACGTGTTGGTGGTCACGACACCCTCCGCACGATCGGCTTCATAAACCTCGCCTGCCTGAGGCGCATTGCGGTGGCTCCATTCCGCACCTCCCAACTCACCATGGCAGACAACTGGAAAGATGATATCGCTCTCAAGGTTTGTTAAGATTTTCGATTTTTCCTCTCCCAAAATCCTTGCTCAACCAATTCAACCACAGGTCATCAACGTGCTAGTG
>WNGR01017058.1_pt1 | contig 10127 bp, 9 predicted proteins | sample 5407581 | NCBI WGS metagenome assembly WNGR01 (sample SAMN13153383, study PRJNA577476) | soil metagenome | isolation source: 80 cm soil or saprolite under Garry oak tree replicate 2 | place: USA:California | collected 2016-06-15
CGGCTTCGCCCAGAACTGCGTCCAGGCCTGCCCCAAGCAGCTTCCCCTCACCGAAGCCATCTCCGACATGGGCCGCGACGTCTTCGTCCAGAAGGTCAAAGACCTCTTCGCCCGCTAACATCTGCACAAATCGGCACAAATCGGGTGCCCCATCTTCACGACAGTCTCATCGTCGTTAAGGTGGGCATTCGTGCGAAGCACGAACCGCATTCTTCAACCCCGAAAATAAATCCCAAAAAACTGTCCAAAATCCCACCTCCAAAAACTGACATCCGCAAACCACCTTTGCCACCCAATCCACCACAACCTGACCACAAAAACACCACGTCTACGCTCCAATTTCCCCAAAACCCCCAGCAAAATCGCAAAACACCACCCGTAAAAAAATCCTTAAAAACCGTGACATAAAATAACCGCATGCCCATCGATCTGAACGCCTCCCTCGCCGCCTCCGACCCCGACATCGCCGCGCAAATAGAGAACGAGATCACCCGCCAGCACGACGGCCTCGAGATGATCGCCTCCGAGAACTTCGTAAGCCGCGCCGTCCTCGAAGCAGCAGGCACCGTATTCACCAACAAATACGCCGAAGGCTACCCCGGCAAGCGCTACTACGGCGGCTGCGAGTTCGCCGATGTCGTTGAAAACATAGCCCGCGACCGCGCCAAACTGCTCTTCGGAGCCGAGCACGTCAACGTCCAGCCCCACTCCGGCTCGCAAGCCAACGCCGCCACCTGCATGGCCCTCCTCACCCCCGGCGACACCATCTTGGGATTGGACTTAGCCCACGGCGGCCACCTGACCCACGGCCACAAGCTCAACTTCTCCGGCAAGCTCTACCGTGTCGTCGGCTATCAAGTCCGCAAAGACACCGAAACCGTTGATTATGATGAGCTTGAAGCCCTAGCCCTCCGCGAAAAACCCAAGATGATCATCGGCGGAGGCAGCGCCTATCCCCGCCAGTTCGAATTCGAACGCATGCGTGCCATCGCCGACAAAGTAGGCGCCTATCTCATGATCGATATGGCTCATTTCGCAGGGCTTGTAGCCGGCGGAGCCCATCCCTCACCAGTTCCCCACGCCCACGTAGTCACCACCACCACCCACAAAACCCTACGTGGCCCTCGCGCCGGCATGATCCTCTGCCGTCTGGACTTAGCCGCCGGCATCGACCGCAGCGTCTTCCCCGGCCAGCAGGGCGGCCCGCTCATGCACATCATCGCCGCAAAAGCCGTGGCCTTCAAAGAGGCATTAGCACCGGAGTTTGCCACCTACGCCCAGCAAGTCATTGCAAATGCAAAGGTTCTCGCAGAAGACCTTGCTGCCGAAGGCTATCGCATCATCTCCGGTGGAACGGACACGCACCTGATACTCGTGGACGTCTTCCAAAAAGGAATACTCGGCTCAGAGGCAGAACACGCACTCGGAGGGGCCGGAATTACCGTCAACAAGAACGCAATCCCCTACGACACCAATCCGCCGATGAAGCCAAGCGGAATCAGGATCGGAACGCCAGCCCTCACAACCCGCGGCATGAAAGAGGCCGAGATGCGGACGATCGCCGGGTGGATCGCGCAAGCGCTTGAGCACCGCGCAGATGCGGGCAAACTCCGCACGATTCGTGCCGAGGTGCTGGAGTTGGCGGAACGCTTCCCGCTGTATGGGTGGTTGCGAGAGACCCGGGCGTGATTATCCATACACGCTGATTCTGGCAAGAGAGTTTGGAGTTCGACCCGTTGGACCTCCGGTGAGTTACATTGTGGATGCTGGAAGAGTAGTAAATCCACAGGGCCGGTAAAGGAAACCAATGGCGATTGCAATGCTCGCGTGGACAATCGCGATTCCGCTGCTTGGTGTTGTTACAGGACTGCGGTCAATGACTCCAATGGCCGTGCTCTGCTGGTTTGCCTATTTGGGGCATCTTCCCGTGGAGGGAACCTGGGCATTCTGGACTGCGAAGCTTCCCACAGCCATTGTGTTTACCCTCCTGGCTGCCGGAGAGTATATTGGGGACAAGCTGCCTGCTATGCCAAATCGGATCAGCCCTGCCCCGTTGATCGCGAGGCTGGTGCTGGGCGGCTTCATCGGAGCCATCGTGGCGGTAGGTCTCGACGGCCCCGGGTTTGAGGGTGGCTTTCTAGGTGTGGCAGGCGCTCTCGTCGGAGCTTTTGGCGGCTTCTTGATTCGGCGGGAGATTGTGCAGCGGAGAGGAAGTAAGGACTGGCCAGTGGCGCTTGTGGAGGATGTCATTGCGCTCGGATGTGCTGTGCTGGCAATGGGCGTTGTGACGGGATAGCTCGGTTGGCGAGATCTATGCCGCTGGTGCGGATCCGGCCGTTCTCAACCAGCCTTCCATCACCTCGTGACCTACAACGCCTGCCTGTTGTTTCACTAGCTTTCCATCCGAGAAGACAACGAAGTTTGGGATGCCTCGCACGTTGTATCGAGCCGCAAGTTGCGGGTGCTTCTCTGTATCAACCTTCAGGACAAGCGCGCGTCCAGCCATCGCCGCGGCGGTCCGCGCCACGTCTGGAGCTGCCATCCGGCAAGGTCCACACCAGTCTGCCCAGAAATCTACCAGAACGGGAACCCGCGCTGCCTGGATGACCTCGTCGAACAACTCTGGATCAACTTGCAGGGGTTCGTCCAGCGCGGGCAACGGCGTTTTGCATGCGCCGCAACGACCCGTGTCGGCGAGATGTTTTGCACTGACACGGTTCTTCTGACCACAGTTCTTACAAGTTCGAATCGCGGGCATCGAAATCTCCAAACAAAATGAGCTAGGCGCGACGGCGATAGCGAATCGAGAACTCGTACCCGGGATTCGGCGGGAACAGCTTGGTTACGAGACGCAGGCGTTCGGCCAGGGCCTGCGGTGCAAGCAAAGGATATTCGCGCTCGCGAAGTTCGGAGTAGTCGAAGTCGACCGACAGAGAGAGTTGGTAGATCGCCACAGCGTCGGAGAAGGCCGAATCAAGAAAGCTGGTTTTGGCTTTTTCGTCGATGACGGGTTTGCCGTCTATCTTCTCCGATCTTCCGTTGCCGGCTATCGCGAGGTTGCGGCTCTCCCATGCGTCCTGGCTGGTCTCTCCCCTCACGTCCGCCAGCGCCTGAGCCCACACGAGCTGGTTGAAGCTCTCCGGCACTCCAGCGACGTCCACGAAGGCGTGGCCTACGTTGATGAAGAACTCGAAGGCCAGCGCGAATCGGTCGCCCAGCAGACGGGTGGAGATGAAGACGCCGTCGTTGTTACCGAGGTTCACATTACGATGGCAGATCGCCTGATCGCCGAGATCGGATGTGTATGCGGGAGCGACCATCGTGGCTTCGCTGCCGCGACTCTCGCTGAGCGCCAGTGGGACAAAGTAGTAGACCTTGCGCGCAAGCGCGCCGGCAATGGTCATAGGTACGGCCTGCACCATGCGCTCCAGATCCTTCTCGTCCAGGTTGTTCTCCCCAAATGCCGCATAGTTGACGCCATTGGGCGCTTGACGCACTGCTGTTTCGCGGGCTACCTGCGCCGCCTGGACCAACCCGCTCTGAACACCTTCTGCCATAAAGCAGTATTCTACTGGTATGGCGCAAGCACCGCAGGACGGAACCTCCACCACGGCTCGCGCCGCCGGCGCCGGATCATTGTTTGGCATGCCGGTTGGCGACCTCGGCTGGTTCACCAGCCTCATCATGGGGACGGCGGCGGGATTCGCGGCGTTCTTTGCGTCGACGTTTTGCGGCATCATCGGAATCCTCATCTACAACTCGGTGACGCACCACGCCGTAGACTTCACCTTGAGCTACCGGCGCATTGGGCTGCCGGTGGGGTTGGTTGTACTCGTCCTGGCGCTCGGCTATCTGGGCGCGCTGTGGGTGCGACGGCTGATCCGTCGCTGATCCGTCGCTGATCTGCTGGACGAATTCTGCCGGTTTGCGAAACCATTCGGCGTCGCTTACCGTCTCCAGAGCATTCTGCTATTCTTCTCGCTCCTGCAACGACCTATCCTCTGGAGGACCATCACATATGTCATTCGTCCGCACATTTGTGCGTTGGAGCTGCTGTACGGCTGCCATCGCTTGCCTTGTCGTTCCTTCCCACGCTGCCGATACGAAGAAGAAGGAGGCTGTTGTCGAGACGCCTTCCTACTACGGTCCTCAGCCAGCCCACGAGAACATCGACCTCACGATGTATTCGCGGATTCGCGAAGAGGGCTTCAAGCACTCGCATGTGATGCAGTTTGCCGGTGCGCTGAACGATGGCATCGGTCCCCGGCTTACGGGCTCTCCGAACATGGCAAAGGCCAACGCCTGGACGCGCGATACGCTGACGAAGATCGGTCTCGAGAACGCGCACCTCGAAGACTGGGGCGAGTTCGGCATGGGCTGGCAGCAGATCAACACCTGGATCCGTATGGTGACGCCGGACACCGAGCCGCTGATGGCGCAGGCTGCCCCGTGGTCTCCGGCGACGAGCGGACCCGTCTCGGGTGAGGCCGTCTACATCGATATCCAGGATGTCAAAGACCTCGACAAGTACAAGGGCAAGCTGAGCGGCAAGATCGTCCTGTTTGGAGCGATGCGCCCAACCCCTGACCTGACCGAGCCGCTCTTCCGCCGGTACACGACCGAGGAACTGGCCGAGATGGAGTCGTACCCGACCGGTCCGGGTGGCGCACCCGATATTCAGCGGCTGCTGGCGGAGCGGATGCGGATGGCGCAGGTTCGGACAGCTGCCTTGAAGGTAATGACCGATGAAGGCGTTGCCGCGATCATCACGCCCACGCGCGACGGAAGGAACGGTGGCGGAGCCGGTATCATCTTCGACGACAACGGAGCGAACCTGGTTCGTGGTGCTCAGGCGAAGGAGACTGCGGTCACGATTCCCAACGCTGTCATGATGATCGAGCACTACAACCGGCTGGCTCGCCTGCTGCAGAACCATGTTCCCGTTAAGCTCGAGCTGAACATCGAGACCAAGTTCACGGGCGACCATGAGCATGGCTTCGACACGGTCGCCGAAATTCCAGGCACCGATCCAAAGTTGAAGGATCAGGTCGTGATGGTTGGCGGCCACCTCGACAGCTGGATCTCCGGCACCGGCGCGACCGACAACGGAGCGGGCTCCGTGGTCGCGATGGAGGCGGTCCGTATCCTCAAGGCGCTGGGCATAAAACCCAAGCGGACGATTCGGATCGCACTCTGGTCCGGCGAAGAGCAGGGGCTCTACGGCTCACTGGGCTATGTGAAGCAGCACTTCGGGACGTTTGCCGAGCCGAAGACTCCGGAGCCGGCGAGCGTTCCGTCGTTCATGCGCCAGCATGGGCCACTGACCACCACCAAGGAGTGGGAGACGCTGGACGCCTACTACAACCTCGACAATGGAACCGGCAAGGTTCGCGGTGTGTACACGCAGGAGAACTGGGCCATCGCCCCGATCTTCAAGCAGTGGATCGCGCCGCTGAAGGACCTTGGCGTGACCACGATCTCGTACCGCAACACGGGCGGGACGGATCACCTGTCGTTCGACGCGGTGGGCCTGCCGGGCTTCCAGTACATCCAGGATCCGATGGACTACGAGACGCGGACGCACCACTCAGACATGGATACCTATGACCGGCTGCACCCGTTCGACCTGGAGCAGGCTGCGGTGGTCGAGGCGATCTTCCTCTACAACACCAGCGAGCGTGAGGTGATGATGCCGCGCAAGCCGTTCCCGCACCCGGAGAAGGAGAAGGGACTGACTGCTCCGATTCCGGACATTTATCCGAACGCGGTTCCGCAGCCTGATAGTAAGTAGTCTCTCTGGCACCCCCCACCCCCCCCCCGGGGGTATGGGTGCTAAATTGCTTCGATTCAGTTGTTTACGTTTTCAATAGGCTGCAAAATCGTCTTTCTAAAAGGTTTACAGGCAAAATCTTCTTTCTAAAGGACTTGCAGGCCAAAACCCCTTTCCAAAGAGAAAAGCCCCGGTAAAGTTACCGGGGCTTTCTTTTGCACTATCTCTATTGTATGGCATTGAGCAGAACTACTACGCATGCGGATGTGCCTGATTGGATTGGGGATCTTCCGATTTGGGGCTTGACAGGATTTGCTGTGGATAACTCCGACAGTTCGCCTGACAGCCGTGATTGAGGGCACGGCTCAGGTAGTGTCTGACGAATTGAATTTGCCCACTGAGATGGAGTGCAAAGGATAAAAAGGCATATCTCAGGGGGCTAAAGCCCACATTTTGCGGCTGGTTTTGATGCCTGGGCTAAAGCCCAGGCCTATCCCAACAGCAACAGCAAAAGCAGGAGTACGAAGAGTTGGTGAAGGGTCGATTTTGTGATCGATGAGAAAAATTTCGAAATAGGTATTGAGCCTGTCGATCTGGCTGCCCTTCGTTCGACGTGTAAGTAGAGACAGACCTGCCAGGAGGTAAACATGCTGACTGAGAACAAGATCTCCGCGGTCGACCGCAGGATGTTCCTGAAGAGCGCGGCGGCCTCCGCGATGCTGGCCGCACCCGGCCCGATCGTCGCGCAGCCGCGGGAGACCGCGGCAAGTCGACCATCAGAGTCGGATCATCATCAGACAGGACAGAGGAGACCGGCCATGAGCAATGGAGGACTCTCGAGGGCTCGGCTCGGCCGCATGCACGACATCATGGCTGGGTACGTTGCGCGCGGCGAAGTGCCCGGCATGGTCACGCTGGTCGGCCGGCGGGGCGAGGTGCATGTCGATGCAATCGGTGCGAAGGCGGCCGGCGGCAGCCCGATGTGGCGCGACACAATCTTCCGCATCAGTTCGATGACGAAGCCGATTGCGGCTGTGGCGGCGATGATCCTGGTGGAAGAGTGCAAGCTGCGGCTGGACGAGCCGGTGGACCGTCTGCTGCCCGAACTGGCCAATCGCAAGGTGCTGAAGCGGATCGACGGGCCGCTCGACGAAACTGTTCCTGCAAACCGGCCGATCACCGTTCGAGACCTGCTGACCTTCACCATGGGCTTCGGCCTGGTCTTCGTGTCGCCGGATGCGTCTCCGATTCTGAAGGCGGCGAACGAGCAGCAGATCGGAATGGGGGCGCCTGCCCCATCGGCGACACCCGCGCCGGATGAGTGGATGCGCCGCCTGGGGACCCTGCCGCTGATGTATCAACCGGGCGAGAGATGGATGTACAACACGGGGGCCGACGTGCTGGGCGTGCTGATCGCGCGCGCCTCCGGCCAGCCGCTCGAGACGTTCTTCCGCGAACGCATCTTCGAGCCGCTCGGCATGAAGGACACAGCATTCAGTGTTCCCGCCGGCAAGCTTGATCGTCTCGCGACGAGCTATTGGACCAACTTCAGGACCGGAACCACAGAGGTTTACGACCAGGCCAAGGGAGGCCAATGGAGCCAGCCGCCCGCATTCCCGTCCGGCGCCGGGGGCGGGAGCGTGCGCATACTCTCCAGACCTTCGGTCGAGGTCATGACGACCGATCAACTGACAGCCGCGCAGAAGGCGCTTGGGTTGGTTCCGAGCTACTTCGACAGCCACGGCTGGGGCTTCTGCATGTCCATCAACATCCGGCGCGACGATGTGGCGGGGTCTGTTGGAAGGTACGGTTGGGATGGCGGCCTGGGTACATCGTGGTACTCGGACCCGAAGGAGGACATGGTCACGATCCTGATGACGCAGCGCGCGTGGACGTCCCCAAATCCACCGAATGTCTGCCGCGACTTCTGGACCCTCGCCTATCAGTCGATCGACGACTGAGACGCTGAGCTGGATGGCGCCGGAGTCAATCCCATTGCGCTGAAGCAGACAGCCCAGGCTGCAAAATATTCAGCGCGTAGTGATGTTGGCCAGGAACTCTCTCGCGGTAAGGATCTTTGTAACACCGTGATTATCGGGGAAGTGGCGTCTGTTTCCGGTGATAAGGAAGTCGGCTGAGGCGGCTTCGGCGCACTCGAGAAAGCGGTTGTCGGAGTCGTCGGAGGAGACGGTGAGGCGGTGCGGAGGATGGACCACGACAGGGGCGAGGCGAAAAAAGTGTAATGATCGATCAATTACGGCAGACGTAAAGCCAAATTTTGGCCGAGTCAGGACGTTTTCGTATTCGGCGAGGATAGCTGCGGAGACTGCAACAGCCAGGGCTTGCCTTTGTACGAGTTCCATCAAGCGTGCTTCATTACCGGTGCGCGATAAGAGAGATGAAACGATAATGTTGGTATCGAGAACAACAAGCATCAGGCAGTTTTGCTCAGCGAAGCGCGATCACGCATCTCGCGGCGAACTGCGGCGATCTCTTGGTTAATCTCGTCCATCGTCATCTTGTCGGTTCCGTTGAGTACAGACTGCCGCTGCGCCTCTGCGACGGCCTCGCCAAAAAGGACGGCAGCTTCGGCACGGCGCTGCTTCTCCACCTCGTAGACACGGAGGGCTTCGCGCATCAGCTCGCTCATGGTGCGGTTCTCTTTCTTCGCAAGGCGGACAGCCTTCTTGTACTGGGCTTCAGGGAGCGAGATGGAGACGACTTTAGTGGTGCGCATGGCAATCCCTCAGAGTATGACTCAGTATGACTCAGTATGAGCGATCGCGCAAGACCGCTTCAGCGCCATGCGCTCAAAAGGCGGCCTGCGGAGCCGAGGACCTTCAGCGAGTCGGTACGGTTGCCGAAGTAGTGGGCGTTGATCTCGGTGTTGCCGATGTCTTCGATGGCGTGGAAGGCGGTGAGTTCGGCGGCGACCTCGGCGGGAGTGAAGAAGAGCTGGAAGGGCTCGCCGGCCTGCTGGACTCTTGAGGCAAGGGAGTCGTGGGCGAGCTGCTCGAAGAACGGGAGGGCGGAGCGCGGCTGGCCGTAGTCGAAGACGAGGCCAGTGCCGGAAGGCTGCGCGGCGATGAAGCCGAGGGTGGTGCGGAAGGCCGCGAGGGTGAGGTAGGGGACTACGCCCAGCCAGGCGAAGAAGGTGGGGACAGCAGGGTTGAAGCCCACGAGTTCAAGCTGCTCTGCCAGCGAGTGGTGCTCGAAGTCGACGGGTGCATAGGTCAGGGTGGACGGAGCCGGGATCTCGTTGGCCTGGAGCAGCTCACGCTTCCACTGCTGGGTTGCGGGATGGTCGACCTCGAAGACGCGAAGGTTCAGGTGCGGATTGCGATGACCGAAGGTGTCGAGGCCCGCGCCGAGAAGAACGTACTGCGTGACGCCGTTGGCTACAGCCTGCGACAGCTTGTCTTCAGCGTAGCGGCTGCGCGCGACGAGGAAGGCGCGGAGGGAGACGGAGAAGGGCTTGTCGAGTTTCGTCGCGGTGCGATGGACCTCGGAAAGATAGTTTTCGCCGAGGATGGACACGGCGAGGGGATCATCGAGAATGAGGGGCTGCGCGTCGTAGATCTGGTGCGCGGCGCGGCGCATGGCTACGCGGAGAGCGGTTCGCGATGGAGTGGCGGCGTCCATGGATTCAGAGTACAAGCATCGACCGCGGATCTTCGCGGAGGAACACGGATAAAAACGAAGGGCTAAATCCGCGCTTGTCCGCGTGATCCGTGGTCGTGTTTTCAGGCGGTCATGTGGGTTGTGCCTGTCATCCAGGTGAGGGTCTGCGACAGGTACTGCTTCATCTCCTTGCGGGTGACGATGGCGTCGAGGAAGCCGTGCTGCAGCAGGAACTCCGACCGCTGGAAGCCGTCGGGGAGCTTCTGGCGGATGGTCTGCTCGATGACGCGGGGGCCGGCGAAGCCAATCAGCGCCTCCGGTTCGGCGATGTTGAGGTCGCCGAGCATGGCGAAGCTGGCGGTGACGCCTCCGGTGGTGGGGTCGGTCATCACGGAGATGTAGGGGATCTTCTCGTTGTCGAGGCGGGCCAGGCCGACGGAGATCTTGGCGAGCTGCATCAGGCTGGCGATGCCCTCCATCATGCGCGCGCCGCCCGAGGCCGAGATGATGATGAGCGGATGCCGCGTGGCGAGCGAACGGTCTACGGCGCGGGCGATGGTTTCGCCGACGACGGCTCCCATGCTGCCGCCGATGAAGCTGTACTCCATCACGCTCAGGACGACGTTGTGCGGGCCGAGCTGGCCGATGGCGTTGATGATGGCGTCGTTGAGGCCTGTCTTCTTCTGGGCTTCGGTGAGGCGCTTCTTGTACGGCTTGAGGTCGGTGAGGTGGAGCG